>Ga0335085_10006291_pt1 | contig 18801 bp, 18 predicted proteins | sample Lox_Sample_45_FD_206712 | JGI IMG/M metagenome (GOLD analysis project Ga0335085, IMG submission 206712) | Soil microbial communities from Loxahatchee National Wildlife Refuge, Florida, United States - Lox_Sample_4.5 | ecosystem: Environmental > Terrestrial > Soil > Wetlands | place: USA...
TTTCCTTGACGTGCGCCACGTTATCGCGAATCTGCCAGTCAAACATTCCGACAGCAAGAAAATCGCCGCCATGCTGAAAGGCCATGCGGAAACCTTCCTGAGGCTTTACTCTGCCGGCGCCCAGGACTTTGAAGGCGATCCATGGCTTCTTGATTGACCGCATAAAGATGCCTACTTCGGCAGCTTCGCTGCAGTAGTAGTTCACGCGGTTGATCGTCACCATGTAGAAGTCTGGATCGATTCTGGCCCCAACACAGGCGCGCGCCGTGTCCAATTGGTGGGCGCCGATACCGGCCATGATCCCGACTTTTTTGAAGCCTTCGACAATCTCGCCGATCTCGTCGACCTTGCCAGCCTTCACCAAGCCGTCTGCAATTCCACCATGAAGATAAACTGCAATGGCGCCGTTGTCGCGAGCGCGCTTGGAATTCTCAATCGGCGAACCCTGTTCGGGCGCGGAAGTCGCGATCCATTGCAGCATTCCCCCATGATCTTTCTTGAACATGTTGTAATGGCTGATAATGCGGTCGTCGGCGCGCATCAGGAGCGTGTTGATCCCGTTCTCTTCCGCGATGGCCAGGGTTTCCAGGATCTTCGGCGTGTTGAAGTATTGTTTCATGAAGTCGGCTTGATAAACCAACTCGCCTGCGTGGGCGATGCCTGAAACCGGGTCTCCGCCAATAATCAGCCGTGAGACTTCATACTTGCCGAACTTTCCGCGCTGCAGGCCCTTGACTGGAGGTTGCGCGGCAGCATCTTGTGCGGGAGCGTTCATGTGCGCCATAAGTGCCTTATGTTCGTAGCTGACGCCTCCCACCAAAGCGGCAGAGGCTCCAAGTGTGTTTCTCAGCATTGCGCGGCGGTCGAATTTGTGCATGGATGCGTCCTTTCAAAGCCTTTCGGCGGCGGGAGATCGATGCTGCGTGTGGCTAAACCCATTACGGGTTGAAGTGGAGCAATTCGGGTGCCGCAATGGATGACTTTCCTCTCGGCAGGGATGGCAAAAATGAAGCGCCATCAATCTTGCCAAGGGTCGAAAACCGATGACGAATGGGCCCTATTTTCCGGGTGTATGCCTTGGAATTCCTTACCCCTCTTGACAAGGGCGGCGGAAGGGGGCATTCTATATGCGACTCTTCTAGTCGGATATGCCTATGCTCAAACTGTCCAAGAAAGCGGACTACGCGTTGATTGCCGTAAGGCATTTAGCGGAGCAACCCCTTGCAGCGGCGTGTAGCGCCAAGGAAATCGCTCGTGCCTATGGAATTCCGACTGAATTACTCGCCAAGATACTCCAGAAGCTCGCCAAGAACGGACTGCTCGTCTCCCAGCACGGGACGAATGGCGGCTATGCCTTGGCACGCCACCCCAAGGAAATCTCCGCCTTTGAGGTGATTCGCGCCATTGAGGGTCCTCTGTTTATTACCAGTTGCGTGACCGACAGGCGCGAGTGCGGGCAGATGACCCGCTGCACGGTCCGCGAGCCCCTGAAGAAGGTTAATGAGACCCTGGTCAAGGCCCTGAGCGCCGTCACAATTTCCAGCCTATCTGCCGATTCCCCGGGGCTGGTCCAGATTGAGGGAGGGGTCTTATGAAACTGCCTATCTACCTCGATTACCACGCCACGACGCCAGTTGACCCGCGGGTTCTGGAAGCCATGCTGCCTTACTATACGGAGAATTTTGGCAACCCAGCGAGCCGGAACCACAAGTTTGGCTGGACGGCGGCTACAGCGGTGGAAAACGCGCGCAAGCAGGTAGCGAAGCTCATTAATGCCACCGCCAAGGAAGTCGTCTTCACCTCGTGCGCGAGCGAGTCCGACAATCTGGCCATCAAGGGGGCGGCCCACCGGAACCACGAAGGCCGCGACCACATCGTCACCCTGGCCACCGAACACAAAGCGGTGCTGGATTCTGCGCAGCGTTTGGGCCGGGAAGGCTTCCGCGTGACCCTTGCGCGCCCGCGGCCCGATGGATTGGTCGACCTTGACGGCCTGCGGGCAGCGATTACCGATAAGACCTTGCTGGTCAGCATTATGGCGGCGAACAATGAGATTGGCGTGCTTCAGCCGCTGGCCGAAATCGGGCGTTTGTGCCGGGCACATGGGGCGCTCTTCCACACCGACGCGGCCCAGGCCACGGGCAAAATCCCGCTGGATGTGGAGGCGATGCAGATCGATCTCTTGTCGATCGCCGGGCACAAGATGTATGCCCCCAAAGGCGTGGGAGCGCTCTACGTGCGGCGCCGCGGCACGCCGGTGGAGCTTGCACCCATCATGGATGGAGGCGGCCATGAGGGCGGGTTGCGCTCCGGAACGCTGAATGTGCCGGGCATCGTGGGTCTGGGCAAAGCTTGCGAAATCTGCCGCCAGGAGATGCCCGAGGAATCCCGGCGCCTTGCCGCCCTGCGTGATCGGCTGAAGGACGGATTGCTAGCAGACCTCGAAGGCATTCACATCAATGGCAGTCTGGAGCACCGTCTGCCCAACAATTTGAACGTAAGCTTTCCCGGCCTGGATTTGGCCATACTTCTGGCGGCTTTGAACGACCTGGCGCTTTCTTCTGGCTCGGCCTGCAACTCTGGCACACCCGAGCCATCCTATGTATTGCAGGCGCTGGGCGTCTCTGACGAGGTTGCCAGTACGCCGATTCGCTTTGGTTTGGGCCGCTTTACCACGGACGAGGAAATCGATTTTTGCCTCGCACGAGTGGTGGAGACCGTCCAGAGGCTGCGAGAAATCGCCGGGACAGCGGCCGCCTAGATACAGCCCGCTAAGCGGGCGAAAGATCGTAGCCCACGGCGTGAGCCGTGGGAATGGGGAATAGATAAAGAGTCCCCAGCCCCGGAGGGGCGAAAGAGACTGCGTTGAATTACTTTCGCCCCTCCGGGGCTGGGGGTCACGCGAGATTCGCAACCCACAGCTTACTCTGGGGGCTACGATCTTTCGCCCGTTGCACGGGCTGGGGAAAGGGAGTGGATAGGGCTTTAGCGGCTAGTAGCGAGTAACAGCGCATGCTGTACCCGCCACTAACCACTAGCCACTTGCCACTAATCACTGGAGGTCCTAATGCCTACACCGCAAACCGATGTCGAATTTCTGGCGACACAGGAATACAAATACGGCTTCGTAACCGACATCGAGCAGGAAACCGTGGCGCCGGGGTTGAATGAGGACGTCATTCGCCTGATCTCCGCCAAGAAGGGCGAACCCGAGTGGCTGCTGGAATGGCGCTTGAAAGCCTATCGCCACTGGCTGAAGATGCAGGAACCGACGTGGGCGAATGTCAAATTCCCCCCCATCGATTACCAGGCCATCCGCTATTACTCCGCTCCCAAGAAAGCGGGTTCGGGACCCAAGAGCCTGGACGACATCGATCCCGAGCTGCTGAAGACCTATGACAAGCTGGGCATTCCGCTACGCGAGCGCGAACTGCTGGCGGGCGTGGCCGTAGACGCGGTGTTTGACAGTGTCTCTGTGGGAACAACCTTTAAGGCCAAGCTGGCCGAGTTGGGGATTATTTTCTGTTCCTTCTCGGAAGCTGTACACGAACATCCCGACCTGGTGCGCAAGTACCTGGGCTCCGTGGTTCCCTACACTGACAACTTTTACGCGACCTTGAATTCGGCCGTCTTCAGCGACGGGTCGTTCGCCTACGTTCCCAAGGGCGTGCGCTGCCCCATGGAGCTTTCCACTTACTTCCGCATTAATGCCAAAGACACTGGGCAATTTGAGCGCACGCTAATCGTGGCGGACGAGGGGGCCTCCGTCAGCTACCTGGAAGGGTGCACGGCTCCCATGCGCGATGAGAATCAGCTTCATGCCGCGGTGGTGGAACTGGTGGCTTTGGACAATGCCACCGTCAAATATTCCACCGTGCAGAACTGGTATCCCGGCGACAAGAACGGCAAGGGCGGCATTTACAACTTTGTGACCAAGCGCGGCAAGTGCGCCGGAGTGAATTCCAAAATCTCCTGGACGCAGGTGGAAACCGGATCGGCCATTACCTGGAAATATCCAAGCTGCATCCTGCAAGGCGATAACTCCGTGGGCGAGTTCTACTCGGTCGCCGTGGTCAATAACTACCAGCAGGCGGACACTGGCACCAAGATGATTCACATCGGCAAGAACACGAAGAGCACCATCGTGTCCAAGGGCATCAGCGCCGGCCGCGGCCAGAACAGCTATCGCGGCGCTGTGCGCATCCTAAAAGGCGCTAGCAACGCGCGCAATTATTCGCAGTGCGATTCCTTGCTGATTGGCGACAAGTGCGGCGCACACACGTTCCCGTACCTGGAAGTGAAAAATTCCACGGCCACCGTAGAACACGAAGCTTCAACCTCGAAAATCGGCGAAGACCAGATTTTCTACTGCCGCCAGCGCGGGATTGCCCTGGAAGATGCCGTGGGAGTGATCGTCAACGGGTTCTGCAAGCAGGTTTTCCGCGAGCTGCCCATGGAATTTGCCGTCGAAGCGCAGAAGCTGCTTGGCGTTAGTCTTGAGGGAAGCGTCGGCTAATTCGGAATTATGAATTCTTAATTATGAATGGTGAATAGTGAATTAGGCGACCCGCCAGGAAACGTAGCGCGGACCTGTTTTGTAGGCCCGCGGCTTTTCCTGGCCAAGATGAGGCTCTGGCACGGCACAAAGAAGGCTCTCCCCCAAGGGGCGAGGGAAGTTGACGTAAGTGGTGATTGAATCATGGCCACGAAAACGCTAATTACCGTTGACGAATTCGCCCGGCAGTTTGGGAAATTCGACACGTTCCAGGAGCTTGTGGAAGGGGAAATCGTTACGATGTCTCCGGCAATGTTTCGCCACAACTACGTGCGCGACGCGCTCCTCGTGCTGCTCAAAACGTTCGTGGAAGCGCGCCGGCTGGGAATTGTTGTCTCCGAGCAGCCGTTCCACTTATTCGGAAACACCGTACGCTGCCCAGACGTCGCGTTTGTACGCAGTGGCCGGACACTTCCTGGCGATAAGTTCCCCGAGGGCGGGCCGGACCTGGCAATCGAGGTGATTTCGCCGAGCAACACTCCGCGCGAAATGGATCAACGGGTGAGCGATTTCTTCGCGGCCGGTGCGACGCGCGTTTGGGTGGTCTACCCCGAACACCGGGAAGTGTACGTCCACGGCATGGCGGGCGTCGTTCGCCGCCGAGGAGAAGAAACCTTGGAAGACCCGGAATTGCTCCCGGGCTTTTCGCTCAAGATTGCGAACGTGTTCGAGCCGGAGATGTAGGGGTAGGGCAAGCCCTACCCCTCGGGCCATTGGCCCGCGAAAAAGGGGGGGGGCAAGCCGTCCCCCTACACGCCGCCTCTCCTGATTCAGAAGGGGCGGCGTGCAGTCAACGGGGTGGTTACCGGAGAAACCGCAACGATGTCCAAACTCGAACCTTTTATTCTCGGCATCGCGCGCATTGTGATCGCGTTTTTGTTCGCCTGCCATGGCGCCATGAAGCTTTTTGGGGCGTTTGGCGGCCACCCGATGCTCCACAACCCCTGGATGCTGGCCGCCGGAATTCTGGAGTTTGGCGGCGGGGTCATGATCGGCTTAGGTCTGTTCACTCGCCCGGTGGCCTTCGTGCTGAGCGGTGAGATGGCGGTGGCTTACTTCCGAGCGCATTTTCCGGGAGGATTCTGGCCCATCCAGAATAAGGGCGAGTTGGCTGTGGTTTTTTGCTTTTTCTTTCTCTACCTGGCGGTGCGCGGAGCAGGTGCGTTAAGCATCGACGGCGCGCGGGGAAAAGCGTGAAGAGTTTTCGATTATCGATTTGCGATTTTCGAATGACGAACGTGCGGGACAGACGCTACGCAGGCGTTGATCGGAGCCCCAAAGGGGCGGACCAACACAGCCCGGGCCAACAGCCTGGGTTCGGATGGTCGGCTTTGTTGGCAACCAGCCCTGAAGGGGCGGAATACCCATATCGGCCGCACACGCGCCGCTGGCCAGTCGTCGGCGGATGTATCGCGCCCTTTCAGGGCTACTGACTCGCAGGTATTTCTTGACCCAGGCCGTTAGCCTGGGCTTTGTTAGATCGCCCCTTGGGGGCTGAAAACGGGAGCAATGCATGTTAACGATCAAGAATTTGCAAGCCAAGGTTGCCGACAAGGAAATCCTGCGCGGGATTGACCTGCAGGTGAACGCCGGCGAGGTACACGCCATCATGGGGCCGAACGGCTCCGGCAAGTCTACGCTCGCCCAGGTTCTGGCGGGCCGCGAGCTTTATGCGGTGACCGGCGGCGAAGTGATATTCGAGGGCAAAGATCTGCTCGAGATGTCGCCGGAAGTGCGCGCCCGGGAGGGCATCTTCCTCGCATTCCAGTATCCGGTGGAGATTCCTGGCGTCTCCAACACCTATTTTCTGCGCGCCTCGCTTAACGCCATTCGTAAGCATCATGGCCTTGAGGAGTACGACGCTATGGACTTTCTCACCATGGTGCGGGGCAAGATGAAACTTCTGAATATGGATGAGAGCCTGATGTCGCGCTCCGTCAACGAGGGCTTTTCCGGCGGCGAAAAGAAGCGCAATGAGATTTTCCAGATGGCCGTGCTGGAACCCAAGCTGGCCATCCTCGACGAAACCGATTCCGGCCTGGATATTGACGCGCTCAAGACGGTGGCCGACGGCGTGAATGCCCTCCGCTCGCCGGGCCGAGCGGTGATTGTGGTGACCCACTACCAGCGCCTGTTGAATTACATCGTTCCGGATTTTGTCCATGTGCTCTCCGGCGGGCGCATCGTGAAGTCCGGAGGCAAGGAATTAGCGTTGGAACTTGAGGACAAGGGATACGGATGGCTGGACGAAGCGGTCCCGTCCGGCGTGGGGGCTCAGTAGGTCCGCGGCTCTTACCCCTGGGGTCGGAAAGACCGCGGACCTAAGAATCAGGTCCGCGCTACCGAAAGCCCGCGCAGCGGGCGTAAGACCGTAGCTCACGGCGTGAGCCGCGGGATGGAAGCACAGAAAGAATGGGCCGGGTGTGCTTGCTTTTGGAGCGAACATTTCATGGATTACGAGACCCCTCATCCGACCTCGTCCCTCGGCCACCTTCTCCCCTGGGGAGAAGGAAGGGAGAACCTCTCTTTCCCTCTCCCGTGGGGAGAGGGTGTCCCGATGCATCGGCGCGGGCGAGGGGTTACTTTGGACGAACTTCTGCTGACAGCTAACAGCCGACAGAAGCTGTGAGCTATTTGCTGTCGGCTATAAGCTGTGAGCTGTCAGCTATAAGCGAAAAGGGAAATGATGACCACCGTGAAAGAACAAGAAGGACTTTACCTCGCAAGATTTACGGAGCGGGAAGCCGCTCTGAACCAGCGCGCGCCGGCCTGGCTGCCCAAGCTGCGGCGTGCGGCCATTGATAGCTTTGCCGAGCGGGGATTCCCGACGACACATGATGAGGATTGGATCTACACCAACGTGGCGCCCCTGGCCTCCACTTCTTTCGTACGGCCGGAAGTGCACGTGACGAAGGAACTTCGGCGGCGAATTGACCACCTGCCCCTTGCGGACTTGGGATGCAGCCGCTTGACGTTTTTGAATGGCCGGTTTGTTCCGGAGCTGTCCAACGTGCAGGATCTCCCTCCGGGCCTGAAGGCGGGCAGCTTGGCCGCCGCTTGGAAGGACCACGGCGTGCTGCTGGAGCGGCATTTGGGGCGCTACGCGGATCCGGCTACCCACGCCTTCGTCGCTCTCAACACCGCGTTTTTCGAGGATGGAACGTTTATCGAAATTCCCAAGGGAGCCGTGCTCCAGAAGCCTTTGCACATTTTGCAGGTTTCCTACGGCGCCGGCCAGCCCAGCGTTTCCCACCCGCGCAACCTGATTCTGGTGGGTGACACCGGGCAGGCCAGCATCATAGAAACCTATTTCAGCCTCGAGGAAGACGTCACCTTTACGAATGCGGTCACGGAGATTGTGGCCGGCGAGGGCGCGCTGGTGGATTACTGCAAGTTACAGCAGGAAAGCGATGCGGCGTTTCATTACGCCCGCGTGCAAGTCCAGCAGGAGCGGTCTTCCAGTGTGACCACCCACTCCATCCAGTTGGGTGGCGCTCTAACTCGCGAGGAAGTTCAAACCGTGCTGGGTGGCGAAGGGGCGGAATCCCTCCTGCACGGCCTCTATATCATTACCGGGCGGCAGCACGTGGACAACCACACCCTCATTGACCATGCGAAAGCGCATTGCTCCAGCCGAGAGGTTTACAAGGGTGTGCTCGAGGGCAAATCGCAGGGGGTATTTAACGGCAAGATCCTGGTTCGTCCTGACGCTCAGAAGACCGATTCCAAGCAGAGCAACAAAAATCTGCTACTGTCCGAGGATGCGATCATTAACACCAAACCGCAACTTGAAATCTACGCCGACGATGTGAAGTGTACCCACGGGGCAACGGTGGGCCAAATTGATCCGGAAGCCGTTTTCTACCTGCGCTCGCGCGGGATTGGCGTGCACGAGGCGAAGAAGCTGCTAACTTACGCTTTTGCCAACGACGTCATGGAGCGCATTAAGTTTGAGCCCTTGCGCGAAAAGCTGGCGGAGCGGCTGTATGCAAGGCTGGCCAGGAATTAACGGCAGATCGTGCGCCGCAGGCGCTTTGGAGTGCGGTAGCAGCAGTTACCGCTTTCCGCGTTCTCGCAACGCTATGTCACGCCTTGACGGTGCCGCATCGATAGCATGACCTCGCGTGAGGGAAAAGCGGTAGCTGCTGCTACCGCACTCCAAAGCGCTTTGCGCCAGTATGCAACACGGCGTAAATCAGTGGCAAGGCAGCACAGCAGGAGGCACGATGGCAACAACTCGAGAGATTGTGAACGCGGCGATCGGAGAAAATCCGGCGAGGGCTTTTGACGTTCGCCGCATTCGCGAGGATTTCCCCATCCTCAAGCAGAAGATGCACGGCAAGCCGCTCGTTTATCTCGACAACGCGGCGACCAGCCAGAAGCCCCAGGCGGTCATCGACGCCCTGCTGCACTATTACACGCAATACAACGCCAACATCCACCGGGGCGTTTACCTGTTGAGCGAACGCTCGACGCAGGCTTATGAAGAGGGGCGCGTCAAACTGCAGAAGTTTCTGAATGCCGCGGAAGCTCGCGAAATCGTTTACGTACGGGGTTCGACAGAAGGCATCAACCTGGTGGCGCAGACTTACGGCCGCCAACACGTGGGCGCCGGAGACGAGGTTCTGATCACGGCGATGGAACACCACTCCAATATTGTGCCGTGGCAAATGCTCTGCGAGGAAAAAGGCGCGCACCTGCGCGTCGGCCCCATCAACGATCGGGGCGAGCTGATTCTGGATGAATTTTCGAAACTCATCAACGACCGCACGCGGCTGGTAAGCGTCGCCCACGTTTCCAATGCCCTGGGCACCGTCAACCCGGTCAAACAGATTATCGAGATGGCGCACGCGCGCAACATCCCCGTGCTGATCGACGGCGCCCAGGCCGCGCCCCACGTGAAGGTGGACGTGCGCGCGCTGGACGCCGACTTCTATGTGATTTCCGCCCACAAGTTGTTTGGGCCCACGGGCATTGGCGCGCTCTATGGCAAGGCCCAGTTCTTGGAGTCGATGCCCCCCTACCAGGGCGGCGGCGACATGATCCTCTCCGTCACGTTTGAAAAGACGATATACAATCACATTCCCAATAAATTCGAAGCCGGCACGCCCAACATCGCTGCCGCCATCGGATGGGGCGCGGCACTCGATTACCTGGGACGGGTGGGGATGGAGAATATCGCCTCCTACGAGCATGCGTTGCTGACGTATGCGATGGAGGCCATCGGTCAGATCCCCGGGGTGCGCCTGATCGGCACGGCGCGTGAGAAGGCCAGCGTGCTTTCGTTTGTGCTGGAAGGAATCCATCCGCACGATGTCGGCACCATTCTCGATCAGGACGGCATCGCCGTGCGCACCGGCCACCACTGTGCGCAGCCGGTAATGGACCGCTTTGGAGTGCCGGCCACGGTGCGCGCATCGCTGGCGTTTTACAACACCAAGCAGGAAATCAACGCGCTGGCGGCAGGCCTGGAGCATGTGAAGGCGATGTTTGCGTAAAAGCAGCGGTCAGCTATCAGCTTTCGGCTGTCAGCCAAAGCCTTAACATCATCGCTGGCCGTGAATTGCTCAACGTTAAGAGCTGAGAGTTGCAAGCTGAAAGCTGACCGCTGATGGCTGAGCGCTAAAAACTGAGAGCTAAAATCCTATGTCCGACCTAAGTTCGCTCTATCAAGAAGTCATACTCGATCACAGCAAGCGGCCGCGGAATTTCCATGCCATTGAGAATGCCGATCATCACGCCCACGGCTATAACCCGCTGTGCGGCGATAAGGTTACGATCTACCTGAATCTGGAGGGCGACCGCATTGCCGACATCAGCTTCCAGGGCTCCGGGTGCGCCATTTCCACGGCCTCGGCCTCCATCCTGACAGAGACGCTGAAGGGGAAAAGTCGGGCTGAGGCTGAACGGTTGTTTGAAGCATTTCATAAGCTGGTAACGGGCCGCGCGGTGGATTCACCTGATGCGCCCGCTTTGGGGAAGCTGGCGGTTTTCTCCGGCGTGTCGGAGTTTCCGGTGCGCGTCAAATGCGCTTCGCTGGCTTGGCACACGCTACACAGCGCGCTGGAAGGCGCTTCCGCGGATGTCAGCACCGAGTAATTTCCGATTTTCGAATGACGATTGTCGATTGAAGGAATTGCCGGTTTTCGATTGAAGAGATTGCCGTGCACCGATGGCAGGTCATTGTGCTGTGGATCTTTAAATCGAAAATCGACAATCGCAAATCGAAAATGAAGGAGTCCCAATGAGTGAGCAAACCCCGGCGGTTGCTGCCAACTCGCAACCCCCCTTGAACGTCTCCGAGGTAGTAGCGCTGCAAGACAAGATCGTGGAGAAATTGCGCACCGTCTACGATCCGGAGATTCCGGTCAATATCTACGACCTCGGGCTAATTTACGAGGTGAAGGTGGACCCCACTCGCGACGTTTACGTTAAGATGACGCTGACCTCGCCCGGCTGTCCCGCCGCCGGTACGCTTCCCGGCGAGGTGGAAGACAAGATCGTGTTGCTTCCAGGGACCGGCAAAGTGAAAGTCGATGTCGTGTGGGAGCCCACCTGGGACAAAAATATGATGTCGGAAGCCGCCAAGCTCCAGCTTGGGTTCTTTTGAAATCGCCGACATGACCACGTCTCCACTCAACGAATATCATCAATCGCAGGGCGCAACGCTCGGGGAGTATCACGGGGCGGCGGTTCCGGCGCGGTTTAGCGATCCCGCAGCGGAGCATCGCGCCGTGCGCAGCGCTTGCGGGCTCTTTGACTTTTCCTTTCGCGCCAAGTTCCGCATGAAAGGCCGCGACCATGCGAAGCTGCTCCAACGGCTGGTGAGCAACGACGTCAAAAAGCTCACTCCCGGTCAGGGAACGTACGCGACACTGCTCAACGCGCAAGGGCACATCGTGGTGGACCTGCGCCTGTATTGCGCCGATGGACATTTCCTGGTGGACACGGACGTGGATCTGCACGAAAAAGCCATCCAAGGTTTCCGGCGCTACATCATTGCCGACCAGGTGGAAATTGAGGCGCTCGGACTGTTCGCGCTGGGGTTCCAAGGGCCACGCGCGCGGGGGCTGGTTGAGAAAACCTTGCACATCGACCTGCCGGCGATGCAGGAGTTTGATCACTTTGCTTCCAATTACGCGGGATATCCCATCCACGTGGTGCGCGCCACTGCCACGGGCGAAGAAGGCTATGAGGTGTGGGTGAATGCCCCCGGCATGGAAGCTGTGTGGGGCGCGGCGTGCGGCCAGGCGCCGACCTACGATATGCTCCCCTGCGGCTGGCAGGCGCTAGAGAGTCTGCGTATCGAGGCCGGCATTCCCCGCTATGGCTCGGAATTGGGTGAAGACGTTATCCCGCTCGAGGCAGGACTGCTGAACGCCCTCAGCTTCAACAAGGGCTGCTACATCGGCCAGGAGATTGTGGAGCGCGCGCGCAGCCGTGGCCACGTGAATTGGAAGCTCGCGGGGCTGGTTGCCACCGCCGAACAGCCGCTCATGGTCGGAGAAAAGGCTGTCATGGAGGGAAGGGAAGTGGCGGAAATTACCAGCGCCTGCTGGTCGCCCTCTCTTGGAAAACCCATTGCGCTGGCATACGTGCGCCGCGAATTCTCCGAGCCGGGCGCAAAATTGACTCTCCCCTCCGGCGTCGTGGCCGATGTGGCCGCGCTGCCGTTTACCCATAATCACGCCTGACAATTGACGATGACGCATCGCGCGGACCTCTTCTCCGGGTCCGCGGTTCGTCAATCTCTTGCTGGTCACTTGTCACTTGCCACGGGTCACTCCGGTTATTTCAGTTGCAGCGCCATCAGCACAAACGATCCGGCGATAACCAGAACTGACAGCAGCGCCAAGGCATTCCACAGGTTTTCGCTGGGACGGGTGGCCGGCTCGCCCTCCGGAACGAAGTAACCCAGCGCCAGTCCGGCGGCCAGTCCCCCCAGGTGCGCGGCGTTGTCGACGGCAAATAGCAATCCAAAAACGGCGATGTAGATCACCCAGCGCCAGAGTTGGCTGCGCATCTCACCGCCCAGGCGCCCGTGATGAAAGCTCGCGCCGATGAGCACTCCAATCATCCCCAGGACGGCGCCGGACGCCCCCACGGACATTCCAAAGGGAGACCAAGCAAGGCTCAGGATGAATCCTGCGACCCCTGTAACCAAATAGAGCACGGTGAATTTCGTGGTGCTGAAAAGCGATTCCACTTCCGGCCCCAAATCCACCAGGCACCACATGTTCATTCCAATGTGGAACAGGCCGGCGTGCAGGAACATGGCCGTCACCAGCCGCCACCATTGACCGGCGAGGATGTAAGGTGCTTTGGCCCCCAACCGCAGAAGAACATGGGCGTCGATCCCACCCCAAGCAGGGGCTCCATATAACTGTGCCGCTTCCGAGTTCTGCGTGAGATACCAGGAAATAGAGTAGAGCGCCAGATTGGCGACAACAATAGCCGAACTGGCGGTGGTGGGAATCGGAATGACGCCGAGGATGCGGCCTGGCGTGCTGCCGGCGCCGCGGGCGCGTGCAGGACCGGTGGCCTCGCCGCAGAGCGGGCACACCTTGGCGTCACGGTCGATCAGCGCCCGGCAATGTGGGCACATGCGCACAGCGCTGCTGGGCGTGCTGACCTGCGCCTCCACGGACGAGCTAAAGGCTTTCTTGAGCCGTTGCCATTGGACCCAGATCTTGGGGGGTAAGGGCATGCTTATGTCCGAGGTCCGGAATCCTTGGCCCGAGGGCTGAACTCCGAGGTCCGAAGTCCGCGCGGGAAACGAAGTTTTACTCTTTTGGCCTTCTCCATCGTGCTCCGTCCAAGATACCTCCCCGATTATATCTGACCGCGTATGGATTTATCGCCTTATCTGCGAGGTGCTGCACCCAGGGCAGGGAGAGACGCGTAGATTCGGGGCGTAAATTCGTTTGTGGCGCGCCCACACCTTAGCTAGAATAGCCACCAAGGGATTGGAGCAGGACCATGAAATTTGAAGATGCCGGCCGCACCCTGGATCGCGAACTCGAAAAGCTGCGCAAGCGTTTTGAAAGCGACGTCCGCCCTCGGACTCGTCAGGAGGCAGCGGAGTTTTTGCGCAAAGCCGCGGACCGCCTGGGAAAATTAGCAGAGCGATTGGAAAAGGCCAAAGACCAGACCTCGTGCTGAGCCGCGTTACGACTGGACCGCCCGCATTACGGCTTTCATCTGCTGCCCGGATCGCCTTGACGGCAGCGGCGCTGTTCTGTGCGACGGGCTGTTTGCATCGCAACAAAGCGCCCGCGCCCTCCGCCCACACCACACCTCCACCTTCCGTTCCAACCATCACGCCGCCGACACCGCACGCCCCGGTGGCTACACCCGCCCCCATCGTTCAGGGGGAAGAGGGCATTGCTTCCTGGTATGGCCACCCCTACCACGGACGGCGAGCGGCGAGCGGCGAGATTTACAACATGTACGACATCACGGCGGCGCACCGCACGCTGCCGTTTGGGACGCAAGTGCGCGTCCACGATCTCGACAACGGCCGCGATGTGATGGTGCGCATCAATGACCGGGGGCCGTTTGTGGAGGGCCGCATTATTGATCTCTCCTATGCCGCGGCTCAAGCCATGGGAATGACCGGCTTGGCGCGGGTGCGGCTGGAAATTCTGGGGCTCGGAGAAACCTCGGAGCCCGGCGTCTTCGCCGTCCAGGTGGGTGCCTTTCGCGATCCCGCCAACGCCGGCCGCTTGAAGGCCTTGATTGAAGCGAGCTTCCCGCCGGTAGCGATTCAGAGTTTCGACCGCGGCGACGGCCTCTTCTATCGCGTCTGGGTGGGGCATGAAAGCTCGGAGGCCGCGGCGCAAGACCTGGCTGCAAAGATCCGCAATGCCAATTTCGCGGTTCAAACCTTTGTCGTTCGGGTGAACTAGTCTTGGACTGCCTCTTCTGCCGGATCATCGACCGTAAGTTGCCAGCCAGAATCGTTCATGAAGACGAGCGGGTGGTGGCGATTGAAGACATTCATCCGCAAGCTCCGGTCCACCTGCTCGTGATCCCGCGCAAGCATCTGGCTTCGTTGCGGGAGGCGGTAACAGAAGATGAGGCGCTGCTCGGGCACCTGACTCTGGTGGCCGCCCAACTTGCGCGCGAGCGGGGCTTGGAGTCCAAGGGTTATCGAACGGTCATCAATAACGGCACCTGGGCGGGACAATCGGTGTTTCATCTGCACGTCCACGTCTTAGGCGGCCGCACGTTCCACTGGCCACCAGGATAAGGTTCCTGAAGGCCCCGTCCCAACCATCCCGTCCCAATCCACTGATAACGACGCGCTGTGTAGGGGAACGGCTTGCCGTACCCTTTTTCGGCGGGCCAAGGGCCCGCCTGGGTAGGGCGAGCCCTGCACCTACGTGGTAAAGCGAACTTCACGCATCGTTAACGGCGGATCGAGGATCATTTGTCGCCCTTGGGGCGCTATTGTATGATGCTTAGAAGATGAATGGGCACCCTGAAGTTCGCAATAGCTTTACGCCCTATGTGAAGGCCGCATGGGGCGGCAGGTTGGTGTGCGTTCTTCTTTTGTTTCCCTCCCTGCTGCTGGCGGATGTTATCTACTTGAAAAATGGCCGTAAAATTGTGGGTCAAGTCACCAAGGAAGACGAGAAGCAGGTCTTCTATGACGCCGATGGCGGCGAGTTCGCAATTGCGAAGTCCATGGTGGATCACGTGGAGAAGTCGCAGGCTCCGGCTGCATCGCCGGGGCAGACAACTTCCCGGCCCAGTCGTGATGTTCCTCTACCGCTCACGCTCCCGGTGGAATCATCACAGGAGATTGCCGGAGTCATTCATGACGATGCGGTGGATGAAGCCTATCTGACGCAGTTAGCGGATGAGGCGATCCACAAGTCCACGCCAGAAAACCTCCATAAGCTCAAGCAGGGATTCCAAACGGCGGCGGTATTCCTGACGCGCAAGGGCGACCCGGAAGGCGCCATCCTCAAATATCGCGAGGCACTCAAGTATCTTTCCCACGATCAGGCCATGACGCTGGCGCTCGGCTACTTGCTGTGGAAGCAGGAACATTACCTGGAAGCCGTCGATTTGCTATCCCCGGAGGCGGACCGTTACCCCCAATCTCCGGACTTCCGCACCCTCCTGGGCTCGGCATATTACGGGATGGAGAACCTCGACCAGGCCATTGCCGAATGGAACAAGTCGCTGGCCATCAAGGACAATCCGCAACTGCGTGAAGCGGTCGGGAAGGCCCAGCGCGAGCGGGAGGTTTCCGGCAGCTACTCGGAATTACGCAGCGAGCACTTCCTGCTTCGCTACGATGGCCAGGAGGACGAAAGGCTGAGCGGGTTGATCTTGAACAGCCTGGACGGCTCCTTCCAGGATCTCGTTTTGGATCTGGATTATTCTCCCTCCGAAGCCATTGTCGTTCTTCTTTACCCCAATCAAGCCTTCCGCGACATCACGCGCACGCCTTCCTGGGTCGGTGCCTTGAATGACGGGAAAATTCGCGTCCCGGTTTCCGGCTTAACCCAGATGACGCCTGACCTGGCCCGTGTGCTCAAGCATGAACTAACGCATTCCTTTATCCGCCAGATTACTCTGGGCCGCTGCCCTATCTGGTTTAACGAGGGCCTGGCACAACTTGAGGAAGGCGCCACCACTGCGGCGCTGGGAAGCCAGTTGGCGCGAGCGTTTGCCGGTGGGAAGACTCCTGCCTTCTCTCTGATGGAGGGCTCCTTTGTGGGATTGCCTGCGGACCAGGTGCCTATTGCTTATGCTGAGTCGCTCGCCGCGCTTGAATATATCCGCGACGTCTTCGGCATGGGGGAAGTCCGCCGGATGCTGCGAGCCATGCCTTCGTCGGATTTCTCAACGATCCTGCAAGATGAGGTGCGGATGAGTTACCCCGCTTTCGAATCGGAAGTAGCCAGCTACCTGATAAAGAAGTACGGGCAGTAAAATCCTACCTACAACGACGCGATCAACGCTGCCAGCAGCGCGGCCCGCCGCGGAAGTTCCGGAACGATGACGTGCTCGTGGCGGGCGTGCGCTCCGTCTCCGCACCCGCCCAGGCCGTCGAGAGTGGGAATCCCCAGCGCCGACGTAAAATTGCCGTCGGAACCCCCTCCCGTCGCAGCCTCTTTCACCTCCAAGCCCATTCGCGATCCCAACTCACGCGCCTTACGAAAGAGGGCGCTCGCCATTTTCCTTTCCATGGGCGGACGGTTGACCCCCCCCGTAATCTCCAACCGGGCCTCGGGGTGAATGGGAGACAGAACCCGCATCCTTGCTTCGATGGTATTGCTATCGCGGGCCGTGGGAACGCGCACATCGACACGAGCAACGGCAACTTCCGGGATCACGTTGACGCGCGTACCGCCCTGAATGACATCAACATTGACGGTCAACCCGCGCTTGGGGCGCGCCAGCTTTTCGATGCGGGGAATCTGGCGGGCGAGTTCGGAAATGGCATTGACGCCGGCGGCGGGATTAATCCCCGCATGGGCGGAACGGCCCCTCACAGTGATTTGAAATTCTCCCACGCCTTTGCGGGCGGTTTTCAAAGCGCCCATCGCTGCGGCCGGCTCGAGCACCAGCACCGCGCGGGCGCGCTGGGCTTCCGCCAGCAATTCTTCGCGAAATGCGGTGCTGGACACTTCCTCGTCGGGATTCAGGAAAAAGCGGACGGGGCACGAGGGAGCGACGTTTTGGGCGGCAAGCGCCTGCAAAGCAAACAGCCCACAAACAATGCCGGATTTCATATCGAAAATTCCCGGCCCGTAGGCGCGATCGTCGCGCCGATCAAAGGGCATCGACGCCAGCGTTCCAACTTCCCATACGGTGTCCGTGTGGCCGAGCAACAGGATGGGCTTCGCGCCGGCGGCCGATCCCCAGAATTCAGCCAAGACAGCGGAACCTGCCATGGGGTGGTCGAGAAGACGGACGTTCCCGCCCCGCTTATGGAACTCCTCCGCACAGAAATTCGCCATACGGTCAATCGCGGGTTTGTTCAGGCTGGGCGATTCGATCTCCACTGCTTGCCGCAAGCAATGCACCAGCGCTTCCAATTCCGCTTCGCAATAGGCCAACAACGCTTGGGGGTCCATCATGTCTCCTCCTCAATTCCATGCTTTGAAACCGCCCACATTTCGGTGAAACAGTCCTGTAACCTTCTTATAGAAGATTTGTTCTATATGTCGAAGCTATAAATTATTTTATACTGACAGAATACAAGGATTCATTATATTCTAACTATTCCGAAGTGCCCTCGCCCGCCAGAAGGAGCCGCAAAAGTGAGTAAAGTCTCGCTTGCTCTTGTCATCCACTCGCACCAACCGGTGGGAAATTTCGATCATGTAATCGAAGAAGCCTTTCAGAAATCCTATGCGCCCTTCGTTCAGGCATTGTACAAGCATCCGCGCATTCACTTGAGCCTGCATTTTTCCGGGATACTATTGGAATGGCTGGGTCAGCGCCATCCGGAATACTTCGAGCAGCTTCGTGAACTCGCCCGGCGAGGTCAGATTGAACTGGTCGGCGGCGGATACTATGAGCCCATTTTGCCCGCCATCCCTGATACCGACAAGATTGCGCAAATTCGCAAACTGGCCGATTACCTTCGTGAAAACTTTGGTTCCGCACCGCGCGGTGCGTGGGTCGCCGAACGGGTATGGGAACCCACGCTGCCCCGTCCGCTGGCCGAGGCGGGTGTTGAGTATGTCGTCCTGGATGATACGCATTTTCTCGCCGCCGGCCTCCAGCCCTGGCAATTACACGGAACGTTCGTCACGGAGGAGGATGGCCTGCCGTTGCGCCTGGTTCCCAGCGTGAAGGCCCTCCGCTACACCATTCCTTTTCAGGAGCCCGGGGAAACCTTGCGCGTCTTGAGCGAAGGGATCAATCAGCATGACTCCCTCTTCGCGATGGGCGATGACTGTGAGAAGTTCGGAGTGTGGCCGGGTACCTACGATCATGTTTTCAAGAACGGTTGGCTGGAGCGGTTCTTCCAGGCGCTGGAAGGCTCGCAGGATTGGCTTGAGACCACTACCGTTGCGGATTATCTTACGGCGCACCCGGCAGTGGGACGCATCTACCTGCCCACCGCGTCATACGCGGAAATGATGGAGTGGTCACTTCCCTCCTCCGCCTCAGCGGACTTCAAGCTGTGTTTGGAAGAGAGTGAGCACATCCCGAATGGCGAACGCTTCCTGCGCTTCTTGCGGGGAGGGCTGTGGCGTAATTTCCTGACCAAGTAC
>Ga0335085_10006292_pt1 | contig 18800 bp, 17 predicted proteins | sample Lox_Sample_45_FD_206712 | JGI IMG/M metagenome (GOLD analysis project Ga0335085, IMG submission 206712) | Soil microbial communities from Loxahatchee National Wildlife Refuge, Florida, United States - Lox_Sample_4.5 | ecosystem: Environmental > Terrestrial > Soil > Wetlands | place: USA...
CCAGCTGCGTGGCCCACTCGGGGAAGTCCCCGGTCTGGTAGGCGAGCCGGACGCGGGCCAGGCCGACCTCCACCTCCAGCGCCGGGAGACCCTCCACCCGGGACTGGAGCCGGCCGAGGGCCGCCGTTGCCTCGGGGACGCGGCCCACCTTGGCCAGGAGCGCCGCCTCGGCCAGCACGAAGGAGGGCTCGTCCGGCTGGAGCTGGGCGCAGCGCCGGATGAGCTCCAGCGCCTTCAGGGGATCCGTCTCCGCGCGCTCCTGGGCCGACAGGGCGGCCACCTCCCGGGCGCAGCGGCGGGAGAAGACGCTTCCGGCCCGGAAACGGGCGAAGGCCCGGTTGACGACGCGCTCGTCGAGCTGGAGCCCGTCCAGCATCCGCTCCCAGTCGGCGGCCAGGGCATCCAGGGGCTGCCCGTAGACCCCCTGGAAGTCGGCATGGGCGAGGAGCGCCTGGAGCTTGGGAGCGCCATAGGTCTCGCGCAGCCAGCGGATGAAGCTGCCGGTGGCGGTGTAGGCCCGCTCCGGCGAGCTGAGGTAGAAGCCCGCCGGCCGGAGCAGGTCACGCACGTCGGGCATCAGCTTCTGGCGGCGCATGGCCGCGGCCCAGGCGTGGAGCGGGAGCCCGCCGTGGGTCTCCTCCGGAGCGGTGGCCACCCCTTCCACCACCCCCATGAGCGGGACGAAGCCGAAGCGGGCGGTGGTTCCGAAGGGCCCTGTCCCGTAGCGGCTGGCCAGGGCGTGGGCCATCTCGTGCTCCAGCACCGGAAGGGGAAAGGGGGCGTCGTTGAGGTAGAGGGCGAGCCGCTTCGTCACCTGGGTGTGAGAGGCGCCGATGAGCCGGCCCTTCTCCGCCGGCGTGCGGAAGACGTAGAGCCGCACCTTCTCGGCAGGGGCCCCCCCCAGGAACTGGGACACCTGCTCCCAGCGGAACTCCACGTCGCGCCGCAGCCGCTCCACCTCCTCGGCCGGCTTCTCGGCCGGGAAGTAGAGCTCGGCGTGGGCCGTCTCGGAGTGCCCGCCGAGGGTTTCTTGCAGGTGCATCTCGCTGGCGCGCAGCCCGAGGTCCACCGCGCGCAGCTCGAGCAGCCCGATGGCGAGCAGGGTAAGCCCGAGCAGGGGCAGCACGCGCCGGCGCACCCCGGCGCTCGACCGCCCCGGAGCGACGAAGAGCAGCATCGCCCACAGCCCGAGGACCCCCGCCCAGAGCACGGTCTCCAGCCGGAACCAGAGCAGCGGGGTGCCGATGCGCAGCGCCTCGTCGTAGAGGGGGCCGGGGAACCAGCCGAGGAAGAAGTTGTAGGCGTACACCTGGGGACCGGTGGCGATGGGCCACAGCGTCCAGGCACCGGCGGCGCCGAAGAGCAGGACGGCGAGGGCCACCGTGCCCGGCCAGCGGGGAAAGACGGTGCGGCAGAACACCCCGGTCGCCGCGGCGACGAGCGCGGTGGGGACGACGAGGAGCGGGTAGAGGCCGGCCTGGGCCCAGGGGCTGCATGGCGTGCCGAGCAGGGTGGACCCCACCGCGCCGGCAAAGGCCACCGTCGCTCCGGCCAGCCCGAGGAGGAAGGCCGCACCGATGGCATTGCTCACCGCCCCGATCGGCCCGGGCGGCTCCACCCGGGGCACGGTGGGCCGCGGGGGGACGCGGGCCTGGTCCGCCGCGGCGATGCCGAGCACCGTCCCGGCCACGGTGAGGAGCGCCGAGACGCCCAGGCCGAGCTCCAGCCCGGGCTGACCGAACAGGGGGAGGAAGAGGAGGAGGCACCCACCCACCAGAAGCCCGGCGAAGGCCATCCAGCCGGCAGGGCGGCGGAGCACTGCCAGCGCGAGGGTGACGACGGGGCGCATCCCTGTCCCCTATACTCGCCCTCCCTCCGATGACGGAACCGAAGAGCGACGGCCGCGTTCACCCCCGGGCACCGATCGAGCTCCGGGTGGACTACAAGAAGCTCAACAGCTTCTTCGCCGATTACACGAAGAACATCTCCAAGGGCGGGACGTTCATCCGCACCAGGAAGCCGCTGCCGGTGGGGACGCGCTTCCTGTTCAAGCTCGGGGTCCCCACCCGCCCGGAGCCCTTCGAGCTGCTCGGCGAGGTGGTCTGGTCCCAGGGCGAGAGCGACGAGGCGGGGATGGGCATCCGCTTCGTCTATGCCGACGACGCCCAGCGCTTCGCCTTCGAGGACCTGGTGGAGCGCCTGATGACCGACTCGCTGGGGAGCGAGCTCACCGGGAAGCTGCTGAACAAGACGGTCAAGCCGTGAGGGCGGCGGCCGGGGGCCTCCTCGTCGCCCTGGCCTGCACCGGTCGCGCGCCGGCGCCCCCGCCGGCTCCCCCCGCCCGGGTGGACGTCACCGCCCGGGAGTGGAGCGGCCCGCCCCTGCCGCGCGGCCAGGTGGTGATCCACGACGCCTACGGCGGGGTCCATCCGCTGGCGGTGGAGGTGGCGGACACCCAGGCCGCGCGGACGCGGGGGATGATGTGGCGCACCAGCGTGCCGGACGGGACGGGGATGCTCTTCATCTTCCCCTCCCCGGACGAGCACGGCTTCTGGATGCGCAACACCCTCGTCCCCCTGGACATGCTCTTCCTCGACCCGAGCGGTCAGGTGGTGGGCGTGGTGGCGCAGGCCGAGCCGCGCTCCGACGACCACCGGACGGTGGGACGGCCCTCGCTCTACGTGCTGGAGGTGGCCGGGGGCTGGGCGGAGCGGCGCGGGGTGGGGACGGGCGCGCGGGTGGAACTCAAGGGAGACCTGGCCACCCGGCGCGGTCAGCCCTAGCCCTTGGGGGGGATGCTCAGATGCCGCCGTCGGTGGGGGCGCCCCGGGCGCAGAAGAAGGAGGACCGGTTGCTCCCGAAGTACCTCTCGCACAGCACCGGGTCCTTGCAGATCTCGGCGATGATCGCCGGGTCGAGGACCAGCTCCCGGCAGGTCATGGCGTTGCCGGGGACGCTCTGCATGTCCTGGTACTGAGGGGTGCAGGTGGAGTCGTTGCCCTGCACGCAGGCCCGCGAGCAGTAGCCGGTGGCCGCGGAGTCGAGGCCGGCCCCGGCGTCCCGCTGGGCCTCGGACAGCTGCCGGCTGGCCGATTCCTGGTCCACGACGCAGACCAGGTCCTCGCACTCGGTGGCGCCGAAGCTGACGAAGTCCTTCCCCGCGGAGAGCTCGCCGACGGTGACGCAGTTCGCCGGCGCCGGCGGATTGCAGGGGGTGCCGCCGTCTTCGAGCTTCTTCACCGGGGTGCACGGCTTGCCCAGCTCGGTGCTCGCCGTGCAGGCGACGAGCGCCGCGCTGACGAGGACCGCGCCGACCAGGAGATGGCGCAACATGAGGGGAGATCGACCTCGCACGTGGTGTGGGGGCGGGACGGGCCAAAATAGCAGACCGGGAGGCGGGGGTGCGACCAGCGAGAAGGTCCGACATCGCACCACCGCGTGCCCCCCGAGACGCTCGAAGCGCAACATTGCTGGGGTCAGGCAGCGCAGGTAGACTTCTGCGCGCCGAAGCTCGCCCGACCGATTCCACAGCAGAGCGCTCGACCACGGCCCCCTCGGACGGAGATTCAGAGACCTTGCGACGCCTGGCAGCGCTGTGTCTCCTCGTCCTCGCGCCGATGGCGCTGGCGCAGCAGCAGCCGCCGCCTCCGCCGACCACCCCGCCGGCCACGCCCACCACCCCGCTCGGCCTCGACCTCACCGAGGAGCCTCCGAAATCCGACGTGCCGGTGGCCAAGCCCCGCCCGGTGGGGGAGGTCCAGCCGCTCGACGAGGCGGAGCTCACCCAGGATGACCTGGTGAAGAGCGTCCAGCGGAAGGTCTTCCTCAAGGCCCACCGGTTCGAGCTGGCGCCCTTCCTGCTCGTCTCCATCAACGACCCCTACTACTCCAAGTGGGGCCTCTCCCTGTTCGGGACCTACTTCATCACCGACACGCTGGGCGTGGCCGCCCACGCCGGCTGGTGGCAGCTGGCGCCCACCGACAACGTGAGCATCGCCAAGCGGAACTTCCAGAGCCGCATCTACTACTCCGTTCCGCAGTGGTCGCTCTTGGGAGACATGGAGTGGAGCCCGGTCTACGGCAAGGCGAGTATCTTCAACTCCATCTTCCACTTCGACCTCTACCTGGTGGGCGGCCTGGGCGTGGTGTGGACGGAGACCTCGTCGGCGCCGGTGGATGCCAACAACCCCACCGGGCCGAAGCGGGGGCCGGCCTTCGCCGGGGAGATCGGGGTGGGGATGCGGTTCATCGCCCTCGACTGGCTGAGCGTCAACCTCCTGCTCATCGACACCAGCTACGTGGACACGCCGGCGGGCACGAGCATCGGCGCGATTCAGAACCTCTTCACCATCAACGTCGGCGTCTCCTTCTTCTTCCCCTTCAAGTCCACCGGCCGGGAGTCGGAGTGATGCGCCGCCTCGCTCTCGCGCTCGCCGTCGCCCTCCTGCCCGCAGCCGCCGCGGCCCAGGCTCCTCCCGCTCCGCCCCCGCCCCAGCTCGAGGCCGGCGATACCTCCACCCTCGAGCACGACGTGGGGCCGCTCAAGGACCGCATCCCGCCGGTCATCCAGCACGTCTTCCTCCTCAAGCAGCGCTGGGAGCTGGTGCCGTCGGTGGGGTTCAGCTTCCGCGACCCCTTCTTCACCAAGTACCTCTTCGAGCTCAGCCTGACCTACAACTTCAACGACACCATGGGGGTGATGCTCCGGGCCGGCTACGCCGCGGACACGGTGTCCGGCTCGGCGCAGATCTGCACCACCGGCTCCACCGGCCAGGCCAGCGGCTGCCGCTCGCCCACCTACGACGAGCTGAACGGCAAGGCCACCGGGCAGATCAACTTTCTGGGGGCCCTCGACTTCCAGTGGACGCCGATCTACGGGAAGTTCAACTTCTTCGCCGAGTGGGTGGTCCACTTCGACCTGTACTTCATCGCCGGACCGTCGTTCCTTTCCTACGCCGGGCCGCCGCCGGCCGGCCAGTCAGGGAGCGCGAGCGTGTTCACCGTGGGTGGGGAGCTGGGCATCGGGATGCGCTTCTTCCTCAACAAGTGGATGGCGCTGCGCCTGGAGCTGCGCGACGACCTCTACGGGGAGAAGTCGCCCAGCGTCGGCGGGGGCACCACCTTCCAGAACCAGCTGTTCATCGACGTCGGGCTGGGCTTCTTCTTCCCCACCACCTTCCACGACGGGTAGCCGGAATGCTCCGTACCGTCCGCGCCGCCACGCTCGGCCTGCTCTTCGCCCTCGGCTCGGTTCCGGCCGAGGCGCAGACCTTCCAGGGCCTGGACACCACCAAGCCGCCTCCGAAGAAGAAGAAGAAATCCACCAAGAGCAGCACCTCGGCCACCAAGAGCACTGCCCCCACCCCGGCCGCCGCGCCGGCGCCGAGCGGGGCGGCGACGACCACCGCCCCGGCCGCCGCGCCCACCGCGGCTCCGGCCGGCTCCGAGCCGGCCCTGGGCGTGGACACCACCCAGCCCACCCCGGTCAAGCCGAAGAGCGCCAAGGACCTGCCCATGCCCCCGCCGCCCGGCGCGGGCGCGTCGAAGAAGACGGCTCCCACCACCAGCTTCGAGGCCCTCGACGTCACCGGGAAGACGGCCGACCGGCAGCGGCTGGAGGCGGCCAACGCCCAGTTCCTGGCCAAGGAGTACGACAAGGCGGGGCTCGCCGCCTGGGACCTGATGAACGACCCGAAGATGGCGCCGCTCCATCTCGAGTCCCAGTACCTGCTCGGAAAGACGCTCTACCGGATGGGGCTCTACCACTCCGCGCTCGGTGAGTTCAGCCAGATCCTGGCCCGGGGCGAGCAGACCCGCTTCTTCTCCAAGTCGCTGGAGTGGCTGTTCTTCATCAGCCACAAGACGACCAACGAGTCGATCATCCTCGACGAGGTGGCCCGCTACGCCAACGCGGAGTGGCCGGAGAAGTACCGGAGCGAGTTCTACTACCTCCTCGCCCGCTACGAGTTCGTCCGCGGGCGGGCCCTGGAGCAGGTGGACCAGAAGGCGGAGGCGCAGAAGAGCTACCAGGAGGCGCTGCGCCTGGCGGGCAAGGTGCCCCGCAACGACCCGTTCTTCGTGCGCACCAAGTTCCTGGAGGGCGTCATCCAGTCTCGCTCCGGGAACCAGGCCGCCGCGCTCGAGGCCCTCAAGGAGGTGGTGCGGCTGACGCGGGCCCCGGCCGACGTCAAGGGAAACGAGATGGTGCGCGACCTGGCCTTCATGGACCTGGCCCGCATCCACTACGCCGCCCGCCAGAACCGCTACGCCATCTACTACTACGGGAAGATCGAGCGGGGCCGGCCGGAGTGGCTGGAGGCGCTGTTCGAGTCCGCCTGGGCCAACTACCGCATCGGGCAGTACCAGCAGGCGCTGGGCAACCTGGTCACCCTCTCCAGCCCGTTCTTCCGCGACGAGTACTTCCCCGAGGCGCTGCTCCTCAAGGCAGTCGTCTATTACGAGAACTGCCGTTACCGGGAGTCGACGGCGATCATCCAGGACTTCGACCGGCGCTACAAGCCGGTCTACGAGCAGCTCGACACTCTGGTGAAGAAGGACATGGAGGCCACCGAGTACTACCAGGTGCTGGCCGACATCCAGAAGAAGGTCAAGGCCGGGCAGGCGGGGGGAACGGGCGCCATCCTCGAGCGCGTGCTCAAGCTCGCCCTCACCGACCGCGAGCTGAAGAACACCAACGACTCCATCCTCGAGGTGGAGAAGGAGATGGACCTCATCGCCGCCCGCCCCACCGCCTTCCGCACCTCGGAGCTGGCCAGGCACCTGGACGACGGCCTCAAGAAGGAGCGCCAGGACCTGGTGAAGCGGGCCGGGGTGATGGCCCGGGGCAAGCTGGAGCTGGAGCTGGGCAACCTCCGGACGCTGCTCGGCAACGCCGAGCGCATCAAGTTCGAGACCACCGGCAAGGAGAAGGAGTTCCTCGAGGAGCAGCTCCAGGCCGGGGGCCGCAAGGCGATCGTCAAGCAGTACCGGTACTCGGTGGCCGTGGCCGACGACCAGCTCTACTGGCCCTTCACCGGCGAGTACTGGCGCGACGAGCTGGGGACGTACGAGTACACGCTGACCAAGGGCTGCGTCGACCGGAGCGCCGGGAACCGAAAGGTGACCGGAGCCCAGTAACCGGCCGGGCCGGGCGCGGTAAGGTGCTCCCGGCCATGGCCGAGCGCGCGATCACCATTGCCTTCGACGTCATGGGGGGAGACCACGGTCCTCTGGAGGTGGTCCGCGGCGCGGCCCTCCTCAGCCTCGAGTCGCCGCACCTCCACGCCCTGCTCGTCGGCGACGCGGAGGCCATCGACCAGGCCCTGGCCGAGACCCGCCACAACGGCGAGCGGATCAGCGTCCAGCACGCGCCGGCCTACGTGGCCATGCACGAGAAGCCGTCGGCGGCCCTGGCCGACAAGCCGGAGGCCTCGGTGCTGGTCGCCGCCCGGCTGGTGGCGGAGGGCGAGGCGGACGCGCTGGTCAGCGCGGGGAACACCGGCGCCGGCGTGCTGGCCGCGGCCCGGACCTTCCGGCTCCTCCCCGGCGTGCGGCGCGCGGCGCTGGCCTCGGTCTACCCGACCCGCACCGGCCACGGGGAGAAGAAGGACCCCTTCAGCCTCATCCTCGACGTGGGGGCCACGGTGGAAGCCACCGCCCAGGACCTGGTCGCCTTCGCGGTGATGGGCGCGGCCTACGCACGGATCATCTCCCGCAACCCCAATCCCTCGGTGGCGCTGCTCTCCAACGGGACGGAGGCGATGAAGGGGCCGCCCCGGGTGGTGGAGGCCAACCAGATCCTGGCCGGCCATCCGGGCCTGCGCTTCGTGGGCAACGTGGAGGGGGTGGACATCCCCAAGGGGACGGCCGACGTGGTGGTCACCGACGGCTTCGTCGGGAACGTGTGTCTCAAGATGCTGGAGGGCATCGGGGAGACGGTGGTCGAGCTGGCCAACTACGCCTACGCCTCGCGGCTCAGCTGGCGGCTCGGGCTGGCCATGCTCTCCAGCGGGCTGAAGCAGCTCAAGGACCTGACCGACTGGGAGCAGTACGGGGGCGCGCCGGTGCTCGGCTTCGACCGGCTGTTCATCAAGGCCCACGGGCGGAGCCGGGCCCGGGCCATCGCCAACGCAGGCAAGGTGGCGGCCAAGGCGGTGTCCTCGGAGCTGGCGCGGGCGATCCAGGAAGGTCTGTAGGGGTGAGCCTTCCCGACCGAATCGACCCGCACCCGGCGCGGCACATCTATCGCTGGGACCTGGACAAGACCTACCTCCAGACGGACTTCGACTCGCTCCGGCAGCTGCTCAAGACGGCGCTCCAGAAGGCGAGCCAGAAGACGGCCGTCCCCGGCGCGGCGACGCTCATCCGCGAGCTGGGGGCGAGCGGCGACTCGCGGCTATGCATCATCTCCGGCAGCCCGGTCCAGATGCGCAACGTGCTGGAGGAGAAGCTGAAGCTGGACGGGGTGGAGTGGGACGAGCTGGTCCTCAAGGACAACGTGCGGAACCTGCTCCGCGGCCGCTTCCGGGCCCTGCGCGGCCAGGTGGGCTACAAGCTTCCCGTCCTCCTCGAGTCGCGCGTCCATGCGCCGGTGGACGCCGAGGAGGTCCTCTTCGGCGACGATGCCGAGGCGGACGCCTTCATCTACTCCCTCTACGCCGACCTCATCGCCGGCCGGGTCGAGGAGCCGGTGCTGACCAAGGTCATCGCTGCGGCAGAGGTGTACCCGGACGACGCGGCGCGCATCCTCGAGGCGTGGAAGGCGGTGGCGCGGGCGGACCCGGTGCGGCGCATCTTCATCATGCTCGACCGGCTGACGCCGCCCGCCTACTTCAGCCGCTACGGCCCGCGGGTGGTGCCGGTGTTCAACTACTTCCAGGCGGCGCTGGTGCTGCTCGGCGACGGGCTGCTCACCCCGGCCCAGGTGGTCCGAGTGGCGCGGGAGATGGTGCAGACTGCCGGCTACAACCTGATCACCCTGTCCAACTCCTTCCAGGACCTGCTCCGCCGCGGGCTGCCGCTCCAGGCGGTGGCCGCGCCGCTCATCCAGGCGCTGGAGGGGGCGCTGCAGGGGCCGGACAAGGTGCTGGCCGCGCTCCGGCCGGTCCCGGACATCGTCAACGCCTTCACCCGCCGCGTGGCGGCGCTGGGGACGACGCCGCCGCTGCCGCCGGCGAAGGAGGTCGACTACCTCCAGCTCCTCGACGACGCGCGCCCGCGGGGAGCCCGGGCCCGCGACAAGGCGGGAAAGGGCGCCCGGAAGAGCGGGTGAGGCGGGCGTGCGCTACGAGCGTGGCCAGCCAGCTGCGTGAAGGCCAGACGACCAGCACATCGGTCCGTGGCCGAGCGTCCCGAGCACCCGCTGGCGATGAAGCGGCCGCCGGTCACCCGAAGCCGCCCGGCTCGACGACGCCGCGCGGGGTGAGGGGCCGGTCGCGCGGGAGGAGCCGCTCCTCCTGGTACCAGCGGAGCGCCTCGCGGATGCCCCTTCGCACCGGCCGCGGCGCATAGCCGAGCGTCCGCTTCGCCTTCTCCGAGGAGACGTAGGTCGGACGGAACAACCCCTCCAGGAACGGTGTGTTCACCCATCCGAGCTTCGCCGAGCTCACCCGGCCGAGCACGTCGCCGGCGCGGCCGATTCCCCGCGCAGCCCACATCGGGAGCGGCACCGCCGGCGGTCGCGCCCCGCACTCCTCGGCCACCTCGGCCAGGAAGGCCCGGTAGGTGAGGTTCTCCCCGCCGAGGAGGTAGCGCTCGCCCGGCACCCCGTGCTCCATGGCCAGGACCAGCCCGTCCGCCACGTCGTCGGCGTTGACGAAGTTCGTCCCGCCCGGCGGGTAGGCGCGCATCAGACCGGAGGCCACCAGGCGCACCACCTCGGCGCTATTCGCCCCCGTCCCGTAGGCGCCGACGACGAAGGTCGGGTTGGTGATGACCACCTCCAGGCCTCCCCAGTCCCCGAGGGCGAGCTGCTCCGCCGCTCGCTTGCTCTCCGCGTAGGGGGTCTCGCGCCCGGGAGCGGTCTCCGTCTGCTCGTCCGCCGGCGCATCGAGCGTGCCGGCGCCCATGGTGACGCTGCTCGAGACGTGGACCAGGCGCTCCACTCCGGCGATGCGCGCCGCCTGCAGCACCTGGCGCGTCCCCTCGACGTTGATGCCGTGGAGCAGGAGCCGGCCGGCGTCGTCGAACCGGACGTGGCCGGCGGCGTGGTAGACGTGGGTGATCCCGGACATCGCCTTGGCCAGCGAGTGCGCGTCCCGGATGTCGCCGACCACCGCCTCCACGTCGACGCCCGCCAGGGCCCGCTTCTGGGCCCGCGGAGGCCGGAGGATCCGGGGCCGGATGCCGGCCCGGGTCAGTCGCCGGACGAGGTTCGCCCCGATGAGACCCGTTGCCCCGGTGACCAGCGTTCGCAAGTGGACGGCCTCCCTTGGGCGTGCAAGATCGTGTAAAGCGACAGCGGCTTCAACACGCTCCGGCGCGGGGCGTCAACGCTCATGACGCACGACCCACTCCGCCCGGAAGGCACTCCACCCGAGTCTCCTTCCACCGACCCCGAGAACCTCGTCGACGAGGAGGAGTTCGCTGCGGGCGAGGCGGAGGAGGGCTTCGAGGACGAGGAGGAGGGAGCTGCCGAGGACGAGGTTCCCGACCCGCTCGACGCCCCGGTCCCCGAGCCGCCGCCGCCGGCCGATGCCCGGGAGCCGGAGCCGGTGCCGGCCGCGCTCTGGGAGTCGGAGGCCGACCAGCTCGACGCCTCCGTCCCGAGGGCCGCGGCCGGCGCCCAGCCGGAGATCGATCCCCGCCTCCTGGACATCGACGCGGTCAAGGTGATCAACCGGCTCAGCCAGAACGAGCACGAGGCCTACCTGGTGGGGGGCTGCGTGCGCGACCTGCTCCTCGGCCGCACCCCCAAGGATTTCGACATCGCCACCAGCGCCGTGCCGAGCGAGGTCCGCGGCACGTTCCGCAACTGTCGGCTCATCGGCCGGCGCTTCCGCCTGGCCCACGTCTACTTCCGGGGCGGGAAGATCATCGAGGTCTCCACCTTCCGGGCCAACCCGATCACCGATCTCGAGCCAGCGGCCGACGGCGGGGTGGGCGAGGACCGGCCCGAGGACCTGCTCATCAACGACGACAACGTCTTCGGCAGCGCAGAGCAGGATGCCCGGCGGCGTGACTTCACCATCAACGGGCTCTTCTACGACGTGGCCGCGGGGCGGGTGGTGGACTTCGTCCGCGGGCGGAGGGATCTCGAGGAGCGCCTGGTACGCACCATCGGGGACCCCGAGCGCCGGATGCGGGAAGACCCGATCCGCCTGCTGCGGGCGGTGCGCTTCGCCTCCCGGCTGGGGTTCGACATCGAGCCGCGGACCTACGCCGCCATGGAGGGGGCGGTGGAGGACCTCCCGCGCTGCGCTCCGCCGCGGCTCCTGGAGGACACCTTCCGCATCCTGCGCGGGGGCGAGGCCGAGCAAGGCCTGCAGCTCCTCTCCGCGCTCGACGCGCTCCGCTATCTCCTGCCGCCCATCGACGCCTACCTCAAGGAGCGGGGCCCCGAGGGCGAGCGCACCCTGGCCTCCTTCGCCCGCGCCGCCGACCGCCGCGTGAAGGCGGGCGAGCTGCTCGAGGACGCCGTCCTCCTCGCCGTGCTCCTCGTCCCGCTCATGGAGTCAGCCCCGCACTCGGCGGAGGACGCCCCGGGAGCCGTTCCGGAGGCCGTGGAATCCATGCTCCAGGAGCTGGTGAGGACCGCCCGGCTCCCGCGCCGGATCGCCGAGCGGTGCCGGATGATGCTCCTGGCGCAGAGCACGCTCGCCGGCCGGCGCCGGCGCCGCGGGAGCCCGGGCACCTTTCGCCGCCACCCGCTCTTTCACGAGGCTCTCACCGTCTTCTCCTGTACCGTGGAGGCGACGGGGCGGGGGGAGGCGGAGCTCCAGGCCTGGAAGTCGGGCCAGGCGCCAGCGCCCGCCCCGAGTACGAGCCCGCCCGCGGGCCGCCGCCGCCGCCGCCGGCGGGGGGGTCGCCGCGGCGGTGGGGGGAGACCGCCGGCCGGATCGGGCTCCCCGGCCTGATCCGCCGCTCGCTGCGCAACACGCAAATTAGGCAAGCATCCAAGCCTGGCCTCGTATAAGCGCCAGCCCCAGTGTCCACGCCTTCCCACGTGCTCGATGCTTCGGTTCCGGGTGTCCTGGCGGAAACCCCGGGCGCCTCGGCACCGGCCTCGCTCGGCCGCGGCCAGCTCCAGGCCTACCTCGAGCGGCTCGGGCTGGCGCGGGGCGAGCCGCCCTCGCTTCCCTTCCTCACCCGGCTCCAGCGCCGGCACCTGCTCCGCGTCCCCTTCGAGAACCTGGACATCTTCTGGGGGAATCCGATTCCGCTCGACGTGCAGCGGGCCTGGTCCAAGGTGGTGGAGCGTCGCCGGGGCGGCTTCTGTTACGAGCTGAACGGACTCTTCGCCGCCGCGCTGACCACGCTCGGATTCCGCGTCTCGCTCCACTCCGCCCGTGTCTGGCGCAAGGCGGACCGGGCCTGGGGGCCGCAGTACGACCACCTCGCCCTGCTCGTTCAGCTCCCACAGCCGTACCTGGTCGACGTCGGGTTCGGGGACTCGTTCCGCGCGCCGATGCCGCTCGGCCCGGGGGTCCGGTCCGACGTGAGCGGCGCCTACCGGCTGGTGTCCGGAGAGTGGTCGGACGAGCGCGTCCTCGAGTACTCCAGCGGCCACGGCCACTGGCGGCCCCTGTACCGCCTGTCGCTCGAGCCGAGGCCCTTCCCGGCCTTCGCCGAGATGAATCTCTGGCAGCAGACCTCCCCCGGTTCGCCCTTCGTCGGCCGGGCGGTGTTCACCCTGGCGCGTCCCTGGGGACGGCTGACCCTCACCGACCAGCACGCCATCGACTCCCGCCGGGGGCGCATCCACCGCGTCCGCCTCGCACCGGGCGAGCTGGAGCGGCGGCTCCGCGAGCACGGCGTCGGCGGCCCCCTCGGACCGTCGGCGCGGCACTTCGCCGCCTGACCTCACCCGTCGCGTTCGACGTCGAAGCGCGCCGCGCCCACGCGCCGGCGGATCTCCTCGTCCAGCCCGTCCGCCGCCTCCAGCTCGGCGACGTCGGCCGGTGATACCGCGCCCTGACCGAAGCGATCGGCGATGGCATCCAGCGCGGCATTGAGGCGACCCGAGCGGGCTTCCGTTCCGGCAAAGAGCCCGAGCTGGCCCTCGCCCCCGCACAGCTCCTGGGCGGTGACGCCGGTGAGACGCACCGGCTGGCCCAGGGGGGTGCGCGCCAGCAGCTCCGTCGCCTCGCGGTAGAGGAGCTGTCCGTCGTCGGTGGGGGATGCGAGCGTGTGGCGCCGGGTGAGGATGGTGAAGTCGGCCAGCTTGACCTTGAGCTGGATGTTGCGAGCGCGCAGCCCGGCACGGCGGAGGCGGCGGCCCACCCGCAGCGCCTGCGCGTGCAGCGCCCGCCGGAGAGCCTCGGCGGAGTCGGTGTCCTCTTCGAAGGTGTCCTCGGCGCCGATGCTCTTCGCCTGGCGGTCGGGCACGACCACGCGGTCGTCCTCCCCGCGCGCCAGGGCGGCCAGGTGGCGTCCGGCATCGCCGAGCCGCTCGGCGAGGAACTCCCGGTCCGCCCGGGCCACGTCTCCCACCGTGCGCAGGCCGAGCTCGTGGAGCACGGCCTCCAGCTTCGGGCCCACGCCCCACAGGCGGGCCACGGGCAGCGGAGCGAGGAAGGCACGCGTCTCGTGAGCGGGAACCTCGCGCTGACCGTTGGGCTTGGCCAGGTCGCTGGCGATCTTGGCCACGAACTTCACCGCGGCGACGCCCGCCGAGCAGGGGAGAGACAGCTCCCGGGCGATGTCAGCGCGGATGCGCGCGGCGATGGCCGCCGGTGCGCCGAACAGCCCCCGGGAGCCGGTGACGTCGAGGAACGCCTCGTCGAGCGAGAGCGGCTCCACCAGAGGCGTGTAGCGCTCGAAGATGGCGAACACCTGCTCGCTCGCCCGCGCGTAGGCCTCGAACCGGGGCGGGACGACGACCGCGTCGGGAGCGAGCCGCAGCGCGCGGGCCATGGGCATGGCGCTGCGGACGCCGCTGGGGCGCACCTCGTAGCTCGCCGCGAGCACCACTCCACGCCGCGGATTTCCGCCGACCACCACCGGACGCCCGCGAAGCCGGGGGTCATCGCGCTGCTCCACCGACGCATAGAAGGCGTCCATGTCCAGGTGGAGGATGGCGGGGGACCGGTCCATCGGGGGGGTAGGACTCTAGCGGGCGACCCTGCCCCGAGGAGGCCGCTCGCCTACCGTGGCGCCGAGGGGCCCCCGGGAGGGAGACTTCGCTCCGGGATGGGTGCTCCGGAGGAGCGGGTGGCAGCGGCCAGACGGCGGAGGCGGCGTGCGCTGCTCTTCGCCGGCGCGGTGGTGCTGGCCGGCGTGGGCAGCTGCTGGGTCGTCTACCGGGCGCTGGAGCAGCCGCCCCAGTACCTCGAGCCCTCCCGCCTCCGGACGCTGCTCAATGCGGCCAAGCTCTACCGGAAGGACACCGGCCGCTTTCCTTCCACGGTCGAGGGGCTGGGCGCGCTCGCCCCCCGCTACATCGCCGTCCTCACCGACGACGGCTGGGGGAGGGCCTACCGCTATGAGAGCGACGGCGGGTCGGTGCGCATCTGGACTCTGGGGCGGGACGGGCTCCCGGGCGGGGAGGGACCGGACGCGGACCTGTTGGTGCAGTTTCCTCCTGGACAGCCCGACGCCGGGGCGGGCCGCTGAGCCTCGGGAACGCAGCGAAAGCTGGCGGCCGGGGGAGCGGGCGGTGCTACGGTCCGCGTCGCCTTCCGCCCCCCTCCCTGGAGACCTCACCGATGCGCTGGCACCGAACTCTCTTCGCCACCTTTGCCGTCGCGTGCGTGCTCGGCACCTCCTGCTCGAGCGGCCCCTCCACCCAGCTGGTCACCGCCTGGCAGCTGCCCGGGTACGTCCCGGTCGGCTTCCGCAAGGTGCTGGTGATCTGCGTCACCCGCGATGGAGGCCGGCGGAGGACGTTCGAGGACGCGTTCTCCTACCAGCTCATCGGGCGGGGGGTGACGGCCATCTCCAGCTACACCCTCATCCCCCAGGACGGACAGGTCCCCAACGATCAGCTCGAGAAGGCCATCCGCGAGAGCGGGGCGGACGGCGTGCTCTCCACCCGCTTCCTGGGGATGAACACCCAGGTGACCTACACTCCGGGGCAGGTCTACACGACGGCCTACCCCGCCTACTACGGCGGGTTCTACGGCTACTACGGCACGGCCTGGGGCTACGACTACATCCCGCCCACCTACAGCACGGACAGCGTGGTGACCCTGGAGACCGACGTCTTCGACGCCACGAAGCTGGAGATGGTCTGGTCGGGAACGACTCAGACCAAGAATCCCACGTCCATCGGGCAGGAGATGGCCGGCTTCGCCAAGGTGGTGGTCAACGCCATGGCCCAGCGGGGCATCCTGGCCGTCAACCCCTGACGCGCGGCCCAGGCGTGGAAAGCCCGAGCTGCTCCAGGACGCGCCGGAGCTCGGCGGGCAGCGGGCTCTCGATGCGCAGAGGGTTGCCGGTGGCGGGGTGGACGAGCTCCACTGCGCAGGCGTGGAGAAAGAAGCGCTCCAGCCCGGGATGGGGCCGGCCGCCGTAGAGAACGTCGCCGACCACCGGGGCCCCGATGGCGGCGAGGTGTGCCCGGATCTGGTGCAGGACCCCGGTCCGGATGCGCACCTCGACCAGCGCCAGCTCCCCCGCCCGGGCGAGCATGCGGAACTCGCTCACCGCCTCGCGGCCCGGCTCCCCACCGTCGGCGGCCGGCTCCACCCGCGTCTCGCCCCGGTGGCGCAGGGGAAGGTCGACGGTGCCTTGGTCGGCGATGGGGCCGGAGGTGAGAGCCCAGTAGCGCTTGTCCACCTCACGCACGGCGAACAGCCCGCGCACCGCCTCCCACGTCGCGCGGTCCCGCGCTGCGAGCAGCACGCCGGAGGTCTCGATGTCCAGGCGGTGGACGAGCCCGCCCTCTCGAGGGTCCTCGCCGGCGCCGGCGCACTCCGGGAAGCGGGCGACCAGCGCGTTGGCCACGGTGCCCGTCTCGCCGGGTCGGAGCGGGTGGGAGGGCATCCCGGCCGGCTTGTCCAAGGCGACCAGGTGCGCATCCTGGTAGAGGATGCGGAGCGGGAGCCCGGGCTGGGCGAGCAGGGCCGGTGCCTCCTCGGCGAGCTCCACCTCCACCTGGGTGCCGGCCCGGGCCCGGTCCCCCTTGCTCGGGCGGCGGCCGTCGACCCTCACCGCCCCCGACTCGAAGAGGGCCTTCACGCGTGCGCGGGACAGGCCGAGCGCCTCACCCACCACCAGGTCCAGCCGCCGGCCGGCGGCGGTGGGCGGGACCTCCAGCGCGTGCTTCACTCGGCCAGCGCCTCGCGGACTTCCTCGGCGGTCTGGAAGCGCTCCGCCGGCTCCTTGCGGATCAGCCGCTGGGCGATGCGCGCCAGGGCCGGATCGGCTCCCGGATTGAGCGCCTGCACCGTGGGAGCCTCCGTCTCCAGCACCTTCTGCCAGAGGTCGGGCGGCGTCCGGGCGTCGAAGGGCGGGCGCCCGGTCAGCAGCTCGTAGAGGATGACTCCCAGGCTGTAGAGGTCGGCTCGAGGGTCCACCTGCTCGCCGAGGATCTGCTCCGGCGACATGTAGCGGAAGGTTCCCACCAGCCTCCCGCCGGCGGTCACCGCGCCGTCCTCGGCGAGGAACTTGGCCAGCCCGAAATCCATGAGCCGGACCACCTTGTCCTCGTCGACCATGACGTTGCTCGGCTTGAGGTCGCGATGCACCAGGCCGTGGCCGTGGACGTAGGAGAGCGCGTCGCACAGCTGGAGCAGCGCATCGCGCAGGCGTGCAGTGCGGTCCGGCCGGTTGAGGAACGCGGTGTCCACCGGCGGCGGGTCGGAGAGCGTGGGCAGCTCGCCGGGAGGCTCGAGGTCGTAGGGAAGGGAGACGTCGCGCGACTCGTGGGTGTCGGGCTCGTCGGCGGCGTCGGCCAGGGCGCGGACGCTGGCCGGACCGGTGCCGAATCCGGCCTCGTCGCTGGGGGGCTCCTCTCCGAGCTGGGAGAGGGTGAAGGTGCGCGGGCCGCTCCACTCCCCGGTGTCGCTGTCCTCCCAGGGCACCGCCGGAGCGGGCTTGGGGGGCGGAGGCTTGGGGCGGGAGGTCTCCGGCGCGTCGAGGTCGAGGTAGTTGCGCAGGGTCAGGCCGTCGACCAGCTCCATGGCCAGGTACGGGTAGCCATGGTGCACCCCGGTGTCGAAGACCTTCACCACGTTGGGATGGGAGAGCTCGGAGAGCGTCTCGAACTCGCGGGCCAGGCGCCGCGCGGCGCGTGGGTCGAGGGCCGGACCGGTGGAGAGGAGCTTGAGCGCCACCGGCTCGCCGGTGCGGCGATCGAGCGCGCGGTAGACGGTTCCCGCTCCGCCACTGCCGAGCGTGTCGAGGACTCGGTATGGACCGATGACTTTGGGCGGCATGCTGGGGTGACGCCGGCGATCCTAGGGAGTCGCCGCCGGAGGGGTCAAACGAGGTGGAGAGTTCCCCTCAGGTGGGAAGTCCTTGCGTCCCGGGGGGCCGCCGTGCGGAGGATCCGGGCATGGACGAGCCCGCCCCCGAGCCGGTCACCCCCCGCACCCTGTGCATCGACATCGGCGGAACGGGCCTCAAGGCCCTCGTCGTCGGACCCGAAGGCAAGCCCCTCACCGATCGGGTGCGGGTGGAGACCCCGCGGCCAGCCACCCCCAAGGCGGTGCTCCGGTCGCTGGAGAAGCTGGTCCGTCCGCTGGGGGAGTTCGACCGCATCTCGGTGGGCTTCCCCGGCGTGTGCATCGACGGGGTGACGGAGACCGCCCACAACCTCCACCCTCAGTGGCTCGGCTTCCCGATGGCCAAGACGCTGACCAAGGCTCTGGGCAAGCCGGCCCGGGTGATCAACGACGCCGGCGTGCAGGGGTTCGGCGTGGTCAAGGGCGACGGCGTGGAGATGGCTCTGACGTTTGGCACCGGGATGGGCTGCGCGCTCTTCATCGACGGGCGCTACGTGCCCAACATCGAGCTCGCCCACCACCCGTTCAAGGGGAAGAAGACCTACGAGGAGTACATCGGCAAGGGAGCGCTGGAGAAGGTCGGGAAGAAGAAGTGGAACCGGCGCGTGCTCAAGCTCATCGCGCAGGTGGAGCCGATCTTCAACCCACGCTTCCTCTACCTCGGGGGCGGCAACGCCAAGCACATCAAGGTCAAGCTGCCCTCGCACGTGAGGATCGTCTCCAACGCGGCGGGGCTCCTGGGCGGCATCGCCCTGTGGAACGATCCCGGGAACGCGGCGAGCTAGCGCGGGGCCGGCCGCTTCACCACCACGCCCTCCTTCATCACCAGCAGCACGCGCTCGGTGACCCGGATGTCGTCGAGCGGATTTCCGGGCACGGCCACCACGTCGGCCAGCTTGCCCGCCTCGAGCGTGCCCAGCCTCGCCGACAGCCCGAGCAGCGCGGCATCGACGCTGGTGGCGCTCCTCAGCGCGGCCGCCGGGGACATGCCCAGGGAGACCATCAGGGCGAACTCCTGGGCGTTCAGGCCATGCGGGCTCACCGCCGAGTCGGTGCCGAAGCCGATGCGCACCCCGGCCTTGAGCGCGTCCCGGAACATCTGCGACCGGGCCTTGAGCGCGGCGCGCGCCTTCTCGGCGATGGCGGGCGGGAACCGTTCCACCTTGCCCCCGGTCCACTCGCCGGCCATCAGCG
>Ga0335085_10006293_pt1 | contig 18797 bp, 13 predicted proteins | sample Lox_Sample_45_FD_206712 | JGI IMG/M metagenome (GOLD analysis project Ga0335085, IMG submission 206712) | Soil microbial communities from Loxahatchee National Wildlife Refuge, Florida, United States - Lox_Sample_4.5 | ecosystem: Environmental > Terrestrial > Soil > Wetlands | place: USA...
GGCGAGGTGCTGCTGCGGGTGGTGTTCGCGGCTTCGGGCAGACTGCAGATTCTGGGCGTGACGCAGGGACTGGGGCACGGACTGGATGAAGCGGCGGTTCAGGCGGCGCAGGAAATTCAATTCAAGCCGGCGCGGCGAAACGGGCAGCCGGTGGATACAACCGCAACGTTGCACATCCTGTTTCAGTTGGCGGGATGAGCGGCGTGAGGAGCAAACGGGTGTTCTCCACAATCAAGCGGACTCTGCTTCTCGCCATCTTCGTACCGACCGCTATACCTTGGGCGCGGGCGCAGCAACCGGGCGCAGCCGCGCCGGCCAATCCTCCACAATCGACATCCGCTCCGGCTGAGACTCCGGGCTATACACCGCAGCCTTCCGAGACGCAGGCCCAGACGCCGCTCTCTGCCGAACCGGGCGAGTCACCCCAGTTCACGCGAATCGTGGACACCATCATCGCCCGTGAAAACGAACTGGTGCGGAACTTACGCAATTACAGGCCGCGCGTGGAGACTTACATCCAGGACATGCGGTCGGACTCCGAGCTCGGTGCCGTGCCCGTGAACGATCATTATTTTCTCGGCCGTTTGGAATTCAAGCGTAACCTCGAGGTCCGTTCTTTCCTGCCGGAGCCGGGCTTGGGTTCCCGGCTGGTCAAGGACTTCGTGGGCGATTTTTCGCGAATTTACTCGCTCCACTACCAGCCTCTGGCCTTTGCTTACACCATTGTGATGGACACGAGCCGTTTTGACCGCCGGCATTACAAGTTTGAATTTGTGCGCCGGGAATTTCTCGGCGACGTACGCTGCATGGTGTTCGACGTCACGCCCAGACCGCACTCCGGCATCGGCCTCTTTGAGGGACGGATCTGGGTCGAGGATCAGGACTATGACATCGTCCGGTTCAATGGCACCTATGCGCCGGCGCCCCGTTTTTCCTCGTACTTTCACTTCGACAGTTGGCGCGAGGAACTTCAGCCCGGGGTCTGGCTTCCCGTCTACGGATACAGCGAGGAATCCGATCTCCACTATTCCGTCAATCGCACTTTGAGATTCAGGGGGCAGACGCGGCTCTGGGGCTACGACCTCGGCAATCCGAATCGTCAGTCGGAGCTGACGCGTATCGTCGTCGACGCTCCCAACGACGTTCAGGACCGAAGCCCGTCGTCTATCGATCCGTCGCCCGTGGCCAGTGAGCGCGAATGGCAGAGGGAAGCGGAGGAGAATGTCCTGGACCGCCTGGTAAAAGCCGGCCTGCTCGCCCCGCCGGGAGACGTCGACAAGGTGATGGAAACCGTGGTCAACAACCTGATTGTGACCAACCAGATCGAAAACCTGCCGCCCGTTCACTGCCGCGTCCTGCTCACCTCGCCGATCGAGTCGTTCGCCGTCGGCAGCACCATCGTCCTCAGCCGCGGGTTGATTGACGTGCTTCCGGACGAGGCCAGCCTGGCGGCCATGTTGGCTCATGAACTCGCGCATATTTTGCTCCAGCACACGGTAAACATCAACAGCACGCAGTACGCTTTCGAGGATCGCCTTCTCCTGTCGGACGAGGACATCCTGGGCCGGATCCAGTTCAGGCCCAACGAACATGACGAGGAGGCCGCGGACGCCAAAGCGCTCCAGCTTCTGAAAAATTCTCCTTACAAAGACCAGCTGGGCAAGGCAGGGCTCTTTCTGCGATCCATGGCCGACATGGCTCCCCACACGCCCAATCTTTTCGGCGCCCACATGGGCAACCGGATGGTGCAAGGCGATCACGTACGGCGGTTGGCCGAGTTGATGACGAATGCGCCCCAACTGCAGAAGACGCGCGTCGATCAGATCGCCGCGCTGCCGCTGGGCGCGCGCCTGAAGGTTGACCCGTGGTCAGATCAGGTGCGACTGGTGAGGAGCCAGCCGGCGGCGCTGCTCTCGGCGCGCGAGAAGATGCCGTTCGAAGTGACGCCTCTGTTCCCCTGCCTCGCGCGCTTCGGCAATGCCGAAGAGGCGGCCGATCAATCCAAGCCGCCCGCCGCCGCAGCGTCATCACCCGCCGCAGCCCCGCCGTCGTCATCGCACGCCTCGCACTAGCTGGGGTCAAACCTCGGATGATTCCAATCCGATAAGCCTGAGGGGTCGCTGCCCGCCACGGCTGGGCGTTTTTGCGGGCCTCGTCGTGACCCTGTAATTCCTATATGGAGCATGCTGGTGGGCCCTCCTCGGCAATCTCCGCGAGAAGCGGGCTATCTTGCTGAGCCTCAAGGATATAGTTGCTAATCCTGCGGTTGGCCATCGGCTTGCGTCTCCACTCAAGGAGTGGGGTGGATGCGTTTTGGCTCCGGGGTGAGACCCGGCAGTAACCGCTCTCAACGAGGAAAGGAGTAGCCATGCTTTACTACGCCCTGGTATTTTTGATCGTCGCCATCATCGCCGGTTTGCTCGGGTTTGGCGCGGTCGCCTTCGCGGCTGCAGGAGTGGCGAAGATTCTGTTCTTCATTTTCCTGATTCTGTTCCTGCTCAGCCTGGTCAGGCACATCTCGAGCCGAGCCTGAAGCGGCGCGTTCCCGAGGCTACAGTCGCCGCTGGCAAGCAAACAACGCGAAGACGGACGCGGACCGCGGGGGTTCCTGAGAGCCGCGACCGTTTTCCCATGTTAAGGAGGCAATGGAAATGAAAAAACTCGTGCTGATATGCCTTTGCCTGACGTTCGGGGTTGTAGCTGCGAACGCCGTTACCCCGTCCGAGCAGTTGCGAAAGGCAACGAATGTCATGAATGAGATCATGAAAACGCCGGACCAGGGGATTCCCTCGGACCTGCTCGCGAAAGCTGTTTGCGTCGGGATTGTTCCCTCTGAGTTGAAGTTCGCGATCGGCGTCGGAGGAAATTACGGACGTGGAGTGCTGGTCTGCCGCAGGCACGGAGATGGGCCGTGGGGAGACCCGTCGATGTTCACCCTGGGAGGCGGGAGCTTTGGATTTCAGCTCGGAGGACAATCTACTGATGTAGTGTTCATCGTCATGAACGAAGACGGCGCCAGGAAACTGGTACGCGACGATGTGAAGCTGGGCGCCGACATCTCGGCGGCCGCGGGCCCGGTGGGACGCGCCGGGCAAGCTGCCACCGACGTTGAGATGCACGCTGAGATTCTCAGCTACTCGCGAAATCGTGGGCTGTTCGCAGGCGTTTCGCTCTCGGGAGCGGTCCTGAAGGCGGACAACTCGGAGAACGAAAAGCTGTACGGGCGTCACATGACCGCGCGGCAGATCCTCTTCGGGCGAACCGCGGTCACAACCCCGGCTTCAGCGCGCGAGCTTGACTCGACGCTGACCCGCTATTCGCCTCGCGGCGGGCGCGCATTCACCCACGAGGCCTGAGCAAGCGAGGCGATTCCGTTTTCGGCCGGAGGCCGGGCTCTGCCCGGCCTCGATGACCGCGCTCCGGGACGAGGAGGTCTGACATGCCCTTGGTCAATGTTGTGCTGACGCTGATCGTCGTGGGCGTCCTGCTCTGGCTCATCAACCGCTTCATCCCCATGGCGGGTTCCATCAAGTCGATCCTGAACGCCGTGGTGGTGATCGTGGTGGTGCTCTGGCTGCTGAACGTCTTCGGCGTCCTCAGCTCCGTGAACCGATTCCACGTGGGAGGCTGAAGGATTGGGCAGATCGGAAGGCGAGTTTGATCCCTTGCGGGTGAGCCTGAGGCTCACCCTTTTTTTTTGCGCGCCGCGCGGATGTTACTCCGCGGCTCATTCCGTGGCCGGGGTGGCCGGCATTTTGGGCCTGCTGACTTTCTCAATGGAGGCGACATTGAAGACCTTGAAGCCGGAATATTCGTGTTCGTTGCGCAGGCTCCGGCCGGCCCATTGCACGGTGACGGTGACCTCCTTGGGCAGCCAGAAGGAGCCCTCCACGCCCTTGAAGCGCACTTCGGAGTAGGCTATCTCGGTGGTCTGCCGCTCCAGTCTAACTTCCGGCAGCGGCTTCAGCAGGTCGGTACGCAGCCGCAGGATCTGATACGTCTGAGGATCGATCCAGACCAGGCCCTGGGTGAACGTGGTCGCGAGACTATTGTGCGACTTGAAAGTGCCGTAGAGCTTCGACTTCGCCGGAACCTGGGCGAAGGCGAGAACGTAGGCGTTGATCCCGCCCATTTGCTGACGGCCCAGGTAACGAAACTGCGACTGCGCCTGGTAGGCAGGATGGAAGATGAGCGAGGCCGAAGTGAAGCCTGAAGTCAGCATATATCCGTCGTTGAGCCCCGCCAGCTGGCCCGCTTCTCCGTTCACCGCGTTGCGAAACTCGCTGAAGCCCGGCCCCCAGCTCTGCTGGGGCGTGACGCAGAGATAGTAGAACTTCTTCTCGAGGTAACCCTCCCGTTTGCCGCGGCGGCTCAACTTCTCCTGTTGAATGTCCTCCACGGAGCTGGTGTTCGGATAATTCCGGAACGAGTTCTCAACGTTCGTGCCGACGGCGCTCAGGATTCCGGCCAGCGCCGACTGATCGGTTGCAGGGGCCAGCGTCCTCAGCTCCGGCGTGGTGCGCTGCAGATAATCGATCGGCTGATCGACTTCGGTCTTATCTTTCCGGGCGTAGGTTACTTCCACCTTCTTCTTCTCCTGCATCAGCATGTACACTTCACGGACGTTCAGCGGCATGTTCCTGATGTCCCGCCCGTCAAGGTAACGCGTCATCTCGGCTTTGGCCTGATCCGTCGATCCCTCGTTCACCAGCGCCTTGACCCGCAGAAACCTGGCCTCCGGGCCGGCGCCCGCTTCGAGCGCCCGCGCCAGGTAAGAATCGGCCTCCGCCCAGTTCTCCCGCATCAACTCCGCGCGTCCCGCCTCCTGCAGCGCCAGCGCGTCCTTCGGGGCGTACTTGAGCGCCTCGGCGAAATACGCCGCCGCCTGTCCGTAATCATGCCGCCAGCTTTCCAGCACGCCGTAGAGGAGCAAGGGCTCCTCGCGGCCCGCTTTTCGATCCTTGACGCTGGTGTTGACCGCGTCTTCCAGATCGTGATGGGCGCTGTCCCACTCGCCCGACGCAAGGTCCGCAAGCGCAAGCATCACGGCGCACTCGACGCAGCTCCGGTCGCGCTCCGCCACCTTGCCGAGCGGCCCGAGGGCATGATCGGGGCGATTGCGCACCAGGAAATCGTCCACGCCGCGCGCATAGTCTTTTTCGGATTTCCCCGACAGCCCATCGGGGGCGCCCAGGTTCTTGAGCCGCGAGGTGAGCGCCGGGATCAATTCCTCCTGCGAGAGCAGATCGGGATCGGGCTGCGGGTCCCGCAGCGTAATGATGATCGCCCAAGGCTTTTCGGCGTCCACAAAGTGAACCGTTTCGTGGGCCTTCAGATAACCCTTCTTGCTCGCCAGCACCTGAAACCTGATATCGCGCGTGAGATCGGCATTCAGCCAGTACTCGGTATGGAAGCGCCCCAGCACATCGCTCTGCAGCGGGCGCTCGTCAGCGGCACCGCTCAACGGCGCCACCATAACCTTCGCGCCCGAGACCGGCTCGCCCTTCATGTTCTTGACGATGCCTTCTACGATCCAGTGCTTTTGGGGCAGATTGTAGGGATTGATGCTTCCGAAGCCTCCGCTTGGGTCTCCGCTGAAAGCGCCGGTTGTCGGAAGGTTGAAGTCACCCAGGCTCGTGCCGGTGGTCGCCTGCTGTGTCTGACTCCAGCCCGCCAGCGAGAACAGGCAGATGACAATGGGGAGAAAAAAAGTACGCGTACCAACCGTCACGAGCGCCCCTCCGGCGAACGTCTTACCCAACCATCCTCACAGCTTGGCATGATCATATACCGAGTCATCGCGGCCTCACAAGCGGACTCGAGCGTCCGGAGTCGCGCAATTGCCGTTTTCAATTGGCGATTGCCGATTGCTTGGCTCGGGATTCGGGTTTCGGTGTTCGGGTTCGGGATTGAACCCGCGCCAACGGAATCCCGACTCCGGACTGACCGACTCCGGGCTGAGTGACTCCGTGCCCTCAGGGGGGTGTGTCGACTGGAGGCCGGGAGGCTGAGGTAGATAGCGGCTCTGCCGCCTGCCTCAAATCAGCGGAGCCGCTACCCCGACGCCGCGGACCTGCAAGCTGAAAAAAAAGCGGGTGAATCGTCGATTCACCCGCCAAGGGCTGGTTCTGCTTTTATGTGGTGAGCATCTGCGCTTCGAGGCGCAGGTCTCTTTGTCTGTCCCGGAGCGGCGGCGAGCGACGCCCCGGGACGACGAACTGGTTAGAAGTAAACCCGCAGGCCGAGTTCAATGACCCGCGGTGCACCGTACTGGCCAGTCAGTGTCCCCCAGGCGCCTGGGTTCGCCAGGTCCATGCTGGGATCGCCGTACATCATGTGGTTGAAGGCGTTGAAGAACTGTGCGTAGAAGGTGGCGCCGACCGCCTCGGTGAACCGAGTGTCCTTCGCCAGAGTGAAGTCCATGTTCCAGCGGTGCTGGCCGTAGTAGGGGCCTTCGTCATTAGCCCGCGTGTCGAGGCCCAGCACCGACGGCCGGTAGCTGTTGTAGACGGCCGTAGGATTGGCGAACAGGTTCCCGCCGCTCCCACCGCCGCAGGAGGGGTCGTTGTTAGCTCCCACCACGCAGTCGGTCTTGACGGCGAGATGGGACGAATGCCCGAACGTACCCGTGTCAACCATCGGCTGAGCACCCGAGCACCAGGGAATGTAGCCTGCACCCAATTCCTGGCATGAACTCGAGCCCGAGTAGGTCTCGATCGGAATTCCCGTGGCCCAGGTGAAGACCGGGGCGAAAGTCCAGCCCCCGATCACGCGATCGACGACGCCATTCCCGGTGGAGAAATGCTGGCCCTTCCCGAACGGCAGTCGATAGTCCGCGACGAGATTCATCACCCAGCGCCGGTCCCACGGAGCCGGGCCGTAGTCGGACCTGATGTTGTAGATGTTGTTGGGGCTGGCCTCAACATACTCCTGGTTGATGCCAATCGTGTTGAGGGTATGCGACCAGGTGAGATTACCGCTCAGGGTCAGACCGTGACCGGCGCGCTTCTGCAAGGTAACGAAGCCCGCCTGGTAGTTGGCGTAACCGTTGCTCGTATTGACGTCAAGCGCGGCGTACTGCGCGTCCGAGGGCAGGATGAGGCAGCCCTGGCAGTTGCCGAAGTTCCAGTTACCGTCGATATCGGCCATCACACCGAAAGGATTCTGGATGCCGATGTTATCGGTACCCGCGGATCCTTCGTTGGCCTGCACGGCGGCGGTGCAACTCGAGTAGCCCTGGCAGTAGGCATTGGTCGTTCCGCCCAGAGCCGTCTCAATCCAAGGCTGAACGGCGGCCGCCGTACCCTTCTTGTTGGCCTGCCAAAGGTTGGCAAACGCCTGGGCATAGGTCTGGCCGCCCAGCTTCAGCATGTAGGGGGCCCCGTCCGTGTTCATGCCGAGATACAGGTCCTTCGACCAGCTTCCAACGTAACCGGCTTCGAGGATCATTTGTCCGGGCAGCTCACGCTGGATGCTGAAGTCGATGGAATCGTTTACGCCCGGCTTCCACGCACCGTCGAGGCCGAAAAGCACGCCGGCGTAAGGCGTATTGACCCCGGGCTGCGCGGGAATGGGCAGGCTCTGCGTGACCGTCGGGAACGGAACGGTATTGCCGTCCGTCCCGATCCGGAAAGCGTTGGTCGGATTCGTGCTTGAGGTTCCATAGCATCCAGCCGCGCCGCCAATAACGCCAGGACCATTGCACTTGATGGTCTGGCCGAAGCCGTAGCCCAGCAGCGGCGTCAGCACCATGCCAACCGCGTTGGAGCGGTCGAAAATACGAGCGTAGCCGCCCCGAATCACACTCTTCTGATTGCCAAAGAGTTTGCCAAGGAATCCGGAGTTGGCATTCGGGCTCCAGGCAATCGCGACTCTGGGACTGAATCCTCCATAGTAGGTTTGGAAGGGATACTTGGGATGGCCGGCCACGCCCCGGATGGGCACAAAACCCAACGAGGGATTGTAAACCTGCCCGTTGTTCGCAGCCGACTCGACGTTGCCGATGAACTGATTGTAGGTAACCGGCACTCCATTGGCGTCGGTCAGATAGTCCTGAACTCCGTTTTGCTCGTAAGGCGGCATCTGCACGCCCCAGGCGAGGCCGTAGTTCAGCGTGAGATTTGGCTTGATCTTCCACGAGTCGTTAACGTAGAGGCTATAGAAGAGTGTGGTCGAGCGGTCCTCAAGGTAGTTCTTCCCAGTCAGCGAGAAGTCGGTTCCGCCGCGCGCAAACAGTTCCGCTGCGCTTCCGACGACGCCCAGAGTCTCGGAGTAGATGCCGTCCCACACGCCCGTGGTCGGGATGCAGTTGGAGTCTCCGGGATAATCGGTACTACCGCACACCGGCGGACGATAGTCCGCGCTCATCTTCATGCCGGACTGCTTGTTGATCTGGTAGACCAACTGGGTGAGGGATCCGGTCACGTTGTCATTGCGTACGTGATTGTCCCACCAGTGGCGTATTTCGCCTCCGAACTGGAAGAAGTGGTTCCCTTTCAGCCAGCTCAGGTTGTCGGTATAGGCCCAGTCATGGCCGTTCCAGGTCCGGAACCGTGTCTGCTGGGTTTGCATGTTCAGAGGATCCAGAGAGTTGGCACTCTCCCCGCCAACCTCGATGCCGCCCGGGACGCCCAGCAGCCCGACCGGAACGCCCGCCCGGATCCAGTTCCAATTGTTGCGCAGATAGCTGGCATGGAAATCGTTGGTGACCGTTGGCGTCAGGTTTCCGGTGAGCCCGACCACGAAATAGCGCGGCTGTGCCGGGTCAGAGGACGCCGACGCGGGTACTCCAATTTTGTCGCCGGGCAGCACGCCCCCGATGTCAACCTGGTCAGTGGTAGGCTGCTGCAGACGGTAGAACCGGTAGCTGGCCGTCAGGTTCCACTTGTCGCCGAAATTGTGGTCCAGGCGGGCGACCGCGAAATCGTCCCTGATGGGAAGCGTAAGCGCGGAAAAATAACCGCAGATGTTGAGATTGTCGCCACCCACGGGTTGAGAGTGGTTGCAGTCGTTCGGAGCCGGCTCGTACTGGCTCCACAGCTGATTGATGGTCGGGTTAAGGCCGATGCCGCGTGGATCGCAAGGCTCGCCACCCGTGGCACCGCACTGGGTGGAGGTGGCCAGGTTGTAATCCACCACGTTGCCCGTGTTGTCGCGAAGCTGCAGGATGCCCTGGCGCATCAGTTCGCTCGGGACAGCTCTTTCGTAGGTGCTGTTGGCATACGGATAGCGGCGTCCTTCGTAGTTGCCGTAGATGTACGTTCGGCCGCCGAGGAAATTCTTCGAGGTGATCGGTCCACCCACGGCGCCGCCAAACCGGTTCTGGTGTTGCTTGACCTTCTCCGCGCCCTGGATGTTGGTGTTCCAGCCGGCGGCGTTGAGCCAGTCCGCCTGGAAGTAGTCGTAGCCGGAGCCGTGCCACTGGTTGGTTCCACGCTTGGTGACCAGCATCACCTGGCCGCCGGCGGACTCGGAGAAGTCGGCGGTCTGGTTGTTGGTGGCAACCTTGAATTCCTGGATGCTTTCCACCGGCGTGGGGATCGCCGCCTGTGGACCCACGTAACCGCGATTGCCTGACACATAGCCGTTATCGCCCGCCATGTCGTCGGTCGCCTGGCCGCCGTCGAGGGTGAACGCGTTCTGGTCGGACATCTGACCGGCCACCTGCCCGCCGCTGATGTTACCTTCCGTTCCGCCAAAGGTCGGAGCCGTGGTCGGCTGGAAGATCAGCAGGCTGGTAGCGTCGCGATTCTGGTTAGGGAGCGTCAGAATGCTGTCCCCGCCCAGCGTTGTGCCCATGGTCGCGTTCAGGGTCTGCAACTCGGCGCCGGGTGTGGCCGTCACTTCCACCGTCTGGGTAGCGGCCCCGACTTCGAGGGTCGCGTTGACCGTAAGCGACTGGCCCACGATCACCTGCTGCCCTACCACCGCGAAGTCTTTGAATCCCTGCTTTGACACGGTCACGTCATAGGTGCCGGGGTTCACATCGACAAATACGTAGAGTCCCTCCTTGTTCGTGGTTGTGGTTCGGGCAATCTTGGTCGACGTGTCCGTGAGGGTCACGCCGGACTGCGGAATCACGCCCCCGCTCGCGTCCGTGACGCGGCCTGTTATGGTGCCGCTTATGGCCTGGCCCCAAAGGAGCGCCGGAGCCAGCAGGAACAGGCCCGCCAAAACTATCCTTGACAGCACACGCATACACTTACCCCCTTCTGATGGGATCCCGACTCCTCAGACGCAATAAACAGTGGTGATATGGGATGGAGAAACCGCGCCCGACCCGCGCGGCGTGGTCCAACTGAGGTCGAATTGCAGAAACGCCTGTGAGAACGATCGAGAGCGCTCACGCCGGTCAACCTCCGGTTTGACCAGAACAAGTGCAGACTTCGACTACGTCTCAGGCCGCCAAGGCAGGTAGTAAACACTGGTTACAAACGCGTGTCAAGAAAAAAGTTGATCAATTAATCGAATTGGTAATCCCGGGGTCCTCATCACTTGCGGCATTTCGCCGCGACGGTACCTCATTCAGAGCTACGGGCGACCCCCGCGGTCGCCCAGCGATGGGGCCACGAGCGGGGGCGGGCCTTGTGCCCCCCAATGACTGCACCGCTCAGAACTGGGCGGTCACAGGAGCCGCGCCTACTTCTGAATCGAGCCCTGTTAACCAAGCTGGCCCAACGTCGTTATAAACGGTGGGGAAGCTGATGGAGTGCCGACCCCGAGGCTGGAAAGATACCGGCCATCGAGAGAGGGGCTGAGAAAATGACACAAAGTTTGAAACGGGCGAGAACGATTTTGATTTGGGCGGGCGCAGGGGTGATCCTGGGGTGGATGGCGAGCGCCGGAAGTGGGACGCTGCTGGCCTTCCAAAAGCCGGCCGCCGAGAGCGCGGTCGCAGCGCCTGCCAGCGACGCGCAGATGGACGCGGAGCGCGGCGCCCTGGATCGCTTCCTCGACTCGCACCCGGAAATCGAAGGCGACATCATTAACGACCCGCCAAGAATCGCCGATCCCAACTACATCCACGAACACCAGGAACTGCAGGGGTTCCTGGACAGCCATCCGCTGATCAAGGCTGACCCGCGATCGTTCCTGAGTCCGCAAGCGTGGCGCTTCCAGAATCGCCGCAGCGACATGGAGGAGCTCTTCGGTTGGATCGTGCCCTTTGCGGTCTTTATCTGCTGTCTGCTCGCTTTGCTCGCGGTGATGCGCACGGTGCTCGAGAATCGCCGATGGAACAAGAGCTTCAAAGTGCACGAGGAGGTGCACACGAAACTCATCGAGAAATTCGCTTCGGGCGAGGAGCTTCGGGGCTACATGGAGTCCGACGCCGGACGGCGTCTGCTGGAGTGGAGCCCTCCGATGGTCGAGACGCGCGCTCCGCTGGCCGTCACCCGGATTCTGTGGTCGCTGACCGCCGGCCTGATCCTCGCTCCGGCTGGAATCGGATTTCTGTGGATTCGCAACCTGGTCCCGGACGCCACCCAGGGCATGCTGATCTGCGGCACGCTCTTTCTGACCGTCGGCATCGGATTTTTCTGCTCCGCGCTTATCTCCTATGGAATCGCCAGGCACCTGGGCCTGATCAACGGCACGATGCAGGGCGGGACCCGGTTGGCGCAGGCAAGCCGCTGAGGATTTCATCGCGCCAGCGTTCCGTCCTCATGGAGCGCTGGCGCCGAATCGAATCGGATGGCACAATGTGAGTATGTCCACGCGGGAAATCACCTTGACGGAACTGGAAAGTTCTAACGTCAGCACGGCTGAAGAAGCCTTCCACATGGACGAAGCGGCGTTCAAGGCGTTCTACGAGAGGACGTCTCGCCCGCTGTGGTCCTATCTGGCGCGGCTGACGGGCGATCGTGCGCTGGCCGAAGATCTGATGCAGGAGAGCTACTACCGCTTCCTGCGCGCCAGTCTGAAATCCGTGGACGAGGCCTACCAGAAGAATTTCCTGTTCCGCATCGGCACCAACCTGGCGCGTGATCACTGGCGGCGCACGCCGCGCGGGGAGCGAGTGGACGTGGAGGCGATGGAGACCCTGCCGGGGAACGACCGCACCGCGGAGCGCGTCCAGCAGAGTTCGGACATGGGGCGCGCGCTGGCCCACTTGAAGCCGCGCGAGCGCGAGTTGCTGTGGCTGGCCTACGTGGAGGGTTCCAGCCACGATGAGATCGCCGAGGTGTGCGGCCTGCGATCGAAGAGTATCCGCCTGCTGCTGTTTCGCGCCCGGCGCAAGCTTGCCGGAATCTTGAGTTCGCCGGACGAAGACTGGAAGATGAGAGCAAGGTCATGAAGATTCCACAGTGCCATCGCGAGCAGGAAGTGCTGGACGCGGTGCGGTCCGGCCGCTGGTCGGGCGCCTGGGGCGAGGAAATCCGGACACACGCCGCCGGTTGCGCGGCATGCGCAGAAGTGGCGCTGGTCGCCGAAGCCATGCTCCAGGAGCATCATTTGGAGCAGGCGGAGGTACGCCTGCCCAGCGCGGGCCTGGTATGGTGGAAGGCGCAGCTCGCGGCGCGACGGTCCGCCGAGGCGCGCGCCGCGCAACCCATCGCGCTGGCGGAGCGCTTCGCCCAGGCTGCGGTATTGCTCACCGCGCTCGGCCTGGCTCTCTGGCAATGGCCGCGGATCTCAGGCTGGTTGGGGACGAAGGTCGCCGGCGGGCACACTTCGTCATGGGCAATTCCGGGCGAGTGGACGGATCGGATCGGCCGGCTGCTTCAGAGCGTCGCGCAAGGCCTGGGCGGGCAATCATCGGGCTATCTGCTGATCGCGAGCGTCGGAGCGCTGCTGGCCTTGATGGCGTTCGCCGCCTACGTGGTCCTGCGCGAAGAGTAAACCTCAATCCTTCACATCAGAACCAAACGGCAGTGACTCAATTTGACGTGGCACGTGCGTCTCGCCCGTGAAGTCAGCACGGCCAAGATGGCCGTGCCACGCCAAATTGAGCCACTACCGACTAATCATGCGATTGCGATGCGCACCGCGGCCACTGAATCGCAAACCTGCGCACACCACCACGGCGCCAGCCCGACGGCGGGCCGCTCTTCATCCGCCAAAAACAGGAGATTCCGGACGGCGGACGTCGCGTCCGCCGCCCGGCACGGGACTACTTCTTCTTGGGAGGAACGACCGCGTCTTTGAACGCCTTCGCCAGGCGGAACTTCACCACGGTCTTGGCTGCGATCTTGATGGGCTCGCCAGTCTGCGGATTACGTCCCATCCGCGCCTTGCGATTCGCCTTCACGACTTTGCCGAGCCCCGGAATTGTGAACTGTCCCGAGCTCTTGGCTTCGCGTGTCGCCAGAGTCGCGATCTCTTCCAACACCGCACCGGCGGTCTTCTTCGGGATATCCGCCTTTTCCGCCAAGTGACCTATGACTTGCGATTTGGTCATCGCTTTCGCCATGTGAGTTTTGCTCTCCTCTCTCTCCGATAATGTTCAGCGTCAGCCTGCATGGGATTAGGGCACACTGTAATGAATGTGCCCCACAGTGTCAAGAGATTTCCGTGAAAAGAATCGAAAAAATCGGCAAATTCAGCGGCTTTTGTCAATGCCACGGATCACGACGGCGCGTCGAGAGCCCCCGCCTGCTCGCTTCGAGATACAGCATACACTAGAATGGAGTCCTTGGGTGTAGACAGGGGAGTGTGGCCATGCCGATTTTTGAGTACCGCTGCCGCGAATGCGGCGCGCAGTTTGAAAAGATCGTGCGCTCGGAGCGCGACGCCGTAAGCTGCGAGCGCTGCCGGGGCCGTAAACTGGACCGTCTGCTCTCGGTGTTTGCGGTCTCTGGCCCAACCGGTGAAGCCGTAACCGAGAGCGGACCGTGCCCGTGCGGCGCGCCTCGTCGCGGCATGTGCGGCGATTAGACCTTCCGCCCGGTTCGCGCTCCCCCGGGAGCAGTTTCGCGATACAAGAACTGACGTATGCCCGGCTCGCGCCTCATCGTGCGCCTTCTCCGAACCACCGCGGAATTCCAGGAGTGCGCGCGCATCCAGCAGGCGGTGTGGGGTTCAGCCGGCGCCTCGCCAGAACTCCTGCAGGTCACCGCCAAGAATGGCGGGGCGGTCATCGGAGCCTTTCGGGGAAATCATCTCGCGGGATTTCTTTACGCGTTCCTGGCGCGGCGCCATGGCCGGCTGGCTCACTGGTCGCACCTGATGGCCGTCGAGCCGGGCTTCCGCGACCGCGGGCTGGGTGTGCGCATGAAAATCGCGCATCGCGAGCTGGCGCTTGCCCAGGGCGTGCGCTCGATCGCCTGGACGTACGATCCCCTGCAGAGCCGCAACGCCGCCTTGAACATTCACCATCTGGGCGCCGAGGTGCGGGAATACCTGCCCGACTGCTATGGGAGCTTTCCGAGCCGAATCGAATGCGGACTGCCGAGCGACCGCTTCGTCGCCGAGTGGCAGATCGCGAGCAGGCATGTCGCGAAGAGCCTGGCGGACGATCGGCCGCCAATCGACATCGACACATTGCCGGTGGCGAACGATGTCGTGCGGGACCCGCGGGCGTTCGCGATCAATCGACGCCTGCATCTCAATCTGGTCGGGCGCCGGCTGCTGGTGGAAATTCCCGCCGATCCCGATCGCATGCGCGCGCTCGACCTCGACCTAGCGCGGCGCTGGCGACTCGAAACGCGGCGCGTCTTTCAGAACTACTTCAGGAAAGGCTACCGCGTGACGGATTTCATCGCGCCTCTACGGGACGATCCCAGGCGCGCGTTCTACCTGCTCGAGCGGAGTGAGTCGTAAGGCGGCTTGCCGCCGGATCGTCATGAGGCGTGCTCCCTCTCCGCCGAGCGCGCCCGGATGGTGCGCGCTCGCGACTCGAGTTCGGTGGCTTCTTCCTCGCGTCCGCGCTTGCGCATCAAGCCCGCGTAGTTTTCCAGGCACTGCGGCAGGCTGTGACGTTCGAGACCGCTGCCGCGGCCGAGCGCCTGAACGGCCTCGGCAAAGTACTTCTCGGCCAGATCGTCACGCTGTTCCTTCTCGTAAAAGACCGCCAGATTTTCGAGCGTCGGCCCCAGCCCCGGATGGCCCTCGCCGAGCACTGTCGTCTTGATCCCGAGAGCGCGAAGGAAAAGCTGCTCGGCCTCCTGACGGCGTCCTTGTCCCGTGTAGAACACCGCCAGATTATTCAACGTCAAGGCAACGTTCAGGTGATCCGCACCGAAGACGCGCTCCTGAATTTCGAGCGCCTTGCGGAGCCGGGTCTCCGCTTCCACAGGCTTGCCGGCATCCTTATAAAGAGCGGCCAGCCGATTGAGTCCCGATACCAGCGACGGATGCGACCCGCCGTACACTTTTTCGCTGATCTCGAGCGATCGGCGAAGCCGCGAGGTGGCCTGCGCGCTCTCCCCGAGCCGCTTCTCGACCTGCGCCAGTTTCTCCAGCGTGCGCGCCACCTCAAGGTGCTCGGGCCCGTTGGTATCCTCCCAGACGCGCCAGGCTCTGCGATACAGGTCGCGCGCCTCGGCGAGCCGGCCGCCAGCCTGCGCGAATTCGCCCAAGCGCGCGAGATCGGCGGCCACGGCCGGATGGTCTTCCGGGAAACGAGCCTGGTCGAGTTGGAGAATGCGCTTCCAGCACGCCTCGGCATCACCCGCGCGGCCCTGCTCGGAATAGAGGTCCGCCAGTCGTTGGAGTGTGGGAATCGACCCATGATAATTCCTGCCGGATGCCTTCTCTTTGATCGAGAGAATGCGCCGGTAGACGGGCTCCGCCTCAGCGTAGCGTCCCAGCAAAAGCTGCAGCAGCGCCAGGCGATTCAGTCCCGGCACGACCTGCGGACTGCTGTCTCCGAACTCCGATTCGCGAGCGGCGATCCAGGACCGGATGCGGGCCTCGGCGCCGCCGTCGTCGACCGTCGACGCGCCGGAGATCTCCTGAGACGCTTGCTCCGGTTCGTCGCGCTCGGACTCAGGTTCCGGAACTGGACGCGGTTTCGGCGGCCGTCGATCGACCTCGCGCGGTGCGGAAATCACGACGGTCGCATCAGCAATATCGGGTTCAAGGCTGCGGGCCCACGATCGCCGGGGCTGGGGCTCCTTTATCGGAGTATCAGACGGCCGAGGCTGCTCCGCCACCGGCGGCTCCCAAGTTTGTGGTTCACGCATCTTGCGTGCTTCGTCAGCCTCGGCTGGCGTCGGCTCAAATTCCGCCTGGACGGGCGCCGCGAGCGGAGGCCGCTCCTCCGCGGGTGCCGGCGCCTGTTCCTCCAGGATGGCGTCGCTAACGGCCGCGAGCGCAGCCGACATGTCGCCGATCTCAAGATCTGACAGTGGACCTTCAGCGGCCACTCGCGTCAGATCCTCTGCGCTCACGTCCGCGGGCAGAACGGCTCCGCTCGAGATGGCGTCAACGGCTTGCGCGCGCAAGAACAGGGCCTCGGCCTCGACCTCCCTTCCCTGCGTCAAACTCAACTCACCCAGGTTCTCGAGGATCACGGCAACTTCGGGATGGAGGGGGCCCAGCGTCTTCTGCTTGATGGCGAGCGCCTGCTTGAAGAACGCCTCCGAGCCGGGAACCAGCCCGGCCGCAAAGCAGACGCTGGCGATGTTGTTGAAGCACGTGCCGACGTTCGCATGCTCCTGGCCGGTGGCGTGGATCCCGATGCGCAGCGCCCGTATCAGCAGCGGCAGCGCCTGCGCGTGCTGGCCCTGCAAGCGATACACGAGAGCGAGATTATTCAGGCTGGTGGCGACTACCGGATGCTCGCGTCCCAGCGAGTATTCCTCCACGTCGATCGCCTGGCGGTAAAGCGTAGCAGCCTGCTCAAATTCGTTCTTGGCGCTGTAGACGGCCGCCAGATTGTTCAGCGTCTGCGCCACGCCGAGATCGTCGGAGCCCGACTCGGCTTCGCGGATCTCCAGGGCTTCCTGAAACAGCTGCTCCGCCTCATCCAGCTTGCCCCGCACGCGGCAGGCTTCGCCCAAATCGTTCAACGCTTCGCTCAGGCGCAGGTCCTTCTTGCCAAGCTGCCGCGCTTCCGCGAGGGCCGTGCGGTATTCCGCCTCCGCCTCGCCGTAGCGTCCTTCGCTGAACGCGCGATGGCCCGTCTCGCCCGCCGTGCGCCAGCGGCTCAGGTGTAGGTCGGACTCTTCGGCGAAAAAACGAACGCCGGACAGAAGCCAATGGGTGAGAAGGTCAAGAATCAAAGGCAAGCTCCACCGTGCACACTTTCGGGTTAATTTTATCAGATGGGCCGCGCGTCAGTTCGTGGTGCAGGCTTCCAGCCTGCATCAGAAGCGCAGCGCAGGCAAGACGCCGTCACGTGGGCTACATCTCCGGCTTCTGACTCATTGCCCCGCGGGTAACGCAGGCTGATGGATCTCCGTCACGCCGCTCGCTCCCGCCACTCCGGTCCCACTGAGAGAAGCCGTCTGCGGGCTCGCCGGGTCGCTATCGCTCACGGTTAAGGTGGCGCTCAGATATCCCGCCACCAAGGGCGTGAACCGCGTGGTGATGGTGCAGCTCCCGCCTGCGCCGAGCGAAGTGGGACAGTTATTCGTCTCGCTGAAGTCGGTCGGATTCCCGCCGCCAAGCGCAATGCTGCTGATGGCGAGCGCGCCGGCGCCTCTGTTCGCCAGCGTGAACAGCGCCGGCATGCTGGTGGTTCCGACGGTGTAGCTGCCGAAGTAGACGCCGGACGGCGCGAGCTCCACGGCCGTGCCCGTTCCCGAGAGCGGCACCTTCTGCGGGCTGCCCGCAGCGTTGTCAGTCACGCTGATGGCGCCGGTCTGCAATCCGGTTCGCCTCGGATCAAATTGCACGGAGATGGTGCAGGTGGCGTAAGGAGGAACTGAAGAACCACAAGTGTTGGTTTCCGTGAAACCGGCGCTGGCCACAATGCTGCTGACGTTAAGCGTTCCAGCGCCCGTATTCTCCAGCGTTATGTTCTGGGAAGGGCTGGTAGTGTGGATAAGTTGGACCGGAAAGGTGAGGCTGGTCGGCGAGAAACTGACGCTGGGGCCCACACCGGTTCCGGTGACGCTCACCGTTTGGGGGCTGCCCGAGGCGGTGTCATTAACGTTCAGCGTTGCCGAGAGGGCGCCCGTCGTATTCGGCGTAAAGGTCACGTTGATGGTGCACGACGCGCTGGGTTGGAGCTTCGAGCCGCAGTTGTTGGTCTGCGAGAAGTCCTGGGGATTGGCGCCGGTAAACTTAATACCGTGGATGACCAGGATCGTGCCGGCATAATTCGTAAGCGTGACCGCTTGAGGGGAACTCGACGTGCCCACGTCCTGATTCTGGAACGTCAACGAAGAAGGTGCGACGGCAACGCCCAACTGAAGGAGCAGCGTAACAGGGTTGGTATCTGTCACAAGATCGATCCGGCCGTCACTATTGAAATCGGCGGCTGCGAGAGAATATGAAGTACTCGGCAGGCCAAAATCCACGTGATTCTGAAATGTGCCGTCGCCATTGCCGAGAAGCACAGAGATGTACCCGGAGTTTTGGCTATCCAGTACGGCCAAGTCCAGCTTCCCGTCACTGTTCAGGTCATCAGCGACGACGGCTCCCGGGTAACTGTTTGTGCTGAACTCCTGGGGCGATTGGAAGGTGCCATCGCCGTTTCCGAGAAAGATCGCGATCTGATTATCCTCATAATAGGTGACGGCAAGATCCAGCTTTCCGTCCCCGTTGAAATCGGCCGCTGCCGCGCCACCGGGATACGTAGAAAGCGAATAATAGACCGGCTGCTGAAAGGTCCCGTCCCCGTTTCCGAGCAAAACTTCAATGCTGTTGGTGTTGGTGTTTCCGTACTGAGTGCCGGGGATAACCAGGTC
>Ga0335085_10006294_pt1 | contig 18797 bp, 11 predicted proteins | sample Lox_Sample_45_FD_206712 | JGI IMG/M metagenome (GOLD analysis project Ga0335085, IMG submission 206712) | Soil microbial communities from Loxahatchee National Wildlife Refuge, Florida, United States - Lox_Sample_4.5 | ecosystem: Environmental > Terrestrial > Soil > Wetlands | place: USA...
AAAGTATTTCCATCCACCACGAGGTTTGCGTGGCTGAAAAACACGCGATCGCGTCCCTCGAATTTGTCCTTCCACAGCGCCAGCGAATCCCTCGAATCAAGCACCACAATCTGAATCGCGCTGCCGCCCGCGAGCCGCACTTTCGCGGCCACGCCCGTTCCCGCCGCGACACCCGTCAAAATGTTGCCGTCCCGGCCGCGCGTCAGATGCCCCGAGAAAACTTTGATGTCCGGACAATTGGTTGCGAACGCAAATTGCGCAGGGATCCCATCCGCCCGCTCGAAAAACACCGTGCGCACGTTCCCGGCCTCAATCGCCGTTAACGGTTGCGCCGTCGCCCACAACAATTCCGCGCCGCCAAGATCCAAATGAAACGGCCAGATCAGGCACGCGTCCGCGGGAATGGTGACCGGCTGTTGCGGAAAAACCAGCGGCCCGTCCGAAAGGTGGATTGTGAACTGCACATTTGTTTTCGGCGGCAGGCTGGCAAGGCGTTCATAATTATTCACGAACACGAAGCCGCTGCGGCCGTCGGAACGAACGCTCCAGCGCAATGTCTCCCGGTCGCTTTTGCCGTGTGGCCGCTCGTCCGGCATGGTCGGCGGCATTTCCGCCAGCGCCGGGCCCCATTCATGCAGAAAAAGATGAAGCCGCCGCAATAGATAATACTGCTCGCGCACCTGCCCATACTCGCCCAGCGGCGCCTGGAAATCGTAATTCTTCACCGGCATATCATTCCAATATTTCGTCGACTGCGATTCCATGAGCGTCGTCAACTTGCCCTCGGGATTCACTCCTCCGTGATACATGTAATAACCCAGCAGCGTGCTGCCGGAGCCGAGTTTGACGAGCGCAGTCGCCTCCGCGTCCTTGGGATTGAAAAGAATTCTCCGATGATAGCTGTTCATCATCCCGCCGCCGATTTCACACGTGAGATAAGGATACTTGTCCGCATCGGGCGGATCCGGCGTGCCGCCGTGGCCGGGAATTTCCGTGAACGTCGCGTCATCCACGCGAAATTGTGAAAAGTGGAATCCCTTCCAATAACCCGCCGGCATCGGCGTCAGAACCCGGTCCCAAAAACCTTCCGCATAAACTCCGTAGAGCGGCACCAGCTCGCCGAAGGGCATCTTTCCCGAAGGCGTATTCCAACCCGTGCGCGTATAGAGCGGCGCGTCGAACCCCGCCTCTTCGCCCATTTGCTTGAGCGTCAGCAAATGCTTCGCCGGCCCGCTGTATTCATTTTCAAATTGGATGCCGATGATCGGCCCGCCATCCTTCCAGAATAATCCCTCGAGTTGTTTCGCGATTTGCCCGTAGAAAATTTTTACTTTGCCGAGATAATTCGTGTCGTTCGAGCGCAGCTTCCAGCCCTTCGCCAGCAGCCAGTCGGGAAAACCGCCATTGCGCACTTCGCCGTGGTCCCACGGACCGCAGCGCACGACGACTTTCAGGCCCGCATCCCGGCACATCTGCACAAAGCGCCGCAGATCCCGCCGCCCCGACCAGTCAAATTGCCCCTCGACCTCCTCATGATGAATCCAGAAAACGTAAGTCGACACAATATCGATGCCCCCGGCTTTCATCTTGAGCAATTCCTCGCGCCATTCGTTTTCGGGATAACGCGTGTAATGAAATTCACCCATCACCGGCGTCCATCGCTTTCCGTTCAGCAACAGGCTGTCGCTGTCCAGCGTCAGCGTTTGGCCGTCCGGGCTCCGTGACGCGCCCATCTTGAACCCATCCGTGATCGGCGGCGGAGGATCCGGAATGGTGATGGCATGGTCGCTGGCGATGCACGGCGCCGCCGCCATCAACCATGCCGCCATTGAAAATTGAATCACCTTCATTCCGGCCATAAAACATTTATCGCTGTGATGCGTTGAGGATGGGGAGGGGAAAAGAATACTGCAAGCGAGCACGTCGCTTGCAGTATTGGGTTTGCGAATCTCACAAATATCAATGTTCAATCAGGCGGAAGAAATTCTGCGCTCCGTCCGCCGAGACTGGCAGCGAATACACCCCCAGCGTATTGGGCGCGTCCTGCCACGACGCGCTGTTATTCAAGTTGGTCGAGCTTTGCAGGTTCACCGCCGGATTTCCAACCCACGACAACGTGAACTTTCCGCCCGCCGGCGCGCCGGCATTGATGCCGCCCACGCCGGTGCCGGTGATCACCAAATTATCGAAATTGAAATTCCCGCCGCTGCCGATCGTCGTGAAGGCCAATCCGGCGCCGGTCATCACGCCCTTCAGATTGCTCGTCGGCGCCGCGCCCGCCAAACCGCCATTGCCCGTCACGGTCAACGTCTTCCAATTCGCCGCCGCGGGATTGATCACCTGCGAATAAGTTGCGTACGTCCCGCTGTCGGCCGCCGTCGGCACAGGCAACGGATTCGCGGAAATATACCAATTCGTGCCGTTCAGTTGCACCACCACGAACGCGGTCACGTTCGATGAAGAATACGTCGGCGCCAGGTCCGCCGAGACGGTCAAATCCGGATACGAGCCCAGCAGGATATTCGGGAACGGCAATCCGGCCTGGTTCGTATCGGTGGCTGTGCTCGTGTAATAAACCGTGGTGCCCGCTGTTCCGAGATAGGCAAACGCCGCTCCCTCGCTGGTCTGAGCAGTCGTTTGGAAACCGGCATTGGGCGTGTTCGGCACCGCTTCCAACCAGCCCACGCTGCTCAGTGGAAAATTCCCGGACGATGGCCCCACAAATGGGAAGCGTTCCGAATAAATCATGCCCACCGGCGGATTTGTCACCGTCAATGTCGTCGCGCCGAAAATGCTGTCGCTTTCATCGAAGCCGGCCGAGTTCGTCACAAACGCGACAAGCTGCATCCCGTTGTCGCCGCCGTTTAAATTCGCGATCGTCAAAGTCGCCGTCGTCGATCCGGAAACGCGCCCGCCGTCCTGCACCGGCACGCCATTGGTCGTCCAGCCATAAGTGAACGGCTGCGTTCCCGTCGCGCTCACCGCGAAACTCGCTCCGCCCCCCGAGGCGACGCTGACCGCCAGCGGTATGCCCGTGCCGATGGACGGTGCCGTACCTACGGACGCGTTCGTCGTGATTTCGAAGTTCTGGAAATTCATGCTCGAACCCGTCGCCGTATTGTGCGCCATGACCAGGCCCGCTCCCGTGATATTTCCCGTTAACGCGCTCCCCGCCTGGCTGCCAATGATCGCATTGGTGCCCGTGATCGTCAGATTATTCCAGTTGGTCGCCGCCGGATCAAAACCGAGTTGATAGGTCAAATACGGGCTCAATGCCGTCAGCGTGATATTGATGGGTTGCGCCGACGCATACCACGTCCCGTCCATCGCCACAGCCCAATAAACACTGATCGCTCCCTGAACCTGTCCAGCGGCATTTCCTGGCACAAACCCTGCCTGGAAAGTAATCGCCGGATAATTCGCTGGATTGATATTCACGAACGGCAAACCAGACTGGCCGAAATCATTCGTCGCCGTGACGTAATAAGCATTCGTCGTTGCGGCCGGCGAATACGAAAACACATCGCCAAGCCCCGCGCCGCTGCCGCTGCCTGCCTGGTAAATGCCCACCACCGTGCTGGCTGGCGCCGAAACGCCCCAGCCCGAACCCGTAATCGGCAGATTCCCGCTCAAGCCGACGTAGGGAAAATTCTCCGCATACAAAAGCTCGGGAGGCTGGTTGCTCAGCACCAGCGTCAAACCATCATTCGTCCTGGCACCCGCGCTGTTAGTAACGATCACTGAGAAAATCGCAGCGGCGTCGCTCGTATTGATATTCGTAATCGTCAGCATGTTGCTGTTGACACCGATGAATTTATCGCCCGTGGGCAGAGGGATGCCGTTCGTTTCCCAAATGTAAGTCAGCGGCGCAGTGCCGGAAGCCTGAATGATAAACGACGCACCGCCGCCCGCATACGAGAATTGAGGCGTGACCGCCGGCGTGATGCTTGGCGGAACAGTGACCACCTGATTGGTCGAAAGCGCAGTAATCGAGAGTTGATTGTAGTTGAAACCGCCCCCTGTCGGCAGTTCGACAATGCCAACTCCAGTGATCAAGCCCGACAAATCGGAACCCGGCGTCGCACCAATCGTCACATCCGTCGCATTGATCGTGAGCAATCTCCAGGCGGCCGCCGCATTCGTGAACGGCACCGTCGCATTCGTGAAGACCGGGTAGGCGAGCGCGCCTGAGTCGGTGAGTTGATTGGTGGAAACGTACCATTGAGTTCCCATGCGGATGGCGAAGTAGTTTGTATCCGTCGCCGCTCCCCGCACTTCCACCGACAACGTCAAATTTGTGTATTGCGTCGGATCAATATCCACAAACGGAAAATCGCCGCTGCCGAGCGACGCCGTGTCCGTCGTGTAAAACATCGCGGGCATCGTTTGCGCCGGAGTCAGTGTCGTAAAATAGACCGTATTGACGGGCAGGGGATTGCCGCTGCCCGCATCGCTCGCGCCGTTCGCCTGGTATATCCCGAGATAAGGCCCCGCGGTCTGTGAAACCGCCACCGCGGTCCATCCTACAGTATTGATGTTCCCGTTTCCGCCGACGGAAGTGCCTCCGTTGGTCGTGCCCCAGTCTCCGAGGTAAAGATAGGTCGTGCCCGCCCGGGCGAAGACAAGCGCGCCGAAAAGAACGGCCAGTGATAGTATTTTTTTCATGGTTGGAGTTGTTTGGAGGGTCTGCTGTGGGAAGCAAAATTCGTTCGCCGGCTGATTGCGAAAATAAATTTCCAGTGAGTGTCATTAAAATGCAGGCCGGATTTCGGCGAACGCGGGAGCAGTTTTCCCCCTCTCCTTGGGGGGAGAATTCCCCGAAAAATACGCGCATCGAACCCCTGAACCCGCAAGATCACGCGCGTGCGATTTTGCCCCACGCTGGAACAACTTCTCCCTCTCCCATCGGATGGGAGAGGGCCGGAGTGAGGGCTCAAGTTCATCGGGAGGGCTGGGGTGAGAGGGGCGGCAACCCGGCAAATCCGGCTCACCACACGCAAGTGCCCATGGCACACAGGAAAATTATTTTTGGTAATCACTAGTTGTAGGCCTTCAACCACGTGGGCACCAAAGTGAGCCCCTGGTTGACATTAAATGTCTTGCTCCATGGCAGCGTCCAAAGCTGCCGCAATCCCATCTGGTTCACCGAGCCGTCAATAAACGTCATGTTGATCGGATTGTGCCCACCATGTCTCGGGATGCAAAACGAGCCCATCTCGTCACCCACATTCACCGTGCCCGGCGCAATCGGCGGTTGGTTCTTGCCCGCTCCAGTCGATCCGAGATCGTGCGGATTCGAACCTTGCCAGACGCAATCGGCGAACAGCGGCGCATTGGCGTACTTGCTCGCCGCCGTCAGCTTCTGCCAATAACCGGGTGCATCGGCATCGACCGCCATGTCGGCCGCCGGCGGATTCGCCATCCAGCCGTTAAATCCATAACTGCCCGCCATTCCAGGACGGCCCCACACTGACGTGCCCCCCGCGGGCGTCGGACTGGAGGAAACAGTGTAAGCGCCGCTTGTGCTCATGACGCCCCACGCCAGAAAAGTGCAGCCGGTCGTCGTCCACGGCATCGGCAGCGTGTCGCGCGTCTGCGTCGCCATCGGACAAAAACAAATCGGACCGCCGATGATCGCCCCCGGAATATCCGGCTGCAGCGCCACCATCCACATGCCATTCGGATCGTACCAACCCATCGGCATGCTGTCGTTGTTGTCGCTGGCATAAAGCTGGAAGCCCAATCCCCACTGCTTGAGGTTGGAGACACATTGAATCCGCTTCGCCTTCGCTTTCGCGCTCGAAAGCGCCGGCAACAACATCGCAGCCAGGATGGCTATGATCGCAATCACCACCAGCAGCTCAATCAAGGTGAACCCGGACTGCGCCGGAGGGGCGTTTTTGGCGTGGCACTGGGTCATCGACTGTGGTGGTTAAGTCGTCTCAAGCATTGAATGAATCGCAAAACGCATCAGGCATCGGGCTCTGACCTATGGTTTTTTAATGAATCACAAAAAACCTATCGCCCTTTGGCAAGCCTGCCTAGCCTCACAGATGTATGGTTCTGAACGGGGCCGGTTTTGCCGGCGGGGACAGCGCGCTCCGCTGTCCGCGCCGCGTTCAGCGGCGCAACGGCTTGCGTCAAAAGCTTGAAAAACTTCTTTGTCGCGAAGCGACCGCGGAAATTGGCCGGCCGCAGAGTGGCTGGTAATGCGGATATGTGATGATTAGAGCATTGACAGAAAAGACCGCTCTCCATTTCGCTTCACCTCATCGCTACAGCTTTGATGGAAATGCTCTAGCCGAGCCCCGGGGCGGTGAAAGACCACATGGCAGCTCCAACCTTCCATTTGTGAGGCTATCCGTTTATTGGATTTCCTGAGTATAATCCGTCCGTGCTTCTCAAAATCCCATTGGCTCGATTCCTCGTTTTATTCGCGGCATTCTCCTTCGCCCTGACTATTCCCGCCGCGACCTCCACCAACACACCATTTTACCTCGGCGCCGATATCTCCGCCCTGTCCCAAATCGAGCAAGAGGGCGGGGTATACCTGGACGGCGACAAACCCGCCGACCCACTCGCCATTTTCATGAAGAACGGCTGGACCTGTTTCCGCCTCCGCATCTGGGTCGACCCGCGCGGCGGCGTGAACGGCCTGGACTACACCACCAAACTTGCCAAACGCATCAAGGACGCCGGCGCGACCTTCATGCTCGATTTCCATTACTCCGATTGGTGGGCCGACCCGCAGAAGCAAAACAAACCCAAAGCCTGGGCCAATCTCAATTTCGATGACCTGGTCAAACAAACCGCCGCCTACACCGAAAACGTCGTCAAAACCCTGAAAGCCGCCGGCGCCACTCCCGACTTCGTTCAAATCGGCAACGAAATCACCGGCGGCCTCTTGTGGCCCGACGCGCAGGTGAAAGTTCCCTTATCCACCGTCAAAGTCTTTTCCGGCGAGGTCAAAGTGATGTCTCCGCCCGAACCCTACGACGACGCCAAACAATGGGACCATCTCCTCCGCATTCTGCGCGCCGCCAGCGAAGGCGTTCGCGCCGCTACCACCCCCGCGGATCACGTGCGCATCATTGTTCACATCGATTGCGGCGGCGACTGGCCCGTCACCAAATGGTATTTTGACCACCTCACGAGCGCGGGCATCGATTACGACATCATCGGCCAAAGCTATTACCCGAACTGGCACGGCACACTTCAGAATCTCAAGGACAACCTCCGCGAGACCATCGATCGTTATCATAAAGACGTCATGGTTGTCGAAACCGCTTATCCCTCGCGCCATGTGCCCGTGAATGACGCCGCCGCAAAAAACATGATTTGGCCAATGACACCCGAAGGTCAGAAACAATTTCTCGCCGACGTCATCGCCGCAGTGAAATCCGCTCCCGATGGCCACGGCATCGGCGTCAATTATTGGCACCCGGAAGCGACCTACGTCACCAACGCCACCACTGGCCGCTCCTGGGGCCCGGACGCCAACTCCCTGTTCGACGCCACCGGCCACCCCTTGCCCGCCATGTCCGTCCTGCGCCCGCCCGCCGAGCTTTCCAAAACGCAACCTTGAGTGTGGAAACGCGAGTAAATTTACATCGATTGGAATTTTCCCAGATAGGATTAAGTCAGCGATGAACGAATATCTACACGGTCCCAAAGTTTCCCCCTCTCCGCGGGGGAGGGGGCCGGGGTGAGGGCGAGCGTAAACACAATCATGCTCGAAGCGGCCATCTCGCAACCGCCCTCCAGATTGCCATTGGCCAAACCCGCGTTCCATGTTATCAGCAGAGAGTCGAGCGCAGAAAAGTGTTTGTAATGACGACGCACAAAAAACACGCCAAATTCCCACGCGCTCACCTCGCGATTTGGCTGTGTTGTTGCCTTCAATGGCTTGCCGTCACCACAGCTTTCTCCCAACCCGCAAATTCCACCGTCACTTCCGTCTCTCAGATCCCGTCCATCGCTTCCCAAATCCCAACGGAAAGTCATCCTATTCGTCTCGAAGGCGAAATCCTTTGGTCCCATTCCAGCGAAGGGAAATTTGTTTTCAAAGACGACTCCGGCGCTCAGGAATTGGAAATGGATCTGCGCGGCCAATCCCTCACCGCCGGCCAACGCGTGCGCCTGGAAGGTTTCAGCATCATTATTCCCACGGGCACCGGCTTCCAGATCGAACCCATGGGCGCGGTAGTGAACAACGACGGCATCCACGGCATGGCCGAAAAAACCGGCGCGGTCTTTTTGAAAGCTGGCCGCACTCCGCTCCGCCTCGAATGGTTCAATGGCGCGGAAAAATATGGCTTGAAAGTCGAATACTCGGGACCGTTGCTCCCGTGTCAAACCATCCCTGACTCCGCGCTCTTTCGCGCTGCCGCCGGACCCGCGCACGGCCTCGATTTCAAATGCGTCGAAGCCCCCGGCGAATTGCTGCCGAACTTCGACACCGCACCCGCCCTCAAAATCGGCGTCGCAAGCAATTTTGATCTTAGTGTCATCCCCCGCCAGGACCACATCGCCGTCCGCTACACCGGTTTCCTCCAGGTTCCTCAAGACGGCCTCTACACATTTTATACAACCTCCGACGATGGCAGTCGCCTCTTCGTCGGAGAACCCTCTGTCAATTTGGAAATAATCGGTCAGGCCCCGCTCCCGGAAGCACAACCGCTGCTCCTGGGCCGGAAATTATCGCCTGGCCAGAGCCACTGGGTCCGGGTCGAAGGCAGAGTGGCCTTCGCCAGTGAAGAATCCGATGTCCTGAACCTTGATCTAAATTCCGAAACCGGCCGATTGCGCGCCGAGATCGCCGATAAATCCAGACTCGCGCCAGCGCAGCTCCTCAATCGCGACGTTCAAGCCATCGGCTTCGTTCAAAATGTCTACACCAGCTCCGGCCGCGAAGCTCCCGGCGTGCTGCTTGTCCCCTCCGCGCGCGAAATTAAACTGCTGGAGCCATCCTCAACCACCATCGAAAACGATATCACCACGAACAAGGAACTTCCGCTCCTCACCAGCGCCGCTGAAGTGCATCGCCTGAAACGCGAAGAAGCCCAGCGCGGTTATCCCGTCAAAATCCGCGGCGTCATTACTTCCGTCCTGCCGGAGCACCAGGCCTTCACCCTTCAGGATTCCACGCACGGAATTTACGTCATTGATCTCTCCGCCAGCCGCTCGGATCCGCCCCGCGTCGGCCAATACCTCGAAGTCGAAGGCGTCTCCGACCCCGGCCAATTCGCACCGGTCATCGACGCCGGCAAAGTCCGCGTTCTCGGCGCCGGCGACTTGCCTGAGCCGGTCTCTCCCTCCTGGCATCAACTCATGAACGGCAGCCTCGACGCCCAATACGTCGAAATCCAGGGCATCCTCACCTCCGTCCAATCCAACAGCGTCGTCGTGCTCACCGCCGATGGCAGAATCGAAATCGACGTTCGCCCCGCCGACATCGAACTCAAGGATCTCGCCCGTGATGAAGACGCCTTGATCCGGCTGCGCGGCTGCCTGTTCGCCACCTGGGACTACATCACCCGGCGCGTGAAGGTCGGCGAGATTCGCCTCAACGGCGCTGAAATCAATGTCGACCAGCCCGCGCCCGATGATTTGTTTTCCACCCCAAAAAAGTCCGCCTCCGATTTGCTTCTTTTCGACCCGCAGGCGGGCGTCTTTCAACGCGTCAAAGTCTCCGGCCAGATTGTTCACGTCCGCGATCCGGAATACTTCGTCATGGACGGTAGCAATGGCATTCGATTCATTTCCAAACATCCTTCGAATCTGCAGGTCGGCGATATTGTCGATGCCGTGGGCTTTCCCGAGTTGAGCATGGCTTCGCCCGTTTTGCGCGAGGCCGTCGTGCGCCAGACCGGCCACGCCGCGCTGCCGAAGCCAAAAATTCTCGGGCCGGACGACCTCATCCGCGCCGATTTGGATTCCACGCTCGTGCAAATCAAGGCCGTCCTCGTCGATCAACGAACCACCGCCGCCGATCAAGTCCTCGAAATGCGTGTCGGCCTCCGCTCGTTCCTCGCGCGCCTCACCGGTAGGGATCATTACATCCAAAGCATTCCACCCGGAAGCCAGTTGGAAATGATCGGCACCTACGCCAGCCAAAGCGTCAATCAAAACGTCACTTCCTTCGAGCTCCTGCTGAACTCGCCCGCAGACATCACAGTCCTGGCGCGTCCGCCCTGGTGGACGCTCGAGAAACTATTGGTCATGCTCGGTGCGCTCGCGTGCATTCTCGCCATCACCGTTCTTTGGATTACTCAATTGCATCGCAAAGTCGCCCAACGCACCGCCGAACTGGAACTTCAAATCCGCGAACGCCAGCGCATCGAGCAGCAGCACGTCATGGAACAGGAGCGCGGCCGCATCGCGCAGGACCTCCACGATGAACTCGGCTCCAGCCTCACCGAAATCACCATGCTCGGCGTCCGCGCCCAATCCGCTTCCACTCCGCCCGAAAAGCGCGGCGCTTATCTGGAACAGATGAGCGACAAAGCCCGCCAGATGGTCACCGCGCTCGATGAAATCGTCTGGGCCATGAATCCCACGCACAATTCGCTCGCGTCCATGGTCAGTTATTTTTCGATTTACGCCGAACGCTTCCTTGGCCTCGCCAACATCGCGCTGCATCTCGAAGCGCCGATGGATCCCGATGATTACGTCATCGATTCCCGCCGCCGCCACCAATTGTTTCTTGCGTTCAAGGAAGCACTCACGAATGTCGTCCGGCATTCCAACGCCACCGAAGTGCGCCTCACTATGCAAATCGAAAACGGCCAGCTCCACGTCACCGTCTCGGACAACGGACGCGGCTGGTCCGAGGCGGCCCGAACCGGAGAAATGGACGGCGTCACCAACATGCGCGCGCGCCTCCAAAAGCTCGGCGGAAAATTCGACATCAGCAGCCGAAACGGCAGCGGCACCTCCGTCCGCTTTGACATGCCCCTGAAATAAATAAACAAATGATTTTGCTCCATGGAAAAGACCCCAATTGTCAGGGCGCTATGGCAAACCTTACGGCTGCTCATCACCCTCTCCGCCGCGGAGCGGGGGAGAAGGCCGGGGTGAGGTGGTGCTCAGGGTTTAGGGGACGAAGTTTCCCCGTCCTGTCGGAAAATATTTGTGCCGATCGCCATAAAGAGCAAACACCATGACCAAAATCGCCATCGTCGAAGATAACAAAGTCATTCGCGAAAGCCTCATGGAATTCGTCCAGACGGATTCCGAATGCCAATGCGTCTACGTCTGCGCCACCGCCGCGGAAGCATTAAAGGAGATTCCCAAATGCCAGCCCGACATCGTCCTGATGGATATTCAACTGCCTGACATCTCCGGCATCGAATGCACCGCGCGCCTTAAGCAATTGCTCCCCGCCGTCCAAATCATCATGGTCACCGTTTATGAAGACACCGAGCGCATCTACAAAGCCCTCCGCGCCGGCGCCTGCGGGTATCTCTTGAAACGCTGCTCGCCCGAGGAACTCGTCTTCGCCATCCGCGAAGTCCGGCAGGGTGGGGCGCCCATGTCGCGCGAGATCGCCCGCAAAGTCATCGCCTCATTCCGCGAACCCGCCACCAACGTCTCGGAAGTCGAAGGCCTTTCCCCGCGCGAACGCGAAATTCTCGAACTCCTCGCCAACGGCCATCCCAACAAGGAAATTGCCGCCCGCCTCGGCCTCACCGACGGCACCGTCCGCTGGCACCTCCGCCACGTCTACAACAAACTCCACGTCCGCTCCCGCATGGAAGCCGCCTTAAAATTCCTCTCCACAAAATCTGAATGATCAAAATACGAGCCATTTTCCCAACGCTGGATTGAGCAACTGAACAATGAATCCGCCGCAACGGTGCCAAAGCTTCCTCTTCTCCCCGGGGGAGAAGGCCGGGATGAGGGCGAGCGTAAGACTAAACATACAATGAAAGACCGTGATAATTTCCAACGTAGGATTGAGTCATTGGACAGCGAACCTTCCGTAATCGTGCCAAAGTTTCTCCCTCTCCCCGGGGGGGGGCGGGGTGAGGGCGAGCGTAAAACTAATGGAGTCCACTCGGCCAAATCCACCTTGCAGCAAACCATACATCTGTGAGGCTAGGCAAATTCCCATGGCCCGCAACAATGCAAGGCATCCTTTGAACAAGTTCGTAACCACATGAAATCGCCCGGATTCATTTTAGTCCTTTGTGTCCTTGCCGTCGCTTTTTCAGTCGCCCGCGCCCAAACCAATTGCCTCGCCGCCACCGATTTCTCCGACCTCGCATTTTTTGAATCCCGCGGCGTCACTTACAAAGACCACGGCCAGGTCATGGACGCCCTGCAAATCCTCAAAAATCACGGCTTCAACTGCGTCCGCCTCCGCCTCTGGACCAGTAGCGCCGACCAGGCCGCCTCCGATCCCTACAACTACGGCAACAATCTCGATTACACCATCCCGCTCGCCGTCCGCGTCAAAAACGCCGGCCTCAAGTTCAGCCTCGATTTTCATTACTCCGACACCTGGGCCGATCCCGGCAAGCAGGCCACGCCCTCGCTCTGGACCAACCTCACCTTCACGCAATTGGTCGACGAAATGCGCTTTTACAACAGCAATACCATCGCTGCGTTCGCCGCCGCCGGCGCCATGCCCGATTTCGTGCAGATCGGAAATGAAATCACCGGCGGCATGCTCTGGCCCAATGGAAAAGTCTCCGGCAGCGGCGGCTCATGGTCCAACCTCGGCCAACTGATGAAATCCGCCGTGCAGGGAATCCAGGATGCCTCAACCGCGCTCCACACGAACATGCCGAAGATCATCGTCCACATCGATCGCGGCGGCGACTGGAACACCACCGAATGGTTCTTCGATAACCTGAACGCGCAGGGCGTTCCCTACGACATCATCGGCGAGAGTTACTATCCCTTCTTCCACGGTCCGCTGACCAACCTCAACACCTGCCTCAGCAACGCCGCCGTCCGCTACGGCAAACCCGTCATCGTCGCCGAAGACGCCTTTCCCTGGACCAACAGCGTCAGCAGTTGGACCAACAAACTCTACGGCTTCCCGCCCACCGTCGACGGCCAGGTCAGCTTCATCGCCGCCCTCGCGCAAATCGTCAAAAGCGTGCCGCACCACCTCGGCATGGGCGTCTTCTATTGGGGCGCGGAATACCAATTGGTCAACGGCGTCAACGAAGCCGGCTACAACACCAGCGCACTCTTTGACTCGCAGGGAAATCTTTTGCCCGCCGCAGACGCCCTCGCCGGAATCGGCGCGCCCCTCGTCATCACTCCATCGCTCACCGGCACCAATCTTCTGCTCGAATGGCCCCTCAGCGGCGCCGCCGCGCAACTGATCGTATCGAGCAACATCGGCCCGGCCGCCAACTGGTCCGCCATGTCCAACACCGCCTCCCTCACCGGCACCACCCTCACCATCACCGTCCCGCTCAGCAACAAATCCGGCTTCTACCGCCTTCAGTCCCCGTGATGAGAACGGGAGCGCGCCCGCCCCGGGCGCGGTGAACCGCGCCCTCGCGGTTCACTCTGCCTTTATAAAGGTAAGGCGGCGCTGCCGCGCCGCGTCTTCCCATTAGAGCGGTTAAAATAATACTGTAGCCATCTCGGAGCGAGGATTTTTGATTTTTGGCGAGGCTTCGGCGAAGGAGCAGGTTTAATAAACCCTGTAACTGAGCCGAAACGAAGCCAAAAATCAAAAAGACCGCCCTCTCAATTCCCTTCGCCGAATGGCTACAGTATTATTTTAACCGCTCTAGTGACGCAGTCACCAACGAAATTCGAAACAATCTTTTCGGTAACTATCTTGGCAATCACTCTGACACTTCGTGTGACGCCATTCCCCGCATCCCGAAACACACAACCCGAAGCACGCCTCCCGGGGTTCCCCCGGGGTCATTTTAAGTTCCTCCCCAATAGCGAGTTATCTCCGCCTTATGCCATGCTTTCGGCGTGTTGAACAAAACCTTTCTGCCAGTCCTGCTCGGTTCATTGATTGTTCCGGCATTCCTGCAGATTTGTCCTGCCGCGCGAGCGCGGGAGCTAAGCCGCGTCGTCGCCTGGGGCGACATCAATTACAACCTTACGAACGACATGAAGTGCGCCGGCGATTCCGTCGCCCAAATCGCCGCCGGCGCTTTTCACAGCCTCGTCCTGCAACGCGATGGCGCGCTGCTCGCCTGGGGCGACGATCGTTTCAACCAGACCGATGTTCCTGCCATTCTAAACAGACATCATCCCGTGAAAATTGTGGCCGGCAACATCCATAACCTCGCGTTGTTCGGCGACGGAACCGTCACGGCATGGGGCCCGTCAGACGGCATGTACGGCGACTTTGGCCAGGACTCGGTGCCTGCCGGCTTGAAAAAAATAAAAGCCATCGCCGCCGGTTCCCTTCACAGCCTCGCGCTTCAGCACGACGGCACAGTCGTCGCCTGGGGATTTGACGATTACGGCCAATGCGATGTCCCACCCGCTCTCAACCATGTCGTCGCCATCGCCGGCGGCATGTATCACAGCCTCGCCTTGAAACGCAACGGCACCGTCATTGCCTGGGGCGACGACAACGAAGGTCAAACCACCGTCCCGCCTGGACTCAATCACGTCGTCGCCATCGCCGCCGGAGGATTCCACAGTCTCGCCTTGAAATCGGACGGCACCGTCGTCCAATGGGGCGCCTACGGCCTCGCCACCGTCGACGTCCCAAAAGATCTGGGCAAAGTGATCGCGATTGCCACCGGAGATTATCACAGCCTCGCCTTGCGTCGCGACGGCACCCTCGTCGCCTGGGGCTTGAATCCCGACGGCCAATGCGACATTCCGCCCGGCCTAAAAAACGTCCGCGCCATCGCCGCCCACGGCCGCCACAGCATGGTGCTCATAAAAACAACTGTGCACGGAAACTGATTCTCCAGGGAATTCGGATTTAATGCTGCACAAAGGAGGGGGCAACCTCGCACCCGCGCCATTACAGGAGCGCGGCATTTATGCCGATTCAGCGTTTAAATGGAAAACAAAGCTCCGAAATAACCCCGCCAGAGTTTTTTTGAGGAGCGCCGACTTGCAGTCGGCTTGGCGCATGTTTTGCCCGAACGGCAAACTCATTCGAAAGCCGATTAAAAATCGGCGCTCCGCTGCGAGGCTATCCTGTCAGGATTTTTTTTTTCAATCGCTCTGGTTGCGACAGCCGCAAATCCCGCGAGTAGGATGGTTTTGCGCTTTTGCGCCGCGGTCAACTGGCCTGGTAAAGCGCCAGCAACGCCGCGCCGATCGCCTGCGACAAATCGCCCAACGCCGCCGGAACAATCTTGATGCCGCTGCGCTGCGAAGGCCATACATAGCTCATCGCGCTTTTCTTGATGATGCCGAGGTAGCGCTCCCGAAATTCCGTGCTCGTCGCTTCCGGATCCATCAAACCGCCGCCAATGATCACGATGCTCGCATCCAGCGCGAGCGTAAGATTGGCCACGTGCAACCCCAGCGCCTGCGCCTGAAAATCAAAAATCTCCACCGCCAGCGCATCGCCTTTTTGCGCGCGATCCCGAAGTGAAAGCGCCTTTTCCTTCGCAGTCGCCGTCGATTTCGCCAGCTCGTGGTCCGGATATTTCACCAGCTTCGCGTCCAGCAAACGCGCCAGGCCGGAAATCGTCGTATAAGCCTCGATGCAGCCCCAGTCACGGCCGCAACCGCAAGGAAACGGCTTCCCCGTGATGCCCAGCAGATGCAATGGCGCGGGCATGTGGGCGGTTTCCATTCCCGCCAGCGTGTCTCCCTCCAGCGGCAACCCGTTCGGCCCTACGAACGCCGAGCCCAGCCCCGAGCCGGGCATCAGCATCAGGACGGAAGCCTTGGACTCCCCGCGCGCCAGCCGCGCCTCGGCCACGCCGCCGCATTTGCCGTCGTTTCCAACCACCAGCGGCAATTCACGCCCGGCCTGCAACGCCAGCGCCCGGCTGTAATCCGTGTAAACATCCCACCCCTTGAAACTGGGCGGCAAATTCGCCGAATGATCCAGCACGCCGTACCGTTGATACGGCCCCGGAATCGCCAGGCCCACGCCCTCCACCTGCGCCCACGCCAGATTATTTTCCGCCAGAAATTCTCCGATCGCCGAAACCCAGCTGGCAATCACCGCCTCAGTTCCGCTCTGCGCGTTGGTAGGCCGCTGGAGCAACTTGGTCGTGATCGCCTCGCCGTTGCCCCAAACGCCGGCAATTTTGGAAGTCGTGGCGCCGCTGTCCGTGCCGATAAAAATATTCCGAGGAGGATTCATGCTGCCTCGCAAAATTGGCGTCAACCACCGCGAAGGCAAGAACTTTTATTCGAAAGCAAGCGCCCGAAGATGAAAAATTGGTGGAGCCGACAGGAATCGAACCTGCGACCTTCTCATTGCGAACGAGACGCTCTACCAACTGAGCTACGACCCCGCACCAAGTCCGCGCAATATGCCTCGTACCCCAAATCATTGGCAAGGACATTTCGAAATCCGGAATTTTTCCTCCTTGTTCTCCTTCTCATGAAAAGCGCGCAACACACGCGCACCGCGAAAAATCTTGAATCCCCCCGCGAACGTGCTTAGATACCCGCAAGGAGAGCAATGAATGGAAAAGCAGAAGGGAAAACTAGAATGAAACCGGCAAAACCCACCACCACTCAGGCTCCGCATGCGACAAAAAACCGTCTCCAATCCAAAAATTGAACCAGGTTGAACCAGGTTGAACCAGCCCCCCCGGTCACCCGCGCGCGCTTCCACATCTCCGCGTTCAAGTGGTCGATTTTGGCAGCCTTCGCGGGATTTTTGAGCGTTTTGCGACGAAGAAAAAAATCCGTCGAGCCGCAATGAAAATGAGAATTCCTGTTCCTGCGCGGACCGGGCTGCAATCACGCCGCCGCCACCATGTAATCACTCGCCCCCCGCATCACGCTCTCCCCCAGCGGCGTCAATTTTGCATGCTTCCAAACCGTCTCGATGCCCTGCTTGAACAGCCGCGCGTTTTCCACCAAATCCTTCTCCGCCTTTTCCTTCGCAGCCGCGTCGAGCACTCCGCTTTCCAAAAGCTGGCGCACCACCCGATACATCCGCGCCGTCACAAACGTCGCATGATAAATCCCATCCATCGGCCGCGGATCCTTCCGCAGCGGCGAAGAGAAAAGTTCGTCCGGCGTATTTTCCACCAGCGATTCGTCCGCGCTGAAACCAAAAAGCAAATTATGCGCGCTCTCATGCGCCAGCATCTGCGTCATCCCAATCGCGCCATCGCGCCGCTCCGCATTGATGATAATCGCGCCCCACAGCATGAACGACGACGCCCCATCAAACGTCATCGCCTTCGGGTCCTTGCTGCCCGCGCCGAGAATGATCTGTCGCAACAGTGCACGAACCTCACCCGCCAGTGCCGGATCACCCGCATCCAGCAACGCCAGCGCGTCACGAATCTGCGCGCGGCAACTGCTCACCGTATCGGCACTCGGCGGAAAAATCTCGAACGGCACCGAAGGATCCTCATTCAGAACGCGCGCATACCGTTCCGCGACTGGATCCCTCTTCGGATCCCCCAACGGAATGACCTGCGTCTCGCCGGTTTGAGAGGGCAGGGCGATAAGTTCATTCAACAATCGCGATGCCCCTTCGATGTCATCATCCTCAATCGCCAGAACCGAATCGCCATAGAAACTGAACGCCAGCGGCGATATGGGCTGTTGTTCGAGCCGCAGAAGAAATTCCTCCGCGCGCGCCTTCGGAACATCAAGCTGCCCGTCCCCTTGCGCGAAAATATAACGCAAGCTGTCCGCCAGTCGGGACCGCATGCGTTGGTCCAAAAAAAGAACGCGTTCGGCGCTGGGCGCGAACGCGTGCAAATCGTCTTGTGTTTTGACCAAACTCAATCTTTCGCTTCAACCGGCTTGCCACCGATTTTGGCCGCGAGAACGGCTTTCGCCTTTTTCACGCTGTCTTTGCCTTGCTGCGTCTGGTTGAAACCAACGAGTTGCTTCCAATCCAACTTGATGCGGTTGTTCGATTTCATGGGAATAATATTAGTGTTCTGCCGACGTGGGCTTGAGGCCCACTTTTACTCCAATTTTCGCGCCGACCATCGCCATGCAATGCGCCTTGCCCCGGACCGATTTCACCTGGTTGAAGCCCATAAGTTTAGCCCAATCAAGTGCGACGCGCTTATTTGTGGATTTCATAAGCCGATTCTTTTATCATTCGACATCACATTGTCAAGAGCGTCTTTAACAATACTGATGAGCGGGGCGCAACTTGCCACACGCACCATCTTGGGAGCGCGGCATTTATGCCGCTTCAACGCCCGCTTGGAATAAAGCCTCCAAATAACCTTGAACTTTCCTTCATCCATTGCATGCAAGCGGGCTGAAGCCCGCCCTCCGGCGCGTGTGCCGGATTGCGCCCTGATGAACGGCCTGCAACCGCAAAACTGGCCGGCACGTTTTGCATGATTCGCTTCCTTCAGTCCCGTGGCCACGCCTATACGGTTCGGAGCGTCAAAAAAGCCCCCAACGCCTCGCCTGTCAGCATCGTCAATTACGACACGCTCATCCGCGCACGTTGCCTGCGCCGCGCCACCTACGTCTTCACCGACCTGGATCGCCTCAGCTTCTGGGACCTCGAACACGCGAGCCATTTGTATCTCGAGATGAAAAAAGCTGGGCTCCGCACGCTCAACAATCCTGCCATCGTCCGCTCCCGCTACTCGCTCCTGCGCGCCTTGCGTGCCGCCGGGCTCAATGATTTCAACGCCTACCGCCCCGACGAAATCGATTCCATCGAACAC
>Ga0335085_10006295_pt1 | contig 18796 bp, 24 predicted proteins | sample Lox_Sample_45_FD_206712 | JGI IMG/M metagenome (GOLD analysis project Ga0335085, IMG submission 206712) | Soil microbial communities from Loxahatchee National Wildlife Refuge, Florida, United States - Lox_Sample_4.5 | ecosystem: Environmental > Terrestrial > Soil > Wetlands | place: USA...
CGAGACCGGCCAGCACGCGCAGGTAGTCCACAGCGAAAAATGCTGGCCGAATCCCAGCCGCCGCGCCTGGGTCTCGGCGGCTGTGGCCGCGGCGGCAGCGTCAGCGAGACGGCCAGATTCAAACCATGCCAGCGCCCCGTGCCCCGGGCACCGCCACCAGCGTGACCGGCTCGGTGAGTTCAGGAGCTGCCAGTGCCACGGCTGCCTCACGCTCAACCGCTGGGAAGTCTTCCAGCCACTCGTAGGCGCTCATGAGGATCATCGGGACGGTGGCTGTCCACTCGTCGGTGACTAGCCGGAACGCCCGGCCAGGATGACAGGCTGCGAGGTGGGTGACGGCTGCGGCGGTGAGCGCTGGCGCCAGTATCTGGAAGTCGTTGAACTTGCGGGCCTCCGGCAGAACGGCACGCCGGGCCCCGGGCGGTGATGCCGTGGCGACCTCCCCCGTCGCCTCACTTCCGCGCGCTCACAGCGGCGAGAAGGGTGCGCTCATCGACCGGCGGGTTGGCCGCCCGTTTGCTGCTCGTGCCTGATGTCCAGGGCCAGCAGCCCGCCAAGAACGACAACCACGGCGCCGGCCATGGCCGTCACCTGGGCGGCGGTGCGCAGCGGGCTCCCAGGACCAGGCATGGTGATCCCTTCCCTCCGGTAGGCAGGGTCCAGGTGGGTGCCGACCGCGCCGAACGCGAGATTGGCCACCGTGCGCGGGCTGGACCGGTGCTCTTCCAGCAGCGCCAGCAGCTCGTCGCGGTAGCGGCGCCGCCACCGGCGCGGATACAAGCCGACCATCAGCCGAGACAGCTGGTCGGCCAGCCCAGTCATGCCGGCGCGATCCGCCGGTGGCCCACCGCGGCGATCCGGGCCATGCTGGCCAACTGCTCCGTGAGGACGGCGCGACCGGGCCCGGTTAGCTCATACGGCCGGCGGCGGTCGTCGGCGGGCAGCGACCGGACCCAGCCGCGGCGTTCCAGCCGGGTCAGCGCGCCGTACAGGGTTCCTGGTTCCATTGTGACGCCGCTGAACGCGGCGATGTCTTTCATGATCGCGTGACCGTGGCGGGGGCCGTCGGCCAGGCTGGTCAAGATCAGCAGGGACGGGTCGGCGAACCGGCCAAGACCGTCGAACTTCTGGCGCATGCCCATCCCCGCTACTACGCACCGATTAGTAAGCCATAATTAGTACCGCCTGTCAGGCCAGCCTGTCAAGACCAGATCCGCCCACGCTGAGCACCGCCGAGGCAGCGTGCCGCTGCGCCAGCGCGTCAGTCCCACCCGGAGCAGGAATCGCTGGACGCGTCGGCACGGGTCCGGGATGCGCGGGCAGATCCCCGGCGAGCGGGTGCCTGGCAGGCCTGCTAGCACTGCGCGACGGGGCGGACCTGGGCGATGGCCGGGGCGGGCACGGTGATGATGCCGTGGGCGGTACGGACGCTGATGGCACCGGCTGGCCCGCTGACCAGCGGGCCGCACCAGGCCTGGCCGCTGCTGGCGGTGACCGCGACAGCAGCGGTGGTGCTGGCCGCTGGCCACCAGCCCGAGAGTGCAGCGATCACCGCCAGGATCAAAGCCACAATGGTGAGCCGGAGGCCGGCCCGCAGCCGGGCGGCGGCGCCCGGCACGGCGCTGCCGCCGTCAGCTGCGTCACTGACCGGGTAAGCGACCCGCCCAACCGTGAAGATCGCCACGCACGCGGCCGCCAATGCGGCGACGGCCAGCGCCGCGGCCAGCCATTGGACCGCGCGCGGGGCCGGACTGCTGGCAGTGCGCAAAATGCCGCAGATGCCGATGAACCCCAGCACGGCCATCTGGATGGTGTGCCAGCCGCGAGCGGAACTGGAAAGCTTTTCCAGCCGATCCGCGGGCGCGGCGGCCGCATGGCCAGCACCAGCTTCACTTGGCTCCATATGCCCTACCTACCCCAAGGCCAGGGCAGTCTGCACCGGGCCTGGTGGCCAGATGATCAGTTGGGCACGCTCACCGCGCTCAGAGACCCGCGCCCGCGTGTCACACAGCCCGGCGGCCAGGCCCGCCGGGCACACCCCGGCCCCTCTCACAGAGCGTGATTGCCCGGCGACCGTGGTGCGGGGCGACGAGCTCCGACGGTCGCTTCTTCCCCGACTGACACGGTGCCGCCGGTGAGCACGTCGCACCAGACGCCGAACAGCCCACGATGGTGACGGGCCAGGGTGCGGAAGACGTCGGCGTCGGCTCCCAGGCCGGGCTGGGCGCGGGTCACCATGGTGCAGCGGACGCACGGCTGCAGGGGCACCAGCACGACCGCCCCGATTAACAGGGTCCTGCCGACCCATGTGTCTTCAAGCCAGCCCTCGCCCCCGGCGTCAATCAGCACGTTGGGCCGAAAGCGCCGGGGATCCCAGACGCCGCCGGGGTGCAGCTGTGCGGCAGTGCGCAATGACGCAGTGGACAGCACCAGAACGGCGGCGGAGTCCACGTACCGGCCCGCCGGCATCGTCCACTCGATCGCCTGGCTGTTGTCGTCGGTCGCGTCCGCGAAGTACTCGGCTCGCCCGCCTGCGTCTCCGGCCGAGGCCACCAGCGAGACAGGGCTCCCCAGCCACCGCGACAGCAGAGTGTCGGTACCCTGCCCCGGCCCGACGGCGGTACAGCCATCGGGAAGAGTGATCACCGGCAGCTCACCGTCGTAGGACGCGGCCGCGCCGAGCAGCTCAGGCCGACGGCGGGCAGTCAAGATCCGGCCCGTCCGCAAATCACGGATCCCCCAGCGCCGGTCGCCCACCAGCCCGCCGTCCTCCAAGCGGGCCGACTCCAGCCGCTCGCCTTGCAAGGACTTGACGGCGTAGCGCCACAACCCCAGGACTTCCATGACTCACCTCTGCGGCCAAGCCGTGCCCCTGCCCTGCAAGCACGGCGCCCGGAGCATGCGCATGCCGACGACCATGAATGATCGTAAATAGCCTGACATGAGCGCACGGCCCCCGTCACACGGACCGGTATCCCGGGCTGCACACCAGCGCTCTCGCCGGCAGATCCGGTCGAGGCCGCACATGACGCGCGGGGCCACCTCGCCTCGGCTAGCGTGCCCTACGCGGCTAGATGGGGATGGGTCCTCATGCCCGAGCCCAGGCGCGGTGGAAGCATGGCAAGCTGATCGGGAGCGTGGCTGGCCCATCACTATCATGCGGTGGTGGGGATTATCTATCCGCCGAAGCTGCGCAGGGGCGACGAAATCCGTATCGTCGCGCCGTCGTGTTCGCGGGCGATGGTGACCGAGCACGATCACACCGGCATCATTGAGGAGCGTTTCGCCGAGCTCGGGCTGAGCCTGTCATATGGCGCGCATGTAGATGAGCGCGACGCCTTCGACTCCTCAGCCGCCGGGTCGCGGGTGGCCGACCTGCACGCCGCTTTCGCCGACCCGGCGATCGCGGGCATCATGACCGTGATCGGCGGCTACAACAGCAACGAGCTGCTGCCCAGCCTGGACTGGGAGCTGATCCGCGCCAACCCTAAGATCTTTTGCGGCTACTCCGACATCACCGCCTTGCAGGGCGCCATCCTGGCCCGCGCCGGACTGGTCACCTACTGCGGCCCGCACTGGTCCACATTCGGCATGGCCCGCCATTTCGGCCAGACCCTGCAGTGGTTCACCGCATGCCTGCTGAGCGACGACCCGGTGCGGCTGGAACCGGCCCCGACCTGGACCGACGACCTGTGGTTCCTCGACCAGGACGTACTCGGCACCGACGGCTGGTGGCCGCTGCAGCACGGTCACGCAGCGGGCCGGCTGGTCGGTGGCAACCTGAGCACCCTCAGCCTGCTGCAGGGAACGCCGTACATGCCGTCGCTGGCCGACGCGGTGCTGCTCGTCGAGGATGACTATGAGTCTCACCCGGCCAATTTCGCCCGCAACCTGACCTCGCTGCTGCAACTCCCCGACGCCGTCGGCATCCGCGGCCTGGTGGTCGGCCGGTTCCAGCGGGCCACCAACATGACCAGGCCGCTGCTCGAGCAGATCATCGCCCGCCAGCCGCAGCTGGCCGGCCTGCCGGTCCTGGCCAACGTCGACACCGGTCACACCTCACCGATGGCCACCCTCCCCATCGGCGGCCAGATCACCATGTCCGCCGAACCCGGCGGTCCCTTTCTCGTCCTAACCCAGCATTGACCGGTCTCACAGCCATACAGAAAGCCGCACCATCGCGGGATTAGACAGAGGAAGTCTCCCGAGGCGTTGGCGTGCTGCCCGGAGCCGGGGATGTGCGGTCTTGCGCTCGAAGTACGGGTTGGCCGTGTGGGTTGGGCTTGGTGTTCTCGCCCGGCCCCCGGGCGGCATGCCAGGTTGCCGCGATCATCGGCAGCTGGTTGCCTTAGGGGCGTGACCTGTGCCGGCCGCAAGAGCGTCGAGCACGTCTGCGGCGCTTTCGGGCTGACGGCAGGACCCGGAGCCTCGATCATCCCGGTGTCGCGGGGTGCGATGGGACGAGTCTGGTGCCTGGATCTGGGCGCGGAGCGCTACGCGGTCAAGGAACTGTTCTGGGAATCTCGCTATCGACAGTTCGCGTGGGCGAACTCTCCGCAGTCCCTGCCGCCGAGGGCTACTGCTGGGCCGGGGAGCTCACCTGCGTGTAGCCGGCGGGGATGGTGACCAGCGCCTTGGCGATATTGGCCGTGGTCGGCGGCAGCCACTGCACGTTGGTCACAGATACGGAAGTGGTGGGGCCGCCCGCGCCGCCGTAGGTCTCGTCCGAGCCGTACGCCCGCACCGGCAGGTAGGTCGTGGAGTCCACGTACAGGGTGTACCGCACGCGGTCCCGCGTTTCCCGGACGGTCCTTGCGTAACCCTTCGGCAGCGGGACGTCGATCGACCCGCTGATCACGGTGGCCTCTACGCCGCCGATCCGGGCATGCCCGGTCACGGTGGCCTCACCGCAGCCGAGCATGGCCTTGATGAAGGCCGGCCAGTTGGGCATGGTGACCGAGGGCGCGCCCAATCCGAGCTGGGCCGTGCGCGAGCACGCCTTCACGCCGGTCTGGCCCACGGGGTACAGGCTGTACTTGTGGTCGAAGTAGGTGACGTAGGCCCCGGTGAGCGTCCCGCCGATGAGAGCGGTCCCATTGGCCAGGTAGAGCTGCGAGCCGCCGCGGTGGGTGCAGGATCCGTCGGACAGGGCGTGACGGCAGTCATTGCCGGTGAATTCCACAAACCGGCTGCGGTCGCCGTAGCTCCAGCTCATGGTCGGCCCGTTGTCGCTGGTGACGCGGCGGCCGTGAATCGAGACGGTGATGGTCGAGGTCGCCTGTCCCTGGATCACGAAGTTCTCGGCGGCCAGCGCGTTTTGCACCCGCTTGATCACGTAGGCGGTGGTTTGCGCGTTCGTGACGCCGCCGGTGCGCGGGACCGCCGCCGCGATCACGGCGGCGGTGGTGACCGCGGCGGTCCCGAGGGCCACCACGGCAGTGCCTGCGAACCGCCTGCGGCGCTGGTGCGCCCCGTGCGCCTTGCCGGCCAGGTCCGCCGGGACCCGCAGGTCCTCGGTGAACCGCTCCATGCTGTCGCGGACGAGTTCTTCAAATCCTGTGTTCATGACCCCTGCTTCATCGTTCGATCGTGGCGTTCAGCCACGGGCTGGCCAGTTCGCGCATCCGCCTCAGCCCCCGTGACGCGGCGGATTTGACGGTCCCCTGAGAGCAGCCGAGCGCGGTGGCCGTCTCGGCCTCCGACAGCTGCTCCCAGTAGCGGAGCACGATCACCGTGCGCTGCTGCGGCGGGAGCATGCGCAGGATCTGGATCAGCGCGTCCCGCAGGTCGACCGCGGCCGTCACGTCCGCTTCCCTGGCCGGCTCGCTGGCCCCGATCACCACGAGCTTCCTGCGCCAGGCGCCCTGCCGCCGCCAGCCGTCGGCGGCCAGGTTGTACAGCGTGCGCCGCAGGTAGCCCTCCGGGTTGTCAAGCCGCCGCCCCCGCCGCAGCAGCCGCTCCAGCGCCGCCTGCAGCAGATCCTCACCGTCTTGGCGGCTCCCGGCCAGCAGCGCTGCCGTGCGCATTAAATCGCGGCCGTGCTCGGTGAGCAGCCGCTCCAGCTCACCCGGGCTCTGGGCGTCCTGCATGCCAGCACCTCCCGTCTCCGTCAACCAACAACGAAGGAGCCGGCCGCGGGGTTGACTGCCGGGTTCGAGGAGCTCTTCCCGCCATACAGCCGGCCGCCCAACAGGTCGAGGAAAGGACGGATCATGGACCCTAAGACCTTTACGTCTTGCCCCATGACCACAGGCCTTTCGGTCACGCGAGGATCGGCGCATCGAGTGTCTATACCCGGCGCACGCAGCAGCTCGTTGACGCGCCAGGTCAGTCGTTCTGCGCGCCGCCAACGGACAGAACCGAAGCGACTAACCCAGTACAGGCGGTGTTGCGCTTGCTTCCTGGATGTCTCCGCTGACAGGCAGGATGGGATTGCTGGCCGCCCGGCAGGCGATACGGGCGCTGAGGCGATCAGCGCACCGGGTCTTGCTGACTTCTGCGGGAACTGCCGCCCGGATCGGGCACCCTGGATCGGGCCGCGACGGCGATCGCGGCCCCGATCACCATGGTGATGGCGGCGGCCAGAGAAAGCCAATAGCTTGAGCCGTAAGGCTGGAAACCAGGAGAGGCCCCTGTTGAGGGTATGTGCAGTGTGTAGCCGAGGAGCCCGACTGCGGCTACCGCCGTGCCGATCATGATCAGCCGTTTGCGTGTACTTGCACCGATGGCCGTGAAGATCAGAGCCAGGGCGGCCAAGGCGGCCGGGATCCAGAAATCCGCTGCGTACAGCGGCGACGCCTGGTCACCGTGGGTTGACTGCCACAGGCTTTTCCAGCCGGTGCCGTAGTTCGCGTAGTGAGTCAGCAGCGTCACCGAGGCGGTGAACCCCAGGGCGCCGGCCAGCACGATCAACTGGCCGACGCCGAACGCCCTGGATGGGCGCGCGCGGGAGCCGGCCCGGCCCGGGCGGGTGCTGCGGCCAGCTCTGGCCGTCGGTGCCGTCGCGGGGGTGATGTCAGCGGCTGTCGCTGCCGGCCTAGGCGGCCGGGACCTCGCTGGCGGCGGCACCGCCGGACCGCGCGCGGCGACTGAGGGCGCAGCGGTTGCCGGCCCGGTCCCGGAGACGGTCGGCGGCCGGGCGGGTGGGCCGGACGCGCGCTGCGTGGGGACGCCGCGGGTGGCGGGAGTCGGTGTCAGGCCGCCCGGCCGCCCGGGGTGGGTGGCTTGAAGAGCTTCGGCGAATGCGGCGCCAGACGGAAACCGGTTCTGGGGATCCGCCGCGAGCGCCTGCGCAAGGAACGCGTCGTAGCGGGACCCGAGAGCCGGGCATAGGGCTGACGCTGCCGGTGGTGGGCTGGTCGCCTGGGCCCAGCGTGCCGCCAGGTCGTCATCACCACCGAACGGGCGCTGGCCGGTGAGAGCCTCGAAAATGATGCAGCCCAGCGCGTAAAGATCGCTGCGCGGGCCAGGCTGCTGCCCCCGGATCTGTTCTGGTGACAGGTAGGCGGGGGTGCCTATCAGCCAGCCCGTGCGCGTGAGGCTGTCTGGCGCGGCAGGCGCTTTGGCGATGCCGAAGTCGGTGAGATAGGCATGATCGTGGCCGCCGATGTCGCGCACGAGCACGTTTGACGGCTTGACGTCCCGGTGCACCAGGCCGGCGTCGTGGACCGCCTGGAGCGCCTGTGCCAGCTGCACCCCGATGAGCACCACCCGCTCCGGGGCCAATCGTTGCTCGCGGTCGATGAGGGTCCCCAGATCCAGACCGTCAACCCATTGCATGGCCAGGTACAGCCGGCCATCCTGCTCGCCGACATCAAATACCGAAACCACGTGCGGATGGTCAACGGCAGCGGCAAACCGCGCCTCCCGCAGGAAACGCGCGCGGTAGTCGCCAGACTCAGCGATTTCCGGGCGAATTACCTTAAGAGCCACAGTCCGGCCGAGAATCCGCTGCTCAGCCCGGTAGACAAGGCCCATCCCGCCCGAGCCCACCAGCTCGGCGATGAGGTACCCGCCGAAGATCTGGCCAGCGTCCAGCTCCGCACTCACAAGTCCCGCCCTTCACATGTCCCCGCGGACCTGCCGGTGGCAGAGCGCAAACGCCCCCGCGTGCCGAGGATCATGTGTCGTCGCGCGCACGGTATGTCATCAGCATCCGGCACGCAACTGCGGGCCGCTGTTCGAGGCGGCCCGTCAGCAGCAGCGGTGCTGCAGGTTAGTGCGGAGGCGACCCGCCCGCTGCCGGGGCGGCACTGAAGTTGACAAAGTACTGGAGTCCGTCACCGGGCAGACACTGCAGATGACCGGCACCGATCTGGTGGTGCTGGCCCTTCCCGGCGAAGGCCACCGGCAGCTGGACATGCAGCCACAGAACACCCGGTTCGGTCGCAGAAGGCAGGCGGGCCAGATTGATTGTGATCTAGCATGATGGCCCGGCTCGGGTGGGGACGTTGGTCCCCTCGGCTGGGGGCGGCGGCTACTTCGCCCGGTGCGCGCTGGCGGGAGAAGCTATCAGTGACATCTTCTGGACCGGGTTGAGGGAACCGTTGTGGCGGACCGTGCCATCGGGGTGTGGCTGTCGATCACCGCGCTGGCCCGCAGCGAGGGCACTGCGGTGAGTGTGCGGCATGCGGTCACCGCCTGCGGTGAGGCGGTCGGTGCCGGAGCGGGGCTGTCGATGTCTACTGGCGGCGGGTCCCATGAGCCGGTATTCGCAACCGATTCCCGCAGCGATGAGCTCGAAGATCTGCAGGCCACCCTGGGACAGGGGCCATCCGCGGAGGTGATCGGCGGCGTCGGCCCGGTGCTGGAAGGCGAGCTGGCCGGTGCCGGGGCACTGGCCCGGTGGCCGCAGTTCGCGCCAGCGGCAGTGGCGCGGGGCGTGGCGGCCGTCTTTGCGGTCCCGGTGGGGGTGGGTGCGGCCCGGCTGGGGGCGCTGGGCCTGTACCGGGATTGGCCTGGACCGTTGAGTCAGGACCAGGCCGATGCGCTGCTGCTCTACGCTGATGCGGTGCTGATGCTGGCCCTGGACGAGCGCGGCGGGCTGGCGCCCGGCGCGGCGGATCTGCTGGAGGCCGGGTTCACGGAACGGCGCGCGGAGATTCACCAGGCCGTGGGGATGATCTCAGTCCAGCTGGGTGTCTCCCTGACCGATGCGCTGGTCGCGTTGCGGGCCCGTGCCTACGCTGAGGGCCGGACAATCGCCCAGGTCGCAGCGGACGTCATCGCGCGGCGACTGTCCTTCACGTCCCCAGAATTCTCTCTCCCCGGTGGTGAGCCGATTCTGAAAGAGCCCGCAGCGTCTTCAGATGATGCCCCATCGCCAGCGAATGATCAGACGGAAGATGACGAGCGGGAGGAAGGCGCATGAACTCCTCAGACCGGCGGGTGTGGCAGGCCTTCGTCCAGCTCGCCGACACCCTGACCGCCGACTTCGACGTCATCGATTTCCTGCACACCCTGGCCCAGCACTGCGTGGACCTGCTTGGCGTCAGCGCCTGCGGGATCTTGCTGGCCGATCACACCGGCCGCCTGAACCTGGTGGCCGCCTCAACCGAGCAGGCCCGCCTCCTGGAGCTGTCGCAGGCGCAGATGGATGAGGGGCCGTGTGTGGACGCCTACCGCACCCGGGCACCGGTCAGCTGCCCTGACCTGGCGGCCGCCCGTGACCGCTGGCCGGTCTTCACCGGGGCGGCGCTGTCGGCGGGATTTGGGGCCGTGCACGCGCTGCCGATGCGGCTGCGTGAGCAGGCGATCGGCGCGCTGGGTCTGTACTCGACCGAGCCGACTCAGCGCAGCGGCCCGTCCGCCGAACTCGGGCAGGCCCTGGCGGACGTGGCCACCATCGGGATCTTGCACGAACGCGCGCTGCGCCATCAGGAAGTGGTCACCGAGCAGCTGCAGAAGGCCCTGCACAGCCGGATCACGATCGAGCAGGCCAAGGGGGTGGTCGCCGAGCGGTTGCACGTGAGCATCGATGATGCCTTCACGCTGATCCGTGCCTACGCGCGTGACCACAACCTGAAACTTGCCGACACCGCCCGCGCCATCACCGAGGGCGAGCTGCACATCACCGTGCTGGAGTGACTTCAAGAACGCAGGCAAGGCATGCTTGCGCATGGCATCCCTGCGGCGGGCAGACGGTGCGGCCCTGGCGCGGACCGTGACTGCCGGTGTTGCCGCTCCGGCAGGTCATGGTGACTGGTGGGGTGGGTCCGTAGAGCGACCCCGCGGTTCGAGCACCGCGCTGCGGATCTGGCGCACCAGCCGGTCGAGGTCGTCAAGGGCACGCAGGATCACGGTAGCCATCGGGCCTTCGAGCAGGCTGGCGGCGGACTGCAGCGCCAGGCCGGCCTCGAAGATCCGGTTAACAACAGCCATCGCAAGATCAGGAGTGAGGCTGACGTCGGAGACAGCTCCTGGGCGCACCTCCGCCGACTGATCGGCGGTATCGCCAGGTGCTGGCAGCGCCGCACCGGTCCGGCCATCCCCGAAGACACCCACGCACACGATCAGGTTCTGGGGCGGGGCTGGGTGCCACCACCACCGGCTCCACCTGCCACCATCGGGGCCGGTGACCCGGCAGTCGGCGCTGCCGGGTTCACCCGCGGCAGCAGCCAGCCGCAGCCGGGCCCTGAACGCAGAGCGGAATGGCCGCTCGACCGCTTCGACCCACCCATCACCATCTGCGGCGACCGGCAACACGGTGGCCCACGCCGGGTTCACCGCGACAGCCGAACCATCGGCAGCAAGGATCAGTGCCGGCAGGGGGATCCAGCCCAGCCAGCTCGCCTGCCCCGGCGGCACAGCGGCCTCACTCATCGCCCAGTCTTTCGTGGCTGATCGGTTCACCATGACTTCAGGGGCCCGCAAAGCAGCCGCCGGGGACCAGAGCGTTGCTAGGGGCAGCCGTGGTATCCCTAAGCTAGCCACCCGCGAACAGGCTGTAAACAGGCACGGCCGGGCCCAGAGCCCGGAAATAGCAGTGAGCGTAAGCCATCCATTTCCACCATATCGATAGGTAATATTCGGATTTATGGCTCGCGGTGAAGTACTGGACCAAAGCGCCGGCAGTTGTGACGTAAGTCACTTACCGCAGGGCGGCCGTGGCCGATGCGGTGGTGGCATGTTCCTGTCCAGCCAGTGCGTGTGCCGCATCGGCATCGGCACTGCCCGGGCACGGCTGACCGGCCTGGCTGACGGCGGCTGGCTGGCCATGGCCTGCGCGGCCGCCTACCAGGACGGCCTCGACCAGCTGCTGTGGGCCTGGCCGCCAGAGGGCACACCAGCCCGGCCCAGTCTGACGGGGACGCATGTCCTGGATCCCATCCACCGTCCCGGCTCCACCATCGTGGGGATGCGCTGGGAAGCCACCGGCATCGCCGGTCGGCCATTCCCGGCGCTGGATGCCAACATCACCTTGACCGCCGAAGGCGGCCAGCACACCCAGGTCACGCTGACTGGCGTGTACCGGTCCCCGCTCGGTCCGCCCGGCGCCGGGCTGGACCGGCTCCTGCTGCACCAGGCCGCCACCGCAGCAGTAGGCTCCCTGCTGACCCGCCTGACCGGCGCCCTCGAAGAAGCCGCCCGCGCGCCAGGTAACCCCGGCGCGCCATAGCCAGCACGTGAACCCGCTTTCACTGTGGGGACTTATGACCCTGCCCTGGGCCGAGCGGCAGGCGCACGCTAGTAGTGAAAGAGGCGATCCCGGTGAAGGCAGGAGCCGCCTGCCTGGATTCCGTCGGAGGGCACTGTGCCGCTGTCTGAGCACGAGCAGCGCCAGCTCGAGCAGATCGAGCGGGGGCTCCGCGCCGATGACCCGCGGTTTGCTGACGCCGTGCACGCGGCCGACCCCCGGGTTCATTACAAGCGCCGGGTCATCGCGGCGGCGCTGGGATTCGTGGTCGGCGTTGGGCTACTGCTCGCCGGGGTCGTGATCAATTTCATCCTGATCGCAGTGGCGGGCTTTGTCGTCATGCTCGCCTGCAGCCTGTGGGCGGTGACCAGCTACCAGCGCATGACCGGCATCACCACCGGGCGTGCCCCCGCCCGGGCCAAGCGCTCTGACATGGGACGGCGCGCCGCCAAGGCCCCGCGCGCTGGCAAGCAGGCGGGGTCAGGGCTGATGGAGCGGCTGGAGGAACGCTGGCGGCGGCGCCAGGGGCACGACCGCTGATTCCGGGCTGCCCGCTGCGCCCCTCTTGACTCCGGCGCCAGGGCATTAGACGGGCTGAGCCACTGCCAGCCATCGCGATGGTTCGTGACCAGGCTCGCCGAAGCGCACGGTGAGGTTCTCGATGTGCACCGATGTGCAGTCGGTGACCTTCACCGTCGGATCGGGGGCGGTCCATATCGCCAGCGGGCAGCTGACGCTGATCTCCGGGCTGGTGTAGTCGGTGATGCCGGGCAGGTTGAGGGCGGTGTGGGACAGCCGGACGTGGACGAACTGGTTATCGTCCTGGTGGAGGCCGGGGCCCATGTAGACCCAGGGCCGTTTCGGTAGGTCCGGATCGCGGGGGCTGTCGATCACGGGTCCGTCGGGGCCGACGCCGCCGGGTAACGGGCCGGACGTCTGGTTGCCCGCCCGTAGGTCATTGATGTTGCTGTAAGTGATGAGCCTGGTGTATGGGGCTGGGCCAAGGAACGCCCCGAACTCGGTGCAGGCCGGGTACCGGTCGCGTGTCACATACTCACCGTCGGCCACACCTGGCCGCCACAGATCGAGGCGGGGGGCATGGCGTGACTCCCGGCCCTGCCATGGACGAGCGCGGCCCGAGCGTTTTGATGCCGGGCGCTGATTTCATACGCGGCTGGTCATGCGGTTGGGCCTGCTGGGCATCTTCACGTGGTTTCCACAGGCTCGGCATCCGGCCCTCACGTGGGACTGGTCGGCTGCGGGTGCCGCTGGTGCCGGTGGCAGTACGGTGCGGCGGCTGTGGCGCATCGATGGTGGAGGTCAGCGGGGCTGGCGCTGCCGGGCTGAGGTTCGGGGTGGCGGCCGTCGCGTCGGCTGGGTACCTGACACGAGCTTGACTGGCGTGGGGATGGTGGTTGAGGTGTGTCCAGAATGGGGGGAACGAGAGAAATGGTGAATTCGCGGGTCATATCGCACGGGAAACTGCGTGAACGACTGGGCGGGCTCGTGACGGGCCCGGTGCTCGGCGCGGGTGACCCGGGGTATGAGGAATCACGCCGGGTGTTCAACGCCATGATCGAACGGCGGCCAGCAGCAATTCTCAAGTGCTCCTGTGCAGAGGACGTCGTCCATGGCGTGATAGCAGCCCGAGAATACGATCTACCGCTCTCGATCAAGGGCGGCGGCCACTCGGTCGCGGGAAATGCGGTGTGCGACGGCGGGCTGATGCTCGACATGTCCTCGATTAAGCGGATCTTCGACCCCGGGCGTGGCCTGGCCGTCGCCGAAGCAGGGCTGACGCTGCCGGCATCGGCCCCAGCGCGATATCACCCAGCAGCACCACGGTATCGGCGGCCGCCACCTCGGGCTCGCCCCAGCACTGCGTCAAGTGCCGGGAGGTTGCCGTGGATGTCCGCAAGAACCGCCACCACGGCCGCAGGCCGCGCCATGCCATTATTGTCCGCCCCGGGGGAGGTAGCGGTGGCTGGTTTCAGCGCCGGGCGAACCCGGCCCATAGCTGCCCCTGCTGCCCGGGCCGTTGAACCTATTTCTTGCCGGAGTCATGCCTGGTGAGGTCCTGCCACGGGAACGGGGCACGGTCGGGTTCGACCCAGCCGGTCCTCGCTCGTGGGCTAGCCAGGGTTGCCGGGCGGTAGAAGCGGGTCAGCAGCCGCTTGTCAAGCAGAGCCGAGTGGTGGTCAGCGAAGGCGGGGAAGCAATTTTCGCCGCTTTCCGCCGCGTGGTACCCGACCAGTTCTACCCAGGCCTGGCTGATGGTCGCGTGGTACTTCTGCGGCGCCCCTGCGTAGCGGGCGGTGCGCTGGATGCCGTCGCTGACCAGGCGGACCGCTTCCGGAACGCCGCAGCGCCGCACGGCCAGCCATGTCAGATGGACGTGTTCACGGTGGCCGAACCGTGGCGCGCCCGCCATCGCCTCGGCCATGAGCGCGCCGAACACAGGTACGCCACCCCCGTCGTCCTTGCTCATCCGGATACCTCCGTAAAGGCTTGCAGCGCGGTGCGCAGGGCCGCGATCGCCTCGGCGGGCAGGGGGCCCAGGGCGCGCTGCTCAATGCGGGTGATGGCGTTCCGGATCGTGACCGCGGCGTTGCGGCCGGAGGAGGTGAGCTCGATCAGCACCCCTCGCCGGTCCCCCGGGCGGGGGCTGCGGGTGATGTGGCCGCGTTGTTCGAGCCGGTCCAGGACGCTGGTGAGCGTGGTGGGGCGGGTGCCCACCGCCCGGCCCAGTTCCGACACGCTCCGGCTGTGGCCGTCGGCGAGGTTGGCCAAAGCATTGATCTCTGAGCCGGTCAGGCCGAGGCCAGCGAGCTCGATGGCCAGCACCTGCAAGGTGGCGTGGGTGGCCCGTTGCAGCGCCAACAGCGCCGACCACTCGGGGGTAATTGAAGTCACGATATCGGATTATACGATATCGTGACTTATCACACGCTCCGCACCACACTGGCCGGCTCTCGGCACGCGAACAGCGCTCTGCGCGGCCGTGAAACTTGCGGCGCTTGCCACCTTGGGCGCGCAGATCGGGTCGGTCTGGCGCGATGGGACCGTTGTCCGGCGGAGTGGGATGGGCGCTGATGCCGCGGTCCGGACATGGGATGATGCGGCCCGCCTGACAGTGCCCCGGCCAAGGCCGGGCGGTGGCGTGCATCCGGCGCGGGGCGTGTCGCCGCGCCTGCCCGAAGGCCCGCCCCCGGCCGGCCGTTTCTGGGCGATCAGCCCGTAGCAGCCGGGGAAGCCGAGGGAATACGCCGGCCCCCTAGCTAGTTACCGATATATCGATGACATATCGTCATCGTGGTTTACCCATCCAGAACAGGAGTACGTCCATGAACGAGTTCTCTCACAAGACCAGCGGGCGAGGAATCCGTCCGCGCACCCGCCGGATGCGGCACCTGCACTCCCACCGCCACCACCGGTTCGGAGGCTGCGGTTCCGGAGCCGCACAGGACACCCGGCGCCGGGACCGCAGCGAGCGGATCCACGCCGGGCATGAGCTGCACCGGGCACTGGCAAACGTCACCCGCACCGGGGACGAGCAGCTGCGAGGTGAAGCCGCGCAGATCGTCGCCGAGGCGACGTCACGGCTGAACGGGCTGCTGGCCGCTGACCGGTGACACGTGCCGCTGACCGGCACGTCCCGGGCACCAGAGCAGGGGCCGCCCGGTGCATGCCGGGCCACACCTGCTAGGGCACGCCGATCGAACTGGCCACTTTCACGCGACGGTATATCCCAGCTGTCTTCCTCGCCACCACGGCTGCACGGCTCGCTCAGCCGTCTCCCCCGCCGCCCCCGCCGCCGCCTGGCCCTTTGTTGCCCCCTCCTCCGTCATCGCCGCCATTGTCATCTCCCGTCGCCGATGGGGCCGGGGCGGGGGCGGCGGCGCTGGTCACGGTGGTCGCGGCGGCCGGCACCCCGGTGGCGCAAGACACCGCCATGGTCACCGTGCTCGCGGCGGCGGTGAACACGACCCGCGCGGTGGTGGCCGGCCCGCGGGCCACGCTGCTCGCCGTGAAGCCCTGCTGCGGGCTCCACGACAGCAAGAAGGCGCCCGCCGAGGCGCACTGGGCCACCACCGTGCCGCCGGAGGAGCTCAGGACGGTGCCGCTGGTGCTGGCCGTCCCGCCCGACGCGCCAGTACCGCCCGTGCTGGCGCCGCTCGTTGCGCTGTTCCCGCCCGTGCTGCGCGGGGATCGCGACGTGGGCGAGGAGGAAGGCGCTGCCGCCTGGCTGGCCTGTGCCTGTGCCGCGGCCGCCACGCTGGACTGCTGGCTGGCGGGCGAGGCGGAGATGCCCTCGCCGAGCTCCGATACCACATAGAGGCCGCCCGCGGCCGCCGCGGCCGCCCCCAGCACCCACGCGCCGGTGCCAATGACAATGCGGGTACGCATGCCGCCACAGTCGCGGATGCGATGTTAAGCGCGAGTAAAGGCCGCCTCAAGCAAACCTGGGGGCGCCGGGCCGGGAATTTCCGGATCTTCGGTGCCAGACGGCGAGCCCGAGATCGGCGGCCTGCGGCTGGATCTGTCCGGGCACGAGGCCATCCTGGGCGGGTCACCACTGGACCGCTCGTGCCGGGTGCCGGTAGCCGACCACGGTCATGGCCGGCTTGCACGAGCCGCTGGTCACCGGCAGTGCGCAACGTGCGGGTGTAGGGAGCGCGGCGGGGCGATACCTGCAGGAGTCCCGGGCAGGCGCATCTGAGGAGTGAGGAACTGATCGACCAGACACGAGGTATGGCCCCGGGCGGACGGGTGCGTGCGCAGCCGTACCGCCTGCCCGCCATCGCACGCGGGCTGCGGCGCGCGGGAGGGCACCATCGGTGGCTGCCGTGACGGCGGGCAGGCGTCGGCCACGCTGAACAGGCCATCACAGGTGGGACCCCATCCGGCTTCTCGCGGATCCAGATTGCGTGGTGTGCGGGCTGCTGGCCCACATCCCCGCGTCCTCACAAGGTCCCACCTGCCCTTCCATACCACCGCAGCCCACCGGCCAGCGGCAGGGCCCAAAGTCCGGTATTGCCACGACCTGCGGCCGATGACAGGCAGCCCGCGACGGGTAGATCCTGGCGAGCTGGGGTCTTGGCGGCGGGCGGTGCCAGTGGCGCGGCCCGTGCAGTGTCGGCGATCACCGCTAGCACTACGGCCGACGGCGCCGCCCCGGTGGCGATCAGGGTGATCTGCCGGCCGGGGATGGCGCCGGCCACGGCGGTGTGCGCGGGGGCCTGGTGCAGCGGCTGGTAGATGTGCCCGGGCGGCAGCGGCGGGGGCCAGCCCGGCGGCTCAGCCCCGGGGGGTGATGTAGCCAGCTGGTCCCGGGGGCCGGGATGGCCCGGCCAACGCGGCTGGCGCGGTCGTGGCGGACACCAGCAGGGCAGCGGCCAGGGCGGCCAGGGCGGCGGCGGGACGGTGGATGTGGCTGGCTGCCTCCCGTTGGCATGGGGGGTGGGCCAGGTGTGTGCGGGCGGCTGACCTTGCCCTCTCCGCGTTGAGATGGCGGCCTGGGGCCGGTCAGGTCAGGCCGTCGCGGGCCGGTGGCGGCGGGCTGCCCGCGCCCGGTCCAGGAGCACCGCGTTCCTCCCTGACCGTCTCCATCACTCAGCGTGAGGCCTCCCTTTCGGCGTAGCCGGAGCGGCCTGAGGGCCTGGAGGCCCGTACTGGGTGAGGCGCCGTCGATACTGCGGGCGCACAGCCCTGCCGTGGCGGCAAGATCTTGCCTGACCATGCGCGCGCCCTATGTGGCATGACCAGGCGCCTTCTGCTGCGTGGGCTGGATCACCGCCACACGCGAGATCACGGACCGATCCCCGCCGGCGTGCCCTGGGCTGCTAGGCGCCCGGCTCGATGAGCTCGCGCAGCTTCTCCAAGCTGTCGGTCCAGCCGCCGCGATGCAATGCCAGCCGCGCCTCGGTCGCGAACTCGCCTTGCGACAGCGACACCTGCGTGGCGCCCGCGACGTCGCCGAGGGACAACGTGACGACTGTCTCGCGGTCGTCGGGATCGGGTTCGTCCCAGCGGAAGGTGTAGGCCAGGCGGCCCGGCGGGTCGATCTGGAGGAACTCGCCTGACAGGTGGAACGGTTCGCCGCCAGGTGGCTGCATGGTGAAGCGATAGCCGCCCCCTACCCGCAGATCGAGGTCAATCGCGGGCGTGGTAAACCCATGTGGCCCCCACCATTTCGCCAGCTCCGCTGGCTCGGTAAGCGCCCGGAAGATCCGCTCCCGCGGCGCCCCCACAACGAGCTTCAGCTCCAGGACCAAGCCGCCCGCCCGCTCATTCATGACCCAACTCTCCCACCCCACGGCGCTGAGCGGCAGTCTGGCACAGGTGCCCGGCAATTGCCGCCGCACATCAGACCGCGACCCTGAAGCCGACCGGTGCCGATCTTCACTCTTGGTCAGAAGAGTGTGAGCGGACAGGGTCATGAGCGCGCGCTCTTCTCAAGGCGGCAGTTCGGCCTGTCCCAACCGACCTTGCATGCTAGGTGGCGCCCCTAGGGTGGAGCTTCATGGACGTTGCCGTCATCTCTGGCCTTTTCGCCATCGCCGGTGCCGTTGCCGGCTGGAGTCTGAACCAGATAGGCCTTCGTCTGGCCCGCAGGACCGAGCAGCGCGAGTCCAATGTCCGTGACGCAGACCACCGGGTGTTCGCTGCTGCGACGGCCGCGACACGTTTCGGCGAGGCTGTCCGATGGCTCGTCCAGATCGACTGGGGGAAGAACGTCGCCGGGCAAGGACCGTCACATGCCACCTACGAACAGATGGTGGTCGAGGCACAGTCTGAGCTTCGCCGATTGCGAGAAGCTCTCCTTGGTATCACCGTCAAAGGACCGAACGGCTCCGCGGCCGAGCTGGAGAGAATTATCACTAGCGCGCAAGAGCTGTGGGACGGGATGCTGGCGGCCAGCCGGCAGTCGATCGGCGAAGAGCCGCAGCCCTGGCTGCTTGCTTGCGGCTCATTGGTGGCTGTGGTGCAGTCCTGGGCTCAGCAACACTCGAGCCCGCCACGTCCGCGAGCCCACTAGGGCGTGTCCCGTAGATCTTCTTGTGTGAGGTCGCGGAGCCAGATCCGGATCGCGGCCACGTCGACGGTGCCGCGGTAGACGAAGTCCCGCTTGTCATACCGGGTGGCGACTGCCCGGTGCTG
>Ga0335085_10006296_pt1 | contig 18794 bp, 16 predicted proteins | sample Lox_Sample_45_FD_206712 | JGI IMG/M metagenome (GOLD analysis project Ga0335085, IMG submission 206712) | Soil microbial communities from Loxahatchee National Wildlife Refuge, Florida, United States - Lox_Sample_4.5 | ecosystem: Environmental > Terrestrial > Soil > Wetlands | place: USA...
ATCTCCGTCGGGCTTCAGCGTGAACCGCCAGGTCGCGGACGGATGAGCGGGGTCACCCACGACCCAGGCGAACCGGCTCAGCGGGTCGCACTCGGTCACCGTGCTGACCGTTTCCCACTCGCCCATGGCCGGGTGGGCGCTGCGGCCGGTGAACCGGTGCCCGACGGCGGGCCCGGTCGCCCCGTCCAGCCAGGCCACCTCCTGCAGTTCGGAGCTCAGCCGCGGCATCAGGAAGATGTCACTGACCATGGCCCACACCCGGCCGGGCGGCGCGTCGATGCGGATCCCGGCCGTCGCGGTAGGGGCGTCGGCGTAGACCTGTCCCGTCCATTCCATAAGGTCCAGGTTAGGACGCGCCATCGTTGCGGGCCACGACTGAACCGTGGTACAACGAGCCGGATGATCACGGTTCCGGGCCCCGCCCAGCCCGCCGCGGCAGGTGATCCGGCTGCCGCGGCATCGGCGATCCACGTCACCGGCCTGCGCAAGCGGTACGGCGACGTGACCGCGCTCGCCGACGTGGACCTGGTGGTCCGGGAAGGCGAGTTCTTCACCCTGCTCGGGCCGTCCGGGTCGGGCAAGACCACGCTGCTCCGGCTGATCGCCGGGTTCGAGCGGCCGGACGCCGGGCGGATCGAGCTCGGCGGCCGCGACGTCACCCAGGTGCCGCCGTACGCCCGGGACGTCAACACCGTGTTCCAGGACTACGCGCTGTTCCCGCACATGACGGTGGCGCAGAACATCGAGTACGGGCTGCGGGTGCGCCGGGTGCCCAAGGCGGAGCGGCGGGAGAAGACCGACCGGGCGCTGGAGATGGTCCGGCTGCCCGGGCTCGGCGGCCGCAAGCCCGCCCAGTTGTCCGGCGGCCAGCGCCAGCGGGTCGCGCTGGCCCGGGCCATCGTCAACGAGCCCGAGGTGCTGCTGCTGGACGAGCCGCTCGGCGCGCTGGACCTCAAGCTCCGCCAGGAGATGCAGCTCGAGCTGCAGCGGGTGCAGCGCGAGGTGCGCATCACGTTCGTCTACGTCACGCACGACCAGGAAGAGGCGCTGACGATGAGCGACCGCATCGCGGTGCTCAGCGGCGGCCGGATCGAGCAGATCGGCGGGCCCGCCGAGGTGTACGAGCAGCCGCGCACCCCGTTCGTGGCCGGGTTCATCGGCGTCTCCAACCTGATCGAGCGCGACGGCCACACGATCACCGTGCGGCCGGAGAAGATCACCCTGGTCCCCGACGGCGAGCCGGACCCGCCCGGCACGCACGTCGAGCCCGGCCGGATCAGGGACGTCATCTACGCCGGCGTGCTCACCCGCTACGTCGTGGACCTGGACGGCGGCGGCGAGCTCGTGGTCAGCCGGCAGAATATCGAGTCACCGGGAACAAGCGACCTTACCGGCGCCCGGGTGCGGCTCGCCTGGCGGCCGGAACAGGCGTTCACGATCCCTTCAGGGGAGGGCAAATGAGACAGAGAACCAGCGGGCGGACCCGCCCGATGACGATAGCGCTCGGACTCGCGGTGGTGTCCGTCATCGCGGTCGGCTGCAGCAGCGGCGGCAGCGCCACCAGTTCCGGAGGGGGCGCCACCCAGAACGCCGCCACCCAGAATGGAGGCGGCGCGGTGGCCGGCCAGACCGTGCCCACCGCGAACCTGCCGGTGCTCCAGAAGGTCGGCCCGGGCGAGGGCCAGCTCAACCTCATCGCCTGGGGGGGCTACACCGATCCCAAGTGGGTCAAGCCGTTCGAGCAGCAGACCGGCTGCCAGGTGAACGCGAAGATCGCGAACAGTTCGGATGAGATGGTCGCGCTGATGAAGGGCGGCGGCGGCGGCCAGTTCGACATGGTGTCCTCCTCGGGCGACGCCGACCTGCGCATCCTGTACGCGGGCGACGCGCACCCGGTGAACATCAACCTGATCCCGGCCTGGAAGGACTTCTTCCCCGCCTTCCAGTCCCCGGCCTTCAACACGATCAACGGCGTGCACTACGGGGTCTCGCTGCAGTGGGGCCCGAACGTGCTGATGTACAACACCAAGGACTTCCCGACCGCCCCGACGTCGTGGAACGTCATCTACAACCCCAAGTACAAGGGGCAGGTGACGGTGCCGGACAACCCGATCCAGATCGCCGACGCGGCGCTGTACCTCAAGACCACCAAGCCGTCGCTGGGCATCACCGACCCGTACGAGCTGACCCAGCCGCAGTTCCAGGCGGCGGTAAGCCTGCTGGCCCAGCAGCGCCCGCTGATCGAGAAGTACTGGACCTCGATCTCCCAGGAGGTCTTCGACTTCAAGAACGGCAATGCCACCGTCGGCGCGGCCTGGCCGGTTATGGTCAGCGAGCTGAAGGCGGACAAGTTCACGATCGGTTCCGTGGTGCCGAGCGAGGGGGCGACCGGCTGGGCCGACACCTGGATGCTCGCGGCCAAGGCGCCCCACCCCAACTGCGCCTACAAGTGGATGCAGTACATCAGCACGCCGAAGGTCCAGGCGCTGCAGGCCGTGACCTACGGCGAAACGCCGGACAACAAGCTGGCCTGCCCGGAGATGGACAAACTGCAGGCTGGGTCGTGCAAGCTGTACCACGCCGACGCGCCGCAGAGCTACTTCGACGCGATCGAGCTGTGGAAGACGCCGCTCGCGACGTGTGACAACGGACAGAACAACTGCGTGCCCTACGCCCAGTGGATATCCGCGTGGGACACACAGGTCAAGTAGCCCGGGTTGGCCCGGACGGGTTCTTGGCCCGCGCCTCGGCGGTGCTCTGGCGCCGGCCGTGGGCGCGGGCCACCCTGCTGCTCACCGCGCCGCTGGCCTGGTTCGTGCTGCTCTACCTGGCCGCCCTGGTGGTCCTGCTGATCACGGCCTTCTGGCAGATCAACCCGTTCACCACGAACATCGAGCGGGTCTGGAGCCTGAACAACCTCACCACGATCTTCACCAGCCCGGCCTACCTGCGCATCATCGGCCGGACGGTGGCGATGGCGGCGGCGGTCACGGTGGCGGACGCCCTCCTCGCCTTCCCGTTCGCCTACTACATGGCCAGGATCGCGTCGCCGCGGACCAGGACGGTCCTGTTCGTGGCGATCCTGCTGCCGCTGTGGGCGAGCTACCTGGCCAAGGTGTACTCCTGGCTGCTGATCTTCACCAAGGGCGGGCTGCTCGACTGGGTCGTGCCAGTGCACCTGATCTACACGAACTGGGCGGTGTTCGTGGTGTTCTGCTACCTGTGGCTGCCGTTCATGATCATCCCGGTGTACGCGGCGCTGGAACGGATCCCGCCCTCGCAGATCGAGGCGTCGCAGGACCTGGGCGCGCGGACCTGGCGGACCACCCGGAGCGTGCTGCTGCCGCTAGCGCTGCCCGGCATCGTGGCCGGGTCGATCTTCACGTTCTCGCTGACCCTGGGCGATTACATCACGCCGCTGCTGGTGGGCGGGACCAGCGCGGTCTTCATCGGCAACGTCATCTACTCCAACATCGGGATCGCGAACAACGTGCCGTTCGCCGCCGCCATGGCGCTGGTGCCGATGGCGATCATGGCCCTCTACCTGCTCGGCGCGCGGGCGCTCGGCGCGTTCGAGGAGGTGTGATCCGTGGAGTCCTCCTGGCTGCGCGCGGTGCTGCGGATCTGGGTCGGGCTGGTGCTGGCGTTCCTGTTCGTCCCGATCGTGCTCATCGTGCTGTACGCGTTCAACCAGTCGAACATCGTGAGCTGGCCGATCGCGGGCTTCTCGGTGCACTGGTTCGGCGTGGCCTGGCACGACCCCGATGTGCACAGCGCGTTCCTGCTGTCGGTGCGGGTCGGTCTGGTCGCGACCGCGCTGGCCCTGCTGCTCGGCTCGGCCGTGGCATACGCGCTGCACACGTTCAGCTTCTTCGGCCGGGAGGCCATCTCGTTCCTGCTGGTGCTGCCGCTCGCGCTGCCCGGCATCATCACCGGGATCGCGCTGAACTCCTTCTTCTCCTTCACCGGGGTTCAGCTCGGCACGCTGACGATCATCGTCGGGCACACCACGTTCTGCATCGTGCTGGTGTACAACAACCTGATCGCCAGGCTCCGCCGGACGCCGGGATCGCTGGCCGAGGCGTCCATGGACCTCGGCGCGCGCGGCTGGCAGACGCTGCGCTTCGTCACGCTGCCGCTGTCCGCGACCGCGCTGGTGTCCGGCGCGCTGCTCGCGTTCGGCCTGTCGTTCGACGAGGTCATCGTCACGGTGTTCACCGCGGGCGCGCAGAACACGCTGCCGCTGTGGATCTTCGGCGCGATCCGGCTCGGCCAGCAACTGCCCGAGGTCAACGCGGTGGTGTCGATCGTGATCCTGCTGACGATCATCCCGGTGGTCCTCGCGGCCCGGCTGGCCGGCGCGGGCGCGATCACCAGGTCAGCCGCCGTGGTCGGCGAGCCCTAGCCCGAGGTCGGCTCGGGAGGTGATGCCGAGCTTGCGGAAGGCGTGCCGCAGGTGGGTTTCCACGGTGGCCTGGGTGATGAACAGGTGCTCGGCGATCTGCCGGTTGCTCGCGCCCTCGGCGGCCAGGGCGGCGACCCGCCGTTCGCCCGCGGTCAGCGCGTCCGGGCCGGTGAGGGCGGCGCGGCGAGGGCGTGCGCCGGCCGCGACCAGGTCCCGGCGCACGGCTTCGGCCAGGCCGGCCGCGCCGGTGCGCTCGGCCAGGTCGAGAGCGCGGCGCAGCGGCTCGCGGGCCCGCGTCCGCTGCCCGGCCCGGCGCAGGCAGGCGCCGTAATCGGCCAGGGCGAGGGCCAGCTCGTAGCGGGCGGGCGTGGCTTCGAGAACGCTGACCGCTTCGGCCGGGTCCTGGCCCCGCACGCGCAGCGCGATGCCGAGCGCGATCGGGGCGCCGCCCTTGCGGGCCAGTTCGAGCTGCTCGGCGGCCAGCGCGTCGGCCTCATCGGGCTGACCGAGGGCGCGGTGCGCGGCAACAGCGGCGGTGCGCCAGGACGCTACCGCCGGGTTCTCCGCGCCCAGCCCCTGCCAGCCAGCGGCGGCCGTGAGCAGGTCCTCGAGCGCGTCGGCCGGGCGGTGCTGCGCGACCCGCAGTGCGCCGCGGGCCTGCCGGAACATGATCGTGTGGATCCAGCCGTCCGGCGGCTTACGGCCGGCGGTGACCTCGGCCACGGCCTCGGCCTCCTCCAGGCGGCCGAGGCGGGTGAGAGCGTCGACGCACAGCCCGGCAGCCCAGGCCACGGCCACCGGCGGGGAGGTGGCGAGCTTGAAGTCCAGCGCCAGCCGGGCGTCGGCGGCGGCTTCCTCCAGCCGTCCGACCCTTCGCATGATCATCGAGCGCAGGCAGCTGGCGTGCGCGACCATGCTCATTGAGCCGCGCCGCCGGGCGTCCGCGAGCACCGCGTCGCAGATGCGTTCGGCGGTGCCGAGCTCTTCGTTCCAGATCAGCACGAGCAGCGCGTACACCGCAGTCAGCGAGTCCGGGGCGATGCCGTCCAGGCGTGGCAGCGAGGCGCCGCTCCCGGCCACCGCGGCCAGCAGGGCTTCGTTGACCCGCCAGGCGTCCGACGGGCCGGCCTCGCGCGCCAGGGCTCGCGCCTGGCCGGTGGTCTCGGTGCAGATGAACGAGTTCTGGAACCACTCGGCCGTCAGGCCGTCCGCGACGTCCGCCGGCACCGGGCGAGCCAGTGCGTCCCGGCAGATGCCGGCCGCATCGGCGTGGTACCCCCAGATGCCGAGCATCCGCCCGGTGAGCAGGGCGGCCTCGGGTCCGGCGAGGCGCACCGCCTCGCGCAGCGCCGGGACCGCGGCCGGGCTGCGCTCGCGGGCCAGGGCGAGCCCCAGCTCGAGCACCATGGCCGGCCGGTCCGCGGGATCTGGCGGCTCGTCCAGGGCGCGGCGCAGGTAGTCCGCGGCCGCGCCCGGGGCGCCCCGGCCGCTGGCGGCGGTGGCCGCCGCACGCAGCCGGCCGGCCACCCGCGGGTCGCCGCCGGGCTCGCTGCGCAGCAGGTGCAGCGCGAGGCGTTCGGCGTCGGCGCCGTCGCGTTCGGCCAGCATCGCCGCTTCGGCGTGGGCCAGCGCCCGCTCGCCCGGCGGAATCGACTCGTAGACGGCCGTCCGCACGATGGGGTGGGCGAACTCGAGCACCGAGCCCGGCGCCAGCACGCCGACCGCGCGCAGCCGGTCGGCCAGCCGCGCCGCGGCGGGCAGGTCCAGGCCCGCCAGCGCGGCGGCCTGCCGGAGCGGCACGGGCCCGCCCAAGACGGCCAGCGCGCGGGCCAGCCGCCTGGCCTCCTCCGGCCCGATCCGGCGCAGCACCGCCTGCGCGACCGGCTCCATTTTCCGGTCGCCGTCCCGCAGCGCGGTGGCCAGCGCCTGGACCAGGAACGGGTTCCCGCCGGTGCTGGCGTGGCACTCGCGGCACAGCTCGGCGTCGGCCTGGACCGTCCGGCGGACCAGCGCGGCGGTCGCATCCGGGCCGAGCGGCCCCAGCCGCAGCCGGGTCGCGGCCGCACGCAGCTCGTCCAGCAGCGGCGGCTCGTCCGGCCCGTCGCGCACGGCGAGCAGCAGCGCGACCGGCAGGGCCTCGATGCGAGCGGCCAGGTGGGCGAGCCAGCGCAGCGAGGGCGCGTCGGCCCAGTGCGCGTCGTCCACCGCGAGCACCAGCGGCTGCCGGGCGGCGAGGTTCACGACCAGCCAGTACAGGCCGTGCCTGGTGGCGTAGCCGATGTCGTCCTCGACGGTGCCGACCTCGAAGGGGCCGACCTCGGTCCAGTCGAACACCCGGGCGGCCAGCCCGGCCGCGCCGTCCAGCGCCCCGTCCTGGTGGCGGACCGGGTCGAGCAACTGACGGACGACGCCGTAGCCGAAGCCCTGCTCCAGCGCGAGCCCGCGGGCAGTGAGGATCCGCAGGTCCCCCCGGCACGCGGCCCGCAGCAGCGTGGTCTTGCCGATCCCCGCGGGTCCTTCCACCAGGACCAGGGCACCGCGTCCCGACGCGGCGGCCTCGACGGCGCCCGACAGCGCCGCCAGCTCCTCGTCGCGCTCGAGCATGACCAGGTGTTCCATCCACCGCCAGGGTAAACCCTGGCGATTTCTCCGGGTAGGGCCGCCGAAAGCTCAGGGTGGCGGCGTGGATGCGGGGCCTCAGGCCCGAGCGGGACCGTGGAGGGGAGGAAGGGATGACACGATGACCACCTTGACCACTTCATACTGGCCCGCCCACCCCTCGGCCCCGATCCTGGAGACCACCGTGGGCGGGGTGCTGCGCTCGGCCGCCGGCCGGGCACCGGACCGGGTCGCGCTGATCGACGGGGACCGGCGGTGGACCTACGCCGAGCTGCTGGCCGAGGCCGAACGGGCCGCGCGGGCGCTGCTCACCCGGTTCGAGCCCGGCGAGCCGGTCGCGGTCTGGGCCGGCAACGGCCCGGATTGGCTCGTGCTCGAGTTCGCCGCCGGGCTGGCTGGGCTGACGCTGGTCACGGTCAACCCGGCCTATAAGGCCGAAGAGCTGGCGCACGTGCTCGGGCACTCTGGCGCGCGCGGGGTGTTCCTGCGGGGCGGCGGCCAGCCCGCGATCCTGGCCCAGGTGCGGGACTCGCTGCCGCGGCTGCGGGAGGTGATCACGCTGGGCGAGTGGCCGGCCGGCGACGGAGGTCCGCTACCGGAGGTCGACCCGGCCAGCCCGGCGCAGATCCTGTATACCTCGGGCACCACCGGCCGCCCCAAGGCGGCCGTGCTCACCCACCGGGGGCTGACCAACAACGCGCGGCTGGCCGCCGGGGCGATCGGGCTGCGGGCCGGAGACGTGCTGGTCAACCCGATGCCGTACTTCCACGTGGCGGGCGGCGACATGCTCACCCTCGGCCTGGTGCAGACCCTCGGCACCCAGGTGGTCATGGCCCGCTTCGACCCGGTGCTGGCGCTCGAGCTCACCGAGAAGCACGGCGGCACCGTGATCGGGGGGGTGCCGACGATGCTGACCGCCATGCTCGCGGTGGCCGGCCGGGCACCGCGCGACCTGTCCAGCGTGCGGGTGGCGCTGGCCGGCGGCGCGACCGTACCGCCGGAGCTGGTCCGGCAGGTCGAGGCGGCGTTCGGCGTCCCGTTCGTGATCACCTTCGCGCAGACGGAATCGAGCTGCTCGATCACGCTGACCCGGCCCGGCGACTCCGCCGAGGACCGGGCGGAGACCCTCGGCCGGCCGCTGCCGCAGACCGAGGTCAAGATCACCGACGTGGCCACCGGCGAGACCGTGCCATGCGGGACCGTGGGCGAGATCTGCACCCGCGGCTACCTGGTCATGGACGGCTACCTGGGCGACCGGGAGGCCACCGCGGCGGCCATCGACCCGGACGGCTGGCTGCACACCGGCGACCTCGGCTCGATGGACGAGCGCGGCTACTGCCGGATCGCGGGCCGGATCAAGGAGATGATCATCCGGGGCGGGGAGAACATCTACCCGGCTGAGATCGAGGCCGTGCTGCTGAGCCACCCGGGCGTGGCCGAGGTGGCGGTGGTCGGGGTGCCGGACCGGTTCTGGGGCGAAGTGGTCGGCGCGGTCATCCGGCCCGCCGCGGACGTCGCCGAGGTTGAGCTGGACGAGTACTGCCGGTCCCGGCTGGCCGCCTACAAGACCCCGGTGCGCTGGCTGTTCACCGACGGCTTCCCGCTCACCTCGACCGGCAAGGTCCGCAAGGACGTGCTCAGTGCCCAGCTAGGTGACGCATGTTACGCAGCGCCACGGCCATGATCGTGTTGGTCGGGTTGTGCGCGCCCGAGGTGACGAACACCGACCCGTCGGCCGCGTAGACGTTGTCCAGGCCGTGCACCTGGCCATGGGCGTCGGTCACGCTAGCAGCCGGGTCGGCGCCCATCATCATGCCGCCCATGATGTGGTTGCCGGTGGGCACGCCGCCGCTGTTCTCGGTGGCGGGGACGGCCAGGGCCACCCCGGCGCCCGCCTGCTTCATCATCGCCTTCAGCCGCGGGATCCAGAACTGCTGGGCCACCTGCTCATGCTGGCCCGCGCTCCAGGTGATGCGGGCCACCGGCAGCCCGAAGACGTCCTTGACGTGCGGGTCGAGGGTCACCGTGTGGCTCAGGTAGGGCAGGTCGTGGCCGATGAACGAGCAGCCGGCCAGCCGGTCGCGCAGGATCGAGGCGCGCATGAGCTGCTTGAACTCGGTGCCGAACGGCTTGGCCGCGCGGATGAAGCCGAGCAGGGTCTGGTAGGACTGCGCCTCGCTGATCGGGTCCTGGCTGCCGCCCAGTTCCATCAGGCCGCCGCGGATGTAGGGCAGGCCGTGCTGCTTCGCGAACGCCCGCGCGCCGGGGAAGTCCGGGTCGACGGCGTCTTGGACGCACTGCGTCACCGAGCGGCCGCGGTAGGCGTGCATCCGCTCGTCGAGGAAGATCGCGCTGCCGTCGATGAACGCGTGCAGCATCAGCCGACGGCCGAGCTTGCCGCTCCGGTCGGGGAAGTCCGAGAGCAGGGCGAGGCGGACGGTCTCGATGGCCGAGGCGGCCATCACGATCACGTCCGCTGTCTCGGTGCCGGTCACGGGTCCCTGGCTGGTCATCTTGATCCAGCTGACGCCGGTGGCCTTGGTTCCGGTGAGGTTGACCTTGGTCACCATCGTCTCGGGTTTCAGCTCCACCCGTCCGGTGCGCAGCGCCTGGCGTAGCGGGACGAGCGCGGACGGCCGGGCCACCACCGGACAGCCGAAGCTGCTGCAGAACCCGCAGTTGTTGCAGGCGTGCTGGCCGTTGTGGCCGCTGACCGAGTTGGCGGCCATCGGGAACGGGAAGGGGTGCAGGCCGGCGGCTACCGCGCCTTGGGCGATGACGGTCGAGGACCGCATCTGCGGCCCGGGTGGCATCGGGTACTGGTCCTGGCGCGGCGCGTGCTTTCTCACCAGATCCGGGAATTTCGTGGTGTCGCCCTGAACGCCAATGAGCTGCTCGACCTCGTCGTAGTAGGGTGCGAGCTCGGCGTAGCTGAAGGGCCAGTCGGCCACGTCCGCGCCGGGGAACGGGCCCAGCGCGGAACGCTGCTGGAAGTCGATGTCCCAGAACCTCGGCACCTTGGCGTCCCAGTGCACGGTCCCGCCGCCGACCACCTGAGGCAGTTCGTCGACGCTGCCGGTGTGCTGGACGGCGGCGGAAGGGTTCGGCCGCCAGGTGCGCGGGAACACCCCGGGGTCGGGTTCGGCGTAGTAGCGCTGGATCATGGCCAGGCTGTCGTTGGCGAACATGGTGCCGAACGGACCCTGGCCGGCCAGGTTCGTGAAGTGGTTGGGGCCCTTCTCGAACACGATGACCTGCCAGCCTGCCTGCGCGAGTTCCATCGCGGCGAACGATCCGCCGACGCCGCTGCCGATCACTATCGCCTTGGTCATGCTGTTCTACAGGGCACCGAGGAGCTTGAGCACCTCGCCGGTGATCCCGGTGCTGGCGACCGGGTCGTGGCCGTCGGACCGCTCCACCTCGTCGGCGGTGTAGCCGCGCGGCTGGATGTCGCCGGGGAAGCCGATCTCCTTCCAGCCGGCCAGGTCCCGGTTGCCGCCATATTCGGGGCTGGCGTACAGGCCCTCGATGGTGTGCCCGAACAGCAGGCTGGTGAATTCGCTCACCGACTGGGTGGCCAGGATCTTGTCCTGCTGCGCGTGGGTCTTTTTCGTGAAGTCGCCGCCCGCCAGCTGGTCCAGGTGCTCGATTCCACGTGCGTACTGGTCTTGCCAGGCGGTCAGGCGGTTGCGCCAGGCGATCTTCGCCACCGGGTCGAGCGGGGCGAACCTGGCCATCAGGTCTGGGCCGGAGGTGTGCCGGTTGCTCCACGGGCCGCCGGCGAAGACCTTCCCGGTCTGCGAGGCAGCCAGCAGGGCGTCGATATAGCCGGTCACGCCCGCTTCGCGAGCACCGGGGTGGCCGTCCTCGGCCGGGTCGTCCCGCGGGCCGGGGGCGATCCGCGCGGTCGCGGCCTCGACCACGGCGGCCTGGTGGGCGGTGAAGAACAGGAGCTTCGCGGGCTCGGGTTCGCGCTTGGGCGCGGACGTGCAGGCGGCGAGCCCGGCGGCGACGGGGATAGCGGCGATGAGCGTGCGGCGGCGAGGCCCGTTGCGGCCTTGGGCTGCTGGCACCGTTGTCCCTCCCTTTTGGGAAGAATCATCTACGCGCGGGCCAGAGTGGCGCAAGGGGCGCATCCGCCGCGTCCGGCCCACCGTTGTGTAGACAGGCGCTCGCGCCGGTTCGAGACTGGGGGGATGGTGACCACGGGCGAGTTCGACGAGCTTATCGAGGTGCTGCGGGACTTCATCCGGCGCGAGGTGATGCCGGCCGAGGCCGGCATCGACGAGTCCGACGAGATCCCGGACCGGCTGATCACGCAGGCCAAGGAGATGGGCCTGTACGGGTACGCGCTGCCCGGCGAGTTCGGCGGGCTGGGCCTATCGGTGGAGCAGCAGGTGCTCCTGACCATGGAGCTCGGCTACACCAGCCCGGCGTTCCGGTCGCTGTTCGGTACCAACAACGGCATCGCCGGGCAGGTCCTGGTCCTGGCCGGCACCGAGGAGCAGCGTAAGCACTGGCTGCCCCGGCTGGCCTCCGGCGAGGTGGTCGCGTCGTTCGCGCTGACCGAGCCGGACGCGGGATCCGACCCGAGCCGCCTGGTGACATCGGCTGTTCCCGACGGCGACGGCTGGGTCATCGACGGCCTCAAGCGCTACATCACCAACGCCCCGGCGGCGGATGTCTTCATGGTGTTCGCGCGCACCGACCCGCAGGCGCCGCCGGGCAAGGGCATCGGGGTGTTCATCGTGCCCGCCCGGCTGGACGGCGTTTCGGTGGCGGCGCCGGACCACAAGATGGGCCAGGCCGGCGCGTGGACCGCCGACGTCGCCTTCTCCGGCGTCCGGGTCCCCGGCGACGCGCTGGTCGGTGAGGCGGCCGCGGCCGGCTACGCCACCGCGATGCGGAGCCTGGCGCACGGGCGGCTGATCATCGCGGCCATGTGCACGGGCGTCATGGCGCGGCTGATCGACGAGAGCGTGACCTTCGCCGGGGAACGCTCCCAGGGCGGTCGCCCGATCGCCGACTACCAGCTGATCCAGGCGATGCTGGCGGACTCGCAGACCGAGTACATGGCGGCCCGCGCGCTGGTCCTGGACGCCGCGGCCCGGTACGACGCGGGCACCGACCGGCGGCTGGCGCCGTCGGCGGCGAAGTACTTCGCCAGCGAGGCGGTCGGCCGGATCGCCGACCGGGCGGTGCAGATCCACGGCGGTTCGGGATACATGCGCGGGGTCCCGGTGGAGCGGCTGTACCGCGACGTCCGCCTGTTCCGGATCTACGAGGGCACCAGCCAGATCCAGCAACTCGTCATCGCGCGGGAGATGCTCCGGTAGGTTCTGCCCGGTGATTAAGGACCAACGTCCCTGTCCGTCCGGGGCGTCGGGCCGGTGCAATGCAAGGATGTTCGTTGGCGATGAGGTCCGGCTGGACGTCGGCTTCGCCGTCGCGCGGGAACGGCTGGCGCGACTCGGCGAGAACGACGCCTTGTTCGGCCCGTCGGCGGACGCTTACGGTCCGGGCCTGGCCCGGGTGGGCCCTGGCGTCGTCTCCAAGCTGGTCCGGGTGCAGGTCCGCGAGCTGTCCTGGACGGAGAAGTCGAGCGGGCTGGCCCTGCGCTGGGAGGCTACCGGCCCGGGCGGCAAGCTGTTCCCGGTGCTCGACGCCGATCTGACGCTGGCCGACTTCGGGGCTCAGGGCACGCTGGTTGCGCTGGCCGGCGTCTACCGGCCGCCGCTCGGTCCGCTGGGTCAGGCACTTGACCGGGCCGTACTGCACCGGGTCGCCGTCTCGACCATCAAGGGCTTTCTCGCCCGGGTGGCAGCTAAGCTCGCCGATCAGCCCGTCGCTAACGGGGCCGGGTGCCCGAATGCGTAGTTCCTGATCTCCTCGATCGCGTCGTCCAGCTGGTCGAGCGCCTCGGTCAGGCGCTTGCGGGCCACGTCGCCGGGCAGGCCGGATGATGCCTGCACGCTGAGCCCGACCTGGAACAGCCGGTGCACCACCCGGTCGAGCAGGTCGCTGGTTACCTGCGGCTGATCGGCCACCGCCCCCCGGGCCAGGTCGAGCAGGTCATTACGCCGCTCGAGCTCGGTGACGTCGTGGATCACGGCGAGGACGAAGGTCTCCGAGGCGGTGGGCACGGGGCTCAGGCTGATCTCGACCGGCAGCGTGGCCCCGTCCTTGCGCAGGGCGACGAGCCGGGCCCGTTCGGCCATAGGCCTGATCTCGGGTTGCCTCTGGTAGTCGGCCCGGTAGCCCTGGTGGGCCGCCCGGACCTCGAACGGGACGAGCGCGTCGACCGGCAGGCCGGTCAGCTCCTCCCTGCGGTAGCCGAACAGCTCCGCGCACCGCCGGTTGACCAGGACGATCGTGCCGTCATGGGCCATCAGTAGCAGGCCATCGCCGAGAGCGTCGAGAAGCTGCCAGAGGACGGCCGGGGTGACGCCGCGCGCGGCCGCGGCGCTGATCGTGGCGCTGTCGCCGCCGGGCCACCCCGGTTCGCGCCCGGCGGCCGTGGCCGCCTCCAGCGAGGGATAGATGGGCACCAGCCGGTCCAGCCCCTCGATGGTGAGCACGCGCCGGACAGCCGGCGCGGTGACCGCCAGCCGGACCCGAGTCCCGCCGATCGCCGCCCGCTGACACGCCCGGGCGATGGCCTCCACCCCCCCGTGATCGCAGGACGTGGTGCCGGTCATGTCCGCGATCAGCACGGCGGCGCCGCGGTTGATCACGGCCAGCAGCCGGTCCCTGAGCTGATCCACATTTGAGATGCCGACATGACCGGGAAACGCGACCACGGCCTGGCGGCCGGTCCACTCCACCGGGAAGGCGTCATCGCGCACGGCGGCTTCCCCTCGTCGACGATCTCGTGCTGCCCGACTCTACGGCGTTTAGCCGTGGATGTTAAGCCGGCCAGGAGCACGCCGAGGAACAGCGCGGCCAGCGCGCTGAGCCCGGTGAGCGCGCCGAAGACCGCACGGCTCCTGGGGGTCCGGGACCGGATGTGCAGGGCGGCGGTGATGCCGGAGATCACCACGACCACGAGCTTGACGATCAGCGTGGTCCGGTAGCTGGCGCTCATCGTGCCGGATACGGCAGCGACGTTCCAGATCCCGGTGGCGACGAGCACCGCGAAGGCGACCCAGGCGACCTGGTTGAACCGGCGGGCGGCCTCGACGGCGACGCCGCCCTTGCGCAGGATCGGGACCAGCGCGGCCAGGACGAGCTGGCCGCCGACCCAGATGGTGGCCGCCAGCACGTGCAGGAACAGCCGGATGGTGTCCCAGCTGACGGCGAGCATCCTGTCATCCTGCCAGGCACGCGAGAGCCCGAGCCCGGAAGATCCGGGCCCGGGCTGGGTCGCTCGCTTGCTTCTGCTCCTCCTCTACTTCTGGCTCTACTTCTGGCTCTACTTCTGGCCGGCGGGTTCGGGCCTCGGCCCGGTTTCGGGCTGGCCGGTGGGTCCGGCCGGGCCGGCGGCGGCCTGCTGGTTCCAGTCCCGCCAGACGAGCCGGTGCAGCGGGATCCACCTGGGAATGTCGCGCAGGCCCGGGATGAACGGGATGAACAGCAGCAGCAGCGTGCCCACGGCGGTCATGAGGATGGCGATCAGGTCGATGTTGTCGGAGTTACCCCAGCCGGGCTGCATGTGGTACCACAGCTGGAAGTACCAGAGCCAGGGCTGGCCGGGGTAGCTGCCGGTCTCGTTCATCACGCCCCACTGATCGCCGGTCAGGTGCTCGGCGGTCGCCCGGTCGACGTAGTAGCCGCCGTCCTCCATGAACTTCAGCGGCAGGGTGTAGTCGGTGCCGTAGAACTGGCGCTGGGCGATCAGGTCGGCGTCGATCGCGCCGCTCTGGGCCAGGGCCAGTTCGGCAGCGAGCATGGCCGAGACCGGGCCGTAGTTGCCCGGCGGGAGCACCGGGACCCCGCCGGCGAACTTGATCTTGGGAGCGGCGTTGAGGTAGTTGGTCGCCCACTTGTTCTGCAGGCTGGCGGGCGCGGCGTTGTAGATGGCTAGCGCGGCCTTGACCGCCGGGGTCAGCGGGGCGGCCTGGGTCAACGGCGTGATCACGAAGTCCTGCGCCGCGTCGATGGGCTGCCGCACGCCGGCCCAGCTCGCCGGGGCGACCAGGATCCGCTGCGGGGTGCCGTTGGTGTTGTAGGGCGGGCCGTAGGTCGCGGTCAGGCTGGTGCCGTTCAGCTCGCTGGCGGCGGTGCCCAGGAAGTCGGCCGGGGCGACCTTGGCCCAGCTGGCGATGGTGATCGGCGGGACGTTGGGCGAGGACAGCAGGCCGGCCAGGGTGAAGGTCAGCGCCAGCGCCACCACGACGGCGATGGTGCCCTCCTTGAGGATGTCGTAGCGCTTGGTCGGCCCGCGCCAGGCCGCCCGGTCGGCCTTGGCGGCGGCCCGCCTGGCGGCGAGCCCGTGGGGGCGGGCAGCCGGCAGCGGGTGGCTGACGCCGCGCTTGCGGACCAGCAGCACGTGCGCGCCGATCAGCCCGATGAGCAGGATCGGCAGGAGCACCACATGCCACAGGAGCATCTGGCCGAAGTTCATCAGGTTGAAAAACGCCCCGACCCCGGCCGCATTGAACGCGTCCTTGCCGTTGGTGGCGATCCACTGCGAGTCGAAGTTCTGCTGCGACAGGTAGCCGGTGAAGCACACCACGATAGAGGCCAGGAAGGCGACCACCCCGGTGATCCAGGTCATCGCGCGGCGGCCGCGCCAGGCCGCCATCCAGAACTTGCCCCACAGGTGGATGACCAGCAGCGCCATGAACAGCTCGACGCTCCACAGGTGCAGGCTGTTGAAGAAGTGGCCGACCGGGTTGGTGTGCCACCAGTCGGTGCCGCCAATCGCGATCGCCGCCCCGCTCGCGAGCACCACGGCGAGCGCGGCCAGCGCCGCCACGCCGAACACGTAGATCCACGAGGAGACGTAAGCCGGCTGGCGGTCGGGCAGCAGCTTGCGCGGCGGGAATGTGCCCAGCGCCCAGCGGCGCGCCCGCGCCGTCCACATCCGCTCATCGCCCGGGGCCGCGGTGTAGCCAGGGATCTGGTCGGGTTCGGTCACCTCCTCCGGCGGGAGGTTCGGCCGGTGACGCCCGGGGAACGGCAGCAGCAGGGCGGCGCCGAAGATGACGACCATGACCGCGATGAGCACGAGGTTCGCCACCGAGATGGTGAAGATGTTCCAGTTGAGGTAGGAACCAGGCTGGTTCAGGTCGATGGCGGCGGGAGCGTGTCCCGCCAGGATGAGGGTTTGCACCGGAGCCTCCAGGCTGGCGGCGGATTCGATGGGCCGAGCTTTTCCGCTGGCCGGAGGGGCCTGTAGTGATGTGTGTCATCGGGTTACGGGACTTAGGTCCTCTGGATGAGGTCCGTGGCGGCGGACATTACGGCTCTGGAACGTCCGCGTGCTGAAGGCGCGGCGGGGCGCCCGGACGCCCGTAATATCAACACATTGCAATGATTCTGATACGCACTGTCCTGGAGGGCCGATGGCCTTAGACCAGCCTGACGATGATTTCGCCCGGCCCGAGCGGCAGGTTCCGGTTGGCGACGGTCCTGCCGCGCGATCGGATCGCGCCGAGTGGCGTAGTCACGAGAAGTACTACGAGGCGCTCCGCGCTGCGGACGGCAGGTCGTATGAGGCTGCCGATTCGCGGGCGGATCGTTCGGGCTGGGATTCGGTGGACGCCCCGGACCGGCCGCCCGCGGAGGACATTCGCGTGAGCGATGAGCGGGCCACGCACATACTCGACGGCGACGAAGACGGTGGCGGTGGACATCGGCGTGGCACTGGCATTCCTGGTAAGACCGAATTCCCGGCGGATTGCGGGCGCTGCTGGAAGCCATGAACATGCCGACCGAACCCGTTGAGCGGCTCAACGTCCAGGGCTAACGGCTTTACTGCGAAGACACGATCTTCGCCGGGCCGGGGCACTAGTCCCAGCAGAAGCAGAACGGCTTTCCGGCCGGGTCGGCGTAGACCCGCCAGTTCTCCCCGCCGGAGGACAGCGAGGTGGCGCCGATTTTCAGCGCCGCCGTCTCGGCCGCGTCGACGTCGTCGACCGTGACGTCGAGATGGAACTGCTGCGGATACGCGGGGTCGGGCCACCTTGGCGCGTGGTACTCGGTGATCTGCTGGAACATCACCGGCTGCGCCCCGTCCTCGCCGATCATCGCCACGCCCTCGCCCTCGTACGTGACGGGCTTGCCGAGGAGTTCCGCGTAGAACGTACTCAGCTCCCTGGCGTCCGGGCAGTCGAGCATCACGCCCATGAGCGTGGTCTCCTGCTTCGCCGGGAACAGGCACAGGTCGAACGGGTGCCCGGCCGGGTCAGCCAGCGTGTACCAGTTCTCGTTCTTGCGCAGCAGTTCGGCGCCCAACTGGACCGCCTTCGCCGAGCCGGCGTCGAGGTCCGGCACGCGCAGGTCGAGGTGCGCCTGCTGCGGGTACGCCGGATCGGGCCACCGCGGCGGTACGTGGTCAGGGCTGCGCTGGGCGGCGATGCGCCACCCGTCCCCGGTTTCCATCGTGATCCACTCGTCATCGGCGTACTGTTCGGCCCACCCGCCGAGGGCAGTGTAGAACGCGGCGAGCCGCCGGGCGTCGGGTGCGTCGAGCACCACCGTACGCAACGTGCCGATCATCGAACGCTCCTCCTGAGTCACCGCTCACCATGCCCGAGACGGCCCGTCCGTACCCACGGTGGGTGGATGCAGACCGGGAGCGGGCGACCCGGGTTGGATACCGACCCTGGTACCAGGCCCTGGAGAGGCTCGTCGAAATACCGGCGGTGGCGTGCGTTATCGTCGGCTCCCGGTGGGCATGCCAGGAGGACGCGGCGCGAGGAGGGACTGTGGACATCACCGAGCTGATCCTTGATGACCATCGTGAGCAGCGGCGGCTGTTCGCGATCCTGGAGCAGATCGACCAGGCAGACACCGGCGTGCTGTCCGCGATCTGGGACCGGCTGGCTTCGTTCCTCGAATTGCACGCGGCGGCCGAGGAAGCCATCTTCTATCCCGCTTTGCTGCAGGTGGGCTTGGCGGCGCACCGGGCGGCCGGCGTGGAGGGAGAGACCCTCGACGCCATCCACGACCACAATGAGATCAGGGACGCGGTTACCGAAGTCGCGCGTCATCAGGTCGGCACCGACGAGTGGTATGCCGCGGTCGCCGGGGCGAACCTGGCCAACAGCGATCACATGGCCGAGGAGGAACGGGAGGGCCTGACCGACTTCCGCCGGCTCGCTGGGCTGCAACGGCGCCATCAGCTCGCCGTCGCGTTCGCGGCCTACGAGGCGCGGAATTTCGCCGGAGTCCCGGCCGTAGATAAAGACCCGGCCAGCTACGTCCGGGAGGCAGAGGCAGACGGCCAAGAGACCCGGAGCGGATCCCTCAGCATCGGCAGCCTCAAACGAGGCTGACCGCTCCCTGGGGTGAAAGCTGTTGCCGGGGTGTTACCCGGCCCGGGCGGGCGGGCCGTGGCTGTGGAGCACTGTGGTCTTGTCCTTGTTCCAGGCGGTAGTGGTGCCGTCGGGGTTCAGGACCAGGGTCCAGCCCCACCGGTGAATCACAACCTGATGGTGGAAAATGCAGAGCAGGACGCAGCTCTTGACCGAGGTCGGGTCGCCGTCAGCCTTGTGCTTGACGTGGTGCACCTCGCAGGCCGCGGCGGGCTGGTCGCACCGGCCGGCCCACTGGCAGTGCTGGTCGCGGAGCAGCACCGCGTTGCGGATCCCGGCCGGGATGGTCG
>Ga0335085_10006297_pt1 | contig 18792 bp, 42 predicted proteins | sample Lox_Sample_45_FD_206712 | JGI IMG/M metagenome (GOLD analysis project Ga0335085, IMG submission 206712) | Soil microbial communities from Loxahatchee National Wildlife Refuge, Florida, United States - Lox_Sample_4.5 | ecosystem: Environmental > Terrestrial > Soil > Wetlands | place: USA...
CCATCCGGTCCTATACGTTGGGCAACGGACAGCATAGTTGCCTGAGTGTCCATCGTCCACGCCATAAATGTCTCCTTACAGGAGACCGCGCTTCAAAGATGTCTTGGAGAAAGAGCCTCTACTCTTGTCTCACCGGGAACCGAGCGCCTCCCTGGTATCCGCTTCTCATGTTCGGGAACTCCAGGGTGTGTCCGTGTCTCGTTCGGGGCAGACCCGAAGGAACTTCCTTCTGGCCTCCGTCTGTAGCAGCGACCAGCTTGTCCTCGGCCATGGACTCCCCGACCTTCACGAACGCAAAAACGATGTCGGGGTCGTTGTCCAGCCCGAACCGCTTCAGCTTCTCGAACGCCTTCGGGCTGAGGAACTGGTCGATTCCCCTCTTGAGTGCCGCCATCTTTTCGTCGAACTTGTCCCCGAACTCTTTCTGGAGAGTAGCCTTTCCCGTCTCGAAGTCCTTCTGCCTCTGGGCCTGGGCCTGAGCCTGGAACTGGTTGTAGTTCTCCACCTGCATCCGGTTGAAGTCGTTGAAGATAGCCTCTGCCTGCTCTTGGGGAACGTTCGCCCCGTGCATCTTCTCACGGAACCATTTCTCGATTCCCTCGTTGTAGCGCATCCCCTGTGGAAGTTGTGGCCTCTGGAACCGATACCCCTCAGCGCTTTCAGGTACGCCCACCGCTTTTCGGTAAGCGCTCCATTCGGCTTGTGACGCACCTTTTGCCGGAACTCGTACTCCCTTGCCTACTTCTGCATCGAGCCGGGTGATCTCAGCGACAAGGTTTTCCAGCTTGGGCAGTTTGGAAAACCTCTCCGCGTTGAGTCGATCCCGGACGAACTCTCCGCTTTTCGGTAGCTGGTCGTAGAGTCCAGAAAGGCCGGACTGCCCGCCCTGCGTCCCTCCGGTTGACGTGTCGGTCCCGCTAGCAACGCCAGCGGTCGACTGATCCATGTCTGCCATGTTTCTCCTTCCCTATTGTATCACGTCCTGTCAACTTCGATATCCCTCACCCCCGGACCCATGTTCTGGGGCTCGGGGAAGTTGATCTCAAACTTCAGCGTCCCGTTTCTTTTCATGGCTACGATGTCCTGAAGCCCCATCTTTGCCAGGATGTCCACCGCCTTGTTGTGAAGAACCACGTCCTCTTCGCTTTCCAGTGCTCCCCACAGCTTCAGCTCCATCATGAGCCACCCGAACACCATCTCGCACTCGCTTGGCTTTCCTCTTCCCGTGAACACCGCCAGAAGATCGTTTGCCAGTCTTTCGTCGAACGGGGGTTGTCGGGGGCGGCGCTGCAACAACTTGAACATCTGGTATCTCCTCTGCGAAAGGCAGGAACTCAGCGGGCTTCTTCACCCTGGTCGTTCCATCGTTCCACACCACAAGGAAGTCACCGGGCTCGAAGTATTCACGGCCGATGGTCGTTGTCAGATAGAAAGCACCGTCTCTGTTGAAAGCGTAGTCGATGCCCTCCTTGTCGGTGTAGGCGAGCTTCCTTGCATCGACGACGTTACTGTAGAGCTGGTACTTGCTCACTGACTAGCTCCGGGTTCTCGTAGATGTTGCCGATAACTTCGAAATCTTCCCAGTAATTCATGGAGTAACCATCACCCTTCCACTCTACAATTCCCCTTCGTTTTGAGAAACCACCAGGACCAAAATTATGCATTCCCTCGATGATATCTCCCTCGAAAATCTCCTTGCCGTTCTTGTCCTTGAGGCCGGTGTACTGCATGATTTCTAGATCATTATAGCGGAGAAGACGATCCTCTCCTTTCTCGAATTGTTGGCCCATAAGGTCGAAACAAGTAGTCTCACCAAACAGATAGAAGCCCTCGGGCCAGGGGAGCATAAACTTTTTTGTTTTCTTGTCCCACGCCCTGAACTTGATCTCTCTCATTCTATCCTCCGAATGCTCCCATGAGGCTTTCTGCCGGAGACCCCTCTTCTGGGGCGGCGTTCACGTCCTTGTAGCCCTTAGCAAGTCTCTCGGCCATCGCAATTTTCTGCTGCGCCTGGATCATCTTCATCCGCTGCATCCGCACCTGCTGGAGTGTGGCGGGGTCTCTCTGAACCTGGGCCGGGGCCCCGTAGGCTTCCCAGATCTTGGAGAAGGTCTCGTCTGGATCCAAGTGGTCGTCCATGGCCTGCTTCAACTCAGGAAACTCCTTGCCGATCTCTGCCAGACGGTCGAGCGCCGGGTTGATGCCCTGGAGCTCTAGGAACCGTTTCTGAGCTATCGCCATCGGACCGAAGAACCGCACGGCCACATTTGTCTTCAGGTAGCGCATGACTGAGGGCGGAGGTGGCGGAAGTTTCCCGTTGCGAGCGAGCACCCTCCAAGTGGACTGCACGAGCGGGACAAGAAGCTCACTCTGGTTTCTCCCGGCCATGGGGATCATGAGGGCGGCTTTCTCTCCCTGAATCTCGGCCGTCTGGACCAGGTTCATCCTCTGCGTCATCGCGGTGAGCTGAGACAGCAGAGTGAAGGTCTTCGCCTTGAACTTGTCCCGAAGCTCCTCCCGCATCCTCTGAATGGCATCCACTCCCACGGCGTAGTTCGGGGAGGGCTCGTACAGCCGTTCCACCTTCTGATTCGGACTCTCTCGCCACGTGATCCCACCAGGGGTCAGCTTGATCTTGGTCTTCAAGTCCTGGTCGGCGATCAGGGGAGGTTGAAGCAACATCTGGCCGGTATTCAGAAGTGTCTTCATCATGGAGTTGCCGGTGACCGCATCGTAGATGGTGTCGATCCCCGGGCCACGTCCGTAGGTCTCCATCGAGGACAAGCGCCAGCACCACGTGATCATCGGCCAGTAGTCGAAGCCACTCTCCCGAAGGACTACCTTCTGTTCCTCCAGCACCCAGACGCTTGCAATTTTCTTGTTCTGGGGGGTGAGCTTGGCAACGTCACGCTCCTCCCGGGGGTAGATCGCATGAATGACCTGATAGGTGCGAAACGGGTTCTGGTCGATGGACTGCACCATCGTCGGCGGCAACTTGTCCTTGCCGAACTCCTGGATGATCTGCCGACCAGAGAGCGGGAACTTCCTGTGGTAGAGGTTGATCTTGCCCTGCCAGTCGCGGGCTATGAAAATCTCTCGGGGGTGCATCGTCTGGAACGAGAGCTTGTTCTCACCCGGCAGCCATATCGGGACCGACATCGTTGCCGTGCAGTAGAACACCCCATCGACAAAGCACTCGTTAAGCTCGTTGTAGAGGTTCGATTCCGCCATGTAGTAGGATGCGGTCTCTTCTGCCTCATCCTGCCAGCGCTTCAGGATAACATCGTGTCGGGCTTCTTTGGAGAGGAAGTTGAGGCCCCACCACTTCATGCCCGGGGATGCCGAGTGTCCCTGGAAGGCGTCGGCCAAATCAAGCCCGGAAGACCCGGCGGTGCCGTCGTAGATTTTCTCCCCTACTTTGTCCCCACGATCCCGTCCCCGTTGCTGTCCAAGGTTGTACACGGCCCGGCGCGGCAACATGTAGTCATCGATGTCACTCCACGCCGAATCAATCAGCTTCCTGTCCTCTTCCAGCCGGCGCTGTCTCTGGACGGTCTTCACCGCAAGGTCGTACTCCCGGCTGCCTCCCTTCTGCTGGATCTGTGTGTACTCGTGCTGGTAGAGACGAACAATGTCAGACACCTAGATCTCCGTGCTCATAATAGGATTCGATGAGTTTCTGCGCGACGATAGGAGTCTCCGCAAGCACTTCGTCCCGGGTAGGCGCTTCGACAACTAGACCGGGCAAGTCCTTAGAGGTTGCGAGCCAAACATTCTCGGGAAGATGCTCGATATGAACACGGATGGTCATAGACCGGCTCCCCCTCGGCCCATCGCGGGAGACGGCAGCAAGGACTGACCCTCTTCCTGGCCCTGCATCTGCATCCCCGAAAGTTCCTCTTCGCTCATGTCGTTCGCTCGTATGGCCTCGGCCTCAGTGGGGAAACTCACCATGATGCCGTTGTCGTAGTGCTTGGCGGGGTAGTATTTGGTGATCCCGTTCTCGTCTGTCTCGACGTAGACGTTGCCCTTCCTGTGGACGTTGATACCTTTGGTTTTCTGATCGGGCGCGTTCAATAGGGAAGGAGAAGAGTCATCGGCCCGGTCCCGGGATGCGCCAAGGTCTTTCATGCCTCCGATGAGGCTGGACACATTCTCGGGCATCAGGAGTGTCCCCCGGTCTTCGGCCAGCGTTTCTTGAACCCGGTCTCCTCGGGCATCGCCGCCGAGTGAACGCCGCCGCTCTTGCTCATTCCCTTGGCCCGGCTTCTGACGATGATGAGCCGCGAACTCTTGGATTTCTTCATGAGGCTACTCCTCCCATATGCGCCTGCTCTTCTTGCTGGCATCCAGCCACTCCCGGAAGTGCTTGGAGCAAGCGAACTTGCGCGATCCCCCAACGTAGACGAATCTATCACCTTTCTCGTTACAGCGATAGCACAGTGTCCGGGAACCCGGGCTGAAGCTGCCCCTGCCCTTCTCCCTGGCGTGGATGTAGTTGACGCCGAACTCACTCACTTCGCTGCCGCCTGGAGGACTGCTGCTGCCGCTGCCGCCTGAGCGTTCGCCATAAGAGCCTTCCAAGCAGCAAGCACAGTAGGAACGTCCGCCGTTGGAGCGCAACCAACCGATGAAGCGTTGGAAATTGCTTCCTGGACAGTAGCCTTCGCCGCTGTGACCTGCTGAGAGTTGTCGTAGGCCTGGGCTGCCGCCTGGGTCAAGAACAGTGTCCCGTCCGTGGACTGCCACGCCTGAATCTGTGCTACTGCCATCTGTGGTCCCAATCCCTTTCTGCGTCGTCTCCCCAATCGAATGAAACGGGTATGTTGTAGTCCTTCTTGTACCCCGCGTACGGATCGCTCCACGTGTTCCTGATGATCGGGGGGAACAGTTTCACGAACACATACTGAAGCGCATCCTGGATATGCGAGAACCGGTTCTTCCACGGCTGCCGCTTGAACTCACCTGGGGATCCGAACACTTCCTGGTAGACGTAGCTGGAGGTGAATCCGGTGATGAGTCGTGTGCAGGAGCGATCGATGAGTACGCCGTTCTGCCGGGCGAGCATCTGGTCCACGGCCTGCTGCCGGGCGATGGGGTTCTGCTCTGAGGGTATGCAGGAGATACCCACCTCTTCCCGCATGAGCTCCGCGTTGGAAGTGAGTCCTCCCTGTCCCCCGGCCTTGGAGAACTGAGAGTAAGCGGCAGGGTCGCAGTAGTGGGTGGCCTGGTAGCCGGGGAACCGTGTCTCCAGGTCTTGCTTCACTCGCTTGGCAAAATCAACAATACCTTCCCGTTCGCTCCAATACTCGCAAAGCACCTGTGCCCGGAGCGGTCCCACCACTTGAACAACGACTGCGGCCGGAAAGTTGCCAGTGTTGTCCCATCCAATATGAAGCGGTATTCCACGTTCTCTTCCAAACTCGTCTGAAGAACGGAACCATGGTATAGAATCGGCAGCGATGTGGAGGTCTCGTTTGAAGTTGGCATACACAAGTCGTCCTTTCAGGGGCATCCCGGGCTTGCCCTCGACGAACATCTCAACCCACTCTGGGGTCACAGCATACTCCCGGGCGAGGTCTTCATAATAGCCGGGTCTCAGGTTGGCGCTGTTCTCACGGGGTTTCTGCCACCAACCCTTGTGTCCCCCCACGGGCTTCTTCGAGGGTATGGGACCCGGAGGCGTGAATCCTTTCTCCCAATCGAACATCCAGTAGGTCGGGTGCTCGATGTCGCATGGGTTGGAGGTCTCGATGCCGTAGCGTACGGGGCAGTTACGGGGGAAGCGGCCCAGACGCCCCTTGATCATCTTCTTGATGTCCTCGTTGACCTCGATGGACTCATCGATCCAGTACCCGGTGAGGTTCATGCTCTTGAACTTCTTCATGTGCTCGGGCCGGTCGCAGGATCGCAGGAGGATCTCCACGGTGAACGCCCCGCACTGTCTGGTCCTGGGGTAGCGCAGGATGTAGGTCATGGTGGAGGCGGTCCACTCGCCGTTGGGGAACCAGCGCCTCATTTCGTCGAAGGTAGTGTCCAGAAGCTCCCGGTAGCTGTTCCTGACTACCACCCACCGTGTGGTCTCTATGCCATAGGTCTTCCGCAAATGCCTGGGTTTGTAGTAGCAGACCTCCCACGCCGCCGCCGTGGTCTTCCCCGATCCGAGGCTCCCGATGAGGCACCTGATCTGGGTGTCGTCCTGGTGGAAGAGCTTCATGGTGGGAAGGGCGGTGTAGGAGATCGTGACCGACACTACTTCTGTGCCTCACAGACCTTCAGGATGGGCTCGATCACGCTCCAGTTGGCAAGCACCCACGCCTGGTCCATGGCGAGGAAGCGCTCGATCTTGCGCCGGTCCTCGTACAGCTTCTCACAGGCGGTGGCCTCTTCTGGTGTCTCGAAGATCGGGGGAAGAACCCGGGTCTCTACCTTGTCGTCCTTGAACACCGGCCTGGGTATGTAGTCGGGTACTCCCTCGGCCTTGTACATGGTGATCTCTTTCATCTCGACTCCAAATCCTTGAGCAATTCCTCAACACCAACGTACTTTGTTCTCCAGAACAGGTCTGTTTGCTTGGCAAAAGCCCACCATACGCTTCTGTCGTGCCAGCCGTTCTTTTTGTCTTTGGGCTCAATTTCTCTATCGATGACCCACGACCAGAGAAGCGTAAAAAACTGTCCAACTCTCTTCATCCAAGGAGTTGAAGGCGAATGATATTCAACGTGTCTCACGGCAGTACGTCCCAATAGTCGGCCCACTTCACCGACAGCCTCTTGTCGCCTTTCTGGTAGATGATCGAGAACGCGTTCAAGTGGAACACCCAGAGCATGGTCCTCCCATCCGGGTAGAACCCCTCCACCACCGCAGGGTACGGACCCACTCCCATGCTCTGAGCCTGATTGGCCGGCACCTGGCTGTAGAACCCCACGACCTGCCCTACTTTCACCGCCATACTACCTCCTAGGCTGGAACGCCTCTACCCGCTTCAGAAAGAGCCACCACCGGTAGGCCTCGCTGCCCACCAGCTCACTCTTTCTCATCTGGAACCTCGCACACTCCACCGTCGCCCTCAGTATAGCACCCCGCAGCAAGTTCAACGGTACGTCGACGCCCACACCGCAACGATAAAGAGCACACCGAAAATCCCGAACAGAACCATGTCGACAACCATTCTCCCACCTCCTTCAAAAAAGGCCCGGTTTGGGATCACCGATCCCTTGTGTGCGCCTTGCAGCACCAGAAGCGCACCGGCTCCCGGGCCCCGGTCGGTACCCGATGGGGACGGCAGGACTCGAACCTACGTAGACCGTTAAGGTCAGCGGGTTTACAGCCCGTCGCATTTGCCGCTCTGCCACATCCCCTTACAAGCCGTCTTTCTGTTCCCCCGCGCGGCTACTCGGGGGGATGCTGTCCCGAAGCGTGACATGGCGTTCCAGGGGAATGCCACTCTCCGCAATATGGGCATACCAGTTTCACATCACCTCCTCTCGTATAGTACAGTCAAACACCCGTGCCAGATGTTGACGCCAGGGGGAGCGGGAGCGGGAGCGGCCGCGCAGGCCCCAAAGCCCATCCGCCCCCCTCACGTCCCGGACTCCGCCGGCTTGTCAGTGCCTTCTACCGGCGTGGCGATCTCCGCTCTGCCTTGAACCTCAGCTTGGCGTAGTCTGTAGGCGTCTGCCGCTGCCTTGGCCTCTGGTCCCTGGTCTCCTGTGATAACGTCAAGCTCCTGGGGCTGTAGGATAACCTGGTCCTGGTTCGGGTCTACCTTGTCGCCGTAACGTTCTGCCATGCGCCGTCCTGCCAGCCACTGCCGTGCCTTCACCGCGTTGTACAGTCCCATATGGAAGGAAGGATGCATCGGCCGCTTCCCCTTCCACGCCTTGTCAGCTAGGCTGATGCTGATCTCGATCTGGTCCTCCAGCCATTCGTTGTACTTGCTAACGTACAGCTCGTCAAACTCCGTGTTGTCCAGCCGCCACAGGCTGATAGTGTCCTCGGAAGGCATGCCCATCCGTCTCGATATATGTCCTGTGCTCAGTCCTTGTCTACGAAAGTGTAACACTTCAAGTGCAATCTGAGCATCGTAAGGTCCGTTGTAGTGACGTACCCCGCCCCTGTTCCTCCACTTCGGCCCCCTGGTCGGTACACCAGCCAATCTACGCTCCAAATCCTTTCGTGCAAAGTCTTTATCCTCTGCCTCTTGGTCCCTTGGAAGCTCCGGCATGTCGTACGTGATGTTCCTGTTGACCTTCGCCTTCCTGTTGTCGGCGTTGGCTTGGTCTTTCTTCCCTTCGATGTGCGGCACTACTTCCCTCTACTCCGCTTTCATCCGGCGTGGTGGGTAGTATCTTTTGTTGGCGGTGCCTACAATTGATGGCCTAGGAGATGAGTCTTGACGGATGAAGTTCCTCTCTACAGCAGCAACGATCATTCGCTCTATATGAGGGTGATTCCACCACGTACCGACCATGACATACGGCTCCCCGTGGAATCCGTACAGCTGCTCCGGCCGGGAAGCGTAATTCCACTCCTGGGGGCTCCAGCCTTGTTCACGAGCGTAGTCACGGGCTTGGGCGTAGTTACCGGCTATGATGATCACTTCGGACACTCCCGCAGCACCAGGGACAGCGCATCTGCTTGCGATACGTGGGATCCCTGAGCCCGCTCGATCCTGGCCGCGAGATTGCGTACCTGGCGCACCAGCCGTGCCGGGATCTCCACGAAACACCCTTCCTCAGCGCAGGCTCGGTGCGGTCCCGTTGAAATGAGCTGTTTCTGCGATATGTAGTAGCTGCCCCTCATTCTGCCTCCCTAGGGAAAAACTAGTACTTTTTCCTGTTGACATGTATTGTACAAGGGTATAAGATGTGGTTTATGGAGGATACGAAAATGACAAAGAAGGATTACGTCAAGTTTGCGGCAGTCTTCAAGGAAGCTCTGGAGAAAGCAGAGGACGTATCGGGTACGGAAACTCAGGAGATTGTCGACCGGATCGTACTGGAATGCACCAAAATCATGCACTATGACAATCCCGCCTTCCGGCCGTATCAGTTCCTAGAAGCCTGCGGATATTCCAAGGTTGCAGCCGGCCAAATGTCGTCACGGATCTAGCACTCACAGACTAGATCACGAAACGGCAGAAATGTCAACGGAGGTACGCATGTGCAGAGCTGAGAGTGCCGCGATCATCGGTGTGTACTCGCGCAAAGGGTTCTACGCCGAACGGTGCCCCGGTGGGTTCCTGGTCGAGTCCCTAGGCTTCCGCAGCTACCAGGAAGCCCGCAGGGATACCGGTGTAGACTTCGCCAGGTTCTACGAGCATCCGCACAGGATGGCTTGGCTCTACAAGGGGGTGTAACATGCTGAAGTGGTACCATTGGGCTGTCAACGAGATCCGCCAAGCGGTTGATATCCGGCGGCTGACCTACGACCAGGGTATGAGAGCTCTAGCCGAACTCGCCCGATTGCTCGGGGAAGACGCCGGGGTCGCTACCCTCTGGGCTGACTGAAAGGAAGGTAAACCATGACACTGAAAGACCTTGCAGTAAAACATGACTACTATTGCGCCGATTCGAACTACTACAGCACCGATGCATCTGTAAGCTATGAAGGTTGGGATGATTTTCTCTACGACTACGCAGATGCCGACATTGACATGAACCTTGTGTTCAGATGGGACATCAAAAAGAAAGAAGAATCGGATGACTATGAAGTAGAGATTTTCATTATTCACCAACGAAAAGGACTCTTTACTCCGATTACGATCTCTTACATCGGAGAAAGTGATACAGAAACTTTCGTTGCTTTCATGGATAAACACTGGAAAAAACTCCAACAGATTTGGACACCACTTTCGTCAGGACCTACCGTTTCCTCTTCTTGACTCTGCTCGGCAGCTTCTTCCAGTTCTTCACGGCCCGGGTCTTCCCCCGGGCCTCTTTCATGCTGATCTTGCCCCGACGAGCTAGGGCGAACAACTTCCGCGACTGCTTCTTTGATTTCACGGGCTTATAAGGAGGAATAGGTCACTCTCCTCTCTGTGCAAGGCAACCCGTAGCCGCTGGGAGGTCAACTACGGGCCTTGCACATAGGCTCACCGCCTATCTCGATACTACAGAGAGGAATAGGATATTGTCAAGTATCCTGGGGCTGCCAGCTCCCACACCACGACTCAGCCGGTATCGGTGGGAAAGCCGACATGAAACCCAACTGCGGCTGCTGCTGGACACGCCGGCCTCCGATCTCCAGCGGGCTCCCTCCACCGCCCTGCGTGATCGGAAACACTCGAGGCGGATCGTGGCGGCACTGGCCGGTCGTCTGACCCTTGTCCGGCGGCTGCCAGAACCGACAACTTACACAGCGCTTCTGCATGCTAGCTTCCTTTCGTCATGGCTTGGTACAGTGTAAAATCGTCTTCCTCTCCAGTGAAACCATCACGCCTTTGACGGATCACATGAGTGGCAGCCACCCCTCCCAACGGGATCCAGCCTTCACGCATCAAGTCTTTGACTTGTTTTTCCAGAAAGCCGAAATCAGTTCCACTTACTATTTGATACTCCATGCTACCTCCTTGCGAACGAGTACACGTCTTCGAGCTTCGTGGCGACACAGATGATCGAGCCGTGCTCCGCCAAGTCCGTGAGCCACTTCGCCTGTTTCTCCGACAGCTTGTCCGGCGGTATCTTGACCTCCACGGCCGCGTGCTGACCGTCCCTCACCGCCATGATGTCCGGGATCCCCGGCATGATCGGTCTCTTACGTGGGCCGTGTGTCGGCCACGCTAGCCAACCGTTGAGTGTGAGGTACCCCAGAATCATCGTCTCCAGCTCGTCGTGGCTCACATCTGCACCTGGTCCTCTGGTTTGTCCGGAGACTCATACTCCGGCAACGGCTTCCACTCACCCAGGAGTATCTTGCGGATCAGAAGCGGCTTCCTGTGCTTGATCGCCCGGACCACAGCCTTGCTACCATCAATCCCGTTCCTCACGAGGAAGCAGAATGCCCACCACGAACAGCCGAAGATCAGAGCCCCACCGCACACATCCAGAGCGTACTGCCAGTCAGAGCTGAAGGATATGTGCATCACGGCTTCACTTCTTCGACGGGGCCGCACCACCTTTGGGTTCCTACGTGCCAATGAACACACCCTCCAGCTATAGCTTGCGGATCAATATCACGGCCGCATCTTTTGCACCGGTAGCGCTTGGCTTCCTTCGGCGCGGGAGACCCACCTATCGGGAACATCTCTCGAGGTCCTACAGTCATGGCGAAGTGAATACGCTCTTTCAACTCCTGATTCGGCGCTGTCGTCGTGATCGTCTCTATCCCCGGTGGCGCCCCGCCTGAGACGAACACTTCGCCGATGTGAGGAAGATTGGAGTCTTGGGGTGCGGAATCGGGATAGCGGCTGAGCAATTCTCCCTTGAGCCATTCCCGCCATTCCTCATCTGAGGACAGATGCCGCGCCATCGTCCCGCCAGCGACCGCACCAGCGACAAAGATATCCTTCGATATTTTCCGTCGTTCATCCTTGCGGGCAAGTTCGACAAGCATCTGCTCAGTGTCAGTCAACGGCCTGCTCAACGCATCACGCTCTTTCTGGCTCATTCCATCCTCTTTTCCGGAGATATCCGGCCATCCAGATACTTCGGGAGGCGATGGATCATCTGGAATAGCCTGCTTCTGCGCGGTGGGCTGCGCGGGCGTGGCGAGGGCAGCGGTTATCTCCCTTGGGTTTACAAGAGCTTCGGTGAGAAGGTCAGCCCATGCCCCGTTTGAAGTACCCGTCATCAAGTCGGCCCTTGCACTGTCACGTAGAGCGACAATCGCCTCTCTCAGCCCGCCGTCTGGGGCCTGCGCGGAGGCAGCGAGAAGCAATCGAGCTTCCTTCCGGTCACTCTCTTTTTCACTCTCGCTCAGATCGGCATAATCTGTTGTGGCCTGTCTGTCCCATCGAGCGATATTCTCAGGCGTAGAGTGGTCTCGTTGCCATAGATACCATCTCGACCACCGTTTGTGTTCCTCGGCAGCGCAGGCTTCCAGTCCTGGCGTCTCGCTCTGCGAGGCTTCGGCAAGAGCCTCGTAGTCCTCAATAGCGTTGAACAGGTTTTCTACTGCTCTTTTTCGACTCTCTGAATCAGTAGGGTCGGCCTGCATCAAAACGTTCTTTGCGGCCAACACCAGAGCCTCCAGGGCAGCTATTAGGTTCATCGCGAGGACTCCTTTTCGTCGAAATATTCATCAAGAGCGTTCAGGATTCTTGCTTTGATACTGCGAGCATCCGTCTCGCCTTCCTCACGTGCCTTGTCAATTGTTTCGCGGACAATCTCTTTGATGTGCTCTACATCTACCGTCAAAAATCTGCTGATCATAAGCCTTACTCCTCCCCGCCCATCGCTACTTCCAAGGCCTTTCACAAAAATCGTTGGTGTAGTTTTTGATGGCATCAAGTAGTTCCTTCTCTCGATCGCTGACAAACGGATTATATTCATCCTCTCCGCTGTCTGTATTGTTTTGGAAACTCCAGATTGCGCTCACAAGGCGAGCGATTTCATCGGCAGCTTCATGCAAGAGAGCATCGACTGATTGCCCTTCTTGCTCTCCACTCGGCCAAGATCGAAGTCTCTTAATCAAATGCCGCTTCACGTCATCCCTCCCCGCCCATCTGCTATCGACGTGTTTCGGGAGCGATCTGGGCTTCTCGCTTGGCGACGATCTTCTCGTATTCACGTCCCGACCGAAACGCATCCCAAATCATCTTTCCGAAAGCCGAGAAGTCGGTCGGTAGTGGCCCCATAGCTATCTGCGCAATCTGTACAAGAATCGTCTCATCGTATCGTTCTTCGCTCATTCCCCTTCTCCTTTTGCTTACCCGCCCATCTGGAGCAACAGGGCGTCGGCTTTTCTTCCATGGTCGTTGAAGACTTCTGATGTCTCAGGGATTGGTTGATTTCCAACACCGATGTCCACAACATCATTCTCCCAGTTCGTCTCAGAAGCGTAGAAAGCCAGCGTCTTTCTCACCGCCTTGGCGAACTCGGAAGATGGGGCGGCGAGAATGTCTCTGATTTGATCCTCTGCTTTCGCCAGTGCCGCTGTATCTTCATCGCTCTCAGCAGTGTATAGAGCCTTCATCACCGTTCGCATCCGCTCGCAGGCAAGCTCGGCGGTGACTGCTCGGTCATTTGCCGATTCTTCTCGATGAAGTAGATTCTCATCTACGACCTTCTTGAAACGTACTTCGTTCTTTTCTAGCTTCTCCTCCAGCTCCTTGCAACGCGCCTCGGCGGCTTCTAAGTCCGATGAAAGAACAAATATTCGCTCATCGAACGGTCCAGGACATTTGCATGTCGGATGCGTGATTCCGTCATGGGTAAAACTCAACCAGTGCTCTAAAGAGCCGTTAAGCATCTCGAATATTCCGCCACAACTCGTGCAGTGATAGAAACGCTTTGCCGTCATCACTCACCTTCCTCGTTTCGAACCGGTGTTGTACCAGTCCACCATCTGGTTGAAAACCTTCCGGGGAATGGTAACGGTATTTTTCGGGTGCTCGCCCGGCGTTTGTTCGCAGATGGTCACTTCACCTTCAATTGCCATCATCCAAAAGTTGGGGAAGCTAATGTTGTCGCGCTTCAAATTGGCAACGTCATCCCGTGTCTTTGCTTCTCTTGGAGTCATCACTCACCTTCCTTGCTGTCACCGGCGGCCAAGTCTTTGCCCGAGGGCTGCCGCGACTCGGCCCTCTTCCTGGGCTTCCTTTCCTTCGGCGGTCCGTACTGGCAATTCCTGCACCACGTGATCCCCTCAAGCCTCTCTTCGATCATCGTCCGTCCGCACCGCTCACACACGTGAAAGCAGTCGCACCCCGGCACGTAGTAGACAAAAAGGTCGGCCTTCGTCTCACTCGGGAAGTTGAACCCGAATCTCTTCTCGAAAGCCATCCCGCAGATCGGGCACGCGCCTCCGTCGTGGATCAGCTTGAAAGCGTTCCACTCGTGCTCCAGCCCTGTAGTGACTATCAGGTCCATCGCGAGGTCGTACTGCGCCTGCATGGTCGGCATGATGTTGTGGAATAGCCTCTGGTCAACCACGGGCGTACCTCTGGGCCTTGAGCATCCAGTTTGTCAGGAACCGCCTGCAATCCTTCGGGTGTCGTTCCGGGTGGTTCTTTATCCACACGCTGGCCCGGTCCAACTCTTTCTCCACGTCGATGCCGAGCCGTTGATGCATCATGTCCACCCACCCGTCATCTATCCCGCTCCACCGTGCCGTCACTCTGTCAAAGGTGATCGCCGGCAGCTTCGGTTGTCGCGGACTCTTCTTCTTGGCTTCCAGGGCCTCTACCCGCCGCGACAGTTCCTCGACCTTGGCGCAAAGATCGTCTACCGTCATCGGATCGCCCCCTTCACCGCCTCGATCTTGGCAGCCACCCTACCGCCGACACGCCGGGCCATCTCCTTATCGCCCACGGTGTGTATCATCCGGTCGTGAATCCTGCACAGCGCCAACAGGTTCTCGGCCTCATCGCCTCCACCGGATCCCCGAGTTTTCATGTGGTGAACCGTGACAGCGGGTCTCCAACCATCAGGAAAGAGTTGAACGCACACCTCGCAGACTGGGTGAAGCACCCAATACTCCGCGTACGCTGCGCTGTAGCCCTTGACCTTGCAGTAGAGACGGATCTCATCGGAGGTCATCAGCGCTCTCCTTGAGTTCTATCCCTTCCTCGGCAGCTACCCTGTGGCACCAGTCAATTGCCTTGGCCTCGACAACGGTGCTCACCGTGGCCTCGCTCACCGGCCGCAATTTTCGAGTCTTTCCGAACTTCCTTTCTTCGACGGGCCATTCGGGAACAGAGTCCTTCATGATCAGCTTCATCTCGGCGAGGTCGTACCCGAAGTAGATCGCAAGCTGCGAAAGATGACCATGAAGGTGATGTGATTGTGACTCCGGTCCGGTTGTCCTGGGCTTGAAAGGAACGTCCAGAGAGAGTTTCCCGTAGCCGTTGTGCTTGCCGTGAATCCTGTCGATGATGACCAGAGCCCCCGGCACGTACAACTTCGGGATAAAGCAGGAAAATATCTGGCCGTTCATAGTGAAGCTCTGCGCGTTCGGGATAGTTATTCCCACAGGTCGGGCCATCCTTTCACTTCGTGACCACGCCACCACTTGTCGCAAAGCTCACGGCAGCGTGCCTGATCGACATCTCCCCGGGGCTTCCACGAGTAGGGAGGCACCTTGCTCGGCCGAAGGTACAGATTCGCCGTCCTCGCCATCTGGGGGTAAGCCAACTCCTTGACCCTCATGTCGCAGAGCGCTTCCTTGTACAGCCACACTTGGAGTTCGTGCCAGGGAGACGGTCCGCCCGCCTTGGCATCCGTGACAAAAGGTCCGTCTGCCATCATCAGTACCACGTCCAGCGTCCCGCAGTAGCGCTCCCTGCTGTTCACCACCTGGAAGTTGTTGAGAACCACCGAGCACCGGGTGTCCCGCTGAAACTCCCTCCATGCATCCAGATACGGCTTGACCTCGGGGTCCACCGTTGCGGGGTCCAGCGTTCCCCGAATGTCAAGCTCTATCGCCTTGTGGACGTACTTGCCCCGTTGAGCGTACCAGGGCTGCTTGGAGAATGGAGAGACGAGTCCCGAATACTCGATCAACTCTGTGACACTCGGCCAGCGGACTCCATCGACAAAGTATTCGTGCCGGACGGGATCGAAGTGGATCATCTGTCCTTCTTGACAACAGTCGAACCCGCATCCCAGACACGCACACCTGGGATTCTCGTCTCGCCCTTGAGAGCCTTCACGACCTTGTTGATCTTCGTCAGGTCGGGCACCATGTACTCCCTCGGGATCAGGTTCGCGTCCTCGATGGAGCACACCCAATTTTCCCGGTAGCTGATCCGCTCATCCTTGGGTGGTGTCTCGATTGCCTTCGGGGCTACCTCGATGGGAGCCGAGAGAACCGCATCCGCTTTCCCGGTCTCTCCCTGCTTCTCCAGCCGCTCTGCCTGGGCCAGCCGCTCATCCTCGATGCGCTTCCGCTCGGCTTCTTGGCGCTTGCGCTCGTTCTCCTTGGCGATCTCTTCCTGCTCCCGCTTCCAGTTGTAGGCTTTGTTGCCGAGAATCCGGGCTGCCTCATCCAGCGGGTCCGTGAACGCCGACAGCGTTTCCGTGATGGACTTCCACGCCTTGTAAGCGCTCTCCTTGGCGTCCTTCCACCGGGCCTGAGCCCGCCGTACAGCGTCCTTGCAGTCCTTGACCAACGCCTGGGCATGCTGGTAGCTGGACAGGTCCAGGATTTCAAACGCCTTGGCCTCATCGACCAGGGCCATCGCCCCCGCTTTCTCCGCGTAGAGCTCCTGGCCGAAGGTCTTCTCTACGGCCTCACTGAAAAGATCACGCACCGCCGGTTCTGGCATCCTTCTTCTCCTTGTGCAAGAAATTGAATATGTCGTTGAAAAGCTGCTGAGGGCCTTTGCACCATCCCTCGAACGCTTCCCCGCCTTCCTCGAACACCTTGTGGTTGCCGCACCACGCTAGCTCCTGCTCGACCCTGGAGAGGAACCCGCGCATGGCCTGATTCTGGTTTCTCAGAGCCTCCACTTCGTTTGCAAGCCTCACTACGGGCCACTCAACCACGTACAAGGGCTCATACAGCCCAGGCCGACCGCTGCACTCCTGGGGAACCGTGGTAGGATCGATGACCCTCAGTTTGCACTTGACGCAGATGTGAGTAGCGTCGTCCGGGAGATCGTCCTTTATAGGCTCCCAATCGTGGTAGAGGATCATTCCTTTGCCCTGATTTCGAGGCCAACTGCCTCCAGAAGTTCCCCGAATTGCATGGTTTTTGTCAGAACCTCTGCGAGTTCTTTGTCGATGATGGAGACAATCCTGTCCAGCTTGGAATCGGGACTCATTCCTGAGAGAAGAACGACACGAATGCACCCTTTCACATTTTCCGTCACTTCCCCGCCTCCTGTTTCGCCGCCTCTTCCCGATCAAGAAGGTCGTTCAGCCACTCCGCCGCCAAGTTCCTCAGCTTCTCCAGATCGTCCTTCGCTGCCTGAGCGTTCGCCTCCATCTTGCTGACCTCTTCCGCCGACCACATGCCCACTTCCTCGAAGCTGCCCGTCCTCTCGTTGCGAACCTTCTTCTTCATGGTCGCCATCTTCTTGTAGATCGCACTCAGTTCCGAGCGGGCCGCGGTGATCTGAGCTTTCACCTGGGCTTCTTTCTCAGCCTTGTCCCGATCGGCGGTCTGCTGCTCCTGGGTCTTCTGCTCCAGTTCCTTGTCCAGTTCCTTCGACGCTTCAACGAGTTTCACTTCCTGGGGCTCGACCAGTGCCGGCCGGTCCTCGTCAACGATGGTCGTTTGCTCTTCGGCGCTGTACGGCATATCCCGAAGTATCTGGCGGAAGCACAGCCGAAACCCACGCGAGATCGTCACCTTCCGGAGCATCTGGTCCTTTTCCTTGAGCCACACCGGGCCGTTCCCCTTGACCTCCGACAACCAGCAGGTCCACACGAACGGCTTCGGCCAGTCCTTGCGCTGGATTCTGACCGTGCACTTCAAGTCCTCACCTTCTGGAACTGTCTCACAGTCCCACCAAGCGAGTCTCCCCGTAGCCTCAGCGCGGTCGATGAAGACCTCGTAGCCAGTGACCGGCACCATGACCTTGATCCACTTGTCGTTTCCGTTCTCGTCCGTGACGTTCTGCTTGCGCTCCATCGCGTGGATCTCACGCTTCAACGGGTCAAGTTGGTTCCTGACGGCCAGGGCGAGAAACAGCTTCTTCTCCCGATCAGTGAGCCGGGACGTGATCCCGAGCATGTCCATGGCTTCCAGGACTTGCTTCTCGCCGATGTTCTGACTTGTCTCTTTCTTCTCTTGCTTACGGCCGAATAGAAGGAACATCAGGGCCTCCCTTTCAATCGAAGATGCGCTTGAGTATTTCCCTGTCCCCCAGGGCCACCTTGTGAACGAGCTTCACTACGACCTCCGTCATAGTGTAGCCCCGCCGCTTGCACTCGGCCTTGAAGACCTCCATCTCGTCGGGAGGAAACACACGCCGCGTGAAGAACAGCCGGTAGCCCCTATTCTTTCTTTCTGATGCAGTCATGGCTCGTAGTATAGCACAGAAGTACAATCTTGTAAAGGAAAATCTGCTACCAGGAAAGACGGCGCTGGATTCTTTGCCTGTCTCTGAGTGATTTTATGATGTGACTTCTCATATGAGGGCCCATCTGCTCGATCTGCTCAGACGTCCAATCCGGCATCATGAGAAGATGTCTATACCTCTGTCGAAGCCTGAATTTCACAAACTGTTTTCTCTCGGCAAGAGTGAATTGAACGGTTCCTACCAACATGAGATTACACTCTCGGCAGGAAGGAACTACCAGTTTCCGGTGTCCGATGACCTCGCGAGCCAAATCATTACTTATGCCGCGAAGGCTCTTGAGAACAGACTGCTCTATCACGTGTTCCTTGTCACTTGCGGGTTGTCCGCAATAGTAACACGGAATCGCTTCTCTTACTTTCATCGTCGTCCTGGGGCCTTCTAGCCCCATGGCTGCGCTCAGAAAGGGGGTGCTCTTGGCTGCGTTCAAGAGCACCCAGAATGTCATCCGGGGCCCGGAAAGGAGGTGAAACCGGCCATCTCAGATGACACGTCTTGCCAAACGCGGGATCACACATTTTGGGTATCCATGATGGACAAAACAACTATTCTGATGGACAAAACAACTATGTCCATGAAATACCTAGTTTTTGTCCATTTACAGG
>Ga0335085_10006298_pt1 | contig 18787 bp, 19 predicted proteins | sample Lox_Sample_45_FD_206712 | JGI IMG/M metagenome (GOLD analysis project Ga0335085, IMG submission 206712) | Soil microbial communities from Loxahatchee National Wildlife Refuge, Florida, United States - Lox_Sample_4.5 | ecosystem: Environmental > Terrestrial > Soil > Wetlands | place: USA...
TGCACCTCCGCGGCCGACATGGCCGAGTAGCCCGGCGTGGGATCCACGTTGCCCCAGCCCTCGATGCCGTCGTCGCTCGCGACGCGCACGAGCACGCTCCGCTGGACGGTGGTGACGCCGTGCACCCCGTGGACGGGCTCGCGCAGCGGCACGTCGACGAGGATCGGCTCGATGCCGACGATGCGCATGGCGGAGAGGATCTGCCCGGAGCGGTCCGACGTCAAGGGGCCATGCTATCCTCCGCGGCGGGGCCCCGCGCACACATGAAGCTCGGCACGTCCGTTCGCTTCCTCTTCCCGACCTCGCCGGCCACCCACGAGCGATTTCGCAGCCTGCTGGCGTCGATGCCGAAGGGGGCCTTCATCGAGCGCCCGATGGGCGCCTACGCGCCGGACGAGCAGGCGCGCAACCTGATGGAGGTCGCCGCCGCGGCCCGCGCGGCCGGGCTGGACTCGCTGCTGACCGGGGATAGCCACGGCGCCAACCCCGGGTACGCCGCCACGTTCTCCCCGCTGCCCACCGTCGCGCGCCTGATGAGCGTGACCGGCGACATGCCGATCGGCGTGGTTCTGCTCGCGCCCTTCTACCACCCGGTGCTGCTGGCCGAGCAGATCGGCACGCTCGCCGCGTTCGCGGGCGGGCCGCTGATCGTGACGTTCGTCCTGGGCGGCCGCCCGCCGCAGTTCGCCGCCTTCGGCATGGAGGAGAAGAGCCGCGTGGGCCGCCTCGAGGAAGTGGTGGTGATCGCGCGGGCCCTCCTCGCCGGCGAGCGCCTCACCCAGCGCGGCCGCTACTTCACGCTGGAGGGCGCCACCATCAGCCCGCTGCCCCGGGTGCCGGTGGAGATCTGGCTCGGCGGGACGGTCGCGGCGTCGGCCGAGCGCGCCGGGCGGCTGGGCGACGCCTGGCTGACCGGCCAGAACGCGTCGGACGACGATCTCCGCCGTCAGCTCGATCTTTACCGAGAGGCCGCGGCGCGCGCCGGGCGCCCGCCGCGCCCGGTGCTGCGCCGCGACATCTACGTCGGCGAGTCCGACGAGGAGGCGCGCGCCGTCGTCGGCGCCATCCTCGCCGAGGGCTATCGCGGCACCGGCTTCGACCAGCTGCTGGTGGGCAGCGCGGCCACCGTCGTCGAGAGCCTGCGACGCTACCGGGACATGGGCTTCGACTACGTGATGGTGCGGCACATCGTCGGCGACCACGCGCTCATGCTGCGCTCGTTCGAGCGCATCGGCCGCGACGTGATGCCGCGGATCCGAGGTTTCTAACCGCGCTCAGCCCCCGAGGCCCTTGGCCTTGTAGACGGGCGTAGCGGCGGGCCCGGCCAGGAACTGGATGAGCGCCTTCGCGGCGGCGGTCTCCTTCGCCTCGGTGGCGAGGCCCACGGAGAAGATCGTGATGGTCTGCAGCTCCGCCGGGAGCGGGCCGACCACGTCGACGCCGGGCACCGCCATCAGCTCCGGGATCTGCGCGGCGGCGAGCTCGACCGTGCCCGCGACCAGCGCCTCGCCGGCCTGCCCGCCCGTGTCCTTGTACTTGGCCTGGACCTGCTCGGCGATGCCCAGGCGCTCGAGCGCCCGGGCGAAGGCCACGCCCGAGGCGCCGACCTTGGAGTAGCCGACCGACTTCGCGGCCAGCACCGAGGCCTTGAGCGCATCCGGGGTGCTGATGTCGGGCTTGGGCGCCCCCGCTCTCACCCCGACGCCGACGCCGGACCGCGCGACGTCGACCTTGCTGTCGGCCACGACCTTGCCCTGCTTCGCCAGGTCCTCGACGATCGGCCCGATCAGGACGAGAACGTCCGCGGGCGTGCCCTCGAGGAACTTGGTCTTGAGCACCGCCGCGATGCCGTAGGTCACGGCGATCTTGTGGCCGGTCTCGCGCTCGAACTGCGCGAACAGCTCGGTGGTGGCCGGCTGCATGCCGACGGTGCTGAGGACCTTGATCTCGGCGGCCTCCGCGCCGCTCCACGCCGCCAGCGCCAGTATCGCGAGTGCCGGGGCCATACCGCGGGTCCTACGCTTCGTCATCGAGGCCTCCGCTCATCCGTTGAGGGTGCGCCGCCGAGCTTCTGACCGGCAACCCGCGCTACGCCCGCTGCAGCACGTCCGGCCGCGGCGCGGGGGTGAGGAGCGTCCGCCAGTCGGTATCCTTGGCCATCACCGCCTCCGCCGGGTGCAGCGTGTAGTAGGTCGGCTCGACGCCCGCCGGCGTGCCGCCGGCTTCCACCGTGCGCGTGGCCTGCAGGAGCAGCCGGCGCGCCTGGATCACGGCGCGGTCGGCGGGGCCCAGGTGCTCTCGGGTGCGATCGACGATGGGGCCCATGCTCTCCTGCACGGCGCGGTCCTGGACGTTGATGCCGTCGATGCCGGTGAAGGTCTCGGTCCTCTGCACGCGGCGGTCCAGCAGGTAGTCGTTCTCGCGGTTGCGCTTCGAGCGGAACGTAGTCTGGTCGACGTCGAGGGGGCCGTTGCCGAGCCTCCGCTCGAGGCGGTCCTCGTCGGTGAGCGGCTCGGTGGTGCTGTGCTCCCAGTTGTAGACCATGGTGGTCTCGTCATCGATCGGGACCCAGATGTGGCCGGCCGCGCCGGAGAACCCGCGGCTCCCCGGACCGATCCGCGCCGGGCGGATCTGGTGGAAGGGCAGGATGAAGTGGTACGCGCGCACGTGCACCTCGCCGCTGGCGAGCGCCCGCAGACCCGCGTACCGGTAGCCGTAGTCGGTGACGTCGATCTCGAGCGCGGGCGCCCCGCCACGCACGAACGGATCCGCCGGCTTGAAGCCGGGCCGCGAGGAGTCGGCGGCGATCACCCGGTGCAGGATGGGCGCGTGCGAGGTGTCGATGCCGCCCTCGAGCCCCTGCAGCCAGTTGCTCTCCTGGAACACCTTCGAGACGTGGCGGTGCGAGGGCGGCGCCTGGGTCCAGGCGAAGTGCGGCAGCGGCGGCCGGTGCTGCGCGGGGCCGAGATAGGTCCAGATGATGCCGCCGGCCTCCACGGTCGGATAGGCCCCGGTGCGGATCTTGGCCGCGAAGGCCAGCTCCGGGGGCTCGTTCATCATGTCCACGCACTGGCCGTCGGCGTCGAACTTCCAGCCGTGGTAGACGCAGCGCAGCCCGCACTCCTCGTTGCGCCCGAAGAAGAGCGAGGCCTGCCGGTGCGGGCAGCGCTCGTCGAGGAGCCCGATGCGGCCGCGCGTATCGCGGAAGGCCACGAGCTCCTCGCCCAGCAGCTTCACGCGCACGGGCGGGCAGTCGGGCTCGGGCAGCTCCCGCGCCAGCAGCGCGGGGAGCCAGTACCGGCGCATGGTGGTGCCCATCGGGGTGCCGGGGCCGACGCGGGTCACTCGCTCGTTGTCGTCGCGTGCCAGCATGGAGGGCCTCCCTTGCAGTCGCTCAGCGGGATCGTTCAGGTTGCCGGAGCGGCGGCCGGGGAACGGGAATCGCGACGCCGCGATCCCACAGCTGCCGCAGGATCCGCAGCCGCTCGTGCTCCAGCCGGTCGAGGGCCTCGAGGGCGGAGGCCGCCTCGGCGACACAGCCGGGCAGCTCCGGATGCTCGGCCCGGCGGAGCCATTGGCCGCCGCGCTCGATCGACTCGAGCACCAGCAGGTACGGCACCGCCTCGTAGTAGGCGAGGGGTCGTCGGTCGGCCGTGTCCACCGGCGCGCTCATCAGACGCCCGTCATACGAACGGCACCCACGCGATGGGCACGCCGGCGTCGGACTGGCGCGCCTTCTCCGTCGCGCTGATCCAGCTCGCGCCGTCCGGCAACACCGCCGAGGCCGGCCGCACCCGCCAGAGGCTCGGGTCGTCGACGTTGGCGGGTAGCACGCCCTGGTCCCGCAGCGCCTTCGCGGCCTCGATGAGCCGGCGCCGCACGAAGATCACCATGGCATCGGTGGTGCCCAGGTGCTCCTGTGTCCGGTCGTAGATCGGCCCCATCGTCTCGGTCATGGCCCGATCTTGGAGGTTGCCGAGGAACGGGATGCCGAGGGTCAGCTCCTTCTGCAGATCGTAGTCGAGCCGGTAGTCGTTGTGGATGTTGGCCACGGTGTAGTACCGGCGGTACGGATCGCCGCCCGATTCGACGTAGCCGCCCCAGGAGGCGAAGGGGTCGCGCACCTGGCGCGCTTCCTCCGCCGTCACCGGCCGGTCGAGCCGCGCGCGCATCACGAACTGGAGGTTGTAGTGATCGTCGAGCGGCACCCAGGCCCGCGCCGAGACGATGTGGGGGTCGCTCGCCGCGATCATCGAGTAGAACGGCAGGATGAACTGGGTGATGCGGTGCCAGTACAGCCCCTCGGTGTCCGAGTGCCGCCGGGCCGAATAGCACGCGCCGTAGTCCGTGGGCAGCACCTCGAGCCGCGGCCGCTTGTCCCGGTGGAACGTGCCCCGCTGCTTGGTGTCGGGCGAGCGCTTGGCGTGCACGAAGTCGATGTGGGACGAGTCGATGTCGCCCTCGAGCGCCTGCACCCAGTTGCACTCCTCCAGCATCATCAGCGGCGGGTAGACCTGCGCGGCGGGGAGCGTGTTGATCTCGAAGGTCGGGAAGGGCGGGGCGGTCTCGCGCGGCCCCATGTAGGTCCAGATCACGCCGTTGACGTCGCGGCAGGGATAGGCTCGTGCCCGCACCTTGTCCTTGAAGGTGGACTCCTCCGGCTCGTTCGGCATGTCGACGCAGCGCCCGGTGACGTCGAACTTCCAGCCATGGTACGAGCAGCGCAGCCCGCACTCCTCGTTGCGGCCGAAGAAGAGGGAGGCGCCGCGGTGCGGGCAGTTCGCGGCCAGCAGCCCGACCTCGCCCCGCGTGTCGCGGAACGCGATCAGGTTCTCGCCGAGCAGGCGCACCTTCTTCGGCGGGCAGTCCGGCGCGGGCAGCTCGGTCGAGGGCAGGCACGGCATCCAGTAGTGACGCAGCAGCTCGCCCATGGGCGTCCCGCGTCCGACCCGGCACAGGAGCTCGTTGTCTTCGCTCGAGAGCATGGACCGCCTCCTATTGCCAGACCGCGAACGCCATCCCGACGCCGGAGCCGGCCTCGGACCGGTAGCACGGGACGTAGTCCACCAGGCACATCGCCAGGTGCTCGGCCGCGCCGGCCGTGGCGATCCAGTTGCGGATCTCGGAGTTGCCGGATTGAAGCTGCGCCGCGGGCAGCCCGCTCAGCGCCTCGCCGTCCTTCTTGGCGAGCAGGTCGAGCACGCGCCGGTCCAGCTCCTCGTCGACGAAGAAGTGGCTGAGCCCGCCCGAGGCCACGACGGCCACGCGCTTGCGGACCGGCCAGCTCTCGATCGCCTGCCGCAGGGCCCGCCCGAGCTGGTAGCAGCGCCGCGGGGTCGGCTGGTTCGGCGGATAGTACGTGTTGAGCAGGACCGGCACGATCGGTACCACGCGATCGCCCATGAGCCGCTGGTGCACGAAGCTCCAGGCGTGACCGAAGGGGCCGTGGCGCGGCTGCACGCGCAGGTGGGCCACGTCGAAGTCGAAATCGTGCGTGAGCGACTCGACCAGGTGCCGGCCGAGCGCGGCGTCCACGGGAAACGCCCGGTTCGCGCCGTCGCCGTACAGGCCCCAGTACGAGAGCCGGCGCACGGGCGGCACGCTGTCGAGCGGCGGCGGCAGGTTCTCGACGGACTCGCCCCAGTAGATGCAGAGCGCCGGCTGGTTGTCCGGGCCGAACCACTCGCTCTGGTCGTCGCCGATCACGACGACCACGTCGGGCGCCTCGTCGGCCAGGACGCCGCCCAGGTGCCGGATGGCCGCCTGCGTGGCCTCGTGGCGGGCGCGGGTCACATCGGGCTGGAGCTCGCGGCCGATCCACCCGGCGCTCTCGCGCGCCTTCACGGCGAAGTCCGGCAGGCGCGCGCGGTCCAGATCGGCGAGCCCCGCGAACGCCTCGTAGGGAGTGCTCAGCATCGGGCTGTGCGAGCTGCCCATGCCGAGGGTGACCTGCGCCATGCCGCTGCCCTCCGGCGCCGATTATAGGCGAGCCCGCCCTGCTGTGGACGGCTCACGACGCCCTGTGGCAAACTCCAGCCATGCCGCCCACGATGCGTGATCCCGACGCCCTGATCTCGACCGACACCCTGGCCGCCCGGCTCGGCCAGCCCGGGCTGCGCGTCTACGACTGCACGACCTACATCGAGCCGGCCGATCCGGGCTCGGGCGATCCCTACAAGCCGGTCGCCGGCTGGAAGACGTTCGCGGCCGGTCACATCCCGGGGGCGGACTTCCTCGACCTGCAGGGGGAGTTCTCGGCGACCGACTCGCCCTTCAAGTTCACGATGCCGTCGGCCGAGCACCTGGCGCGCGCCTTCGGCCGCCACGGACTCGGCGACGGCACCCGCGTCGTGCTCTACAGCATCGGCACCATGATGTGGGCCACCCGGTTCTGGTGGATGCTCCGCGCCCTCGGCTTCGACGGCGCAGCCGTGCTCGACGGCGGCTTCGACCGGTGGCAGGCGGAGGGGCGGGCGGTCGAGACCGGTGATCCCAAGGGCTATCCGCCCGCGACGTTCACGCCGCGTCCCCGGCCGGGGCGCTTCGTCGACAAGCGTGCGGTCCAGGCCGCGATCGGCGACCCGCAGACGGTCACCGTGAACGCGCTCGCTCCCCAGTCCCACAAGGGCCTCGACCCGTCCATCTACGGCCGGCCCGGCCGCGTGCCGGGCTCGGTCAACGTGCCGGCGGCGAGCCTGGTCGATCCGACGACCAAGCGCTTCGTCGCGCCGGCCGACGCGCTGGCCAGGTTCGCGGCCGCGGGCGTCGAGAAGGACCGGCGCGTGATCGCCTACTGCGGCGGCGGCATCTCCGCCACCGTCGACCTCTTCCTGCTGTACCAGCTGGGCTTCGACAACCTCACGCTCTACGACGGCTCGATGGGCGAGTGGGCGAAGGACCCGAGCCTGCCCATCGAGACCGACTGAAGCTCGCCGCGGCCCTTCGAGTTATCGAAGCGCCGCCGGGAGCAGATCCAGGAGACGCGCGGGGCCGAGCGGCATGCGCGTGACGCGTCCGCCCTCGGGGCCGACCGCGTCCTCGATCGCGGAGGCCAGCACGGCCGGAACGGGCAGCGCCCCGGACTCGCCGACGCCCTTGAGCCCCAGCGGGTTGAGCGGCGAGAGCGTCTCGAGATGGTCGATGACCATGGTCGGGACGTCGGTGGCGGTGGGCAGCAGGTAGTCCATGTAGCTGCCGGCCAGGAGCTGGCCCGACTCGTCGTAGGTGATCTCCTCGAGCAGCGCGCTGCCGATGCCGAGCGCCACCGCGCCCTGCAGCTGTCCCTCGACTATCAAAGGGTTGATCAAGCGGCCTGAGTCGTGGCTGATCCAGTAGCCGAGGATCCGGACGCCGGCGGAGAGGGGATCCAGCTCGACCAGCGCGACGTGCGCGCCGGACGAGTAGGCCATGTCGGTGGGCTGGAAGAAGCGCGTGCTCTCGAGGCCCGGCTCGACGCCGAGCGCCGCCGTCGCCGCACCGGCCAGGCGCGCCAGCTCGGCGAAGGTCATGCGGCGCTCCGGCCGCCGGCGCTCGACGAAGGCCGCGCCCGTCTGCTCGAGCTCGGCCTCGGCGACGCCGAGGGCCCGCGCGGCGAGAAGGCAGGCCTTCGCGCGGACGTCGCGCGCGGCGAGCGCGACCGCACTGCCGCCCGCGACCGCGGCGCGGCTCGCGAACGAGCCGATCCCGTGCTCGACGCCCGCGGTGTCGCCGGTGATGACGGTCACGTCGCCGGGGGTGACGCCGAGCTCGTCGGCGGCGACCTGGGCCAGCGTCGTCTCGAGCCCCTGGCCCTGCGTGGTCACGCCGCTGAACACGATGATGCGCCCGGCCGCGTCGACCCGCACCCGCGCGCTCTCGAAGGGGCCCACGCCTGTCAGCTCCACGTAGCAGGCCAGGCCCACGCCGACCAGCCGGCCCTGCGCCCGCGCGGCCGCGGCGTCGGCGGCGCGCGCCCCGTAACGCGCGCTCTCGAGCGCCCGGCGCAGCACCGAGGGCAGGTCGCCGCTGTCGAGCACGACGTGGCCGCTGCCGCGATAATTGGGCAACCCGGTGTCCCACGGCATGTCCTCGGCGCGCACCAGGTTGGCCAGGCGTACCTGCGCCCGGTCGCGGCCGGTCTCGCGCGCCACCAGGTCCAGCACCCGCTCGATCACGAAGACGGCCTGCGGCTGGCCGGCGCCGCGATAGGGCGTGACCGGCACGCGGTGGGTGTAGCGGCTCTCGAAGCTCGACTCGACGGCGGGGATCCGGTAGGGGCCGGTGAGCATCGAGGCGGTGAGCAGCGGCACCACCAGGCCGCGCGGCGTGTAGGCCCCGGTGTCGTGGACGAAGCGGTCGCGCAGGGCCAGCAGGCGCCCCGCGTCGTCGAAGCCGACCGTGACCTCGTGCTCCTGCTCGCGCTCCTGGGTGGCGGCCAGCATGTGCTCCAGGCGATCCTCGATCCAGCGCACCGGCCGCCCGAGCCGGCGCGCGAGGAAGGGGATCAGGACGTCCTCGGGATAGACGATGAGCTTGGCCCCGAAGCCGCCACCCACGTCGGGCGCGATCACGCGCACCTGGTGTGGGGCCAGGTCGAGCAGGTCGACGATGAATTGGCGGATCTGATGGGGCACCTGCGAGGAGGCCCACACCGTGAGCTGATCGAGGGCCGCGTTCCAGTCCGCCACGAGACCGCGGGTCTCAATCGGCTGGCCCCCGCCGCGGCCGATGCGCAGGCGAACTGAAATCACCCGGGGGGCCGCGCGGAGCGCGGCCGCGGTGTCGCCACGGGTCAGGGTCACGCGGCCGGCCACGTTGTCGGCGATGTCGTCGTGGACGGCGGGCGCACCGGGCGCGAGCGTCTGGGCCGACGGCAGCACCTCGTACTCGACCTCCAGCAGGTCGCGCGCGTCCTCCGCCGCGTAGCGGCTGGTCGCCACCACCGCGGCCACGGGCTCGCCCACGAAGCGGACGCGGTCGCCCGCGAGCGGGTTGAAATTGTGGCCGCGGAGCTCGGCGTGCGGCGGCACCATCGGCATGGCGCGCCCCGCGGATCCGAGATCGGTGAAGCTCACCACGTCCACCACGCCCGGATGCGCGCGGGCGCGGGCGGCGTCGAGGCGGACGATGCGCGCGTGGGCGTGCGGGCTTCTCAGGAGGACGGCGTGGAGCATGCCGGGCAGCGCGATGTCGCCGACGTAGCGTCCGCGCCCGGTCAGCAGGCGCGGGTCTTCCTTGCGGAGGTGCCGGTCGCCGACGAATTTCACGCCGGCGCGGTCGTCCCGCGCGCGGCCGCCGCCGCGTCCAGCGCGGCCTGCACGATGTGCTGGTAGCCCGTGCAGCGGCACAGGTTGCCGGACAGCGCTTGGCGGATCTCCGTCTCCGACGGGGCGGGGTGGCGCTCCAGGTAGGCGGCGAGCGTCATCAGGATGCCCGGCGTGCAGAAGCCGCACTGCAGCGCGTGCCGGGCCCGGAAGGCCTCCTGCAGCGGGTGCAGGCCCGGGCCGCTCCCGGCGAGGCCCTCGACGGTGTCCACCCGGCTGCCGTCGACCTGGACCGCGAAGACGAGGCAGGAGCGGGTGGGCTCGCCGTCCACCTGGACGGTGCACGCCCCGCAGGCCCCGTGCTCGCAGCCGAGGTGAGTCCCGGTGAGGCCCCACTCCTCGCGGAGCAGGTCGGCCAGGAGCAGGCGCGGGATCACCCGCGCCCGGCGCTCGGTGCCGTTGACGATCACCGTGACGTCGTGCGTGGCGGAGCCGGGCGGCGGGGTCACGCCGCTGCCGCCCGCGCCGCGGCGTGACCCAGCGCCCGCGCGGCAAGCCCCGCGGCGACGCGGCGCCGGTACTCGGAGGTGGCGTGCAGATCCGCGCGCGCGTCGATCTCCGCGGCGGCGGCGCGCCCCACCTCGGCGAGGCGTGCCGCGGCCGGCCGCTCCCCGAGCAGCGCCGCGGTGGCGCGCGCCAGGTGGGGACCGTCGCCCGCGCCGAAGATCACGAGCCGCGCGTGCCGGCAGACGCCGCCCGCGTCGAGCGCGAGCACCGCGCAGGCGCCGGCGAGCGCGAAGTCGCCGTGCCGGCGCACCACCTCGGCGAAGCCGTGGCCCGCGCGCGGCGCGGGCGGGCCGGGCACCTCGATCTCGGCGAGGAGCTCGTCCGGCTCGAGCGCGGTGGCGAGGAGGCCGCGGAAGAAGTCCTGGGCGCGGCACGTCCGCGGCGCGCGCGCGCTCCGCAGGTGGAAGACGGCGTCCAGCGCGATCATGCAGGCGGGCAGCTCGGCGGCGGGATCGGCGTGGGCCAGGCTGCCCCCGACCGTGCCGCGCGCGCGCGTCTGGAGATGCCCGATGAGCGGGGCCGCCTCGGCGAGGAGGGGCGCGGCGGCGGCGACGCGCCCGTCGCGCTCGAGGGCGTGCTGCCGGACCAGCGCGCCCAGCCGGAGCGCCCCCGCGTCCGCGCGCAGCGCCCCGAGCGCGGCCACGCGGTTGAGGTCGATCACCACCGCGGGCCGCACCAGGCGCATGTTCATCATCGGCACCAGGCTCTGACCGCCGGCCAGGACCTTGGCCTCCTCGCGGTGGCGCGCGAGGAGGTCGAGGGCCTCCTCGACCGCGCGCGGCGCGAAGTAGTCGAACGGAGCGGGGCGCACGCGATGCCGGCTACACCTTCCCGAGCTTCGGGTGATCGAACATCGGCAGCTTCACGCCCCAGGGCTCCATGCGGGCGCGGATCTTCTTGATGAACTGCGGCACGATGCGCATCTCGTCCTCGGGGGTGGTGCCGCCGAGGCCGGCCTCGCACGCCACGCGATCGGCGTCGATCTCGAGCGGGGTCGCGCTGCCGCCCTCGACGGCCAGCCAGAGGTTTCGGTAGCCGTTGAACTCGACGTTCTGGATCATCTGGGTCACCGCGCGCTCGATGTTCTGCACCGTCGCCGACGTGAAGGTGGGCGCCCAGGCGTCCAGGCACTGCCACCCGAAGGCGATGTGGCGGACCTCGTCGCGCAGGATCAGCTCCATGAGCCGGCGGACCGCCGGGTTCGTCGCCTTGTGCACCGTCGCCTTGAACGCGTCGATCAGGATCTCCTCGGCGGCGCAGACCAGGCTCGCGAAGATGCCCTCGAGCGAGGTGTCGGGGTCGAAGGCCATCCGGCGCACTCCGTGGGTGCCCACCGCGCTCACCGTCGGCGGGTTCTGCGGCTGCGGGAAGTAGCCGCCCAGGCGCTCGGCCATGAGCCACGACGCCTCGGCGTGTCGGCCTTCCTCCTGCGTGCGCATCGTGAAGAAGAAGCGCAGGTCCGGGAGCCGGTTCTCCAGACAGAAGCGCAGGAGCAGGGCCGGGCTCTCCGAGATCGCGCCGTACTCGCCCCACGTCCGGCGGCTCCAGTGCATCCGCGCGGCCATGATCTGCTCCGCGGAGTACCGCTCGGGGTGCAGCTCTTCCCACGGGATATCCGTTTCCGGATCCCACTCGAGCGTCTTGGCGCGCCGCCACAGCTCCCAGACGTCGGGCATGGCGGAGGCGAGCTCGAGCGGATAGCGGGTCTCGGTGAGGTACGTGCTCATGACGGAGTCCTCCGGATCGGGGTGCGCGAGCGCCGCCTCATGCGCGGCCGAGCTCGGGATGGTCGAGGGGAGCCAGCGTGACCCCCCACATGGCGAGGCGCTCCCGCACCTGGGCGAGGGTGGCGCGGAGCACCGCCTTCTCCTGGGCGACGGTGGAGGCGCCGAGGCCGTGCTCGGCGGTGAGGGCCTCCGCGGCCAGCAGCGGCTCGCGGGCCTCCGCGGGCAGGAGCCAGGTGTTCCGGTAGCCGGCGAGGATCACGCGCTCCAGCATATCGCGAACCGCCAGGCCCACGCCCGCGCGGCCGGCGGCGTCGAGGCGGGGGATCCGGTCGCCCAGCAGGGTCCACGCGAACAGCACGTGGCGCTGCTTGTCGCCGGCCACCAACCTCAATAGTTGGCGCGCCGTCTCGTCCCGGCTGTGCTGGAGATGGCTCAGGTACAGATTGAGATCGAGCTGATCGTCCAGGCCGCCGAGCGCGGCCACCGCCGCCTCCACCGACACGTCGGGATCGAGCGCCATCTGGGCGAAGGGCTGGTTGCTCGTTCGCGCGAGCGCGCCGTGCGGCGGGTTGGCCTCGTAGCCCCCGAGGAGGCGGGCGAAGAGGAAGCACGCCTCGAGGTGCTTGGCTTCCTCCGCGGGGCGGAACGACAGGAACAGCTTCGCGTCCATGCCGGCCGCGCCGGACTCGAGGCAGAAGCGGAGCAGCAGCGCGGTGTTCTCGCCGAGGCCCGGATAGGTGCCCCAGGCGCGGCGGCTCCACACCAGGCGCGCCGCCTCCCGCACCGGCGGCGGGTACGCCGCGGAATCGAACCGGCTCCACGCGATGTCCGTCTCGGGGTTCCAGCGGAACCGCTTGGCCTGGCCGTACAGCTCGCGCAGGGCCGGGTTCTCGGTCGCGAAGCGCAGCGGGAAGCGCCGCTCCACGAACCGCTTCTCCTGGGCCTGGTAGCCTCGCAGCAGCCGGTCGCTCGTCTCTGACATGCCGTCGGTGCCCTTTCCGCTATCCGCCGAGGTTCGCGGGCCAGAGCGTAGCCTCCCGGGGCCAGGTTGTCGAGCACGGTGAGGTCGGCGAAGACGCGGCGCTCGTCAAGGCTCGCGGCGTTCTCGTGGACGGCCCTCGCGCACTGTGCTACCACGGAGCCGGAGGACATGGCCGTGGGCGCTCGCAGCTGCCACCTGGCGCTCCTGGTGGGAATCGTCGCGGTCGCCGCGGCGGACATGCAGTACGTCATCTGGCGGAGCTCGGCGGTCAACGGCTTCGACTGGCAGCCGGCCAGCCGCGCGTACGCCACGAAGGAGCAGTGCGACGATGCGATCGCGGCGCGCAGGCGCAGGGTTGCCCGTACGCTCGACTTCATGCGGCGGATCGGGGCGGACGCCGCCGTGCAGCGCGCCGTCGGCGACCGGATCTACGAGTGCCGTCCGACCCTCACCGGCCCGCCGTCCGACGCGCCCAGGGGCGAAGCGCCGCAATCACCCTGACCGTGCACCGCGTGGCGCTCGATTGGGCTACGATAGCCCCGCCACCGTATGAGGCGCCTGACCGCGACCGTGTTGACCGCGACTCTCGTTCTCCTCTCGGGCAGCGGCACCGCCCAGGAGCAGTTCCGCATCTCCTTTCAGCGGCAGCCCGACGAGCCCACGTCCCTCGTCCTCGCGGGGGCGCTGACCAACCAGGGCGCGCGTGACGTCGTCGATGTCTGGGTGACCGCGGAGGCGCTGGACGCCGGCGGGCGTGTCGTGGGGCGGGGAGTCGCCTTCGTCAGCCCGCTGCTCCGCAGCCGTGCGGAGACGAAGTTCACCGTCAAGCTGCCGCGGGTTGAGCAGGTCCACAGCTTCCGACTGTCCGTCTCGTCGTTTCGATACATGACCGGGCCGGAATCGCCCTAGCGGGCCTTCAGGACAGGTTGAACGCCCGGGCGACGTTCTCGCCCAGGATGGCCCGGCGCCCCGAGTCCGGCATCGGCGCCACCATCTCGCGCAGCTCCTCGAGGTAGTTGCCGGGATGGTCGGGATGCGGGTAGTCGCTCGCCCAGAAGAACTTGTCCTCGCCCACCAGCTGCATCATGGCGGGGATCGTCCGCTCGTCCGGATCGGCGGAGATGTAGCACTGGCGCTTGAAGTAGTACGAGGGCTTCTCCTTGAGCCGGACGGTGGTGCCGAGCGTGGTCCCGCCGAAGATGGCATCGGCGCGGTCGAGGAAGTAGCCGATCCAGCCGGCTTGCGATTCCAGGACCACCACCCGGAGCCGCGGGAAGCGGTCGAAGACCCCGAGCTGGAAGAGCGTGGCGAAGGCCTGCTGCACACCCTGGCCGGCGAAGAGGTCGAAGTACCACACCGCCCAGCCGAACTTGTCGTAGCGGTGGTGCACGTTCCAGGCGGGCGGCTCGAAGGTAGGATGGATCGCGAGCGGCACGTCGAGCTCCTGCGCGGCCGCGAAGACGGCGTCGTGCTCGGGAGCGCCGTGGGGGACGCGGGTGATCGTGAACGGGCACACGAAGGCCCCGCGGCAGCCGTCGCGCACCGCGCGCTCGAGCTCCCGGGCCGCCGCCGTGGGGTCGCCCAGCGAGAGATGCGCGATGGGAATCAATCGGCCCCCAGAATCGCGGCAGAAATCGGCGATCCAGCGGTTGTAGGCGCGGCAGTACGCGTCCGACAGCTCGGGGTCCATCAGCTCCGCTTCCCAGAGCAGCCCGATCGTCGGATAGAGGATCGCCTTGGCCATGCCTTCGCGATCGAGCAGCTGCACGCGCTCGGCCATATCCATGGTGCCGAACGCGGCGCCGCGCAGATAGGTCTGCTCCGGCCCCGGGCGAATCCCCCGCATCTCTTCGGGACGGATCTCACCGCTCATGGCCCGCTCACGCAGCCGCCGCGCTTCGTCCACCCGCTTGCCCATGCCGCCCAGCGTGCCGAGCTGGCCCGGTCGGGGCAGGGTGGCGCGTCGGCCGTCGATCTCCAGATACTCGTAGCCGTCGTCGCCGATCCGGATCCGGATCGCGCGGCTGCGATACCGGGCCTCGAGATGCTTCTCCCAGAGGTCGGGCGGCTCGAGGATGTGCCCGTCGCAGTCGATGATCATCGCGCCTGAACGGTACCTCACCTGGGCTACCGAAGCCAAATCGCTTCGGGCTCGCGTTGCCTCTCTCGTACTATCGTTGGCATGAAGAGGACACTGGCCGCGCTGCTGGGTGTCCTGGTCGTGCTGGCAGTGGCCCTCTACCTGTTCGTCGTTCATCCCGCCGGCCGTGTCTTCGTCGAGCGCCTGATGAAGAGGCGGGTGCCGGCCAGCTACGGGCAGACGATCTACTATGCCGAGCACGCCTTCCGCTTCACCGCCAAGGATGGTACGAGCCGGTTCGGTCGCTATCGCTTCGTGCCGGAGGCCGGCGAGGCCTTTCTCTCCCCTGACGATGCCGGCAAGCGAAGCCCGAGCTTCCTGCGCGAGGAACTGGAAGGCCGGCTGCGGACCGGCCCGGTGGCGTTCCGGCTGCTCCTGCAGCTGGCCGAGGCCGGCGACCCGACGGACGACGTCACCGCGCTCTGGCCCGAGGGTCGGCCCCTGGTCGAGCTGGGGCGTCTGGAGATCGCCGGCATCTCCCCGACGAGCGCGGCCGACGAGCGGCGCCTGATCTTCGACCCCGCCAACCGGACGGACGGCATCGATCTCTCGACCGACCCGATCCTGCTGGCCCGGTCGGCCGCCTACGCCATCTCCTACGATCGACGCAGCAAGGGCGAGTGAGACGTTCCCCGACGAGCAACCTGTTGCGCGTCTAGGGGTGGCCCGATTCGAGGGTGTATGGCCCCAAATGCGAGCGATTCACCTTAGCACCGCCGGTGCGATGGCGGTCCCCACCGCGGCTATCGGCGCGAGCCCGAGAAAGAGCCACCATCGTTTCCAGACCGCGAGGACCACGAGGGAGAAAAGAAGCGCGACCGGGCCTATCATGAGGAGGCCAGCGAGAGAGACGTACGCGGCGTAGCCGTCGTGCGACGCCCGCTCCAACAGATGATCGCGGACTATTCCTGCCACTAGCTCCAGTGTACCTGCGTACAGACCAATCCACACGATGCAGACACACACATACCGGATGTAGCCAACGGTCCACCGCTCGGCCGGTTGCCCCTCTAACGCTCGCGGAGCGAGGTACGATCCTTTCATCGTTCGACTGCTGAAGTCGTAGCCGCAGTCGCAGCGCTGCGCGGTATCCGGATTGGCGAGACCACATCTTGGGCAATCCTGCGCCATCGGTTAGGCGGACCGTCTAGCGCCCGCGGTGCACTGCGTGGTTCGGGTCATGCCTGTCGTCATCGCTGGCTAACTAACTAGCGTTCGTGTCGCGTGACCACCGTCCGTTGAGAGGCCGCGTCATTTGCTAACGCGCCACACGCCTCGCACCGTCGTCACGTGCGCGGGCGTTCGTGTCGAGCCGAGTATCGCCCCCTTGTTCGGGTGCCGTTCTGGCGGTGCGTCGAGCTCCACGACGAAGGGATCGGATGGGCTGTCGCAATACCGGGCGACGGCTTTGGCGAAATCACTGAGCACGGCACCAGACTCTCCGCGCGGAGGCGGGGGGCAAAGATCTCCCAGTACCCAGATCGTATGGCATCGCTTCAGAACGGTGGCGACGGCCCCCAGCTCGTTCTGGAGCACCGCCTTGAACCGTTCGACGTTCGCTTCGTGCCCTTGTTCGTTGACCGCAATCAACGGCCCGATGCCGTCGATGATGACGACCTGGGACTGGCTCCACGGCCAGTATGAAATGGTCGCCGGTCCCGGATCATCGGGAAAGAATCGGCCCGTCGCGTTCGTGGCGAACTCGAGCAGGCAGTCGAGACTGAGATAGCGGACTTTGTGATGTTTGAATGCAAATTCGGTCCCGATGCCGGCCGCCATCGAAGTCCGGCCCGATCCGATGGGGCCGCCAATCACGACTTGGCACGGTTGAGTGATTGGAGGTGCGCCGGCGTCGATGAGCTCTTGCAAGAGCTTGGCATCTTCGTCGTTGATAGTCGGCGCCGCATCAGCGAGGCGGAACAGGTAAGGTATCGATGCCTTCTGCCAGATGATCTTCTGCCGCAACCAGCGGGGTGCGAGCACGATAGCGACCACGAAGACTGCGGTGGCGACCGATACCGACGGGATGAGGCGCAAGTGAAAGGCAAACCCAAGTATCGCGCCCAACGCTATGTAGGTCGCGGCTATGATCGCGTTGGCGCGCAGCAGTGTGGTGTCGAGTGGGAAAGCACCGGTCGCGTGTCTGACCGAGCTGAAATATGCGCACGTCTCCCAGATCGCCGCGGCGGCGACGGCAATGAGCAGGCCGGGCCAAAGGCCGGTATCGTACTCGAGGGCGGGGGCCACGCCAGCCACGACCATGACCACGCCGCTCACCGGGGTGGCGATGAAGTCGCAGATGATACCGATGCAAATGTGGCCGAACTGATCGGCCAACCACGTATAGGAATACGTCGCGGCCGTCTGCACTTCCTTGCCGTAGGCATCGGCCCAGACCTGCCGCCAGAGATCCCGGGAGGTGAGGTTCGGAGCGGTCGGTCCGACTGCAGGTTCTTTGGAGTCCATGGCTTCCCTCCAAGTACTTCCTGCCAGAGCCTACTGCTACGACTTGGCCGATCTACGGCGTGAACCCGAAGTCCGGGACCTCCTGCTACCGGCTGCTCGCCTGCCCCCGGGGCGGCGGGAGGGCGACGGCGGCAGGGGCTTCGGTGGAGACTTGTCGCCATCGGCTCGGCCCGGCCCCGGCCCCTTCACGATATCGATCATCACCCGGCGCGCAATGCTCCTGAGGTACTCCGCGTCGAACTTGGCGAGGTACTCCCGCAAGCGCTCCTTCTCTTTCCGCGACCGCTTCCTCCCCCGAAACGCCTCCTGGAGGGACTTGGCGAACTTGCGGGCCTCTTCGGACGATGCGACCGTCACCTCGGACTTCCTGGTTCTCTTGGCCATGGCTGTTCCTCAAATGCCGAGTGCGACGGCGAGCGCGCCGAGTGTCGTGGGAGAGTTCAGCGTAAACATGTGCTCGACGTTGGCTCCGGTCACCGTGACCACGTTGCCAGGAAAGGCGCCGGCGAGGCCGACGTGGCGCGCCGTCCAGGCGGGCTGCGTGCCGTCCCCCGGCACGCCGGCGCCGTTGGCGATCGGGCTCGGGTCGGTCGGTGGCACCCAGTCCCACGTGGTGCTTCCGATCGTGTCGTTGGCGGTGGTGTCGCCACGAATGTTGACGAACTTCGCGGCGAGCTCGGGATCGAGGCTCGACGCCAGGTATCGGATGAGGTTTCTCGCGTGGGCAAGCTCGTCGGGGTCGAACCCGGTGGCGCTTGGGGCCGGATAGCGGGAGCGGTTGCCGTTCGTCTGCGGATTGTAGGGATCGGCGACCGCACCGGTGGACTTGTCCACGCTGGGGTAGGTGGCCAGCGGATACTTCGGATCGGCGGCGAGGGCCACCTTGTTCTGGTTGTACGTGTATTCGTCGAGGAACATCCACGTGTAGCACGCAGGGCACGAGCAGATGACCTTGATCGTTTCCTGCTTCAAGCTGTCGAGGAGGCCGTTGAAGGGAGACTGGCCTTCGAACCATCGATGTACCTGGCCCGCGTAGCCGTAGAACGGCGTGGATACCGTGATCGCCAAGCGCATCGTGGCGAGGGTGGGATAGTTCGGGCTCTGACGCAGGAGCCAGTTGACGACCATCCCGCCGGCGCTGTGCCCGACGAGCGAGAAGCTGGCGAGCGGGTCAGCGTTGTTGCAGCCGGTCTTCACGCGGTCCTGGAAATAGGGGAGGAACTTCTTGACGAAGAACTTGCCGCTGTGCTCGAGCCGGCGGCGCCAGTCCCATCCGAACACGAAATAGTCGAGGCCCTTCAGGTTGCACCAGATGGTGAAGCCGATATAGGGTGTGCATCCCAGGTACTTGACCTCACCGTCGGCGACGATGATGCAGTCATCCTTGTCCCGGTACTTGCCGGGTGCCACCTTGGTCATCCTGAGCTCGGGGACGCCCCAGACGATGTTGTCGTGTGTCAGCCAAACCGTCTCGTAGGCAAAGGTCTGCGGACTGGAGATCCCATCGACGTAAGGTTTCGTGGCACGCCTGAGCGCGCTCGCCATCCCACCGGGGAACAGGAAGACCGTTTGCCTCGAGCCGTCGGCGAGCCCGCTGGAGTTGTTGTAGCGATCGATGAAATCGTCGATCGAGGGATCAATCGCCCTCAGTTGCTCCGAGTCC
>Ga0335085_10006299_pt1 | contig 18785 bp, 16 predicted proteins | sample Lox_Sample_45_FD_206712 | JGI IMG/M metagenome (GOLD analysis project Ga0335085, IMG submission 206712) | Soil microbial communities from Loxahatchee National Wildlife Refuge, Florida, United States - Lox_Sample_4.5 | ecosystem: Environmental > Terrestrial > Soil > Wetlands | place: USA...
GTGCAGGGCGCTGGTTCCGGAGTTGAGCCCGACGGCCTGCCCGCCGCCGCAGTACGCGGCGAACTCCTCTTCGAAGGCCGCGACTTCTTTGCCCAGCACAAACTGGCTGCTTTCGAGCACGCCTTCGATGGCGCGATCGATCTCCGACTTGATGCTGTGATACTGCGCTTTTAAGTCCAGATAAGGAATCACAATGCTACTCCGCAGGCGAACTCCACCACCCGCCCCCGTTCCGCCATCGATTGCGTGGCGGCCTCCAACATCCGCAGGACCTTCAGCCCGGCCTCGCCATCGGTCAGCGGGCGGCGGCTGGCCTGAATCGAATTGACAAACTCCTCGACTTCTACTTTGAGCGCCTCGGTATTATCGATCTGCGGCGCCCACATATCGCCGGCTCTGTAATTGATTCGTAACTGATGCACGCTTTCGGTGTCCGACATATGCACGCCTTTGTCGTACACTTTGACTTTCTCGCTGCCTTCCACGTCGTCGTAAATCAACATCCGGCGGCTGCCGCCGATCATGGTGCGTCGTACCTTCACCGGCGCGAACCAATTCACGTGGATATGTGCGAGCAAGTTATCCGGGAAGAACAGCGTCAGATAGGCGATGTTTTCGCTCTTCGAGCCAAAATGGCTGGCGCCGATAGCGGAAAGCGCTACCGGATCCGCGTTCACCACATACTGCAGAATCGATAAGTCGTGAACCGCCAGATCCCACAGCACGTTGACATCGTGTTGGAACAATCCCAGGTTGATGCGGATGGCATCGTAATAGTAGGGCTGGCCCAATTCGCCTTTCTCCACCAGGTCGCGGATCTTACGGACGGCGCTGGTGTAAACGAAGGTGTGATCCACCATCAGCACCAGTTTGCGGCGCTCGGCTTCGTCGATCAGGCGGTTGCCCTGGTCGGTCGAGGAGGCCAGTGGCTTTTCGACCAATACGTGCTTGCCGGCACGCAAAGCGGCCATGGCCAGGTCGAAGTGGCTGGCGACCGGCGTCGCGACCACTACGGCATCGATCTTCGGGTTGGCGATCAGGTCGCGCGCATCGTTGACCGTTTGAATGTGCGGATAGCGCGCTTCCACCAGACTGCGGCGGCCGGCTTGGGTATCGGCGACTGCGAGGACCTGGGTGTGGGGGGACTCGACGAAGTTGCGGACCAGGTTCGGCCCCCAGTAACCGTACCCGATAACTCCGATGTTCAGCATCGTTCACCTCGGAAGGACTTCTTATGATATCAACCGTGCAACTTAGGGAGGAGTGGTACAAAGTGCCAAAGGTACCAGATACTAGGACGAAGGGTTCGGCACTGCTAGGCCTTTCCAGGCTAAAATGGGGCATTCTGGTTCCTCGCACCTCCACCAACGCTCCAACGCTGCTGCGCCGGTTCGGGTTCTTCAGCGCCGCGGCGCTGGTGGTCTCGAACATGATCGGTACCGGTATCTTCTCCAGCACCGGCTTCATGGCCGGTGACCTGGGAAGCGCCCGCGCCATCCTGGCAGCCTGGACGGTGGGGGCGGCCTTCGCGCTGTGCGGCGCGCTGGCCTACTCCGAATTGGGAGTGAATTTCCCGCGCTCGGGCGGCGAATACGTATACCTCAGCGCGGCTTATGGCCCCACCTGGGGATTCATGACCGGATGGGTATCCTTCTTCGCCGGATTTTCGGCGCCCATCGCCGCAGCCGCGCTGGCCTTCGCGGATTATCTCGGACACTTCAACCCGGCCTTTAAACAAAGCAGCGCGCTTGTCATCGGCTCGGGGTGGCTCGCGCTGCGGCTGGGCTACGGCCAGTTTTTGGCCTCCGCGCTGATCGCGCTGTTCACCATCCTCAATTGCTTTGGCGTGGCGCGCGTGGCCAAAGTGCAGGTCATCTTGAGCGGCGTGAAGTTGCTGGTGATCGCCGCCTTTATCGTGCTGGGCTTCACTCTCGGTTCGGGTAGCTGGAGCCATTTCTCGGAGCCTGCCGTGCGAACCTCCAGCAACAGCCTGCCGGTACAGTTCGTGGTCAGTCTGCTGTGGGTGATGGTCGGCTACAGCGGCTGGAACGCCGCGACTTACGTGGCCGAGGAGATCGAAAATCCCGAGCGCACCTTGCCGCGCGCCATAGCCGTAGGGGCGGGCATCGTGGGTGTCCTCTATCTCGGCCTGAATCTGGTGTTCATTTACTCGACACCGCTCGAGAAGATGAAGGGCGTGCTGGCCATCGGCTCGCTCTCCGCGACCAATCTATTCGGACCCGGTATCGCGAATGTGTTTTCGCTGCTCATGGCGGCGGCCATCATGTCGACGGTCAACGCGATGGTCACCATCGGCCCTCGCGTCTATTACGCGATGGCCAAGAACCGCGCCTTCTTCAAGTCCGCGGCCGCCATTCATCCCAAGTGGCACACGCCCGTGGCCGCCATCCTCGCCCAGGGCGTCTGCGCCATCCTCATGACCCTGACGCCGTTCCCCGATCTGATAATCTACATCGGCATGAGCCTGACGTTCTTCACCGTGCTGGCAGTCGCGTCGGTGTTTGTCTTCCGCCGTTCGCCCGAGCGTCAGGACTGGCGCAGGCTGCGCGCCGTGAGCTTCGCCTGGCCATTGGTGCCTCTGGCCTATGTGCTCGTCGGGACCACCATGATGGTGTACGGCTTCATCGCCCAGCCGGCCGCATCCTTCAGTGCTTTCGCCACCGTGGCCGTGGGCGCCATCGTGTATCGCCTGGCCGTCCGCTAACGCGGATCCTTGCCCGCCAAACCGCAGCGTACCGAAGACGTCTCTTACGCCATGGTTCTCGCTTTATAAGAGTTCATCGCGCCCTGCATTGCTCCGACGCCGTAGGCAATTGTGACGACTCCGAGAAAGGCGATGGCAATCAGCCGCGACACACCGGCCCAGAACGATCCGCCGATAATGTCAAACAGCGACAGCCCTGCGCCGATCGATATAGCGGCAAGCGAGAGCCACTCTTGGCGCCCCCAAAAACGCTTCGGCGCGAAAGCCCCGGCCAGGAGCAGCAGCAGCCCTGCGTACATAGTCCACGAATGACGGCGTGAAACGCGAAGCGCGGTCGACCCCAGCACTTTCGAGAAGTGATACGCCGCCTTCCAATAGTTCCGCGATATGCCTTCACCGCGCCAGTACGCGGCGGCCAGAAATAAATGCGCGACCCGGTCTCCCTGGTCGGCGGCCTTTCCATACCATCGTGCCGATTCAACGGAATCGCGCGCCACTCCTCGTCCCCACCAATACGCCCAGCCAAGGTAACTCTGCGCGCGGACATCCCTCTGCGCGGCAGCTTTTAGCGCCCAATGCGCCGCCTGTGCATAGTCGCGCTCTTCGGCCGGACCGTGAGAATAGAGATAAGCCAGCCCGTACTCGCCGCCTGCGTCGCCCTGATCGGCGGCCGCCCGATACAACCGGAGAGCTTCCGTGGGATTCCACGGCAAATCCCGGCCCGCTGAGTACATTCGCGCCAGTTGGCACAACGCCTGGGGATTGCCCCGGTCGGCTGCCTGCCGAAGATAGCGAATCGCCTCGTTCAGATCCCGCGTCACACCGAATCCGTATGCATAGCAGTAACCCAGCGCATATTCAGCCTTCCCTGATCCCTGCATGGCACTCTTCCGGTACCAGCGCACGGCTTGCGGGTAGTCCCGCTTCACGCCGGAACCGTAATAGTAATGGGATCCCAAACGATATTGGGCTTCGGCGTCACCGCGTGCCGCGCCCGCCCGAGCGCGTTCGAGCGTTGCCACCGATTTTCGCTGGCCGCGCCACCACCATCCAAAAACCGCCCCGCACACGATCACCGCCGCAAGCACCAATGCCAAACGTCTCTGGCGCGACATACCCAAATTCTAATGCGGATAAAGAAATCTGGAATACTGCCATCGGTTAGTGGCTCGTGCTCACGTCGAATGACCTTGCGGCATCGGCATTCGCACACTTCACCGTCCAGTGCGTGGTAACCGGCTTGAGACGTGGCATCCGATAAGGATCAGATCTACATCCTCCTGGGCGAACCGCAGCCGGTTCCCTTCTATGCGAGCCAAGTCCCCTCCGTCCCAATGGGCTTTCATCACGCCGTCAGCGGAGTGACGATCGATTCCTTGAATCACGTGGGTGATCTCGTGAGCCAGCGTGTAACCAAGCAGATTCGGCTGAAGGCCCAGGCGGTTACTCTCGATCCGGTTCAGAAGAATCTCAATCTGTTTTGTTTTGAGGCACGCGTAAGCCATAGCGCCGGGATGGAAAGTATCCGGGGCGTCGCGTCTGAAAGAGACGTCGATGCCATCTTCCGGACAGTGGCCTGACGTGACCCACGCGAGCCTGATCCCGATATCCCCAAACAACCGGGAAGCGGTCATCCGGGCCGGGGTCAACGCAGCAACGTTTCCGTCGTGAAGCGTGCAAACCGTGATCGTCTGTCTGAGCGCAGGTTTAGCACTGGCGACAGGGCAGAATTCGGCCAGCACCATCATCGTTAGCATCGCCTGGACTTTCATATGTTTGCCTCCACGGCACTAAGCGGAAAGGCCAAGCGGAAATCCGCACCCGCAACCCTGTGTTTTGGGGGGCTGCTCTGCTATAATTCCGAACGGAATGAGTCCGGCGGATTCACCCTCCGTCACCCGGCTTTTGCGGGCCTGGGGCGGGGGCGATGAAGCCGCGCTGGGCCGCCTCGTACCGCTGGTCTACGAGGAACTCCGCCGGCGCGCCCGCCATTACATTGCCCGCGAACGTCCCGGCATCACCTTGCAGCCCACTGCACTGGTCAATGAGGTTTACCTGCGCCTGGTCGATGCCGCCGAGGTCCAATGGCAGGACCGCGCCCACTTCTTCGCCATTGCCGCCCAAATGATGCGCCGCATCCTGGTGGACGCCGCGCGCGCCCGCGATTCGGCCAAACGCGGTGGCGCGATGCGTAAGATCGCCTTCGACGAACACCTGGTTGCTGCTCCGGCCACGGACCGCGCATTGCTTGCGCTGGATGATGCCCTCGAAGCTCTCTCCCGTAAAGACCCGCGCAAAGCCAAGGTGGTCGAGATGCGCTTCTTCGGCGGCCTGAGCCTTCGCGAAACTGCGGAAGCGCTGCGGACCTCCGAAGACACGGTGGGGCGCGACTGGAACTTCGCCAAGGCGTGGCTGGCCCACGAAATCAAATGAACGACTCGACCGAGCGCTGGCGTACTCTTGAGGATCTCTATCAGGCGGCTCTGGGCTGCGAGCCTCCCGCCCGCGCGGCATTTCTAAACCAAGCTTGCGCTGATGAATCTCTTCGCCGCGAAGTGGAATCGCTGCTGAATGCCCGCGGGGCCGGCGACGAACTGCTGGAACGCCCCGCCGTGCGCTACCTGGCGCAGACGCTTGAGCCCGGCGCGACGCTCGGCCAGTATCGTATCGAGCTGCGAATCGGCGCCGGCGGCATGGGCGAAGTCTACCGCGCTATGGACACCCGCCTCCGCCGATCCGTCGCTCTCAAAGTGCTGCCCTCGCTTTACGCGCAAGATCCCGCATGGCTGGCGCGCTTCGAGCGCGAGGCGCGCGTGCTGGCCTCGCTCAATCATTCCCACATCGCAGCCATTTACGGGGTCGAGGAGCGGATGCTCGTCATGGAGTTAGTGGAAGGCCCGACGCTCGCCGAGCGTCTGGCGCGCCGGCGGATGCCCCTCAAAGAGGCGCTGCCGGTTGCCAGGCAGATTGCCGAGGCGCTGGAGTATGCCCACGAGAAGGGCATCATCCACCGCGATCTGAAGCCGGCGAACATCAAAATCACACCCGAGGGCGCGGTGAAGGTGCTGGACTTCGGCCTGGCGAAGGCAGTCATGCCGGCCGAAGACACGCCGACGGTAACCGCCACGCGGACGGGCGTAGTCATGGGTACTCCCGGCTATATGGCCCCGGAGCAGGCTCGCGGAATGCCCGTCGACAAGCGTGCGGACATCTGGGCCTTTGGCGTGGTGCTGTCGGAGATGATAGCGGGAAGGGACGTTCCGACGCCGATTCGGCGGCTCCTGAAGCGCTGCCTGGAGATAGACCCCAAACTCCGTTTGCGTGACATTGGCGAAGCGCGCATCGCCATCGACGAGGCGCAGAAAGGCGAGCCTGAGGAAGCGGCGCCGGCGACCGGCCGAGGAACCAACCGGCTTTTGCTGGCAGCGGTGGTGCTGCTGACCCTCCTTCTGGGGGGCACGCTCATTTGGACCGCCGGGTGGTTCCGCCTTCGGTCTGTTCCCCTGGGCGCCGCTCAGTTCCAGATTCCGTTCCCGGAAGGCGCGTTTCCCCCTCAGGTGAGTATCAGCGCGCCAGAGCTCGTTCCCTCGCCGGACGGCAGGAGCATTGCGTTCATCGCTAACAACCAGAAAGCCACCTACGCCCACCTTTGGGTGCAGGCACTGACCTCGGCCACCGCCCAGGAGCTTGAACCAAAGGAGGCCCGCTGTCCCTTTTGGTCGCCGGACGGCAAGTCCATCGCCTTCTTTGCCGGCGGGCAGCTCAAGCGGGTCTCCATGGGCGGAGATGTCCAGATTATTTGCAACGTACCCGGTGTAGTAGGGGGTAACGCAGGCGGGACCTGGAATGCAGACGGGACCATCGTTTTCTCGCCAGGCGCAGGGAGCGGGATGATGCGCGTACCGGCGACAGGCGGCAATCCCACGCCCGCAACCACGCTGGACCCGGCTCTGGGCGAGTCCGCGCATCTCTGGCCCCAGTTCCTTCCGGACGGCAGGCATCTCTTATATTTCTCCCCCACCGGAGCAGGCAGGGGAGCTATCTATGTTCAGGAACTTGGCTCCAGCCGGAGGACCCTCGTACTGAACACGCCATGGCGCGGGGTATATGCCTCCGGATACCTGCTGTTCGTGCGTCGGCAAGCGCTGTTTGCGCAGCCTTTCGACCTCCGGCGCTTCCAACTTGCAGGCGAACCCGCGCCCCTAGTCCCGTACCTCAACGTGAACCGGAACGGGTGGGCGGCAGCATTTGCAGCCTCGCAGAATGGCGTGCTGGCCTACAACAGTGATGCCGCCGGCCTCATCTTAAAACAACTCACCTGGTATGATCGCGCGGGCAGGTCCCTGGGCGCCGTGGGCGAGGTGGCCGATTATTCCAATCCCGCGCTCTCTCCCGATGGGAACTGGCTGGTTGTTGGCATCCGTGACCCGCTCACCCACACGCGAGACATCTGGCTCTTGGATTTGCTGCGTGGGGCAAAATCACGTGTGACCTCCGATCCGGCGGACGATTTGAATCCGGCCTGGTCACCCGATGGCAGCCGTATCGCCTTCACCTCCGATCGCCGAGGGCGCCGCGAGATATACATTAAAAACCCATTCGGAACGGCGGCAGAGCAGTTGGCCGAAGAATCGGAGTACGACGCAGCTGTCGAAGACTGGTCGCCGGATGGCCGCTGGATCGCTTACAACAGCCTCCCCACGCCGGTGCATATTGTCGCACTCTCGATAGAGACGCGTGGGACCCAGTTGTACACCGAGGACGCGGATCATGCGCGCTTCTCACCGGACGGAAAGTGGCTGGCATACCGGTCGCCACCAGGTAACTCAACAGGCGAAGTCTACATTCAGCCGTTCCCGGCGACTGGTGCGAAATGGCAGATTTCGACTGCCGGCGGGGATGAGCCGCTATGGCGCGGCGATGGAAAAGAGCTGTTCTACAGCACGACTGCCAACCCCGCGAAGCTGATGGCTGTGGATATTGCGGTGAAGAACGGCGCCATCCACCCCGGGATTCCTCACGCGCTTTTCGCGCTCCAATCGGACGCCGTCGTAACTCGGAATCGCTGGGTCGTCACCCGCGACGGGCAGAAGTTCCTGACGCTGGTTGTCCAGGAGCAGAAACAGCCCGCGACCCGGTTCGGGGTGATATACAACTGGCCGGCATTATTGGGGAAGCGGTAGGAGGTTGCGACACAACAGCGGGCTCGACACGTTCGTGGAAATCGATCACGCACCGTTTTACTGCCGTAACCTGTCGAATGCCACGCCATCAGTCAAACTGAGCCAGCACCTCCCACACCGAAGTCCGTGCGCCACGCCCTTTCCGCCACTTGTGCGAAATTCCTGGAGACTCCTTATTACGCAGCACTCATGCCGGCGGCAGGCTCCTGCCAATTCCCGGATGCTAAAATCGTTTCGATCGATGACCCTATCGGATTATCTGGCGGAATCTGCCGCCGTGTTGAACGACGCGGCGGCTGCGATCAGCCAGCAGACCATGGACGCCGCCGCCGCTGCCGTGTGTACGGCACTACAGCAGGGCAAGCCGCTGCTCGTCTGCGGCAACGGCGGGTCGGCGGCTGACGCCATGCACATCACCGGCGAACTGGTGGGGCGCTTCCTGAAAGAACGCCGCGCGTATAAAGTCATCTGCCTTTCCAGCAACCCCGCGGTGCTGACCGCCTGGGCCAACGACTACAGCTACGAAACCGTCTTCGCCCGCCAGGTGGAAGCGTACGGCGAGCCGGGCGGCGCGATTCTGGGCATCAGCACTTCGGGCACGTCTAAGAATGTAGTCGCAGCCTTCGAGCAGGCGCGCCGCCTGGGCATGACGGTGATCGCCATGACCGGTGAAGCGCGCGGCGCCATGGCGGAGTTGGCGGATCATCTTCTGGCCGTGCCGTCGCGTAGTACGCCGCTCGTCCAGCAGGTCCATCTTTGCCTGTACCACTATCTCTGCGCCACCATCGAATGCCGGATGAGCGACTGACCGCCGGCTACCTGGACAGTGATGGCCTGTGGCGCCAGGCGCCGGGAGACCTTGCGTGGCTGGCGGGCCGGTCCGCGCTTTTCCTCGATCGCGACGGTGTGGTTTTGGAAGAGGTGGAGTATCTACACCGTTCCGAGGACGTCGCGCTGATCCCTGGTGCGGCCGAACTGATCGCCGAGGCCAATCGTCGTTGCATCCCGGTGGTGGTGGCCAGCAACCAATCCGGCATTGCCCGCGGCTACTACGGTTGGGACGCGTTCTGCGTGGTTCAGTCGGAGATGACTCGCCGGCTGGCCGGCGCAGGAGCCCGCGTGGATCTCACCTTGGCCTGCCCGCATTACCCCGAACATCCCGATCGCAAGCCGCAACCTGGCATGCTCCGCAAAGCCGCGGAAATCGCAGCCATCGAACTGGCCGGCTCGTGGATGATCGGCGACAAAGCCAGCGATCTGGAAGCCGGCAAGGCGGCGGGGCTGGCGGGCGGCGTCCTGGTGCTGACCGGCCATGGCGAGCGCTACCGCGAACGGGCCACGCCGTTGGCAGCGCCCGGCTTCCGTGTCGAGATCGCGAAATCCGCCGCGGAACTGCTTTGGGTGCTCGACGAGTTGGGGCCGCGATGATCGACGTCCTGCTGATGGCTCGCGAACTGGATCTGGGCGGCAGCGAGCGGCAGTTGGCCATCACCGCGCTGGGCCTCGATCGGACACAGTTCCGCCCGCACGTTGCTTGCTTTCGCGCCGGAGGCTTTCGCGCCGGCGAACTGAAACGGGCGGGCGTGCCGGTGCTGGAGTTGGGCGTGCGGTCGCTGGTGTCGCGATCGGCCATCCATGGGGCGCGGCGGCTGGGGCGTTACCTCGAAAAGCACCAGATCCAGGTGGTGCACACTTTCGATGTGCCTGCGGTACTATTCGGCGTGCCGGCCGCCCGGTTCTATCGCGTACCAGTGGTGCTGTCGAGCGCGCGGGCGCATCGCGACCTGACCCCCGGCATCACCCGCCACCTCCTGCGCCTGACCGACCGGATCGTGGACGGCATCGTCGTCAACTCGCGGGCGGTCGGCCGCGAACTGGCTGCAGACGGTGTTCCCGCGTCCCTGGTGCGCCTTTCGTACAACGGCATCGACACGGAGCGGTTCCAGCCGGAAGGTCCGCGCGCCCGGGTGCCCTGGGACGAGCACGGCCTGGTAATCGGGGTGGTCTGCGCCTTGCGGCCGGAGAAGGGGCTGCCCACGCTGCTCGAAGCCTTCTCCGGGTTCCACCAGCGTTGGCCGTCGGCGCGACTACTCATCATCGGCAGCGGGCCGGTTGGGGAGGAACTCGAACAGCGCGCCTGCAAGCTGGCATTAGAAACGGCGTGCCATTTCGAGCCTGCGGTCGAGGCGGTTGCGCCGTGGCTGCGCAGGATCGACATTTTCGTCCTGCCCTCGCTCTCCGAGGCGCTTTCTAATGCGTTGATGGAGGCGATGGCCTGCGGTTGCTGCGCGGTGGCATCGGATGTCGGGGGAAACCCGGAGCTAGTCGAGCATGGCCGAACCGGGCTGCTGTTTCCGCCGGGCGATAGCGCAGCCCTGTCTGCCTCGCTCGACGTGCTGGCCGGCGATGACTTGCTTCGCCGCCGCCTCGCCGAAGCCGGCTCCGCTTTCATTCGGGAGCGCTTTGCCAGCCAGGCTGCGGTCCGCCGGATGGGCGAGATTTACGCCGCCTGCCTTGCTGGATCCCGGTAGCGGTTCACAAACTTCACCCGAGAAAAATCCATTTGAAACCAGAGACTTAGAACTTTCGATAGGGGGTAAGAGGAGACCGGCAAACTAAGTTGGAATTGCTGGGGGGCGGCAGGTCAGAAAAAACTCCCCGCAATTGAAAGATGCCAACGGATCCGATTATCATTATTGTTAACGGATTGTGGAACTTAGGCTAGTCCTAGGGAATTTTCCGCTCTACCCCACAGGAGCGTTCTAACGATACCCCCATTCGGGGGTTGCCAATTCCTGGCTCAATCCTGGTAAGATTCGTTGGGGGTACTTCTTAGGAGTATCCCCAATGAATTACCAGTACCAGTAGTTTTTCTTAGGCTCTTAAGGCTGGAGCCTTAGTTTGAAAATAGCCCCACTGTTGGCCTTCTCTCTTTTCGCCTTGACGGCGGCTGGCACTCTGCAGCTGGTGCGTCGTCCCGGGTCGAAGTCCCCGGTTCCGCGAGCGGGACTGATTGCGTTCACGGCGCGCATGCAGGAAGCCAGCGCCTTGTTCCGTTCCGGGCGCTACCAGGAATCCCTCGGGAAATATCAACTGATCCGTGAAGACTGCCACAAGCAGGGCAATCTCGACCAGGAGGCGCGAGCCACGGCCAATATCGGGGGCTGCCAGTTCGCGTTGCACCAATACCAGCCGGCACTGCGATCGTTTCAGGAAGCCCGTACCATGGCGCTGGCGGCCGGCGATACCGGAGTCGCGGCGGTCTTCGAGGGCAATATCGCCTCGCTCTATACCGAGTTGGGCAACCTGGACGCCGCCGCCCAGTGGATGCAAGAAAGCCTGGCGCGGGTGAGCGGCCGCGACCGCGCCGATCACCTTGCCAAGTTGCAAGTTCAAATGGCCACAATCCTGGCACGGCAGAAGAAATCGGGCGCGTGGGAGTATTTCGAGCAAGGGATGGAAGGCGCAGACCGTGCGGGCGACCTGGAACTCTACACTTTCGCTTGGAATCGCATCGGCGAGGAGTTGCTGAAGAAGGCCGACCCGGAAGACGACGAAGCGCCGGCGCTGGACCCAGCGACGCGGCAGGCGGTGCTCGACCGCGCCGAAACTGCCTTAGTGGAAGCCTACCGCATCCGCAAACTGCACCGCCTGCGGCTGGAGAATTCTTACCGCAACCTGGGGCGGCTGCGCCTGGCGCAAGGCGATCTGGCCTCCGCCGCGACCCTGCTGGACCGGGCGCTGGAACTGGTCGAACGTCCTCAAGGCCTAATGCCGACCTGGGACATTTATTATCGGCGCGGGCTGGTGCGGTTGCGACAGGGGCGGCTGCGCGGGGCTCTGGCGGACCTGCGAGTGGCGCTCAAATTGGGGCGGGCGTGGCGCTGGTCGGCGCCACCCGATCCGGCCGCGCGCATAGGCACCGAGCAGTGGCTGAACAAGGTTTATGCGGCCTTGATCGAGGCAGGTAACCGGCTATACCTCGAGACGGGCGACCAGGCGCTGCTGCGCGAGACGTTCGAAGCTGCGGAAGAGAATCGGGCGGCTAGTTTGCGGGCGCTGGCGGGCCGCACCGATCCGGAGTTCTTGCCGGCAGGCTTCTGGGAAGCGCTGGGCGAACTGGAGCGTGCCGAGGTGCAAGCGTTGCGCGATGGTGGCGCAGGCGCTCAAGAGCGGCTCGAAAAAGCCCACGCCCGGCTGGTATCGCTGGAAGCCTCGCTGGGACCGGCGTGGCAGCCGCTGCCTGGCGGCCTGCTGGAGCGCACGCGTCGTGCACTTCCGGCGAATACGGCATGGTTCAGTTTCCATTTGGGCGACGCCGATTCGTGGGTCTGGGCGGTGGACCAGAACGGCTTGGAGTTGTACCGTCTGCCGGCTCGCGACCGGATCGAGGAACTGGTGACCGTGGCCGCCACCGCGATCCGCGAGGATTCGGTGTCGGCAGATGCGGCCGGCGCAGCCTTATACGGAACGCTGTTTGGCGCGGTCGCGCCCCGCTTCCGGGGGAAAGCGCGGTGGCTGCTGGCGCTGGATCAAAAGCTGTTCGAGGTGCCGATGGCTGCTTTGCGCGAACAGCCGGGCGGGCCTTATGTCGCCGAGCGACATATTACGCAGGTGCTTCCAGGCGTCGGATATTGGCTGGACGCGGCCGATCGGCGGCGGGCGCCGGCCAGTCCCGGGTTGTTTGTGGGCGTGGGCGACCCGATTTACAATACTGCGGACGAGCGGCTCAAGAAGCTTCCCGATCTGCGGCAAGCGTCGCTATTTCCGTTCCCGATGGCCGGAAAGGCCGCCGCCGAGCAGAAGCCTACCCTGATGCTGCCGCGTCTGGTGGCCAGCGCCACCGAACTGGATGCCTGCGCCCGAGCCTGGCAAGGCGAGCGGGTGCTGCTCGAGGGTAGTCGGGCGTCGCGCCGGGAAGTGGCGGCGCAGATCGAGCGCGGGCCTGCCGTGGTCCACTTCGCCACGCATTTCTTGGAATATCCCGGTAAACAGGCGGACAGCATGATCGCGCTTGGATTGGATCGGGCGAATGATCTCGACCTGTTGACGCCCGAAGAGATTGCCCACCGGACCGTTCGCGCGGGCCTGGTGGTTCTGAGCGGTTGCCATTCAGCCGCCGGAGCAGTGTTCCCCGGCACCGGACTCGTGGGACTGACCCGCGCTTTCCTGGCGGCGGGCGCCGGAGCCGTAGTGAGCAGCCGCTGGGCCACGCCGGACGACGATGGCCGGTTATTTGCCGCGTTCTACGCCGCGCTGGGTTCCCGGACGCCGGCGGATGCGGGTGGCGCCCTGCGCGAGGCGCAACTTTCCATGATACGTTCCGGCGGCCGCCGCGCGCGGCCGGCTTACTGGGGCGCTTATTTTTTGGTGGGCAACTTATGAATTCCGAATCTGCTCCCGATGTTCAGGTGCCTGCAGAGGAACCATCGTGGCCGTTAGTGGTCGAACGGATACGGGCGGGCGAGCCCGCGGGGATGGAGGAACTGTACCGGATCTTTTCCAAGGGGATCCGCTACTATCTGTACCGTCAGCTCGGACCCCAGGACCTGGACGACAAGGTGCACGACATCTTCGTGATTATCACCCAATCGATCCGGCGCGGCGACTTGCGCGAACCGGAGCGGCTGATGGGCTACGTCCGTACGGTGGTGCGGCGGCAGGTGGCGGCGCATATTGACAATGTCGTTCAAGCGCGGCGCAATTCGGATTTGAGCGATTCGCGCTACACCTGCGACTACAGCCCGAACCCCGAGCGCGGCCTGATCGAGCGGCAGAACGAAGAGCTGGCCTTGCGCATCCTGAACAGCCTGCAGAAGCGCGACCGGGAAGTGCTGATCCGCTTTTACCTGCACGAGCAGCCGGCGGGCCAGATTTGCGAAGAGATGGGCCTGTCGGAGACGCAGTTCCGGCTGATCAAGTCGCGCGCCAAGGCCCGCTTCGGAGAGCTGGGAAGAAGACGATTTTCATTGCGTTACGGATTCCGCCGGTAAAGCAGTAAACCGGAGACACAAACCTGAGAATAGAAATAACCGCTTGGCACCTTCACCTTGGAAAGCAGGTGTATCACAATATGGGAATCATGGCATTGGTTCCAGAACGAAAATGTTCGTGGGACGACGACACTCTGGAACGATACTCCATGGGTACCCTGCCGGAGGGTGAGACGGCCGAGTTCGAAGAGCACTTGTTGATCTGCGAGCGGTGTCAGGCCCGGCTGGCGCGCCAGGACGACTTTGCCCACGCCATGCGAATGGCGTCGCTGCGATCGTACTGCAGAAAGCCTCAGGGCGAGCGGGGAATGCGCCTGTTTCCGAGACTTGCGCCGTGGATGGCGGCTGCGGCAGTCTTACTGGTGCTGGCGCTGGGCTGGTCCTGGATCCGGCAGACGGCCTCGGCTCCGGCAGTGGCGGTGAGGCTGGAGGCGGTCCGCGGTTCGATGCCCGGCAGCACGGTTCCGGCCGGCAAGCGGCTGACTTTGCAGGCCGACTTGTCGGGGCTGCCCGACGCCCCGCTGTACACGATGACGCTGGTGGATCGGGACGGCCGCCAGGTGTGGAAAGGGACCAGCGACCACCCTTCGGTTCCAGGATTGCGGGCGGGCCAGTATTTCGTGCGGGTCTACTCGACGGGCCGGGAACTGCTGCGGGAATACGGGCTCGAGGCGCGGTAGGCCCCGATCCCCCCCACAGAAACACGGAGATCTCCGACGAAACGCGGAGAAACCTCAGGGAAGAACCAGCGGATAAACCCCCCATAAAAGATAAAGCGTATGTGCTGATCAAGCACCCGCCAGCGCAGCGAACAGTTCCCCCAACCGCGGCGGCTGACCTCCAGCCGACGGCCGTTTTTCAGCACCACGTCTCCAGATCCACCGGGCATCTGGCACACCTCCGCCACAGCGTTCAGATGCACCAGGGCAGCGCGGGAGATACGGAAGAAACGTGCGGGGTCCAGGCGCTCCTCCAACTCATTCAGTGTGGGGTCCATCCAATACTGGCCGGTGGTCCGAAGATTCGGGACGCGGCAGATCTGAGGGTCTGCGCCACTTTCAATCCATGGTGTTGCGGCGCGGTTTGGGCTTGGGTACGGTGGCGGAGTTGCGGCGCTTCTCCAACAGCCATTCCTGGGCGTCGATGTGTTTCTTGCCTTCTCCGCCGCGCTTCCGTACATAGGCGCCGCTGGGGAGCATGCGGCGGGCTTTCACGTTGTCGGCGAGGTAAATCGCCAACACCTGATCGCGAATGCGGCGGACGCTTTCGGGATCGCCCAGTGGAAAGAGAATCTCGACGCGGCCATCGATGTTGCGCGGCATCAGGTCGGCACTGCCGATGTAGATCTCTTCATCCCCTCCATTGGCGAAGTAATAGATCCGGCTGTGCTCGAGGAAGCGGCCGACGATGCTGGTCACTTCGATGTGGTCGCTGACGCCCGGCAGTTCGGGGCGCAGGCAGCAGATACCGCGCACCAGCAGTTCGATCTTCACGCCGGCCTGCGAGGCGCGGTAGAGCGCCTGAATCAGCGGCACATCCACCAGGGCGTTCATCTTAAAAATCAGGTGGGCCCGGCGCCCAGCGCGGGCATGCTCGATTTCACGCTCGATGAGAGCGGCGAAGCGCTGCCGCAGGTTCAAGGGCGCTACCAGCAGTTTGCGGTAATCCACCTTGGATGAATAGCCGGTGAGGTAATTGAACAGGTTGGTAGCATCGGCGGCGATATCTTCGTCGCAGGTGAACATGCCGATATCGGTGTACAGGTGCGCGGTGACGGCGTTGTAGTTGCCGGTGGAAAGGTGCACGTAGCGGACGATCCGCGAGCCTTCCCGGCGTACCACCAGGGCGATCTTGCAGTGGATCTTCAGCCCCACCAAGCCGTAGACCACATGGACGCCGGCCTTTTCCATGGCCTTGGCCCACTCGATGTTGCTCTCTTCGTCGAAGCGGGCTTTCAGCTCCACCAGCGCGGCCACCTGCTTCTCTTCCTCGATGGCTTCGAGCAGCGCTTCGACCACCGGCGAGTTGCGGCCCACGCGATAGAGGCAGGTTTTGATGGCGAGCACGTGCGGGTCGCGGGCCGCGCGGCGCAGCAGTTCGATGACCGGCTGAAAGGAATCGAAGGGATGGTGCAGCAGGATGTTGCGCTCGCGGATGGCAGCGAAGATGTCCGGCGTGTTGGCGAGGATGGGCGGGACGGCCGGGGCGAAGGGCGGGTCTTTCAGTTCCTTGCGATCGAGCTGGTAGATTTCCATGAGCCGTTTCATGGAGAGCGGGCCGGCCACGCGGTAAACACTGCGATCTTCCACTTCGAGATTGTTCTGGAGGATGTCGAGGATGTAGGGCGGCATCTGCTCAGTGACCATCAGGCGCACCACACTGCCGAAGCGGCGCTGCCGCACGCCTTCCTCGATGGTTTCGAGCAGGTCTTCGGCCTCCAGTTCCTGGATGGAAAAGTCGGCATCGCGAGTGACGTGAAAAGGATGCGCCTCGACCACTTCCATGCCGGGGAAGAGCGCCGGGAGATGGCCGGTAATGACCTGCTCCAGCCACACCAGGTCGAAGCGTTTCTGCGGACCCTTTCCAGGCTTGCCTTTGGGAGGGTTGAGTAAAACCAGTTGGGGCAGGGAATCGGGCACCTTGAGGCGCGCGAAGTGGTTGCCGCCTTTGGGGTCCTTAATGAGGACCGCGAGGTTCAGGCTGAGGTTTGAAATATGAGGGAACGGCCGGCCGGGATCGAAGGCCAGAGGCGTCAGCACCGGAAAAACGGTTTCTTCAAAATACTCGCGGGCCACGCGGAGCTGCGCTTCTTTGAGTTCCGAGTACTCATGGATGTAGACGCCGTGCTCCTGCAGGGCGGGCAGCAGTTCCTCGAGGCAGCGGTGCGCTTCTTTAAACAGGCGCTTGACCTCGCGGCGGATGGCGATCAGTTGGCCGCGGGTGGTCATGCCGTCGGGAGTGGCATCCACGGTGCCGGCATCGGCCTGGGCGATTAGACCGGCCACTCGCACCATGAAGAATTCGTCCAGGTTCGATCCCAGGATGGCCAGAAACTTCATACGCTCGAGCAGCGGATTGGCCGGGTCCTGGGCCTCTTCCAGGACGCGGCGCTGGAAGGCCAGCAGGGACAACTCGCGGTTGAGGTAGAGGGCGGGATCGTCCAACTGCGGCGCGGCACTGTCTTTGGCGGCTCCCGCGGCCGAGCCGTTGCGCGAGACGTCCAATGGCTTTTCTTTGCCGGCTTCGGGGGCGCTTTTGGTGCGCACGTGGGGGGTCACAGCCTTGCTCATAGCACCGTTTCTGCCGCGATTCGATGACGAATCCGTGAAGATTCGTCCCGGGGCCGATTATCTCAGAAAAGGCCTGCGGGCCGCCACGACGGGCAGGGGCAGTGGATCCGTGACAGTCTCGCAGGAAAGGGGCTCATCGGTGCGAGTCGGGCGTGACAAAGCCGGGTGACCCGATCCGGTCAGAGCCAACGGCCAACCCTGTTGGTATAGCTTGCATATTCGACGCCGAAATCCGCTTTTAGCCGGTTCTCTTCAACAGGGATGACGACGCGATTCAAGTACGCGATAGTGAGCGGTAAGAGAATCACGGGGAGCACGTGGTGAAGTATGCCGGCCTCTCCGAGATACGCCACAGACAGACCCAGGTACATTGGATTGCGCGTGAACCGGTAAGGTCCCCAAGTCACCAGCGCGGTTGAAGTCTCCCCGGGGACTCTCGTGGTTCCTACATGGTGAAACGTCAGCCAGCCCCATCCTGCGAGCGCTGCGCCGATGGCAAAAACCGCCGTGCCCGTCGGAGTCAGGGCACGGTAATTGATTAACTTGCCAAGCTGGAAAACAGGCTCCAGCCCAACGCCGACGAGGTATGTCAGGACGAACACCCATGGCACCGGAATACGCAGCAAGGCACGCGCAAGCCCGCTAGACTGTTGGTCGTCAGACATCCTCAACCCTCCTTTGAAATGGTAGCGAAAGCGAAAGAAGGGAAATGCTTCATAGGGGCCGAGGCATCGTCGCCATGTCGCGGGATGGGAGCACCCGGTAGCACCAGAAGGAATCGTCGGGCGCGGTCCGGCAGGTGTGGCGGGTCTTCATGCTCGTCTGCGCGGCCGGTCCGGAGGCAGACGAGAAAATGCACGCGGCACCCGCGCCGCAAACGTCCACAAGCTCATCGTTCGCCAAGGACGCACATTTTGCACCGGAGAGTAGCTAAGCCCGCTTGGCTTCGAGGATGCCCAGATCGTTCCCGACAGGAAAAACTCCCGTCAGTCGAAAACCCGCTTCCTGGAGCAGTGTTTTCCACTCCCGTTCACTTCGCTCTCTGCCGCCAGTCACAGCCAGCATGTTGAGATCGCTCATCAACTGGCCTTCCAGATGCGGGTCTGCCTGAGAAACCAGCGGAGGGAGGACGAATTCGATCACCAGCAGACTACCGTTCTCCGGAATCACGGTGCGGCAGTTCTCGAGAATGGTGATCGCCTCCGCATCCCGGCGCCCGTGCAGAACATGTTTGAGCATGTACACGTCGGCGCCGGCAGGAACAGATTGGGTCAGGTCTGCCGCCAGCAGTTGGCACCGGGAGGAAACTCTTTCGCCGGCGAAGCGCGCCTTGGCCGCCTCCACACTGGCCTCGAAATCAACGAGCATGCCTCGAAGGTGCGGATGAAGTTCCAGCACGGAAATTATCAGTGAGCCGCCGCCACCACCAAGATCGGCAACTACCTTCGCCTGGGAAAAGTCCCACGCACGGGCGATCGGCGCGTAATCCTCCGCGGGAGCCGTGCCCATAACGGCACGAAAGATGGCGTAACCTCCAGGCTCCCGCGACCACCGTGAAGGTACATTCGGATCACGCAGCTGTGAGGCAGGTTTG
>Ga0335085_10006300_pt1 | contig 18785 bp, 14 predicted proteins | sample Lox_Sample_45_FD_206712 | JGI IMG/M metagenome (GOLD analysis project Ga0335085, IMG submission 206712) | Soil microbial communities from Loxahatchee National Wildlife Refuge, Florida, United States - Lox_Sample_4.5 | ecosystem: Environmental > Terrestrial > Soil > Wetlands | place: USA...
TGGAAGAGGAAGGGAAGTCCGTTCAGGTCGCCGCCGGGGAGAAGCAAGTGGAGCACACCGATCCGCTGGAGTATGTGCTGATGTTTGCCTCGGTGGGAGCGGCAGTGGTGGGTTGGTGGCTGGCGCAGCGGGCCTACAAGAAGGCGGACAAAGGGTACAAAGAACCGATCAACGAGATTTCGCCACGGTTTTACAAGACGCTGTTCCGCAAGTGGTACGTGGACGAGATTTATGACTGGGTCTTCACCGGACGGGCGAAGGTGGGCGAGGCAAGGCTCGGCGTGCTGGGACTGGGGGAAGCGTCGTCGAAGTTTGATAGCACGGTGATCGACGGCACCGTGAATGGCGCGGGATGGATTACGCGGTTCAGCGGCAGAGTCTCGGCGTGGTGGGACAAGTGGATTATCGACGGAGTTGGTGTGAATGGGCCGGCGATTTTGGCACGCATGGCATCGTATCCGGCACGCTTGCTGGAATGGGGCCTGGTGCAGTGGTACGCGCTGGTGATGGTGGCTGGGCTGGTGGGATTCATCTTTTATTACGTGGTGAAGTGGTAAAAGGGATCGGCAAAATTGAGGTTCTTCCGGGCAAAAGGGGTCCTTCGACTCGGACGGCGATTTTTCTCGCCGTCCTCGCTCAGGATGACACTGATGAAGAGCTAAGCAATGTATAACCACATTCTTTCGATCATTCTGTTCACGCCGCTGGCAGGCGCGATTCTCCTGCTGTTCCTGCCGAAGGAGAACAAAGACGCGATCCGTTGGGTCGCCAACATTTTCGGCATGCTGGGATTCGCGGTCTCACTGCCGCTGGTGCCGTGGTTCTGGGCGGTGAAAGACCGGGCGGGCTTCCAGTTTGTCGAAGGCTCGCCCAACAACTGGATTCCATCGATCGGCGCAGGGTACGTACTGGGCATCGACGGCATTTCGTTCTTGCTCATTATGCTGACGACGCTGCTGGGAGCGATTTCGATCCTGTCGTCATGGGAAGCGATCCAGGAGCGCGCGAAAGAGTACTACGCGTGGTTTCTGGTGCTGCAGACCGGCATGCTAGGCGTCTTCATGGCCAACGACTTCTTCCTGTTCTTCGTTTTCTGGGAGGCCATGCTGGTGCCGATGTACCTGCTGATCGGTATATGGGGCGGACCGCGCAAGCTCTACGCGGCGATCAAGTTCTTCCTGTATACCCTGTTTGGCTCTGTGTTGATGCTGCTGGGCATCATCTTCCTGTACTTCCATCATCACACGCTCACCGGCGTTTATACCTTCTCGATTACGGAACTGTATGCGACTGCGCCGAAGATTGCTGGGCCCACGGCGGTGTGGCTGTTCTTCGCGTTCTTCATTGGATTCGCGATCAAGGTTCCGATGTTTCCGTTTCACACATGGCTGCCGGATGCGCACGTAGAAGCTCCTACAGCCGGCTCGGTAATTCTGGCTGGCGTACTGCTGAAGATGGGAACATACGGTTTCCTTCGCTTCTCGCTGCCGTTTTTCCCGGCAGTTGCGATGACTGGTTGGGTGCGCAGCCTATTGATCACGCTGTCGATCATCGGCATCATCTACGGCGCGCTGGTTTCGCTAGTACAGAAAGACATGAAGAAGCTGGTGGCGTATTCGTCCGTCAGCCACCTCGGCTTCTGCACGCTAGGAATTTTTGCCGTGAGTCCCCTCGGACTGAGCGGATCGGTTATTCAGCAGATCAATCACGGCATCTCCACCGGCGCACTGTTCTTGATTGTCGGCATTCTTTATGAGCGGCGGCATACGCGCGAGATCGCCGAGTACGGCGGCATTTCGACCATCATGCCGATGTACGCCACTGTCGCGCTCATCATGTTCATGTCGTCGATGGGACTGCCGCTGCTGAACGGATTTGTGGGGGAGTTCACCATCCTGCAGGGCGCGTTCATGGAGAACAAGCTGTGGGCGGCATGGGCTGCGCCGGGCGTCATTCTTGCTGCCGCGTACCTGTTGTGGCTTTATCAGCGAGTGTTCTTCGGACACAACAACAATCCGAAGAATGCGAAACTCCTCGACCTGTCGGCGCGCGAGATGGCGACGTTCGTGCCTTTGGTTGTGCTGGCATTTGCGATCGGGCTGTATCCCAAGCCGTTGTTCCAGATTCTCTCGACCCCGGTGAATAATCTGGTCGCGACGGTCCGGCCGGATTATCCCGGGGTGACGAAGCCGGTGGTGGCGGAGCGGCCACAGGTGCAAGCGCCAGAAGATCGCCATTCGCCATTCGCCATTGGCCATTCGCCGGAGAGCGATAGAACGCCTGCCACACTTCCGGCGAACAGCGAAAAGCGATCGGCGAATGGCGAAAAGCGAATTGTTGCGAGGGTGACACCGTGAGCACTTCGCTGGGCTTCTATTTTTCAAGCACCGACTACCTGCTGGTGCTGCCCATGGTGTTGCTGTCGCTGTTTGCGCTGGGCGTCCTCCTGATTGACCTCCTCCTGCCGCAGCAGTGGAAACAAGTAAATGCTTTCATCGCGCTCGCAGGGCTGGCATTTTCGGCGGCGGCCGTTGGCAAGTTGCAGTTCGCCTATCGAGCGGCTGAGCAGCGCGGCAACGTCATCGATGCCTTCACCGGCTTTACGGGAGCGCTGGTCGTCGACCGCTTCGCGATCTACTTCTTCTACCTGTTTCTGATGGGCGCGGCCATCGCCATTCTGATGTCGATGCGATACCTCGAGATCGAGCAGGAAAACCACGGCGAGTTTTACGCTCTGCTGCTGTTCTCCGTGGTCGGCATGATGTGTATGGCGGCAGGCTACGACATTGTGCTGCTGTTCATCGGCCTGGAGCTGATGGCGATCTCAACCTACGTTCTGGTGGGATTTCTGCGTCGCGACAAGCGCTCCAATGAGGCGGCACTGAAGTACCTATTGTTGGGAGCCTTCTCGTCGGGGTTGTTTGCTTACGGCCTGTCGCTCTTCTACGGATTAACCGGCAGCACGAATCTCGGCATCATAGCGCGCAAGCTGGCGGAGATCATGGCCACCCGGCCGCACGATCCGGTGGTGGCGTTTGCTCTGCTCACGACCACCGTCGGCCTGCTGTTCAAGATTGCAGCCGTGCCATTCCATCAGTGGGCGCCGGATGCATATGAAGGCGCTCCGACGAGCGTGACCGGTTTCATGTCGGTGGCGGTGAAATCGGCGGGCTGGGCCTTGCTGCTCAGAATCTTTCTCTTTGGACTGGCTCCGCTGCGCCCCATGTACGTGCCATTGCTGGTCTTCGTTGCCATTGTCACGATGACAGTCGGCAACTTGGCGGCGATTTCACAAAACAATTTGAAGCGGCTGCTGGCATACTCTTCGATCGCGCACGTCGGTTACATGCTGCTGGGGTTGATTGCCAGCGATGGAGTCAACAACTCCACCGGCATCATGGCCATCATGATTTATCTGCTGGTGTACACGTTCATGAACCTGGGGGCGTTCGCCGTCATCACATCACTGCGGCGGCGCAGCATCATCGGCGACGAGATCGAGGACATCACTGGCTTGTACTTCAAGGCCCCAGTGGAAACCCTGCTGATGCTGGTGTTCCTGTTGTCTTTGTCCGGCATTCCGCCGCTGGCAGGCTTCTGGGGCAAGTACTTCATCTTCCTCAGCCTGATTCAAACCGGCCACTACGCGCTGGCGACGCTGGGCGTGCTGTACTCGGTGATCGGGCTGTATTACTACATGCGTATTGCCAGTGCGATGATCGTCAAACCCGCAGCGGATACCGAACCTGTGCGTGTAGGTCCGGCAATGGCCCTGGCGCTGGCGGTCACAGCGATCGCGACCATCGGCATTGGCCTGTTCCCCAACTTCTTCATCAATGCGGCCAACTGGTCGCTGGGCATAGTCGGCAGCGCGAGCACGGCGATGCTGGTGCGGTAGCTGCGGGACGGCCCGGGGTCGAATGTCTAGGGGACAATAACGAGCCGACGTCCGTGCATGTCAGCCCGTGCCCACGCGGTTTCGATCTCACATAGGGGCACGGCTTCGACTTCAATGTAAATCTGGTTGCGCGCGGCAAGGTCCATGAGCTGCTGGAATGCCGAGGAGAGCAGCTCCAGGTTCGGCATGACGCCTGAACCCGTGATCATAATGCCGGAACTGCGCAGGGCTTGTGCCGGGAGCGAAATAACAGGCCCGGCACTGTCGCCGATCTGGACGAGGCGCGTGCCTGTGGGGGGCGAAGGAAATCCTTTGCGAGTCATGGCCGCCAGAAGGACCTCAGTCGGGTGGCCCCATACGTAGTCGAGCACGACATCAAATCCGCCATTGCCGCCTTCCTTTGCAAAGGTCCGCGCGAGTTCTTCATCGGATGCAGTCAACGAAATCACAGAATCGGCGCCGAGCTGCCGCAAGCGAGTCAAGACGGTTTCATTCCGGCCCGCGACGACGACTCGCCCGGCGCCAAGGTGCTTCGCGATCTGGACGGCCAGTTGACCGGCAACTCCCGTGGCCCCGAGCACCAACACCGTTTCGCCCGCAGCCAGGTTTGCAGTCGCGACTAAGGGCAGCCATGATGAGAGGCCGGGATTCGGGAGTGCCGCCGCGACCAGGTCGCTGACGCCATCCGGCACGGGCCAACAAAATAATCGCGGCACGGCGGTTCTTTGGCACATCGATCCGTTGGGCGGACGCCGGACGCCGAAGAACACGCGAGTGCCATCGTCAAGTCGACCGACGCCTTCAACACCGCATACTACGGGCAACTGCTTTGGACTGGCGTAGTGCTGTCCGCTGGCCAGCAATCTGGTCGAAGGATTCAGAGCCGCGGCTGCGACGTGGACGAGCACTTCCTCATTGCTCGGGACGGGCTCATCGAACAATTCGAAACGGGGCGTTTCGCCAAACTGGCGTAATACGGCAGCATTCATCATGGCAGTACGTGGTCTAAGTGTCCCATAGGCGGCGCGCCGACACGGACGATCTTACAATTTTGTTTTGTATAATCGATATTTTGCACACCATCCTTGAGGTGAATCCCTTGCAGGCTGAGATTGGAATTATCGGCGGGAGTGGTCTGTACTCCATGCCGGGCCTGACCGATGTGCGCGAGGTCGCGCTGGATACTCCGTTCGGCAAACCATCGGGCGCCTACGTGCTGGGTACGCTGAGCGGCCGCAAAGTGGCGTTTCTCTCACGTCACGGCCGGGGTCATCTTTTGATGCCGACCGAGTTGCCCTACCGCGCCAACATTCACGGTTTCAAGCAACTTGGGGTCGAGCGGATCGTCTCACTCTCGGCTGTGGGTTCGCTCAAGGAAGAACACAAGCCTTTGGACTTCGTTATCCCTGACCAGTTCGTCGACCGCACGCGGCATCGCGTGGATACTTTTTTCGGCGACGGGCTTGTAGTACACGTGGCGCTCGCCGAGCCGATTTGTACTGAAACAGCAAAGTACGTCGAGGCGGCATGCCGTAGCGCGGGCGTGAAGGTCACCAGCGGTGGCACCTACCTCAACATGGAGGGTCCGCAGTTCTCGACGAAGGCGGAGTCGAACCTTTACCGCAGTTGGGGCATGGACGTGATCGGCATGACCAACCTTACGGAGGCGCGCCTGGCGCGTGAGGCCGAGCTCTGTTATGTAACCGTTGCCATGGTCACAGACTATGACTGCTGGCATCCTGAGCACGACCACGTAACGGTGGAGCAGATCATCGGCGTGCTGGTGAAGAATGCAGAGAACGCCAGCAACGTGGTGCGCGAAGCCGTAGCGGCCCTTCCGCGAGAGCGTACCTGCAAATGCGGCTCGGCGCTGAGCCACGCCATCATCACCCAGAAAGACAAGGTGCCTTCAGCCACACTGGAGCGCTTAAACCTGATTGTCGGAAAGTATTTCGAAAACCAAAAGAAATAGGGGGCCTCGCACTTGTCCATCGTAGTTGTTGGTTCGGTTGCCTTCGACAGTCTCAAAACTCCTTACGGTGCCCGCGAAAAAGTACTGGGCGGCGCCGCCACCTACTTTTCGCTGTCTGCCAGCTACTTCACGGATGTGCGCGTGGTCGGAGTGGTCGGCGACGACTTTACCCCCGAGCACGAGGCGGTGATGAACAAGCGCGGCGTGGACACGCGTGGCATCCAGCACGCGGATGGGAAGACGTTTTTCTGGAAGGGCGAGTACGGCGAGAACGTGAACGAGGCCAAGACCCTGCAGACCGACCTTAACGTCTTTGGCAGTTTTCAGCCGCAACTTCCCGCCGAATATCTCAATTCGGATTACCTTTTTCTCGCCAATATCGATCCGGTGCTGCAGTCGCAGGTGCGAGATTCTATGCCCAAGGTGAGACTGGTCGGCGGCGACACCATGAATTACTGGATCAAGGACCACCGCGCTAACCTAGGCGAAATGCTTAAGCGCGTCGATATGCTGCTGATTAACGACACCGAAGCGAAGATGCTGGCGGATGACAATAGCCTGCCGCGGGCCGCGCGCAAGGTGCTGGAGTTCGGCCCGAAGGCGCTGGTGATTAAGCACGGCGAATACGGTGCGACAATCTTCTTCCGCGACGGCCAGTTTGCCGGCGGCCATCATCCGTTCCGTGCTCCGGCGCTGCCGCTGGAGGAGGTGCGCGACCCAACCGGGGCGGGCGACAGCTTCGCCGGCGGGTTCATGGGCTATATCGCATCACAGGGCGAGATAACGCGTAACGTTCTCAAACACGCGATGTTCTACGGCAGCGTGATGGGATCGTTTTCGGTAGAGCGCTTCGGCACGGAGCGCCTGCAGTCGCTGACACGCGAAGAGATCGACGACCGCTTCGGTGTCTTTCGTGAATTAACCCACCTGGAGTAATAACTCGCTTAGGGCGCGATTTCCGTTGCGGCGGCCGTTGCATCCGAGTCGCGTCCACGCTTGTCCTGGGGCAACGCACCGGCGATCTGTTCACGGACGGCTGCCATCAAGCGATCACGGTCCGGGAAGTTTGCAGGGTCGACAGGCTGATGAAAAACCAGGGTCGCCACGCCCGGCTTCATCGTCCATGTTCCCTTAGGCCAACACTCCGCGGTGCCGAGAATCGTGACCGGAACGACGGGAACACCCGTCTCCATTGCGAGGTGGAATGGGCCTTTCTTGAAGGGAAGGAGAGACCCGTCGGCCGAGCGAGTGCCTTCGGGGAAGATCACCATGTTCAGTCCGTGCCGCAGGACTTCAGCAGCAGCGCGTACGCTTTCGATCGCCGCCTCGCGATTGCGGCGATCGACCGGAACGAGCTCGGCCATCCTCATCGCCGTACCCAGGATGGGGAGTCGAAAGAGCTCCTTTTTCACGAGCACGGAACAACGGCCGGGTATTCGCGGTATAAATACGGGCGGATCGAGATTCGAGACGTGGTTGGACATGAAGATGTAATTTCGCCTGGGCAGCGCGTCCAAACCTCGCACATCCACCTTCACGCCGGCCATGCGCACGCCAAAATACGCGAGCGACGTTCCGACGCTATACAGGGGCTCGATGTCTCTCGTTAAGAACGTGTAGACCAGAAACAACGGACCCAGCACCAGAAGCGATGCTCCCCAGAAAATAAGCATGAACACCGTGCGGATCACGGCGCACCGCCGGCTTCGTCGTCGCCGTGGATCCAGGCTTGCCGATGGGCACGCTGATCGGGAGTAAGGTTGGGCATGTCCTGCAGAATGTACACCTGCTCATCGAGTCCTATGAGTTTGAGTTTGATGTCGCGCTGTCCGCGCCGGTTGGCGACACGAAACTTGACGGTTGCTCCCTCGCGGGTGCGCGGCATCTGATCGGCAAACCAGGCTGATGCAGGTTTTCCATTCACGGTGAGAATTCGATCGCCGGCGGTTATGCCCGCCCGATCCGCCTCACTGCCGACCGTGACCGTTATGACCTCCGGTTGACCTCCCAGGAAACTCGTCGTAGTGAACCCCGGAGTGACGACGCGGGTGGTCGCCTCCGCCACCTGCAAGCCGACGAAAGCAAAAAACTCACTGTACGGAATTTCCCGGGTACCAGCGACGAAATCATGAAAGAACTCAGCAAAGCTCTGGCCGGTGATGGTTTCTGCCGCTTGCTGCACGCCGTCGGAGTCGGGAAAGAAGAGTCCCTTTCTTGCGTAGGTATCGTTCATCCACTGAAACAGATCACGCAGCGAGGTGCGGCCCTGGGTGAGCCGGCGAATGCGCAAGTCCAGCAGCACCCCCAGGACTTCGCCCTTGTTGTAGTAACTGACACTGCGTTGCGGAGAGCGATAGTATGCGTCGTCCTCGAACCAGGCATCGAGGCTGGAATCTTGGGCCGACTGCCAGACATGCGCGGGACGCGTCTGCAGTTCGTTAATCTCACCAGCCACCCGGTCGATGTACTGGCGGTCGTTGATCAAGCCGGCGCGCGCCAGCATCATGTCGCCCACGGTGCTGGTGACACCCTCGCTGAACCACAGGGCGAGCGTGTTCATGATCTGCTGGTAGTCAACGGGCTCCAGCGACTGGGGACGAATGCGCTTGACGTTCCAGAGATGAAAAAACTCGTGCGCGCTTACACTGGCAACCGCCAACATGTTGGAGCCGAAGCGATCGGCGTTGACGTCGATGGCGGTTCCATACGCGTGCTCCATGCCGCCGGCGCCATGGCCGCGCGGGAAGTGATAAAGGAAGGTGTACTGATCAAACGGACGGTCGGCCATCCAATCTACTTCGGCGTGCGTGATTTTGCCCAGAATGTCTTGTAACTGCGAGGGATCGTAGTCCTTCTGGCCCGCATGTACCACGATGTGGTAGGTTGCTCCGTCCTGCTGATAGTCAAACTGCTGGAAGACCCCCACTTCCACCGGGCTATCCACCAGATCGTCGTAATTGCGAGCAATGCCGATCGTCTGTTCGACCTTACCCGCAGGCGCATAGCCCAGCACGTTAACATCGCGCACGGCCCAGGTTGGCGGAACATCGAGAAACTGCACACTCATGCTCCGCGCACGAGTGGAGGGCGAATACAGCAACACCATTGCCCAGTTGAAGAAGGCGTGCTCAACGTTTAAATCGGCGCCGAAGGGTCCGCCTGCCGCAAGATGAATGTCGTATTCAACGACCGCGCAACCCGCGGGCGGGTCCATCTGCCATTCGCTGGTTTTGGTGGCGGTGACAGCGACAGGCCGCCCGGTCGCATCCGCGGCGCGAACATTCTCGACGTTGGCGGCGAAGTTGCGTACCTGGTAGAGGGCATTCCAGACCGGCATGTTGAGGGCGATCGTGCCCCGGGCTTGCGGGAAGCGAATGCTGACGTGCGCGAGATGCTGAGGGGCGTCGGCGAGCGAAACAAAATACTCGGTCGGCTGCGACTGCGCACTGACTGGGGATGAACAGGTGACCGCGGTGGTTGCGACTGCGGACGAGCTGCTTATAGCGATGAAGACGCAGACGGTCCCCACGGCTTTCAGGACGAAGCGAAGCTGGTATCTCACGCCGGCGTCGAAACCTCGTTCCGCGCGCGAAGTGCCGCCGGCAGCTTTTCGTAGATTCCACCGAACCCGCCGTTCGAGAGAATGGCGACGACATCTCCGTCGCGCAGATCAGGCACGATCATTTGGACGATGGAATCGACGGACGGCAACAAGCGCGCCGGCTTTCCTTTGCCGCATAAGCTGTCGATGACGGCCTGCGGATCGAGGCGTTCGGATTGCGGAATCGCCTCTGACTTGAAGACCCCGGCCAGAATGATCCGGTCGGCATGAGACAGGCTGTCCGCTAATTCAGTTTCGAAAACTTTGCGCCTGAGGGTGTTGGAGCGCGGCTCCAGAACCGCCCACAGGCGGCGCCCGGGATAACGCGTGCGCAAGGCCTTCAACGTTCCGGATATCGCCGTAGGATGGTGTGCGAAGTCATCGATGATGGTTACTCCGTGAACTTCGGCTTTAATCTCCAGCCGTCGTTTCACGCTGCGGAAACTGCGGAGTCCACGCGCGATCGCATCGACTGGAATGCCGTAATTGGCCGCCATGGCCGCGGCAGCGGTAGCGTTCTGGACATTGTACTCGCCAGCCAATTGAGACTCGAACTCTGCCCAGGGGGCGCGGTTTTGCCAAACCTTCCAGCGCGTGCCGCTGGAAGAATACTCGATATCAGAAATCCTCCACTGCGAATTCGCGGCGACACCATAACGCTCAACTCTGCAAAAGGCGCGACCTGCACACTCGTCGACATTGGGATGGCCGTCCCAGGCGATCAAGCGGCCGCGTTGCGGAATAAGGTTTACCAGACGCTTGAACGCAGTTTTCACTTCTTCGAGGTTCCCATAGATGTCGGCGTGGTCGAACTCGACCGAAGTAAGAATCACCGCATCAGGAAAGTAATGGAGAAATTTGGGGCCCTTGTCGAAGAAGGCGGTGTCGTATTCATCGCCCTCGATGATGAACTCAGGCCCGCCGGTGAGGGCGAACGAACTGCCAAAGTTTTCCGGTATCCCGCCGATAAGAAAGCCAGGGGCACGCCGGCCTTCTGTAAACAGCCACGCTAACAGGGAGGACGTGGTCGTTTTGCCGTGCGTGCCCGCCACTACCAGACGTTCACGGCCGGCCAGAAACTCGTCATACACAATCCGCGCCATCGACTCGTAGGGAATACGCTGATCCAGGATGTATTCGAGTTCGACGTTTCCTCGCGAGATGGCGTTGCCAACGATGACAAGGTCCGGTCGCGGATCGAGGTTCTTCTCGCTGAACGGTTGGGCGACAGGAATGTTCAACATCGCCAGGAAATCTGACATCGGTGGATAGGCCGCGGCGTCCGACCCCGTGACAGAGTGGCCGCGTTGCTTCAACATTCCGGCAAGCGACGCCATAGCAGTGCCGCAGATCCCGATAAGGTGAATGCGTTTTGGGGTCATGATGCGTGGCTGGTGACGGGCGTTGCTTCGCTTCTCACCGACGCCTCAAAGCTCAGTGACACGGCTTCTGCGCAGGCGACGTGGGCCTGAACGCCAAAGGGCAAGGTGAAGGCTGCGCGGCTGACATGCCCGGACTTCAGTCCATAGGCGACCGGGACCCCAAGATCGCCGACGATCCGCAGCACGACCTGCTGCAAGGTGTAATCCTGAACATGGCGAGCGCAGTTCAGCATCTCTCCAAAAATCAGACCGCGAACGCCTGTGAGCTTACCGGCAAGTTTCAACTGCATCAGCATCCGGTCGATACGATAGCCGGGTTCCGCCAGGTCCTCGAGAAACAAAATCGTGCCGCGCGTATCGATCTCGTACGGTGTTCCAAGGGAAGCACACAGGATCGACAGGCAGCCGCCGTAGAGCATGCCGCCGGCGGTGCCGGGCACCAGCGTCTGCACTTCGTCATGGCTGAATTCGCGGCGATAGGATTCGCCGGAGAGAAACGCCGCTGACCATGATTCTTCGTCGATTCCATCCGGCCGCACATCCACGTTGAGCATAGGTCCGTGGAACGTCGCCATCCCGGCCCGATCACAGAGGTACGTCAGCAAGGTGGTTACGTCGCTGCAGCCGCAGAAAATCTTGGGATGGGCGCGAACCAGGCTGAGGTCGATATCCGGCAGCAGGTAACTGCATCCGTAGCCGCCGCGAGCGCAGAGGATTGCTTTGACCTCGGGCCGAGAGAACATTTCGTGGAACTCTTCGAGGCGGCGGCGCGTGCTGCCGGCGAAGTAGAGATCTCGATCCAGAATGGACGGCAGGTAGAACGGCTGCAAACCCTTGCGCATGAGCCACGCGCAGCCGGCTTCCAGTGCATCACGCTCGATCGCGCCGGCTGGAGCGATGATCCCGATCGTGTCACCGGGGAGCAGGGCAGCGGGTCGCACGCGCTCAGGTTGGGCGAAATCCGTCATCGAGAAGGATTATCTTAAATGAAAAATTCGCCGCGACAGAGTATCGTTGCAGGCCCATAGAGCAGCAATTCGTCCGTCCACTCCACGGTTTGGGTTCCGCCGGGCGCATGTACAAGCAAAGGAGATGCGGCCTTGCCCTGGTGAATCGAGGCAGCCGCGGAGGCGGACGATCCGGTGCCGGACGACATCGTCTCACCCACGCCACGCTCGCAGAAGCGAACATCGATCTCACGCTGGTTGAGCACGCGAACCAGTTCAACGTTGGTTCCCTGGGGAAAATCCGGATGGGTGGAAACCTGACCCGCCCATGTCTGCCAGCCGGGCTCAAACTCGTGCACGAAGACCACAAAGTGAGGGTTTCCCACGGATACGGCAACTCCCCGCACGATGCGATCTCCTGCCCTTACCGCAAACTCGCCGCCTACCTGGGGCCTGCCCATCGAGGTGCGGAACTTGAAATGAAATCCATCACGGGCGGTGAGCTCGCAGGCTTTCAATCCTGCGCCCGTTCGGATCACGACCGATTCCCGTCCGTGTTCCGCACAGAACCATGCTGCGACGCAACGAGTTCCATTGCCGGAGATTTCTGCTTCCGAACCGTCGGCGTTGATCAGACGGATGGAAAGATCGGCATCGGAGGCGGGAAGCACCCACTCAACCCCGTCGGCACCCACTCCGTTGTGACGATCGCAGATCAGACGGCTAAATGCGCTAATGTCTGCAGGAGCGTGTTCGCCGCCAATAATCAGGAAATCGTTACCACACGCTGTGGCCTTGACGAAAGGAATGGAGGGCATGAGAAGTTTGAGTTTAGCAAACGGCCCGGCGCCACATTTCCAATGCAATACCAGGCTATGGCGTGTGAGACTGTGGCGATTCGGCACGAGGCTGAGTCGGCCTGTAGATCACACACTTAGCTTGTCCCGGTACGGTGATGGCGAACAGTTCAGTCAAGTCTCCTCGATGCTCTTGCACGGACATCCACACCGGGTCGCCCTGGAAGGCGACGATGATGTCGGCGTGTCGCGCCGGATCGAGTAGGGCCCATTCCCAGTCGGGATGACTCACCTCACTGATCGCGTGACGCAGGGGAATGCCCGCCTGCTGCAAGGCACCGACATATTGACCCTGGTACATCAGCAGCGTGGTCGAGGGTGGCAGGCCGACCAGGAACCTCGCCAGCGCTTCCTCTAGGACCATGCGACCGCGCGCGTTCGCCTGCGCTTCCTGCAGAGTTATGGGAACGCCGGCATAGCACGAGATGTAGCTGGCGGCTACGATGAGAGCAAGCACGCTCCACACGATGACCCTCTTCGGGGGCCGACCCACGAGCTCTGTCAGACCCCCCCCGAACAATGCGGGAAATACGGCGAAGACCGGCAATAGTTCGAGTCCGTACCGTACGTTGTAGTACGAGAAGGGCCACCAGGTCGGGATGAAGATGGGTACGCTGCCATAGGCAATCGACAGGGCATAAAACAGTAGCGGTATCCACAAAAGCAGCCAGGTCCAGTAGTGGCGGAAACGCCAGGCCGCAATTGCGGTGCCCGCCAGCGCCAAGGCGAATAGAAGATCTCCCCATTGTCCGGACCCCAGGTTGAGCCTGGCGGCTTTTACGAAATACCGGCCGGCGGTAATCACGTGGTCCTTGCCGGGATACGGAGCGGCGCCACGCGCGGTAGTGCGCTCGGCGATGGCTTTCGCGGAGTATGGCCCGTTGGCCCAGTCCAACGCACGCCCGGAGACGCGATGGTTGTAGGCAAGCCAGAACACTAGTACGAGCACATTGAGGAGCAATACCTCGACCAGCGACCTGGTCATGGCGCGGCGGCGCCGCAGGTCGGGGGTCGCGCGCCACCAGCGAACGAAGACGACGATCAGGAGCAGGCCCATGATTGCGCCAAAGAACCATCCGTCATAACGCGTCGCAGCCCCGCCGGCGAGCGCGATGCCGCAGCCTTCCAACGAGCGTTCGGGCGGACGGGTGCTCAGCGCTTCACCGGGCTTTGGGCCGATTCCCCGCAGCCATTCATCGAAGTAGACGATTGCCCACACGAAGAACGCCAAGTAGAGGGGCTCGTTCATCGCCGTCGTCTGCAGGTACAGAAGATTGGGATTCAGGGCGTAAATGCCGGCGGCGAGGTACGCGGCCGGCCGTGGTGCACGCGCACCCACCAGGCGGAAGATCCCCAAGCCTCCGAGTACATATGCCGCCATACTGGCTACCGAGCCGGCGATGCCGCTCATCCAAAGGACTTTGTTCCACACGAACGGCAGCATCAGAATGTGGGGCAGGGGCAACCAGACCGTACCCAACTGAAAAAAGGACGACAGCCAGGAGCGATTGTCCACGACACGTCGCGCGATGTTGATGTGCGCGACTGCGTCGCCGTAGAGCAGAACCTGCTGAGTTGCGTAATACCAGAAAAGTGCGGCGATCGAGAGGCCGCCCAGGACCAGGGTGAGCAACGCGTCTTTGCGCTGTTGCTCATGATGCCGTTCCAGCGCAGCGCGCTCGGCCGTGGTCAAAGGTAGGGACTGGCGATTCAACTTGTCAGTTTACGATAGAGTTTCCGCGAGGGTGGCGATGATGCGTAGGGCCGCGCTCATTTGCCGCGATCTCTGGAGTCACCCGGAGTTCTGCGCGTCAGATCGCGAACCGCCTTGGCCAACCCAGGCAACTTGGCGAACGCATTCACCGCCCGCAGCCATTGCTTGTGATCGAAGGCCGGGGAGCCGCTGACCATGCTGCCCGCAGGAATGTCGCCATGTGTTCCACTCTGGGCAGTAATGACTACGTTGTCTCCGACATTGCAGTGACCGGCAACGCCCGCTTGACCGGCAATAACGACATTCTTGCCGACTACGGTTGAGCCTGCCAAGCCAACTTGCGCGCAGAGCAGAGTGTGCTCGCCTACCGTTGATCCGTGACCCACCTGGGCAAGGTTGTCGATCTTCACACCGCGTGCAATACGGGTTTCGCCCACACTGGCGCGATCGATACAGGCGTTGGCCTGCACTTCTACGTCGCTTTCGAGAATCGCTGGGCCCGATTGCGTGATTTTTTCCCAGTGATCGCCGTCGCGAGCGAACCCGAAACCGTCGGAGCCGACCACAGCCCCGTTCTGCAACACTACGTTGTCGCCCAGGATGCAATCCTCCCTGACGACGGAGTGGGCATGGGCGAAAAAGCTGTCGCCAATCCGGGCATTGCGATAGATGACAACGTGTGGCAGCAAAACCGCGTCGTTGCCGAGCGTCGCTCCGTCTTCGATCACGACATAAGCACCTACGTGCGCGTTGGCCCCTACCGAAGCTGTCGGAGCTATGATCGCGGTGGGATGAACGCCGGGCGCGTACCGCGGCGGCTGATAGAACAGATCGATCGCTCGTGCGAAGCAAAGGTACGGGTTCTTGCTACGCAACAGGGCACAAGGTACGGTGGGGAAGTCCTCGGACACGATGATGGCGCTGGCCGCAGTTGTCCTGGCGGTCGCCGCGTATTTTGGATTCGCGACAAAGGTAACGTAGCCGGCAGAAGCCTCCTCAATGCCCGCCACGCCGGTAATCTCCGTCGTGGGGTCGCCATTCTCGAGCGTGGCTCCGAGTGCGATTGCGATTTCGCCCAGTGTCATGAGTTGGTGTGATCTTAGCAGTTGGCGCTTAAGGCGGCTGGCTTGATCGCCGACCAGAGGCCGACAGACTAGGTGAACATGGGCACCTGGCGGGTATCGTCCGGATGACGACCCCGCCGCTGCGACTTTTTCTCGCCGATCACCGCCAGTACCGTCATCTCCAGCAGGGCGGATCGTGGCACAAAGATGCGTTGTGTGTTGGAACGGGTATCGGGCGGAATGACCGAGAAGCCGTCGATCCCGTCCTGGACCAGATCGTTGGGCATCATGCCTTCAATGATCTCGTTGTCGCGGAAGCGCAGCCGGACCCACAAACCCTCGGTGCGGGGTCGGGAGGTGAAAGTCTTACGAACCAGCGATTCCGAGTCGCCGAATTCGCGCACGAAATACACACCCTTTACGTCGCGTAGCTCAACCGACACCACATTCCCTGCGGTATTCAGTATCTCGATCTTGCCGTCCACAATGAACGATGCCGACACATAGCCGCTGATGGTGTCGCGATCAGCCTTGCGGACGATTACTTTCTTGTGGGTAGTACCCATGCGATCAAAAGGCCTGGAACTCCTTGCCGTGGTATCGATTGTCGCACTTTTACTGAAAAAGTGCCCTGCTTAAGCGACTTTGTAGCCAAAAGTGCAACCTTGTGTTATTGTCGCTATGCAGCGGGCCCAGTGCAGAAGGCTGTAAGTGTAGGCGTTAGAGTAGGTTGCGAGGGGCGGCCGGGAGGGTTGTCGATCCTGCACGCCAGCCTGGTAAAAGCGGTGATGATCCCGACCCTCGGCCGATTGAGTGACTCTCGCGTCTAACACGTTTTGATTCATACATTTAGATGCCAGATTACATCTATAGCATGGAAACCCGGCTCACACCGGACCAGCAACGTGGTGTGAACCTGATCCAGGAGATCGCCCGCCACGCCGGACTGAACGTTTACCTAACCGGTGGAACCATCCGCGATCTCATTACCGGCTTCCCCATCCGCGACATCGATCTCAGCATTCAGGGAAATCCACTTAAGTTACAGAAAGAATTGGAGAAAGCCGGGATTTCGATCCAAGGCGTGGACGAAGAGCTGCGGGCCTTGCACCTGCTTATGCCGGGAAATGTCAGGGCCGAGCTAAACCAAACACGCTCAGAGACTTACGACAAGCCTGGCAAGACCCCCACGGTGGCGTCGGCAACCATCAACGAGGATCTGCGACGCCGCGACTTCACGGTCAATGCCATGGCCCTTTCCCTGAACCCGGGCTCGCGCGGTCTGCTGCTCGACCCATTTAACGGGGTGGCCGACGTGGAGGCCAAGGTCCTGCGGGTCTTGCACAATTACGCCTTTCTGGAAGATCCGATCCGGCTGATTCGGGCAACCCGGTTGAGCGCACGCTTTCATTGGCCGCTCGAGGAACGGACCCAGGCGCGTTACGACGCGGCCCGAGAGAACAATTACATCGAGTTTGTGACCAAACGGCCGATTGGGGGAGAGCTCGAGCAACTCGCCCATGAGGACGACCCAATCAACGTCATGCGCGCCCTGGAGAAGGAAGGCTGGCTCAAGATCCTTCATCCCCATTGGAGCGTTGCCAAGGCTGAGGCCAGTGACCTGGTACATGCGATCAAACTGCGCCAGACTTTGAATGACCTGGGCTACTCGGTTGAGACCGGCCCGATCGCTATGTACTTCCTTACGCGCAAGATGAGCGATAAGGATGTCTCTGAGATCCAGCGGATGATTCCTCGCCGCGACTTTGTCGACAAATGGAAACATCTGGAGCATGACGCCCAGGATCTGGCCAAGAAATTGAGCAGCCGAGAGGCTGGAACAAATTCGGGGTCGTGGAAGATCCTGAGCAATGCGGCGCCGGAGCGAATTCTGTTTCTGAGCCTGACGACGCGACAATCGGCTATCGATCAGAAGATCAAGAACTTCCTCACGAAGTGGCGGCAGGTGCGTGAGAAGCTGCCATTCCCGGAAATGGCTGAGATGCGGATTACGGCGCAGCTACCGGAGTATCCCAAGATCCTCGATGAGGCATTCTTGCTTCTGCTCGACGGCAAGCTACGGTCGCACAACGAAATTGTGAATTTCCTGAAGCCCTACGAACCGCCGCCTCCGCCTCCGCCACCGGCCCCGAAACGTGGGCGCGGCAAAGCCCCGGCGGAGGTGGCTGCGCCTGCGCCGGCGGCAGCGGCGGTTGCTCCCGGCAAGCGAGGGCGGAAGCCGAAAGGCGGAGCAGCGGCGCCGCTCGCGCCCCCGGCCACGCCGGCGGCAGAGACGCCCCATGGGAAGAAGGCTGTCGTTCCGCCGAAGCCTGCGCCCGAAGCCAAGAAGCCAGCCTCTGTCAAGGCCGCCAAGAAACCGGCGAAGCCGGCCAAAAAGTCAGCGACGCCAAAGAAGAAGAAGACTGCGCCGGCAAAAAAAGCAGCTCCCGCGAAGAAGAAGAGAGCACCGAAGAAGCCTGCGGCAAAAAAGTCCGCCAAGAAGAAGCGCTAAGCGTGGAGACATGCCGGCAACGATACAAGGCGTACCAAGGTACGCCTTTCTTTGTGAGATCGCGTAATGACCACCTCTATAATCGTGCGTTATCGCATTTCGCAGACGTCTACGGCGGCGAATGTGGCCTAGGAGAGATATCCGTTGGCTTATAGCGACCTGAGGGAGTGGATTTCCGCGCTCGACAAAGCCGGCGAGCTAGAGCGCGTCCGCGCGGAAGTCGATCCCATCCTGGAAATCACCGAGATCACCGATCGTGTGTCGAAGTGGGGACAGCGCGGGAAGCATGGGCCGGGGGGGCCGGCGCTGCTGTTCGAGAACGTCAAGGGCCATCCAGGCGCCAAAGTGCTCATCAACCAGTTCGGTTCTGAGCGGCGCATGAAGCTGGCGCTGGATGTCGATTCCCTGGACGAAATTCCCGCCCGCATCAAGATGTTCATGGATGTGAAATCACCTCAGGGCTTCCTCGACAAACTCAAGATGCTGCCCATGCTGACGGAGGTGGGCAAGTACTTTCCCAAGGAAGTCGAGACCGGGCCTTGCAAGGAGGTCATCAAGAAAGGTGATTTCTCGCTCTTCGATTTTCCGATCCTGCAGTGCTGGCCGAAAGACGGCGGACGCTTTATCACCTTGCCATCCGTGATCACAAGAGATCCCAGGACCGGCAAACGCAACGTGGGTACGTACCGCCTGCATGTATATGACGAACGCACTACCGGCATGCACTGGCAGCGCCAGAAGCAGGGCGCCGAGCATTATCGCGAACAGATGCGCCGCAAAGCGGCGGAGGGAGCGCAGCATCCCCTGACCGCGGCGCTCGACATGATGGCGCGTTCCG
>Ga0335085_10006301_pt1 | contig 18783 bp, 18 predicted proteins | sample Lox_Sample_45_FD_206712 | JGI IMG/M metagenome (GOLD analysis project Ga0335085, IMG submission 206712) | Soil microbial communities from Loxahatchee National Wildlife Refuge, Florida, United States - Lox_Sample_4.5 | ecosystem: Environmental > Terrestrial > Soil > Wetlands | place: USA...
GCACGCCTGTCGTCGGAGCGATGTTGTTGTCGGGGTCTCCATCCGCGATGTTGCCGCCAGTCAGCAGACCATTGACGGTATCAGCAAGCTGTTTGGCGAAAATGTTGAGGTCGCCCGCCTGGCTGGTGCTCCCAATGTAGGACGGCAGCACCGTATTCGCCATGCTGAGGAGCGCGCCCAATTGTCCGGAGATCGTCTTGGCCGTGATGTCCTGTCCGGATGAGGAGGTAATTTCGGCCGCCGGACGCGCTCCGGGGTAGGCCGCGTCCTCCGGTGTGGGGGCCGACTGATAATTGATCTGGTATTGTTGGTCCTCGATCAGCAGCGGCGTCTGGCCGTTCATTAAGATCTCATAGGTGCCGTCAGACTGCTGGAGAGCGCTGAAACTCACGTATTGCGAAAGCTGCTCGAGCGTGGAATTTACCTGGGCATCCAGCGCCGCATCGTGCAGATCTCCCTTCATGATCTGCTGGTTATAACCGCGCAATTGGCTCACCAGTTGGTTCACCTGGCCGACGGTATCGCGAATCTGGTTGGTTGTATCGGTCGCAATGGTCGCCAGGTTGCCAGCCGTTTGTTGAAACGCCTGGGCGACATCGGCAGCATTGTTGAGCACGGCCTGCCGCGTATTTGTATCCTTGGGCGTCTGTGCCCATGCCGAAAAACTGGAGTACAGATTATTGAGCGCAGCCGAAATGCCCGACTGGCCGGTAACATCGAAGACCGACTGCAGCGAGGTCAGACTGTCAACGCTCTGTTGTGCCTGGCCGAGCAGCACTGTCTGGTTGCGCACGGCTTGCTCCAGGTATTGATCGCGCGCGCTGGTGACCTCGCCGGCTCTCACTCCGCCGAGCGAGCCGGCGGTGGCATCAAATGGAATGCCTTCCAGGCTCTGGGACTGTTCGGCGTAACCGGGAGTGCTGGAATTCGCAACATTGTTCTGCACCACCTCGAGCACTCGATCGTAAGCATTCAGAGCTCCCGCGGTGACGCCTAATCCGGCTAGCAGGTTCACGCTATCCTCGCAAACTCACTCTCTCAGCGGTCGCGAGCGGAGCCGCCTGCCCACCCGGCAGGTATCCTCCGATCCGTGCGCCGATCATACTGCCCAAATGCTCGTGGAAGCGGCAAAGGTTCTCCAGCAGACGGCGAGCTCGACAGATCTTCCCGCGCAAATGAAGTGCCGCTGCCAGCGCTCGAACATCGCCACAGAGATCAGGACTGGCGAAGGCTCCAGCCAGATCGCGGCAGGCGCTTTCGATCTGTCCCGTGCAGTCTTGCATCGCCTCGCTGGAGCCGGTTTGCAGCCGGTCCACCATGCCATCCACGTGCACCGTGGCTGCGGCGATGCGTTCGATCAGCTCTTCTCGGCCCATCCAGCCTCGCCTCCGCTGGCGGATAAGGCTTCCGAAATCAGTCCTTTAACCGTCCCCGCGACGTTCGGTTGATAAGTCCCGCTGCGATAAGCCGAAGCCAGCGCGGCAGTCCGCGCGGCCCGCTGGCTTCCCTGAGCCGACAAGGCCTGCGACAGCTTCCCCAGTGTCCCAGAGAGCGACACCTGATCCCCACCGCCAGCCCTGCCCGCCAGCGACCCTCCAGAAACACCGCTTCCCGTTTTCTGCACGTCCTGCGTGTGCGTGGAAGCGGTCGACCCTGCGCCCGCCAGATTTCGATCGTAGACTTTCATGTCCATACGCCTATCCTCGGCTAAATGTAATATCGGCGCGTCCCCCCGAGTACTTTAGGTCCCGAGCAAGAAATTTTCGATGGCCCGGTATAAACTTTCACGATTTCCCTGCCGATGATTGGAATGACGACTATGGATGTCCACTCCATCTTATGGATTCAACCGCAGCGGGCCGGCGGGTCGGCACCGCTGCCGATAGAGCCTAAGGGCTGGAAAATCGACTTCTTCTTGTCCAGCGGAGGTCTCCCGGACTGCGGTGCCGCCGCATATGCCGCCATTGTGTTGGATTTCTCGACAGGCCTGTGGGGCGATGCAGACCTAGTCCAACAGGCTCGGGAAATGGCGATTGGGCGGGCGGTGCTGATTTATGATCCGCGCGGCATATTGGCCGACCGGTGCGGGGGGTTCGGGCGGGTCTCCTCACCGGTGGCGGTGTTCGCTCGCGTCAACGAAATGGTCGAAGCGCGCCGGACCAGCGGCTTGGCCGCTCTAGCTGAGCGGATCGGCAGCCAGCAGTCAAAAGAGGATTGGGAGCGCCTGTTGGTGGGCGACAGTCACGCCATGCGGCAGGTCGGACATATTATTCGGATGGTGGGAAGCCGGCGTGCTACCGTCTTAATCACCGGCGAAACCGGAACGGGGAAAGAGATCGCGGCGCGCGCGCTGCATCTGGCCGGGCCGCGCGGGCGCGGGCCGATGGTGGCCATCAATTGCAGCGCGTTGCCAGAGAATCTGCTGGAGGCGGAACTGTTCGGGCATGTGCGCGGGGCTTACACCGGGGCGCACCAGAACCGAATCGGACGGTTCGAACTGGCCAACGGCGGCACCCTATTTCTGGACGAAATCGGGGAGATGCCGCTCGACCTCCAGGCGAAGTTGTTGCGCGTACTGCAGGAGCGCGAAATCCAGCGCCTCGGCAGCTCGGATACGGTAAAGGTCGACGTCCGGGTGGTGGCCGCAACGAACTGTGACCTGCGCGCGCGCATCGCCGAAGGCCGTTTCCGCCAGGACCTGTTCTATCGCTTGAACGTCGTGCCGCTTCAGATGCCGCCGCTGCGGGCGCGCCGCGAAGATATTCCACCTCTGGCCGCGCATTTCACGCGACAGATCTGCGCCTCCGAGCGCCTACCGTTGAAGCGCTTGATGCCGGAAGCACTCCAAGGGTTGTGCGGGTATCACTGGCCTGGGAACGTGCGCGAACTGGAGAACGCGGTCGAGATGGCCATCGCGATGAGCGGCGATCGGATGGTGCTGAGTCCGGCGGACTTTCCGCTGCCCGAGACGCGCATGCGGCTCCCGCCTTCGGCGGAGATCCCCATGGTGGCAGTGCCCGATGGAGGGCTGGATTACGAGCGCACCATGGCGCTGATCGAGCGGAGCATTCTGGAGCAGGCCCTCGAGAAAACCGGTGGAAATAAAAAGGCTGCCGCCGAGATGCTGCGGCTGAAGCGCACGACGCTATCGGCCAAGGTGCGCAGTCTCGACTGGGTGGCCTGCAACTGAAGGAGGTTACCAGAGATAGTCTTTAGCGATGTCCCGTTTGTCGTAACCATCGAGGACGTGCACCACACGGATCTTCTTCAGGCTGACGGGCGAAAGCTGGCCGATGGGGATGTAGATGATGGTGCGTCCGGCCCGCGCGGCGATGGTCTTGAAAATCGAACGCGGCGGGCGCGCGGCTACATAGACCACGTAGTGGTGGATGGAATAATCCAGGGCCGCCAGCAGCAGACGCTCGGATTTGGATTCGGCGAATTCGTAATCCGCGTCGCGCCAGACGTCGTACATGCGCCGCGGGGGAAGGCTCATCAAAAGGCCGCCGTACTCCGCGCGTCCAATTCCCGGTCCCACGAGGTTGTCGAACGGAAAAGTCGAGTAGAACGCCATGTCCGATTCGTTCTGGTTCTCCCCGAGCCAGGTGGTCAGATACGGGTAACGATTGTCGCGGTCCTCGTCGAAGATCAGCACAACCGCGCCCACTTCGCCGTGAATCTTCTGGAACTGCCGCACGTAGATGCGCCCTTCGTACCACTTGTGAATGGTTTCCCGCATGTCGATGCCATCCAGGAAGGAAGTAGTGAAGGGCTCGACTCGCACGTTCTCCTCGGAGAGGATGCTCTTCCCCTTACGTTTGAGGAACCGGGCGTAGTCCTCGACAACTAAGTCCTCGGGAGGATACGAGCAGATGCCCGCGCCGTTCAACTGTTGGGCCCATTCGCCGGGAACCTTCTCCTTGGGCCGAGGCTTCAATCCGTATGGACGCAGGCGGCGCTTGGTGCTGGGCAGGCGCCGACGGAGACGGATGCGGCGCGTATCCATCCAAATTTCTTCACCGGAGATCCGCACGGTGAGCATGTCGGCAGTGGCCTGCTGCGGAGGGTAGCGTCCGGCGGCTTCCCAGACTTCCCAGGCGTAATTATCGTCCACCACACTGCGGCCGGCCACGGTCAGGTCGAAGACACCGGCGGATAGTTCGCTGCCCGCCAACGCCAGGTTGCGGGAGTAACGCCCCAGCAGGCGCCGTTGCCAGTGTGCCACCGGTTCCCCGGTGCTGGCCTCGTACTCTTTCTCGGCGGCCTGAAATACCGCAAGCTGGGCGCGGCGGCGGTCCACCAGAGCCGGATCGGCCATCTCCACACGAAACTGTTCATAGCGCCACTGAAGCGCCGGGTACTCGACGGTGATTTCGGCCAGCGACTCAGGGTGAGGGTTGAAAAGCTCGACCCCCTCGCGGTTGATGCGACCCATGGGCTGCGTTTGGGGCTCTTCCATGGCGTCCAGGACAGGGTCGAGCAGATTCAACGAAACCACCACCAGCATGGTGGCATCGGGATCCGTACCCTGGAGCTTCCAGGCGATTCCGGCCGCATGCGTGGCGATCTCAGGCGACCGCGGCTGGGGGTACACGCGGTAGGCGTCCACATAGCGGGTCAGGCCGATGTGGCTGACGGCATACGTATCGGGATATACATCCTTGAGGTGCGGCCGCTCGCCTGAATCCGGGTCGGCAAAGACGATTTCGGCGCCGATCTCGAGGCCCGTGCGAATGGCCTCGGTAAACGGGTCGGCGGGCTCAATGGGAACATAGATCGCCTGGTCCTCGCCGCGTGACTCGTCGGGATAAAAGATCAGCGACATCTGCGGGAGACGAGCCATCCCGCGCATCCAGGCTTCCTCGAGCGTCGCGGGGAGTTCGACCGCTATGATCTGCGGACGGTCGCGGAGAATGGCACGCCGCACTTCGATCGCGAACTCCATCTTGCCGGGGACCACCGGGAAGTACGTGAAGCGCCCGCGGGTGAGGCTGCCGGCGTCAGGAAGCGGAAGGTCGATTTCGCCGCGCATAGCGTAACGCCTCCTCGCCCAACACCTGCGCGAGCGAGGTTTCGAGCGCCTCGGTCTCGTGAGTGCGCTCAGTGGCCAGGCTCTTCAGCTTGATGGCGAAGCGGGCCACATTGATGCCGTCGCGGACGGTGTAGCGCTCGTCGGCGGCATGCGCCATCTGCAGGAAGTCGGCCACGTAGCTGAGAATGCGCTCGTCGGCGAAGGGCAGGTTTTCGCGCAGGATCTGGTATTCCTCGTCGCGCTCGGGAAAGTCGATGAAGATCTGCGGCTGGAGACGCGAGTGAATGTATTCAGGCAACTCGAAGGTCGAGGCGTCGTCGTTCATAGTGGCGACCAGCCGGAAGTGCGGGTGCGCTTTGATCTTGATACCAGCCACAATCGACTCGACATAGCGGCGATTGTCCAGGAGCGGCGCCAGGCTGGCCCAGCTCTTCTCGCTCATGCGGTTGCCTTCGTCGAGGATGGCGATGCCACCGCGGAGCATGGCGGTGACTAGCGGCGAAGCGACATAGCGCAGGCTGCCTTCACCGGCGATGACCGGCGTCACCAGCAGGTCTTCGGGACGCGTGTCCAGCGTGGCTTGCAGAATGTAGACGTCGCGGCCCATACGCTTGCCTGCGGCGTAGGCCAGGGTAGTCTTCCCAACACCGGGTTTGCCGAGCAGCCGCGGATTCATGGGAAGGTCGTGCTCGTTCACTACCATCCAGGCCGCCAGCAACTGGCGCATCAATTCATCTTGTCCGACCCACTGGACCGCGAGTTCGTCCGGGTGGGCCAGGTACAACGTGACGCCTTCGATCTCGACGGTCATGTACCCTCATTATGCTGCAAGTCCGGAGACCGGAGGGCGGCGCGGGTACGGCTGTTAATTAACACCCGTTCATGACAATGCGGTGGACTTTGATCAGCAAATCGACCTCCTGGCGGGAGATTCCCAACACCGAGGCGATCTGTTCCGGCGGTTCGCCGCGACGATGCATGCGGAGCGCCTGCGAGCGTCGGCTGAGATTCAACCCGGCTCGCGGTATTCCACCGGGGACACCAGCGGGCGGCTGCTGCCGTAAGTCCCGGACTTCTTGCGACAAATTCGCGACGGCCTTGCCGACGCCCTCTACTGTGGCGGTCAATTGTCCCGTCTCGGCGATGGCTCTTCGCTCGGCCACTCCGGCCAGTACCCGGGCACGCGACAGGGCCAGAAAGCTCAGTGCCGCCGACGCCAGAGAGATACCGCAGAGCAAGGCCAGGGGCAAGGCTGTGCTCATCGTAGACTCCGCAGGCGATCGTGCCGGTTGACGATCTCCTGAATACGGACGCCGTAATTTCCATCCACTACCACCACCTCGCCACGGGCAATCAGGCAATGGTTGACCAGCACTTCGACGGGATCGGTTACGCCGCGGTTCAACTCGACGATCGAGCCGGTGGTGAGTTTCAGAACGTCGCGCATCGGCAATTCGGCTTTGCCGAAGGAAATGCTGACCGGCAGATCGACATCGAGCAGCAGGTCCAAAGTGCGCGATTTGACCGCGGTGGGAGCGGGCGGAGGTTCGCCCCCCTGAGCAACCGCGCTGGAGGGTGACGTCGGAGCCGGTGTGAGCTGGGCAATCAGGGCGGCATTGAGCGCCACGAGAAGCGGTACGGCCGGCCCTTCGGTAAAGCCGAGCGAAACCCGAGCCCACTCTTGGACAGCGGCCGACGGGGCGCGCTCGACTCCAGCGCCGCAATTCACTTCGTGGCCGGCCACCGCTCCGATGCCTCGAGCCATGGCGGAGAGGGATTGGCCCAGGATCTCGAACCAGGTATTGCGAGCTTCGCCTATCTCGACCTTTTCGAGGCCGGCCGCTTTTAAGGTCAGGGTGCCGGCAAATTCCCAGAGAGCCTGTGGTGCGCCGACCCATGCCGTCGCCTCCCCGGCAGGTTGGAAGGGCTGCTCCCACCAGAGGATCTCGTTTTCGGGCAGGCCTTCCGCGGAGAGCACGTCCGAGAGCGGTCCATCAACGGCTTGCCAAGCGGCTTTCGGAAGCTGGTCGGTCATGGATTCGAGAACCTGGGCGAGGCTCTCGACCCACTGGTTCAGGATCTCGCGGGCGTCCTCCCGCGCGTCGAGCCGCGGGTTATCCGGCGCGCTCATGCAATCACCGCCCCTCTCGCGCTCGGCCATTTCTCGGATACATGGGATCTCAGGCGCAGGATAGCCTGCGATTTGAGTTGCGAGATACGGGATTCGTGCAGATTGACGATCTGGGCGATCTCCCGCAGGGTCAACTCCTCGTGGTAATAGAGGCTTAGCACGGTGCGCTCAATGGCCGGAATTGCCTCGATGCCTTCGGCCAGCAGGCGCTCCAGTTCGCTCCGTTCCAGGACCGCCGACGGCAGCGTTTCGCCGTCATCGGGGATGTAATGCAGCAGGTCCTTGCCGGGATCGCTGTGGGCTCCTTCCAGGCTCGCGATGTTGAGGCCGCGGATCTCGACCAGCCATTCGTGGTACTCGTCGATGGAGATTGCCAGTTGGGCCGCAATCTCCTCTTCGGAAGGAGTGCCCTGTAGGCGCTGTTCGGCCGCGGCGATGGCGGCTTCGATCTGCTTGGCCTTGCGGCGCTTCTGGCGAGGCGCCCAGTCCAGTCCCCGCAGGCTGTCCAGAATGGCGCCGCGGATCTTGTACTCGGCATAAGTCTTAAGCTTGACATTGTGGCGCGCATCGAAGTTGTCGATGGCCGAGATCAGACCGATGACCCCGGTCGACACCAGGTCTTCGAGGCTGATGTTCTCAGGAAGCCTTTCCTGGATCCGGCGTGCGATCAGGCGCACTTGCGGGAGATGCTCCAGAATTAGCCGTTCCCGTTCCTCTTCGGTCAACGTTTGCGCCGGTGAATAGGAGTACATAATCTGATTCCCCCTATGCGGCCGAAAGCGCCGCGCTGCGCGTTCCGCCGAGAATCGATTCCAGAAGGCGGCTGGTGGAAGCTGTTTCCAGGTCTTCGGGGATGCGTTGTCCGGTTGCGAAGAACGACAGAGGTCTGGCGCTCCGTGCAGCTTCCTGAAAGACTGCTCCCAGGGAGCCGGTCTCGTCCAGCTTGGTGAAGAGCAGCCGGTTCGGCCGGAATGCCTCGTAGCGATTGGCCATGCGGGCCAGATCGGCGGATCTCATGGACGCCGGCAGCACCAGGTGCGTATCGATGTCGGCGCGTGTGGCCAGGAACTGAGCGAGTCCTTTCGAGACATCGAAATCGGAGTATCCGAAGCCCGGCGTGTCTATGAAGATATACTCCTTGCCGCGGTTCTCTTCGATGGCTTGGGCCAGCGCGCCGACCGTGTCCACGAACTGGAAGCCGACTCCGAGAATCGCGGCGAAGGATCGCAACTGCTCGCTGGCAGCGACCCGGTAATTGTCCATCGCAAGCAGCAATACCGGACGGCGGCAGGTGAGTCCGTGATTGACCGCCAGTTTGACCAGTGTGGTGGTCTTGCCTCCGCCCGGCGGACCAACCAACGCCACGATGCGCGGTGTGGTTTCGCCTCGGCCCAGCGCCGCTTGAATAGTCATGCGCGATTCCAGTTCCTCGGCGAGAGCGCGCTCGAAAGCTGGGTCGGTGTCGGACGCCGCGCGCACGGATCCTTGGAGCCGGGCTTCGGCGGCTTGCATCACCTCGCGCGCCAACTCGGGGTCCATATCGCTGGCGAGGAGCATGGCGAAACCCTCGGAACCGCCCCACTCGCCCGATCCGAAAGCGCCGCGTTGCAGAGTCCGCCGCATGCCTTCCAGCTCTTTCTTCAGGTCTGCGAATTCGCGCGCAAAGCTCGCGCTACCGCTGAATGCCGCGGCCGATTCGGCCGGCAGTGCACCGGCGGAGTCTGCGAGACTGTTCTCCTCGGCGGGCAAATCGGTGGCGAAGACGACTTCGTACTCGCCTAGGTGGCAGGATTCCGGCGGCGCTTTGCGGGTGTTGACCAGCATGGCGTCCGTTCCCAGCTCTTGCCGGGCCATGGACATGGCGTCCTCCACCGTATGCGCGAAATAGGACTTGATTCTCATCTGTCTGCGCTCTCCCTTCTCCGGTGCGCTCGAGCGGGCCGCCGCACGAGTAAGCTATCGTCAGAGGCGCAGAATTTCTGTAGAGCCGATTTACGAAATACTGCCCTGAGACTGCACGCGCAGCCCCGGCGGTACTTCGTTATGGGCGAGGAAGAACAGGTTTGGCAGCGCCGACTCGGCGATCTGCCGCAGGAAATACCGGGCTCCTGAGGAAGTAATCGCTACGACCGGTGTTTCCGCAGAACTGATCCGGCTTTGCAGGCGGTTGAGAATGTCCCGGATAGCCTGGGGCGCGAGTGTCAAGTGACTGGTCTGCTCGCCGTGCTCGACGGCGCTTTCCACGGCGCGCTCGATCGAGGGGTCAAGGAACCAGGCCGGCAGGTCGCCGGAGCGGTTCAGGTACGGCTTGACCACTGCCCGTCGGATAGCCTGGCGCACATACTCGGTGAGCAGAACCGGATTGCGGGTGGCCGCCGCGGCTTCGCCCAACGCCTCCAGAATGGAGACAGCGTCGCGGATAGAGACGCGCTCGCGCAGCAGGTTTTGCAAGACTCTTTGCAAGGTCGCCAAAGGCAACAGCTTCGGAACGAGATCCTCGACCACCTTGGGATGCTCCACACCGACACGGTCGAGCAGGCGCTTGGCTTCCTGACGCGTGAACAGCTCGTGAGCATGGCGGCGAATGAGCTCCGCCAAGTGGGTCCCCAGTACGCTCACACTATCGACCACCGTGAAGCCCAGGTTGCGGGCCCGCTCGACGCGGTTGGCGGGAATCCACAGAGCGCTCATCCCAAAAGCCGGCTCGCGGGTAGCCTGGCCCTCGAGCGGCGGCCCGCCCAGCGCCGTCGGGATGGCCAGTTCACAACCCTGCGGCAGTTCGTAACGCGCCACCTCCACGCCCTTGAGCGAAATGACATATTCGCGGCTGCGTAGCGAGAGATTATCGGTCACCCGCACAGGCGGCAACAGGTAGCCGAGGTCGCTGGCCAACTGGCGGCGGATCGAGGAGATGCGTCGCAGCAACGGCGATTCTTGGGCGCCTTCCACCAGGTTGACCAGTCCGAGGCCGACCTCGATGGCCAACGGTTCAACCCGCAGCAGCGACTCCACATTCTCCTTCGGTGCCGCCGGCTTGGCTTCGTTCGCTGCGCCGGATTCTCTGGCCGCTTCTCCTTTGCGCATGCGCCAGCCCGCGAACCCGGCCGCTCCACCGAGCAGCACAAACGGCAACTTCGGCAAACCCGGTAACGCGGCCAGCGCCAGCAGGACGCCGCCCGCCAGCAGCAGAGGTTGCGAATTACCGAACACCTGGCGTCCAAACTCAGTGCCCAGGCGAGCGTCCGAACTGGCACGCGTCACGATCAGGCCGCCTGAAATCGAAATCATCAGCGCGGGAATGACAGTCACCAAGCCATCCCCGATGGTCAGCACGGTATAGGTTTCGAGCGCCTTGCCCAAATCCATGCCGTGCTGCAAGACGCCGATCAGAAAACCGGCCACGATGTTGATCCCGGTGATCAGGATGCTGGCCACCGCGTCGCGCTGGGTGAATCGCGAGGCGCCGTCCATGGCGCCATAGAACTCGGCCTCGGTAGCCAGTTGCTTGCGCCGCCGCTTGGCTTCTTTCTCGTCGATCAGCCCCGCGTTCAGGTCCGAATCGATGGACATTTGCTTGCCCGGCAGAGCGTCCAGGGTGAAGCGGGCGGTGACCTCGGAAATGCGCACCGCGCCGTGATTGATGACCACGTACTGAATAGCGATCAGCACCAAAAAGATCACTGCGCCGATGATGTAGTTGCCGCCCACTACGAAGCTGCCGAACGCTCCGATGACTTCGCCGGCCGCCGAGGTGCCGGTATTGCCCTCCAGCAGAATCAGCCGCGACGAGGAGACATTGAGCGCCAGGCGAAACAGAGTGAGCAGCAGCAGAGTCGTGGGAAAGGCGGTGAAGTCCACCGGCCGTATCAGATATAGCGAGACCATCAGCACCATGACCGACATCAGGATGTCGGTGACGATCAGCAGGTCCAGCAGGAAGGGCGGCAGGGGCGTAATCAGCGCCATCACAATTGCCAACACCGCCACCGGCACGGCCATCTCGCGCAGCAGCCCGAGCGGCAGGATTTCGAGCCATTTGGGCTTCGTGGAAATGGGCAGAGCGCGAGCGGGCGTCATGCGGCTAACCTGGCAACTTTCCGTTCATCAGCTTGAAGATATAGGCGAGAATCTCGGCGACCGCGCGGTAGAGATGCGGCGGAATCTCCTGCCCGACATCCACTGACTTGTACAGCGCCTGCGCCAGCGGCGGGTTCTCGATGATGGGCACCTGGTGTTCGCGCGCGATTTCGCGGATGCGCAGCGCCAGGTAGTTCTTGCCTTTGGCCACCACCAGCGGCGCCGCCATGCTGTCCAACTGGTAGCGGATGGCCACCGCGAAGTGCGTCGGGTTGACCACCACCGCCGTAGCCTTGGGAACCTCCTTCATCATGTTGCGGCGCGCGCGATCGCGTTGGAGGCGGCGGATCCGCGCCTTCATCTGCGGATTGCCTTCCATCTCTTTCATCTCTTCGCGGATCTCCTGCTTGCTCATGCGCAGGTCGCGCCGGTGCCGTTGCATCTGGCGGTAGAAGTCCACCACCCCAAAGACCAGGAACACGCCGGCCGCCTTCCAGAACAGCGACATCAGCGAACCGGCCAGCAGCGCGAAGCCGCCCTCGACGCTCCCAAGGGGAAGCGCCATAAAGGCGTTCAGGTGATCGCGAGTGACTACGTACACGGCCCAAAGAAACACTGGTAGCAGCACGATCGCCTGCAGCAAGGCGGGCAGATTTTGACGAGGCAACTCGCGGAGCTTGGCTGCCGGACTGAGGCGGCTCAGGTCGGGCGCCAGTTTCTTGAGGCTGAAACCGAAGCGAGTCGTCACCAGCCGGAAGGCCAAGGCGGCGATGGCCACACCCAGACCCGCGAGAGCCAGCGGCAAGATCAGTTGACGGGCGATGCGATAGGCCGCCTGCGTGAGATCCTCCGGAGCCAGGTCGCGCGCATACGCCAGAGAGAACAACCACCTGGTGACAATCTTCAGCTGCGCGAACCATCCTGCCGAGCCGGCACCCAGGAGCGCCAGCAGGACCATAAACTGAAGCGCCGCCACAAATTCGCGGGCGGCCGGAAACTGTCCTTCTTCGCGGGCCTTGTGCAGCCGTCGTTGGGTCGGTTCTTCGGTCTGGCTGGAACGGTCCGGCATGGCGTTTCATATCCCGAGCGTCCGACGGGCGGCGGCCCAGGCCAGCGCCGCCGAAAGGCCCATTAGCCGCGGGAATAGCGCTACCAGCCAGCTCAAAACCATTAGGCCGCAGAGCATCTTGGCCGGGAAAGCCAGCGAGAGAAGCTGAAGCTGCGAGTTGATCCGGCCCAGCAGAGCCAGCGCAACGTCCACCATCACCAGGAGGGCCACGACTGGTAGGGCGAGCCGCAGGCCGATCGAAAACATCGCGCTACCCAGATGGATCATGATCACCCCGGATGCCGGCGTGAGATGATAGGCTCCCGGGGGGGCCTTTACGAGGCTTTCGGCGAACAGCCGCAACACCTCGCGATCCAGGCCGAGTGCAAAGAACAGCATCCCGGCGACCAGTTGCGCGAACACCAGCAGCACACCGGAATCAGCTTCCGTGTTGGGATCGATCGTCGAGGCAAAGGCGTAGCCGGCTTGCAGGCCAAGTACCTGCGCGCCCATGGTAAAGACTTCCATGGTGATCGCCACCGCCACTCCGATCGCGATCCCTACGGCCGCTTCGCCCAATGCCCAGCCTGCCAGCCGACCGATTCCGAAGGGTGGCACGATCGCGGGCCAGAGAGGCATCAGAGCCACGGTGAAGCCGAGCGCAAAGGCCGCCCGCGCCGGATCGGCGACGCTTTTCATGCCCGGCATCGGGACGAAAACCAAAGCCCCCGAGATGCGCACCAGCACCAACAGGAAGCCGTAGAGCTTCCCCAGCGGGAGCGTCACCTCAGTGGGCATAGCGCCCCAGATTGCCCAGCAATGCCGTGGTGTAGGTCATGGTCTTCGACAGCATCCAGGGGAGCAGCAGCAGAAAGCCCACCAGGAAGGCCACTAAACGCGGCACGGTGCTGAAGGCGTTATCCTGCATCGAGGTGGCGATCTGCACCAAACTGACCACGATGCCCGTGACGAATCCGATCAGGAGAATCGGAGCAACCAGCCAAAACGTGGTGATCAGCGTCTGGCGCACGATTTGCACGACCGTGTCGGGTGTCATTGGTAGAAGCTCTTCATCAGCGATCCGACCACCAGGTTCCAGCCGTCCACCAATACGAACAGCAGGATCTTAAAAGGCGCCGAGATCATCACCGGTGGAAGTTGCATCATGCCGATCGACAGCGTGCACGAGGCTACGACCAGGTCAATCACCAGGAACGGCAGAAACAGCACCGCACCGATCTGGAATCCAGTCTTCAACTCCGAAAGAATGTAAGCCGGGACGAGCACTTTGAGGTCGAGATCGTCCGGCGTATGCGGAGCGGGTTCATGGGTCATCTCGACCATCAGCTTGATATCCTTTTCGCGGGCGAAGCGCACCAGAAAAGCGCGCAGAGGACGAGCGCCCTGGTCCATGGCCTGAGACAGGGTCAACTGTCCGTTTTCGAGCGGCTCCCAGCCCTGGTGGTACATCTCGGCCGCCACCGGCTGCATGAGGATTATGGTCAGAAATAGCGAGAGGCCGAGCAGCACCTGGTTCGACGGAATGGTCTGGGTACCAAGGGCCTGCCGCAGAAAATGCAGGACGACGGTGATGCGGAGGAACGGCGTGACGCACATCACCGCGGCCGGCAGGACCGTCATCAGGGTCAGCAGCAACAGGATCTGCATGGGCATGCTGAGAGAGGCGTCGCCTTTCCCGGGCGTGATGCCCAATAAGGTAAAAGGCTGAGGAGTGGCAGCCGCCGCGGGAAAAGTCACGAGCAGCAGGGCGGCACGTCGCGCGTTCATCGTGCGCCTCCGGACCCGGCCCTAAGTTCCCCGCTCGCAAGGTCGCTGATCAAAGCGCAGCCGCCGGGCGAGGACGACACCAGCATCAGACGTCCGCCCGCCCGAACCAGGTGGAGGCTGTGCTGCGGTCCGAGCGGCAGCCGCTCCAGGCACTCCAGTTCACGCCTTTTGGGGACCGTGGACGCTACCCATCCGCGCCGGCGCAACCACCATAGTGTGGCCGCGAGCAGGGCGAGCACCCCCGCCACGGCCATCCACTGCTCGATAAATTCCATTTCTGATGCTCCTCAGTCGTCACGGAAGTCGGTGATCCGCACCCCCAGAGTGTTCTCGATCACCACGATCTCTCCAGAGCCGCATAAAACGCCACCCACGTAGATATCGATGTTCTCGCCGGCCGACCGCGAAGTACCGAGCACGCTGCCCACTTCGAGTTCCAGCACCTCGCGCGTCCGCATGGTGCGCCGGTCGAGTTCGACCTCGATCTCGACCGGTATTTCGCCGAGCGATGCTATCTCTTCCTGAGGAGTCATCGGCAGTTTAGTGAATTAAGTTGATAGTGTCCTGACTTAAAGTGTCGGCCGTGGTGACTACCCGCGAATCCGCCTCGTAGGCGCGCTGGTAGACCATCAGGTTAGTGAACTCGGTGGCGATGTCCACCGTAGAGGCCTCCAGCGAGCCTCCCTCGATGTCGCCACGCCCGCCTGTTCCAGGCATCCCGATGGACGGCGTGGCCGTCTGCGAGCTGATCTGGAAGTTGTTGTTTCCCATAGCGATCAGGGTCGAAGGATTACGGATGGAAGCGAGCGCGATCTGCCCTACCACGGATTGGTTACCGTTGGAGTATTGGGCCAGCACCGCGCCCCCGTTCGCCAGCCCGACATTCACCAGTTCGGCCGCGGCCGAACCGTCCTGCGAAATGGACGACTGCGCCGAGGGTTGGCTGAACTGGGTGATCTCGCTGGCCGAGCCGTTGAACAGATCCCAGTTAAGGGACAGGTCCGAGGCGCCGTCGGCCAGGCCGGAGACCGTCAGACTCACCGGGCTCGCATTGGATGTATCCAGTTGGCCGCTGCTGGTGAATGTCAGGCTGCCGGTGCCCACCGATACCGATGTATCGGTCGAGCCGACATCCACCCCCGGCACGGTGACGTTGTAGTTCCAGGCGTTTGCGCCGGTCTTTTGGAAATCCAGCGTCAAGATATGCGAGTTGCCAAGGCTGTCGTAGACCGTTACGGGCGTGCTGAAATCCGATGAGGTGTCGGTCGAGGAGTATACCGTGGCCCGCGCGTTCAGATTCATCTCCACGGAGAACTTCGAGGTAGGAACCGGGGCGCTCAGCGACCCTACCGGAACGACAATCTTGCCGACCGGACCGTTGGTGTTGACCCCGCCAGTCGTGGGATCGCTGGTCGTCCACCCCTGGACATAGTCGCCGGTGTCGGTCATCAGGTTTCCGTTCTTATCCACATCGAAGTTCCCGGCGCGGGTATACAGGGTGTTTCCCGAAGCGTCCGTAACCACGAAAAACCCATCTCCCTGGACGGCGGCGTTCATGGTGCCCGCACTCGCCTGGATGGCACCCTGGGTAAACTCCATGGTGGTGAGCGGTTCGCCAGTGCCAAAACCGACCTGAGTGTCGCCGAGGCCGGCGCCTAGCGATTGCGTGACCAGAGACTGGAATTCCACCTCGCTGGTCTTGAAGCCCGTAGTGTTGAGATTGGCCAGATTATTGCCCACCACGTCGATGGCGGTGGAATTGGCGTTGAGTCCCGAGAGTGCTGTTGAAAAAGAGGTAAACATCGATTTCTCCTAATGTTGCGTGCTGGCGGACGAAATTCCCAGGTATTGCTGGACGTCCTGGCGGATCGCCGAAATATCGTTGCCCGTGTTGATGGACTGTTCGAGCGTCTGGAACTGGGCCAACTGGGTCACGAACTCGGTGCCCTGGGGAGGATTGAGGGGATCCTGGTTTTGCAGTTGGGCCACCAGAAGTTGCAGAAACATGTTCTCGTTCACGGTGCCCGGTTGGGTGGGAGCGGCGGACGAGGTCTGGCCGGCCGTCCCGGTGTTGTTGTTGTTCGAGATGGGTGACATGCGATTCTCCTTAGAACTGATTGGTTTTGGCGAACGGACGCCGGCACGCAACGCCGGGCGGCAGAGGACACGGCCCCCGAAACGCCCGGGTTTCAGCGCAGCGCGTCGAGGAGCCATTGGAAGTCCTCTCCTTTCTCCCGGTCTGGGACAGCCTCCGGCAACCGGGGCCGCCGCGGCGGAGCATCCTGCTCTCGCTCGCGGGAATTCGAATTGCCGTGGTTGCCGGAGCTCTGAGCATCGGACGGGGACGCCGCCTGGGCTGTCCGCAGGCGCTCGCCTCCGCCGGCTGCATGCCAGGTTTCGGCGCGCAGACCAGTTTGCTCGAGACGCGAGGACAGCGACGGCAGGTGGTCGCGAAGATCGCCGGCGAGGCGCTCATCCGGTGTGTGCACGGCCACTCGCAGCTCACCGGCGCGGTCTTCGACATGTACTTCGACGCGGCGATCGCCCGCCGAAAGATCGAGCTTAATGTCGTGCACGGCCTGGCTGGGAGCCTTGGGCGGTTCAATGATTTCCGGAACGGCTTTGGGGGCTGGCGCCGGCGGCGGGGCGGGGCGGTCGGAGGAGGTCGCCGGGGGCGCGGGTACAGGCTGCGCGGCCGGCGACCAGCGCGACGGCTGAACTTCCGGCTGCGCTGTCGCAGTGAATACGGCCGCCTTGCGCTCGGCGGGATCTTCCGCCGGGGCGTGTTCCGTATTACGCGCGGCCGCGATTGGGCTGGGGGCCGCAGCAGCGACTCGCTCCGAGGCCTGGGGCGTCGCTGGAGTTGCGGACGAGTCGGGCCGTTGCGGCAACGGGGGATCGGGTTTCTGCGGAGTGGCATCTACCGACGCGGGCGGCGCCTCCGTCTGGGGATCGGTGAGAGGTTTCAGGATGCCATGGAAGGCCAGAGGAGTCGCGGGGGTGGAAGCGGTGCTGACCGACACAGCCGCAGAATTCCCAGCCAGGGGGTTGAAGAGCGGTGTGGACGGTGGAGAGCCGGCGCGGCTTTCGGTTGGGGCGTCAGGAATTGACGCAGGCGCGGTTGCGCCCGGAACGCCGGTATAAGGAATGCGAGTTGGGGCCGGCGCAGTCACCATGTCAGCGGTCGCGGAAGCGCTTGCGGAAGCGCTTAAGGGCGCTGCCCGACAAACCTCTGGAGCGAATTGTGGCTCTTGAGGGACGTGCGCCAGGGAATGCCAGGGCTGGCTGGTGGCGTCCGATTCGAACCGGGGTTCCACGGGATCGTTCTCCACCTTGGCTGGCGTCGCGGAAATTGCTTCGGGCGCACCGTCTGCACGCGTGGGGGCTGGTTCGGTCGCAAGGGGAACCGGCTTCGCGGGGTTGGACCCGGTAGGCGGGAGTATCGGCAGCGGATCCAACTGCAGAGCCGCAGCGGGACCCGCCAGCGGCTTCTGGGTCGCGACACTTATCGGCGGAGCATCTGGGCTTACAGCCGAACGGCCATCGAGTGCCGGAGCAGGAGGCTCAGGCTTGGATGCTCGCGGGCGGTCCGGAGCCGGTTGCGCTCGCTCGACTCGTGTGCCGGCGAGGATGCGAAACTTGGGATCGTGCTTTGCCGCATCGATTGGCCGCGGCCTGTCCGGTGGCGGCTTTCTCGGTTGCACCTTGCGCTGCGGACGCACTGCCGGGCTGCTCGGCATAGTGACGCCGCGGGCGACGGAAGCTTTCGGGGCCGGCGGGTCATTTCGCGCCGGAACGGGCTTTGGTCGATTGGGTTGTGTGGGCTGTGAATTCGTGCTGTCGCAAGGTTCGGACTGAGCTTGTAGCTGCGACTTCGAAATCGGCTGTTGGGTCAAGACCGGGGTTATCGCCGGACGCCAGTCGTGAGTTACAGGCTGGGGCAGCCCGGCAGCATCACCTTTCTTAAGCTGGACTTGTTCGGTAGGCGCTCCGTCCGGTGCTTCCGCGCTGTCGGAAGGTTCGGGCAGCGATTCCGTCCGCGGTGCAGCAATGGGCTGGTGGGTCACAACCGGCGTTGTCGCGGGTTGCGAGTCGCGGGCCAGGAACTGCGGCTGGCCGGCAGCGTCGCCAGAATAGTTGAGGTGGACCTGTTCGGGCGCATCCTTTGCCACCGAAGCAGCCCACGGTTCCGGCTCCTCTGCGCTGTGGCAAGGTTCGGGCAGCGATTCCGTCTGCGGCGTAGGAATCCGCTCTCCGGTCACAACCGGCGTTGACGCGGGTTGCAAGTTGTGACCTAAAAGCTGCGTCTGGGCGGCAGCATCGTCAGAATACTCCCGGTTGACTTGTTCGGGGGCACCCTTTGCCGCCGAAGCGGTCGGCGGTCCGTCCGGCGTATAGGACAATGCGGCAGACGGATTCGCCTCGAGAGCACTGGAAGGCGCCTGCGGCCTCGATGGACTGGACGTCGCCAGGCTGCTGGATTCTCGATGCAAGGAGGGCCGCGTGTCAATTGCGACCCGAGCGGCTGCCCGGGCCGGCGTCGCCGCTGGCGGCATGAGTACGGATGCTTGTCGTAAGACGGGCTGCCGGTGAGGAGCAGTTTGCAAATCGACAGACTCTGCAGTCGTGTTCTGTACTTCGCTCGCCGGTTCGGCCGGTTCGGCCTGGGGAGGCCAGATTTGCGGCACGCTTTCGCGCGCATCGTAC
>Ga0335085_10006304_pt1 | contig 18776 bp, 38 predicted proteins | sample Lox_Sample_45_FD_206712 | JGI IMG/M metagenome (GOLD analysis project Ga0335085, IMG submission 206712) | Soil microbial communities from Loxahatchee National Wildlife Refuge, Florida, United States - Lox_Sample_4.5 | ecosystem: Environmental > Terrestrial > Soil > Wetlands | place: USA...
AGATTCTGAAGTTTTGGCACGGATTGTGCCTATTGCAACTGATCGGGGCGGGGAGCCCCTTAAAAGACCCCTGGACGCGTTGGCGTTCAGGGGTAAAAGATCACACCACAATGGAAGGATACGCTTCGAGACTATACCACCGTTTTGTGACGTATGCAACACTTTAGCGTATTGACAGTGTGAACATCTAGGTGCTAGCATGTGTCCACTATTAAAACAGAGGATACGCTTATGAAAAAATTTGAGATAAATCATTTTAATTTATTACTGAAATTGGTTGACGATTCTATTAGGTTTGCTGGTAAAGACAAAACCGATTCAGCCTGTCGTATATTTTTAGCTAGACTCGCCGGATTTTTGCAGGCCAAAAGCGTTGATTACGTACCCACCGGCATTCTTCAAATTTGCATTGAAGAGTTAATGCCTCATTTACGCGAGGTTACTAGTGACACAATCCCCGCTCAAGGGCGCGAAGCGGACCCGCAAGGTTCTATATCTCACAGCGGGTGAAGCTGAAGCCTTGGAATATATAGCTGCCATGGACGGCATATCTGAATCAGCCGTCATCGCCCGCGCATTGCGGACCGTCATTCGTCCGATGCTCACAGCGAACGGCGAATTTAATATGGTAGGTACAAACAATGAATCAAGAAATCAAAGCTGAAGAATTGCGCGCATGGCGACAAGCTGCCATTGCCGATGGTTGGTATAGCGAACCTCTTTATAAACATCACCTGGACGCAGAAGACTACCGTCTTACCGATTCCGCCGGATTCACAGCCCACATACTGATAAGGTCGAACCTGAACGACATAAGCGTTTGGGGTCCTGATGGGTTGTGTATACAAAAAATCCCAACCACCTATGATCGGGCTTGCTTAGAAGCTGCAATTCGTTATTGCTCTCACTGTGATACATGGGATGTTGATACAGTGCGGTATTCGTTTGCGGGTCGCTGTTGTAAAAACTGTCGCCCGGAATTAGCAAAGAAGCATGAGCAACCCGGTTGGACCAAATAGCTTTACTTACCCCGGAGAAAAACCAAAATGCAACTCTACAAAGTGATATGGGAAGACATCGACCAAGGCCCCTGTTTCAGCTTTCACGCAACCGAGCGAACCGCTGAAGCCAAGGTTACCCGCATACAAAATAAATACAACGCGGATCACATAACCAAGCCCGCAATATTGACCATGCACGTTCCAGCCGATAAAGCAGAGTTTGTCGCATGGCTGAATAAGCAGTTCCTCCAAAACAATAATTGGTAAGTGACCATGTTGATAGGTCGCTTGCACCCAAAAGAAACAGAACTATTGGTCACACGCGCCGGCCGCGTTAAGCACAAAGGCAAAATGTATGATTATCACGCCTGTTTTGATTCTGGTTTGCCTGTCATTCGGAGCGTGGAAACCGGGCATTGGTTTACGATAACATGGGACGAAATCATAAATTTAGCTGTTGCGCGGGGCATAGACACTGAACCGTCAAAGGGTAATGTATGAATCTCACCGAACGCCAATTTATCACCGCCATCGCCTACACCAATAAATTGTCGGTGGAAAAGAAAAAGGACATCGTACGCCGATACTGCGGTTTCGCGGATCGCGTCAAAGCTGAAGGGATGCTTTTAGAATTGCTCGCCGAAAATTTGCGTGAGCGTGAAAAGAGAGGTTATAGAAATGACTGAATCCGAAGCCAAGAAAAAATGGTGTCCTTTTACTCGCGTGCTAAATACGCTCAGCATTGGCGGTCATTCTGATACAAGTTTTAATCGACGCCAGGATGATTGGATGCCTTTAGGTGCTTGCTGTATCGGTTCTGGGTGTATGGCATGGCGCCATAGCAACCAACAATCTTATGATGGCGGCTTAACCTATAAGCCCGATCCCGAATCGGGCTATTGCGCCTTGATGGTAGTACGCTGATGCTCGACAACGTCCTTCCCGCCCGCGAAGCCTACCACCTAGGCCGATCCTACTATGAGCAAGGCAAGCCCAAAGCCGCGAACCCTTATGACACCAGCACACCTACCGGCCGCGCCAGCTGGTATCACTTCAAGCGTGGATGGGATCGTGCGGCTTATGACGCGATTATGAAAGGCAGACAACTACATGAAAACGGCGAAACTTGATCCTCTAAATCCCGGCGACGTGTGCCTTATATTATGGTCGCGTGAGCCTGAATGCGTCGGGACCGAATGCACTGTTTTATCTTATGGACGCTTCGGAGATTTTACACCACTAGCGGCGACCGGGTTTCAGGATCACATGGTTTATAATGTTAAAACCAAATATTTTGGAAGCGGATATTATCAACGCCACAACCTTTTAAAAATCTCTCCCGACAAAACCCAAAAATTTGAATCGTGGGAAGATTGGGCAAAGCGTTGGACTTCTCATAGCCTTATCCCATGAACACCACAATCCTAATCATGCTCTTACTCGCCGCCCTCGCTTTCGGCCTTTCCCTCGGCTACGGATGGGGCTACATCGTAGGCTATGGCGAGGGCTTCCTTAACAAGCGCCGCCTAGATAGGAATCACCCGGAATGAAAACCTTCAACATAGAAATGACTGAGGAACAGGACGCGCACGTTAAACAGGCGAGCATTCAGCTTTTAGACAAATTGCCTGCGAAGGCGATGCTTGTACAGCTGCACGGCGTCCATGACGGTATCCCCTTTCACATTAATATCACGCGCGGACCTATCGCGTTGTTGGTTCAATCATTGGCCGACGTGCATTATGCAACGGTTCAAACCCCTGAAAAATTGGATAGTTAACTATGACACCCGAACGTGCTAAAGAATTGTTACCAATAATCGAAGCCTTTGCAAACGGGAAAAAGGTTCAATGGAGACTGAGAAAATCGGATACATGGTGCAATACAGATGATCCCGGTTTTTCAGAACGGTTTGAATATCGAATCAAACCCGAACCTAGAATGTTTTGGATAAATGTGTACCCGCATATTATGACGGCGTGGGATTCCGAAAAGAGAGCAAGAGGAGCTGCCGATACCGGCGCCATTCGCATTGCCGTACCTTGTCGCGAAATCACACCCGACGAAAACTAAAAAGCAGTAACAACCCCTCTCACCCTTCCAAATAGAAAAGCCGCCTTGACAGGCGGCTTGAGAGAGGTTTACTTTGGCAGGCCACACGGGTAGACGGCCCGTGCTGCCAAGCAAAATAAATACAGTGGGACATAATGTCAAGGATAAAGGCTAAAAAGCCCTCTCTTTCTTATGACGCGAAGGTCAAACGCTTTCGCGATGCCCGCGGCCGGTTCATTCCAAAATCTAAAGGAATGCGTTCCAAATACGCGCGGACCACCTTTTACCGCATCACCAAGAAAGGTCCCGCCCGAGTGCGCCGCGCCACACCCGCAGCGCCTCCACGCAAAGCCGCCAAACCCACAAAGCCGGCAAAGCCCACCAAACCCCCAAAGCCACAGCAACCCCCCAAGAAACTGCCCGCCTTCACCGAATCCGCCGCCACGTCACAAGGCAAGATCGTCAAAGGGCAACGTCTTTTTTCTGGTTTGGGCAAGTGGAAGGCCGGCACCGTGGCGGCTTTGCTGCTGCGCCTGATGAAGCGGGGGTATACCGTTTTTCGCCTCTGGTACAAGCTAAAAGATATTGGCTTTGGTTCGGAGGGACAGTATCAGAAAGGATCAAACATCGGTTCAACCACGTCGATGTTGTGGAACGTGATGACACGCAATAAAGTATGGGAAGAAATTCTTGATTACCTGGACCGCACCATTTACAGCAAAACCGGACGGGTAATTTATTTTTGGGCTTCTAAGAGGGCACAATTTGCATGAACGTTGATAGCGTGTACTTAACTTATGATGGCAGACGCACCATTGTTTTAATTGAAATGGCGGGAGACTGGTACGAGATTATAAATGGGAGCGGTTCTTTAATTTCTCATTTTGCCGAAATTGGTACTTGGACTCCTGAACAGTGGGCACTTGCGGGAATGACGCCGGCCGCTAAAGAATTAAACAATCCAAGGTGTAAATAAATGTACGTTTGCGAGTCCTGCTTTCAATCCGTCTCCGGTAGCTATGAATTGTTCTTTGCTGATGAATATCATTGCGCCGTCTGCGGCGCTCAATTCTGCGCCCGCTACTGGCAACCTATCCCCTTTGAAGACGAATCCGAGCAATGCGAAAGCACAGCAACCGACGAAAAGCCGGAATTTTAGCGGCGCAAAGCAAATATTTTGGCACCGTCTGCGCCGATCATCCCGAGATGCGGGGCATGAGATATTCAGACAACGGGGCGTGCGTGGCTTGTCAAAACGTGATAACGGTTAACTTTATAAAAGCCGCCCGACATGAGCAAGGATGAATTATCAGTAAAAGTAGGTTGGATTTTTATTGTTGTCGGCACGGTTTTGTATTTGTTCGCGCTTGCCGCTGTTCTTGAGAGACACGAACCTCCACCCGTTCATCACATAAAGATTAAGCGACTGGTTTGAAATATAGCAATGCTGATCGCCTACGATCTAGAAACAACAAAGATTCAAAGCGGCACCCCGCGTCTTCTCTACGTCACCGCCTATGGCGAACACTTCAAGTTATCCATGCCGATCACTGGCGACAATCGCCTACAGACATTCAACACCATTTTAGAAACGCACTTTTTAATCCCCGAACACAACAAAGCAAAATTCGTTGCGTGGAACGGCAATAACTATGACGCCTATTTCATCGCGCAGGCCCTACTGCTTTCCGATGATTGGACGATTCAGCCCTACATGACCGCGAGCAAAGCATTAAGAGGCATGAAGGTTAAATCAAAATACAAAGTTAAAATCGACGGCAAGCTACGCGTGCTGCAATTTCAGTTTTTAGACGGTATCAGCATGACAGGCTTGCAAGGGCGCAGCTTATCCGCCTTCTTAAAAACCTTCGCGCCCGAATTGCCCAAACTTTCTATAGGCGACCTGGAAACCGTCGATTTCAACCCGAACAATCCCGATCACGTCAAGTATGCCGAGCGCGATTCGGAGGGGCTTTACATCGGTATGCGCCGGGTCGAACAAATCATTAACGATCTAACGTGTGAGCGTGACGAAAAGGGCGACATCATCAAACCGGGTTTGCCTCTCAAGCCCACCATCGGCAATATTGCGGTTAACTACTTCATGCAGCGCGTACCGCCGAACGTGGAACTAAAAAGACCCTACGGCGAATTGAAGACGCTCTTACACGGCGACGTGAAGCGCGGCGGCTATTGCTGGTGCCAGCGCCCTTATACCGGCCCCGTTTGGAAGTATGACATCAACCAAGCGTATGCCGCGGCCATGCGCGATTGCGCCTTACCCGCCGGCACAGCAGCCAAGACCGCCAAATATATTGAAGGCCAGCCGGGAATCTACAGCGTGCGGCTTTCCCGCAAGATCCCCGCCAAGGTGCCCTTTTATTACAAAACCAAGCATGAGGGCCGGTTTACCGATGGGACCGATCCCGTGGGATGCTGGCTTACCTCCATTGAAATCGACCACCTTAAAAAAGATGGCTGGAAGGTTGAAACCGGGTCCGGCTGGCTTTGGGAATCCAGCTTTAACTTTGCCGCCGTGGTCGATGACTTGGAGCGGCTACGCTCAACCGATTCTGAAGGCCCAAGCGGCCCCTTGGGTACGATGGTCAAGGCCATTGGCAATAACGCCTACGGTAAGACCCTGGAGCGCCTCAACGGGGAAGAATTGGTACTTGCCAAAGAGTGCCCGGAGGGCTTCAACCTGTACGATCCCTTCAACGACGAACACGCCGGGATTTTCTGCCGATCCCGGCCGGCGTTCGATAAGCCCTACCACTTGCCGCAAGTAGGGGTATTCGTGACGGCGCATGTACGGTGCCTGATTCGGTCAACCGCATTGCTAGCACCGGATCACTTCTTATACGCGGATACCGATTGCGCGGTTTTTTCCTGTCCCGTGGATTTGCCAATACACAAAACCCATTATGGCGATTGGAAGATAGAAGCGGAAAACGAATTTTATATAATCGTGGGCAAGAAAATCTATTTTGGCGCAGACGGCGCGACCAAAGCGAAAGGCTTACAGACTAGAAAGCTTTCGCGATCCGATTATGAAAAATGGCTTCTTGAGCAACCAGAACAAGAACAAATCCAACGTCAAAATTTCTTGAAATTCCTGCAAGGCGATGGTATGTTTAAGCGGCAATCCCGAAAGGGGACGGATGTTACCAAATCCAAAGTGTATAAATTGAAAGATGGGCGCTTTATTCCGACAGGTTAATTATATGGCTTTGATCCGCTGCGCCAGTTGCGGAGAAGTGCACGCGGTCAATTTTTGCAGCAAAGCGGAGTTTGACAAGGCGGTATGCAAGGCGGGTGACGGCCCGTTGTTTTGCAGTCGGTCCCGGCGCGAGAGCGTGTACCGTGAGATTGTGCGGGATCGGTTGAAACTAGCAAGCTAGGATTCAATGCTTCAACGCGATTGTGAGCATCGTTGGTATATTGACACGGTGACAAATACCGCGTTTTGCGTTTCATGTTGCTTGCACATGTCTGTTATTCAATTATTGGATAGTCGATATAGAGAATCAAATTTTCTACATTGGCAGCAAGATAAAAAAGATTGGGAACCAATATTAGGTAAGTTATAAAGGGCCTTTCCCGCCGGCCCCTCTATAGGCGGATTTTCAAACCGAGGAAAAACAAATGGCAAAAGACAACAATGTGACCAAACTCCCCGAATCATCCTCCGCAGTCGCCGACGCTCCCAAGCGCCGCCACCGCGCCACCTACACCTCAGACAAGCGCACCGGCGGCTATCTCATTCGCGTGATCGGTCCCGACGCGGCCAAGTTCTTGAACCGCGACGTGCCGGTGACGTTGGCGGACGGCACGGAACACGCGGAGCGCCTCATCAAGCTGGTGCATACCGGCGTGGATGAGGGCAAGTTCAACGCGGCCGACAAGGGACAGACTTACGCGCTTTACAAGTTCCAGCCAAAGCCGCGAGACGAAAAACAAGCGGATTTCTGATTTTCAACATTCCGGCGGGGCTTCGGCCCCGCTTTTTGTTTGGAGGGTTTATGGATATAGTCAGCGAAAGAGAACTTACTTCTACGTTTGATTATATGGTTCAAAATATCGTAAATCTTAAAGGTGTTGTTATTGTTTCCTACAGTAATGAACAAACAAAAACCTTAATAATTTCCGAAGATCAAACCGCCGACGCCGTTTTGAGTTTATTTTGTGAATTACTGTCTAACAGAATAAAAGAAAATTTTGTAGAAAAGTATCAACGAAAGGAAACTTAACATGCAAACCTGCAAAAACTGCAAATACAAAGCGAAGAATGATGCGGCGCTCAATGCCTTTATGTGCGCCCTCGCCGCCCCCGCCGCTGTCCCGATGATGGGTCCGCAAGGTTTGGCCGGCGTGTACGCGGTGCGCCCGCCCGTCACGGACACTACCGCGGCATGCCGCGACTATTCCCCTATCGCGCTCGCGGTAAGTTAAAGGTTGCTATCCCCTATTGGCAGGGATGCCATCCTGAACTATAGTAAGCGCCCTATAGATCAAAAACGGAGTTGAAAAGATGCCAACCAAGGCGCTTGGAAGCGACATTAAAGAAGGCGATTTTAAGACCATTGAAGGCAATGCAGACGATATTTCGGAGATTTTGGACGATAACGAACGTGAAATTCGGGAAGCATTATCCTCATTAGGCGCCGATCCCGAAGAGCAAGAAATCTACATCCGCATTTTGAAGCAGGAGAAGGGATACAAAAAACCGTTTGAATGTTTCATAGCAAATACGTCCGAATTATCCGGGCTAACTGAGCGTATCCGAGAGGAATTTGGAAGCGGTTTTTATGTCGCGAATATTGTCCGCAATGGCAAGCTGTTCAGGAAAATAGAAATCCCAATCCTCGCCCCCGCCAAACCCGCAAAAGCTGAATCTCAATCCGATATGGCCGCGTTTATGCGTGAAATGCGCCAGTCGCAAAAAGAGCAATTTGAGCAAATGAAAGAATTATTCATGCAGCGCGGCGGTATTCAGGCGGTTCCTACTGATCCGATGTCCCAAATGAAAACCATGCTTGACACGATGGCGAGCATGAAAGAATTTATCGCGCCACCGCAACCACAAAACAGCTTTGACAATTTCATCAAATTGCTGGAAGTAACCAAAGACCTGAACGGCGGGGGCGGTGAATCGAACATTTGGGATGTTGTCACCAAAGTGCTAAATTCGCCGGTATTGGAAGGCGTATTAGCCGCCGCAACAACCGGCCGCGCAGGCACGCCACCGCAGCCGCAATTGACCGCGCCCGCGCAGCCTCAAGCCGCACCCGCGCAGCCGCAACCGGAAAACAATGAGGAAGCCATGATTAAGCATTTCATACAGTCGCGCGTCAACTTCATGGTCGAGAAAGCCCGCAAGGGCGGAAGCCCGGAATTGCAAGGGGCGGCGCTCATTGAAGACGTGCCGGAGCATTTGATACGCGAGCATTTAATGAAGCCGGACACCATCGATAGATTGATTGCCATTAACCCGGAAGTGCGCACCCACCGGGCGTGGTTTGAGCAAGTGCAGAAATACCTTGTCGATGAATTGGGCGCAACACCAACTTAGGAAAAGCACGATGCTGAAAATTACTTTTTATCGAAACGGGGAAAAGAAGCCCTTCATGGAACAATCGCACCCAGATTTGAAAATGGATGACGGTCTTAGAAATTTAAAGAATGCTAGGATTGTTATTCAACAGGGCAAGAAAAAGACAGAATTACGGATAATTCAGGCAACCAGTATTAAAACTGAATTTGTTTTTCCCGGAGATATTCCATTGACCCTGAAATAAGAAACGTGATATAGATCCCACCATCATGGACCGATGACAGCGCCGCGACAGGGAACCTAACGTAATGTGGGGGAGTCGGGAACAGTGGGTTCCTAATACATTGGGGGACCTGCCCGCAGGGATTGCGGGCACGCGGCGCACCCTTGACTTGATGCGACAACTGGCGCGGCAGGGTTCTACGAATCTCGCCGTACGCCAAAAAGCCCTTACCCTTGTCGCCCCGTTGGCTCAGAAAGATTTCGTGGGCGAACTAAACGCCATGTTCGTGTACGTGCGCGACAATATCCGCTACGTGCGCGACGTGGCCGGCGTCGAGACACTTCAGGACCCGGCCTATACGCTTTCCCGCGCCGCGGGCGATTGTGATGACAAGGCAACCCTACTCGCGGCCATGCTGCTATCGACAGGCCACCCGGCGCGGTTCGTGGCGGTGGGATTTCAAACGCCGGACCAATGCGAGCATGTTTACCTGGAGGGGCAGCCCTCGCCCGGCGGCCAATGGATACCCATGGACCCGACTGAACCTAAGCCGCTTGGATGGGCGCCGGTTCAAGATCGCGAGCCCACAAAAATGATTATCACGGAGATTTGATCTTATGACCGCGCAGCGCGTTCGCTTTCATCCCGCCACCGCCATGCAGCGCCGGCCCTCGCAAGGGCTCGCCGGTTTGGGGAATCTCTATCAAGTCGGCTCCGAAACCAAACCAAGCTATACATACAAAGTCATGACATCGGGGGAAGTGGCAAGCGCCATCGGCGTTCCATTGCCCAAAGGCGCAAACCCCAATGTCCCTACGTCCAAATTGGGCGCGCCGTTTTTGAAAGTCTACAACGCCAACACGGGCGCTTTTGTGGGGTATATCGAACCGAACAGCGTAGGGCTCAAAGCGGTGAACCCACAGACGCTCGCGGTTGATCCGTCGCAGGTAACCCCCATCCCGATATTTGCAAGCCTTAAAGGGTGGGGACAATCGAACCCCAATTTTTGGAAGACGGTCGCAGGCGCGGGGTTGCTGTTCGCGGCCGTAGTGACGGCCGGCGCGGCACTCGCCCCCGCTGCGGCCTCTACCGGAACCACCGCGGCCACGGGGATTTCGGCGCAAAGCGCGGTGACCAATGCCGCCACCGCAGCCGCAAATGCTGCGGCGGGGGCGGCGCCGGCCGTGGGAACGGGAACCGTGCTGGCGCCGGCCGTGGGTACGGGGACGGTTTTAGCCCCCACGGTCGCAACGGGCGCGGCCTCAGTTCTCCCTACCGTCGCTTCCGTGACGGCGCCGGCCGTGACCGGCGGGGCAGGTAGCACGGCGGCCACCGTCGCCGCTGCGGCCGCGCCGGCCGCGTCCGCCGTTCCCGCAGCCGCTTCGGGATTGACCAGCCTTTTGCAGGCCGGTACGGCGATTGCCCCCGCGGCCGTGCAGGCGATCACGGGCGGCGCCGGATCGTCCACCAGCACGCCGGCCCCGGTTGCGAAATCGGCGCTACCCGCTTGGTTGTTGCCTGTCGGCGCTGGACTAGGCGCCCTTTTTCTGTTATTGAACCATTGACAACGGTATAGTTGACGCTCTATAAATCGCGGAAAGGGAGACTATCAGCATGGATGCTGCACTTTATCATCACGATTCGGACAACGGTTTTGACACTTACTGGACTCCCGATGGTCAGCAGCTTGCCGGCCTTGGCGATGATTCCACCACACCATCGACGCTCGACACTATCTTGGCCGATCTAACCGCCGTCGGGACCACGGCCGTCGCCGCGGCGTCTGCGCCCAAAGCGGCACCGCCGGCCGCAGCGACCACCAGCAACGCCTTGACGTATGGGCTTATCGCGGTCGCGGGCTTTGGGCTTCTCTACATGCTGATGAAAAAGAAGCGCCGGTAACATGGTTTTGGACTGGAAAGGGATACTTGCCATCGGCGTGGTTGCCGGCGTCGGTATTTATCTTGCCAAGAAGCAGCTTGCCAGCGCCGCCGCGGCGGTGGGGACGGCGGTGAATCCGCTCTCCGATCAAAACGTGGCGTATCAGGCCAGCAACGCGGTAACGCAGGCCGTCACGGGCAATTCTACCGACACGCTAGGAACCGCCCTTTACGCGCTGTTCAATCCAGGTTCATCTTGATGCGTACCATCGACGGCGCAACGGGCTTGATCTATGACGCACCCGACGCGGCGCCGCTAGGCGATGCGACCACGCCAAGCGCCCCCGCGATTGCCTCATTCTTAGGCGTTCCCGTGGGATGGGTATTGCTGGCGGGCATTGCGCTATTGGTGCTTTCTACGTTTGCGAAACGGGGGCGGTGATGGCGTGGCGTCTTTACAAAAACTGGTTTAATTGGGAATCTGACGTTCTAACTGAAGGTTTCAAGATTCGGAATAAAGAGGGTCCCATCGTTAAGGCTATTGATCCGAACACGTCCGAAGATATGGGTATTTATGACCGCCGGACAAATGTTGGAACGTTGAATACGCGGACGAAGGCAACGCGCAAAAACCCTCGCCCCGGACGCTTCGATACTTTGAAGGCTTGGAAACAAGCGGTAACCAAATCCGGCGGAATCGTTAAGCAAGGCACTCGCAAAAATTATTTACTGGCAATGCTTGACGGTTCTAATATTGGAAGTTGGGACAAAAAGAAAAAGCGCGGTTCTTTGCTTACGCGGTTCGAGCATGAACATATCCGCCCCACGTCTGCCTTCGCCAAAGGTTCAATTCGCACCGTGACAAAGAAACGTGGCAAGAAGAAAATCGAAGTGCGCGTAGGCTGTCCGAAAGGGCACTATTCAAAGAAAACGCAGCGATGCAAAGTCGGCACCCGCGCCGTTTCCGTATTGCGCGAAAACCCCGAACACAAATATCTATTGGTCGCGGCCAAGGGTCGCACGATTTGGTATTGGGACGGCAACAAGTTCAATCTAGACCGTCGCAAGGGCAAACGCTATAACCGGGAATCCGCGCAAATGGTGGGCGCGGCATTGCGTCCGGTTGTGAAACAGAAAAACGCGGGGCTTGCGATGATCCCGTATGATTATTCACTAAAGGTGTAATGTGTCTGCATCACAGCGCCAAGCAATCAAACTTTTTCGTGATTTCAATTCGCGCGAACCCGAATACCTTGACAAGGTAGAAATTCCCGTGTATGACACGCTTATGTATATCGGCCCCTGTACGCGAATTAATTATTTGGCCGACAATGGATATGAGTATTCGCATGCTTTCCGCCGTCAATCCCGCGCCGATCTTTGCGTCACGGCGGACGGCTCAAACCTGGTGTTAGTCGGGGGAAGATACCGCTTCACGGAACGCGGTATAGTCGATAAGTAAGGATCGCGGGGGCTTCCCGCTTAACATGGAGTGTTACCGATATGGCAACTGTCTGGATGGTGAATCCCAAGCGCAAAAAGCGCCGCGCCAAGGCGCGTGTTCGTCGCAACCCTACCCGCCGCCGGGCCCGCGCCGTGATGGCCGGAGCGCGTAAGCGCGTCCGCCGCCGGATTCGCCGCAACCCCGTTGCCCATACCCGGCGCCATCATTCGTTCAAGATGGCGCACCGCAAACATCGCCGCCGGATTCGCCGCAACCCTCGCGGGATGGTGAAGGGCTTCGTGGGCGAAACCCTGATCCCGTCGCTGGTGGGCGCGGGCGGCGCGCTCGGGATGAATATTGCCCTTGGCTATATTACCCCGATGCTGCCGACATCGCTGCAAAGCGGGATGCTGAATACCGGCGTTAAGCTGGTCGGCGCTGTCGGCATGGGCTTTGCCGCCGGTAAGGTGATGGGACGCAAGGTAGGCGAACAAGTCGCGGTAGGCGCCGTCACCGTGGTTCTCTATCAGGCCATCAAGTCGATGCTGGCAACGGCCGCGCCGTCGCTTCCCGGCCTCTCTGGGCTTGAGTATTACAGCGCCGGCATGAACGCCGGGACCGCACCGCTTCGCGCCGGCTTCTCGGGCTATTCGGCCCTGCCGCCCCCGATGCCCCGCGGTATGGGCGTGAGTGCTAAGACCGGCGCCGGCATGGCGGAGTACGTGCCCGGCTAGTGAGTAGATGTTACAAGGGACGCCGGGGACATTGTGTCCCCGGCTTATTGGCGGACCCGAATTGGTAAAGGGCACCCGCTGATTTTCAAGGAGTGAAATCAAAATGGCATTGCCGACAGTTACGCAAATCAACCAGCAGTTTAACGTGCAGATCAGCGGCGTCTATGACGCCATCACGCAGGACCTGTACGATTTTCAGGCGTACGCCGCAGCCGGCGCAACGTCCTTCAGCTTCTTCCAGTTGCCTATCGGTCAGTCATCGAAAACATCCGATGATACCAACATGCAGCTTGCCGGACAGATTCCCGCGAGTCAGTTTTTCCTGATGCAGTCGGCTGAAGTGGTGTTTTATCCCACCGTGCCGGCCGTGACCGCGCAGAATCCCGCGGCGTTCGGGGCGCAGGCGGCCGCTGCAATCATCAACGACGTGTACGCGGTCTATCACGCGGGGACGTTCTTGCTCTCTATCGCGAACAAGAACTACTTGACCGTGGCGCCGATTGGCCGTCTGCCGCCTAAGACGCACATGCAGGTTATGGGCGCCCTGGCGGATGCTACCACTGCCGCCGCCGCGTCACAGTCGCGTATCGCCTTTGCCTATCCGGCCGGCCGGCCGTACATGGTGAACCCGCTGCTGATCCTGCCGAACAATGCGTTCCTCGCACAGGTGACGTTCGCCGCCGCGGTTGCCATCACCAACCCCGCCCGCATCGGCGTGGTTCTGGACGGCGTGCTGTATCGTCAGGCGCAGTAATAACGACACGGGAAAGGCCGGGGGCGATGGTGCCCCCGGCATCGGGTTAACTCAAAAGGATTTGAAATCATGTCCCGTACCTCTTCGCAAATGCGGCATCAATTGGGCGACGCTCAATCGAACGTACCGCAAAGCAATGTCGCGAAATACTATTTCGCGTATTCGTTTCAGCTTGTCGGCGTGGCTTCCGGCGCAACGCTAACCACGAACACGCAGATTAATGCGGATGCGGATTTCTTAGTCCAAGCTATGACTTGGATTGCGTACGATCTAACCGGCAACCAAGTTGTAGGGCCAGATGTCGGTATGGCGACATTGCAGATCACCGAAAGCAACGGCGTCACGTTTTACGATCAGCCGCAACCGATTCAAAGCGTCTGCGGCAGCGGTGAACTTCCCTTCATCCTGCCCGAGTCGCGCTTGTTGCTGAAGAATAATTCACTGTCGGCAGCGGTCAAAAACGTTTATTACGCGAACGCGCTTAGCTTCTATATCACGATGCATGGTAAGAAGCTGTTCAACATGAATACCTGATTTGCCGATTCGGCAAGTCGGTTTGATGCATAAAAGGGGTATTCCATGAGCGTAGTTCCGCGAGCTGCGATAGCGCAATTAGCTTACGATCAAGCGCAACAGTATTTAGTTGGTCAGACAATCGGCGGTACGACTACCGACGCGAGCGGGAACACGGTTCCCGCCGCGCCCGTTATCGTCGGTCAACCGAATCTTGCCAATATGCAGGTCGTGATTGAACCGCCTATTTTGTTCAGCCAACAGCAGTTTTCAAGCGAATTTTACCTGCCGTTCAACAATAACCGGGTATACCTGATTGTGCAGAATCAGGACGCCACCACTTTGTACCTGCAATTCACCGGGCAAAGCGGCACCTTCAGTAACGGTTTGCAGATCGCGGCCGGCGGGTACTACGAACCCTATAAGGCGCCTGTCAACGCGGTTGCGGGCTCAGGCGCGGCCGGGTTCGTTATCGAAGGCATTCGCCAGCCGGCACTTGCCGGTTCGGGTTCGGCCATTAATCGAACGGGCGGGGCGGTCCTACCCTGATGCTTTACACACCCTGCCCCGGCGGATGCTCCTTTACCGATCTTAGCAATAACCCGCTTCAGCTTTATCAAAAGTCGATTGCGGACGGCAGTATCTATACGGATACGGTTGACCTATCGGCGACCTATCCGAACGCAGCCGGAGTACTGGTTGCGATGCAGGGGCTTAATATCATCTCGCAAGGGGTAACCCTTGAGATAAGCAACGCCGGCAACATCTTTGGCGATGCGTTTTATATTTCATCGTCGGCGGTGGGCGGCGGCGGTGCCTTAATGACCATTGCCCCCAATGGTTCATCCTTCACCAATTGGCCGTTTCTGGTATTGGCAAAGCATTTTGATTATTCTTTTCAGGCGCCGGGCGCGGCGATTTATCCTTTTAACTTGACGTTTTATTCTCTCGGCTTTTTCTAAGGGGCGGGACCGATGTTTATCTATAACTCAACTCATCCCGTTACCAATATTCAGCCGATTTCACGCAACTATCAGGCGCAGATCAGCGACGATATTTTGTATGTGGACGCAAGCGGCGGCGCGGTCACCATCACGCTTCCGAGTGCGGCCGCGGTGCGTGCGTCGGGGAACGTTACGCCGATTTCGGTCATCAAAATCGATTCCAGCGCGAACGCGGTCACCATCGCCGCGGCGGCGGGGAATACCGTCAACGGGGCAAGTTCGGTTTCGATTGCCAATCAATACGGTTCGGTTATTTTGACCATTAACCAGCCGGGCACGCTTTGGTATTCTTTAAGTGTGGCCGCGGGCGGTTCGGCCGCAGGCGCGGCGATCTTCTCCACGCACATGAGCGCATCGCAAACGATCAGCAGCTTGACCCCCACCATTTTGAAATACGATACGGTAGACATCGATACCGCATCGGGGTACAACGCCGGCACGTACACCTATACCGCGCCGCTCGCCGGGTATTACTTCATCACCGCGAACGGCGATCAATATGACAATTCGTCGAATGGCGGCGCGTCGGGGTTGATTTCGGTCTATAAAAATGGGTCAGTCAATTTCAATTCTGGGTATGGATCGGCCGCGAATATCAATAGCGAAGTAGTGTCTATCAATGCCTTGGTACAAGGCGTTATTCTATTGGCGGCGGGAGATACTTTGCAGATTTTCGCCAATGTCGATACCAGCGATTATACCGGCTCAACGCCGATATTTAATAATTATGCCGGCTCGACCAAAGTTGCTAAATTCACCGGATTCTATTTGCATCCTTAAAGGATTTTGAAAATGGCTGATAACGAAACAGCGCCGATTTATGCAAGCTGGCCTTTCATCAATCCGGTTAATCCGCTCACGGATTTAGGGGCGTTCGTGTCCTCTCTCGGGCTGGACCCTATGGACGATGCCCGGCTGATCGATACCACTTTGTATGTCAATAATGGCGATCAGGACGCGCTCTTAGCCGCGTACGCCGCGTTTGACTTCGCGGGACAGTCTACCGCTCAAGCGTGGATCGCGGTACGCACACAACGGACCCTGTTGCTTGAGGCGTGCGACTGGACGCAATGCGCCGATGCCCCCGCAACCATCGACCATGCCGCGTGGGCAACCTATCGGCAGGCCCTTCGCGACGTGCCACAGAATAACCCGGACCCGACGAACGTTGCATGGCCTGCGCCGCCGGCATTACCTCAGACGGCGGGCGTATCCTATGCCCTGGCCTATGCCGTCAAGACCGCAGCGGTCGCTCAGGCGGGCACCGTAGGCGGCGCGGGCGGGGTTGGTAATCCGGCTCCGAAGGTATGACATGGCGCGGCTATCCACCAAGGCGTGGCTTTGGATCGCGGCCGGTTTGGGGGTTCTCTGGTATATGACCAAGGGCGGCGGGCTTCAAAGTCTCATAGAGGGGTTTGAAGGCTTGTCCTTGGTCCCCTATCAGGACACGGCCGGCAACTGGACGATTGGTTACGGCCACTTGATAAAACCCACCGATCCGTATTACCCCTACGGCCCAGTCAAAGAAATCACGCAGGCGCAGGCGGATGCCTTGCTTCAGGCCGATATGCAACCCGCGCTTGACGCAGTTGAAGAATACGTGACCGTGCCGCTTACGCAAAATCAAAAAGATGCTCTTACCGATTTTGTGTATAACGTGGGCGTCGGTAATTTTCAATCGTCTACTCTGCTTAGTTTGCTGAATCAGGGTGATTACACGGGCGCAGCAGCGGAATTTAGTAAATGGATTTTCGCGGGCGGGGTCGTTGCGCCGGGTTTGGAAGCTAGACGGGCGGCGGAAGCGGTGCTTTTCCTGGCATGAGTGACGAACTTTTAGCGTTTTTGCGATTAAGCGTATATGCGCCTTTGTTTTTCAAAATGGGCAGCGAACGCAAATTGACGAAAATAGATCGGACGATTTTGAAGTTAGCGGGAGTCGCGACGATTGCTTATAACGGATATATGCTTTGGTCGGCGTATAAAACTAATGTGACGACACCGGCTCAGGGGGCTTAAATGGACTTAGGCACACAAAATTGGATGATGGTTTTATTGCAAACCGCGCTCTCAGGAGTAGGCGCGTGGGCAGCAGTGAAAGTAGAATTGCGCTATTTACAAATGGGCGTAAAGCACGTTTCGCACGGGTTGGAAAAAGTAAATGAGCGCGTAGACGATCACTTGACGGCGCATGCGGATAAATAATCATGGCTTCTCTAATAAATGCGTTGAGTAGCGGCTTTCAGGTTTACGCGAAAACGCAATTCGGGCCTGAGATAGAAGTGTACGATTCTCAGGCCGCGCCAGCGCCGCCGGGAATTTTACAAACGTTAACCGGTCCGATTGGTATGCAAATACGCGATGAATCGGGCAATGTTGTTGCAAGTTATGGCGAATGGCCTGATACAAATCCGCTGGCGGTTGCGGCGATTGTGGGATTAGTGGCGCTCGCGGGATATGTTGCTTATAGGGGAATCAAATAATGGACCCTTTGACTGTTTTAACCGCGCTGATTCCGGTTTTTTCCGATGGCGTCAAATCGATAGTGCACCGTTTTACGGATCGCGGGCCTGTCCCTCAAAACGTGGACGATGCCATTAAGATGATGGGCGCCAGCACGCAGCAGCTTGAAGCCCTGTCCAAAATGGACGCGGTTGAAGGGCCGGTTCATACGTGGGTCAATGATGTTCGGTCATTGCAACGACCCGTGGCCGTTGTGGGCGTTCTCCTGGGATTCTGGTTGCATCCTCAGAGCGAATTATGGTCAAATCTTGCCGGGTGCGCTGTATTCTATCTCTTTGGGGATAGAACCTATATGTACTTGAAGGGGAATAAATGACACAGCAGGATATGACCGCGCTCCCTTCCGATCTTGTTTCGGACATTTGGGACGAACTGGTAAGCGCACAAGCCGCCGCGGAGGCCGCAGGGGATGCAGAGGCAGAGGCAGCCTTAGAGGATCTCCTGGCGCGGCTGGAAGAGGCCGTGCCGTCATTGGCGGAGGGATTGGAAGAGGCGCCAACGTGAAGAACGTAAAATTCGTCAATAATAAGGGTGAGCGCGTAACCGTCAAAATCAGAAATGGCGGTGAGACTGTTATTTATGGACAGTTTGATAAAATACGCAATCGCGTAAATTTATCAAAACGTCCAACTATGCAACAAGCAAATAATAGAATGTTGCGTTTGGGGTTTCGGCGTTGTGGAGGGGTTTATAAATGATGGTGTATTGCCCGCAAAAGGGTTGCGCGTTTGAAGTGGGGGCGACTCTGCCCGAGCATTGCCCCGTGTGTAATAACCCGTTACCGGTAGGGACGGGGGCCGGGGCAGCGCCTATAGAGGGCGCAGCGGCAGCAGGACCAGCGGTAGGGACCGCGGCCGATGGTACAGCAGCCGCGGCGGTAGCGGCGCAGCCTGCGGAACATGTTGGTATCATTGAGCATGCCAAGGAACTATTCGAGCAAGGCGTTCATGCCTTGGAGGAAGCGATTCACGATCTATAGTTGACACGCTGTAAGCAGTCGTGTATTGTTGTTAGTGGTGGATGATAGCGCATCCACTATCTTCTAGTGGTGTTCAAGCTTCCCCGGACGTAGTTTCGCAGTATCCGGGGTCTTTTAA
>Ga0335085_10006305_pt1 | contig 18774 bp, 18 predicted proteins | sample Lox_Sample_45_FD_206712 | JGI IMG/M metagenome (GOLD analysis project Ga0335085, IMG submission 206712) | Soil microbial communities from Loxahatchee National Wildlife Refuge, Florida, United States - Lox_Sample_4.5 | ecosystem: Environmental > Terrestrial > Soil > Wetlands | place: USA...
TGGCCGAGCGCGATGGCGCCGCCGTTGACGTTGACCTTGTCGACGTCCGGGTCGAGCTCGCGCTCCCACGCCGCGATCACCGACGCGAACGCCTCGTTGATCTCGATCAGGTCGAGGTCGTCCAGCGTCATGCCGTTGCGCGACAGGATCTTCCGCGTCGCCGGGATCGGCCCCGTCAGCATCAGCACCGGATCGACGCCGACGGTCGTCTGGTCGACGATCCGCGCCCGCGGCGTCAGCCCGAGCTCGTCCGCCTTCCCGCGTGACATGAGCAGTACGGCGGCGGCCCCGTCGGAGATCTGCGACGAGTTGCCGGCGGTGATCACGCCGTCGTCCCTGAACGCGGGCTTCAGCTCCGCCAGCCCGTCCAGCGTCGTCTCCCGCCGGATCCCCTGGTCCTCGGTGTAGACGGAGCCGTTGACGCGGAACGGCATGATCTCGCGCTCGAACCGCCCCTCGTCGGTCGCGCGGGCGGCGCGCTGCTGCGAGCGCAGCGCGATCTCGTCGCACTCGCCGCGGGACACCTTCCACGTCTCCGCGATCAGCTCGGCGCTGAGGCCCTGGTGGACGACGTTGTGGCGCTCGAGCAGCTCCGGCGGGAACGGCGTGCCGAGGTCCTCGATCATCTTCGCGTTCGCCGACAGCGGGATGTGGCCCATGTGCTCGACCCCGCCGCCGATGGCGACGTCGTGCACGCCGGTCGCGACGAGCGCGGAGGCGAAGTTCACCGCCTGCTGCGCCGATCCGCACTGGCGGTCGATCGTCGTGGCCGGCGTCTCGATCGGCAGGCCGGCCTGCAGCCACGCGTTGCGACCGACGTTGTACGACTGCTCCCCGTATTGCTGCACGCAGCCGGTGATCACGTCCTCGACGAGAGCGGGATCGACGCCGGCGCGGTCGATCACCTCGACGAACGTCGTCCCGAGCAGGACGTTGGGATGGACGTCCTTGTAATAGCCCTTCTCCGGATGCCCGCGCCCCACCGGGGTGCGGACGGCCTCGACGATGACGACCTCGCGGCCTTCCATTCGACTCCTCCTCGTTCTCTAGCTGGTGACGATGCCGCCGTTGGGACTGAGCGTCTGGCCGACGTAGAAGCGTGCGTCGTCGCCGGCGAGGAACGCGACGGTGGCGGCGATCTCCTCGGGCCGGCCGAACCGCCCGATCGGCGTGCGCAACCGCTGCGCTTCCCGGAGCGGGTCGTCGATCGCCTCCGACGCGGCCGTGTCGATGAAGCCGGGGGCCACCGCGTTGATGCGGATGCCCTGGACGATCAGCTCCTTCGCGACGGCTCGCGTGAAGCCGATGATCCCCGCCTTCGCAGCCGAATAGTGGGGATAGCCGGTGCAGCCCTCGAGGCCGCAGACGGATGCGATGTTGACGATGGCGCCGCTCCGCCGGGCCGCCATCGAGCGCGCGGCGGCGCGCGTGCCGAAGAACGTTCCGTCGAGGTGGACGGCGATCATCCGCCGCCACTCCTCGTCGGGCAACCGGACGAGGGCGTCGAGCCCCGTCTCGATCCTTCCCGTCGAGGCCGCCTCCGCGAACTGCGCCTCGGCCTGGGGCCGGATGCGCGCGGCCTGCGCGCCCGCTGCGATGCCGGCGTTGTTGACCCAGACGTCGACCGCGCCGAGTCCGGACTCGGCGGCCGCGAGCGCGCGGTCCACCGAGGCGCTGTCGCTCACGTCCGCTTCGACCGCGATGCCGCCGACGAGCGTGGCCGTCAGTCCGGCCGCGTCGGCGTCGACGTCGAGCACCGCCACGCGTGCGCCGTCGGCGGCGAGCCGGATGCAGATCGCCTCGCCGATGCCGGAGCCGCCGCCGGTGACGACGGCGACCTTCCCGTCGAGCATCACGGCACGACCACCGCGCGTCCGACGACGCCGCCGTCCCGCAGCCGGCGGTAGCCGTCGACCGCCTCGTCGAGCCGGAGCTGCTCGGTCTCGATCTCGACCACGCCCGCGCGCGCGAGCGCGACGACCTCGTGCAGCTCGGGCAGCGTCCCCCACGACGGCCTGCTCGCCGAAACCTCGAACGGCACGCTCCCGAACCCGATCGGAAACGCGCCCCCGCCGAGGCCGACCATGCTCACGTGGCCGCCGATCGCGACGACGGACGCCGCGAGTTGCGCGGTCGAGTCCGAGCCGACGAAGTCGAGCACGAGCGCGGCGCCGGCAGGGCCTGTCTCGACACGGACATCGCCCGGCTCGAGCCCGGTCGCCTCCAGCGCGGCGTGCGCGCCGGCGCCGAGCGCGAGGCGGCGCGCGTCCTCCCGCATGTCGATCGCGACGATGCGCGCCGGCGTCAGCTCGCGCAGAAGCTGGACCGCGACGTGGCCAAGCCCGCCGACGCCGATGACGACGGCGGTCGAGCCCGGACGGAGCCGTTGCTGCTCGGTCGTGATCGCGTGGTACGGCGTCAGTGCAGCGTCTGTGAGCGGCGCCGCGTGGACCGGGTCGAGGTCGCCGATCGGCACGAGCAGTCTCGGCGAGGGGACGACGACGTACTCGGCCAGCCCGCCGTCGACCCCGAGGCCGCAACCGCCGGCGTGCCGGTGGGCGCATCGGTTCTCCGCACCGCGTGCGCAGTCCGCGCACACGCCGCAGCCCCACGGCCCGTAGACGAGGACGGCGTCGCCTTCGTCGAATGCGGTCACGCCGGCGCCGAGCGCGGCGACGACACCGGCAGTCTCGTGTCCGAGCGTGAACGGAAGCGTCCACGGCAGCGTTCCCTCGGGCCACTCCATCAGGTGGAGGTCGGAATGGCAGAGACCGGCGGCGGCGACCTTGACGAGGACGGCGCCCGGGCCGGGCGCGGGCACCTCCACGTCGCGCAGCTCGGGCTCCGCCTCCCAGCGGACGAGTTGGACCGCGTGCATTCAGCCGTCGACCGCGACGGTGTCGAGCAGCGAGGCGAACTTCAGCCGCGCCGCCTCGCGCCGGACCGGCACGTACTCCGTCGGGATCTCGTCCTCCGGCGCCTCGTACGCCTTGAGGATCTGCCGCGCGACCGACTCGCGGTGCACCTCGTCGGCGCCGTCGACGAACCGCGCATGACGCGCATACCGGTAGAGCTGCTCGAGCGGCATGTCCGTCGAGTAGCCGAGACCGCCGTGCGCCTGGAGCGCGCGGTCGACGACGTCGTGCAAGACCTGCGCGCCGAAGACCTTGATCAGCGAGACGTCCATCCGCGCCGCGCTCGAGCCATACGTGTCGATCTTCCATGCGGCGTGCAGCGTCATCAGCCGCGCGGCCTGCATCTGCGCGGCCGAGTCGGCGATCCAGTTCTGCACCGTCTGCTTGTCGCGCAGGAGCCCGCCGCGGACCGGCCGGTAGAGCGACCGCTCGCAGAGCATGTCGAAGGCGCGGCGCGCGACGCCGAGCCAGCGCATGCAGTGGTGGATCCGGCCCGGCACGAGCCGGTGCTGCGCGATGAGGAATCCGTCCCCCTCCTCGCCGAGCAGCGCGTCGGGACCGAGCCGAACGCCCTCGTAGAGGATCTCGGTGTGGCCGCCGAGCATGCCGAAGTGCTGCCCGGGGTGCTCCATGTTCGGCACGTCGCGCACGATGTTCACGCCGGGAGCGTCGACCGGGACGATGAACATCGAGGCGCGCCGGTGCGGCTTCTCCTCGGGATCAGTGACCGCCATGACGACGAGGAAGTCCGCGATCGATCCGTTCGACGTGTACCACTTGTGCCCGGTGAGGACGTAGCCGTCGCCGTCGCGGACGGCGCGCGTGCGCAGCTGGGTCGGGTCCGAGCCCGGCGTCTCCGGCTCCGTCATCGAGAAGGCCGACTTGAGCTCGCCGGCGAGGAGCGGATAGAGCCAGCGCTCCTTCTGCTCCGGGGTGCCGGCCAGCGCGATGATCTCGCTGTTGCCGGAGTCCGGGGCCTGGCAGCCGAAGGCGTTCGGCGCGTAGATCGACGTACCGAGGATCTCGTTCATCAGGCCGAGCTTCACCTGGCCGAAGCCCTGCCCCCCGAGCTCGGGCGGGAGGTGGGCGGCCCACAGCCCGCGCTCCTTCACGCGCTCCTGGAGCGGCGCGTAGATGCGGTCGAGCTCGGCCTGGCCGATCTCGCTGTCGATCGTCTCGATCGGCCAGATCTCCGCGCGGACGAAGCCGCGCATCCATTCGAGGTGCTCTTCGAACTCGGGCTCAGTTGAAAAGTCCCACGCCACGGAAGGCCTCCCGGTATTTGATCAGAATTCAGTTCATTATCTAGCTCGGCCGCATACGCGTCAAGCGGTCAGCGGCTGAGAACGGCGCAGGCGCTGACGCCGGGAGCGCCGTAGACGTGCGTGAAGCCGAGCCGCGGCCCGCCGGGAACCTGCCGCTCGCCTGCCTCGCCGCGGAGTTGCGTCACCACCTCGTAGACCTGGCGGAGTCCCGAGGCGCCCACGGGCTCGCCGTTCGCGAGGCAGCCGCCGTCGGTGTTGACGGGAAGCCGGCCGCCGATCGCCGTCGCTCCCGTCGCGTACAGCTCGGCCTGCTCGCCGTGCTCGCACAGGCCGCACTCGGCGAGGTGGATCAGCTCGGCGCCCGACTCGGTGTCCTGCACCTGCGCGACGTCGACGTCGGCGGGAGCCGCGCCGGCCCGCTCGAACGCCTCTCGCGCCGCGTCGACGGAGGGCGACGGGGCGATCTCGAGCGGCAGCGACGGGCTGAAGACCTCGAACGATCCCGGCCGCCGCGTCCGGAACGCGACCGAGCGCAGCCACACCGGACGGGCATCGGGCAGGCGCTCGACGTATTCGCGGCGGCAGACGACGAGCGCCGCCGCGCCCTCGCCGGGAGAGCAGAGCATGTACTGCGTCAGCGGATGGGCGAGCACCTTCGAGCCGAGGATCTCCCCCGTCGACATCGGCGTCCGCCGCCAAGCGTGCGGCGTGATCGACCCGTTGCGGAACGCCTTCTCCGCGACCTGTGCCAGCGCGAGCTCCGGGATGTCGTGGTCGTGCATGTAGCGCTGGAGCTTCGCGCCGAAGAACTGCGTCGTCACCATCAGGCCGTCCTCGCCGTACCACGCCGGCAGCGACCAGTCGGCGGGATCGTTCTGGAAGGCGCCGCGCGGATGCTTGTCAAAGCCGACGACGAGCCCTACGTCGTAGGCGCCCGACTCGAGCGCGCGCACCGCCGAGACGAGCGAGGAGCCGCCGGTCGCGCAGCCGTTCTTCACGTTGACGAAGGGAAGGCCCGTGGGGCCGAGATCGGAGACCATCGTGTCCGCGTTGCCTGCGTCCTCACTGCCGCCGTACGCGAACTGCACGTCCGGCCACGCGACGCCAGCGTCGGCGAGCGCGGCGCGCACCGCGTGCACGCCCATCGCGAGGCCGCTGACGCCTTCGTGCCGTCCGAACGGGTGGATCCCGGCGCCGACGATCGCAATCTCCGGCCGCTCAGTCATCGACGGGAGCAAACGCGAAGGTGAGGTGGTCGCCGCGCTCGAGCGCGACCACCTCCATCGGCATGCCGATCCGCAGGCGCTCCGGCTCGGGCTCCGTCAGCCGGCCCTCGACGCGGAGCAGGCCGTCGAACTCGACGTAGCCGACGGCGAACTCGGCGAACTCGTCCGCGTCGGGAAGATACGGCGGCGCCGGCGGCTCGAAGCCCTGCGTCGTCCACGTCCAGAGCGTCCCGCGCGGCGGCAGCAGCACCCGCTCCAGATCGCCGCCGCACGCGGGGCAGCGCACGCGCAACGGGAACGTCACTCCGCCACAGTCGCCGCAGCGGCCGGCCTCGAGACGCGGCGGACCGTCGCCGAGCTCGAGCGGCGACGCACCGCTCACGTCAGGACTTCGCGCCTGTAGACGATCCCTGCCTGCTCGCGGTCCCACGTCGTGGGCGTCACGCCGGCCTCGCGGAGATCGGCCTTCTTCAGCTTGTGCGAGTCGGTGCGCGGCAGCGCGTCGGCGAACTCGACGAACCGCGGCACCCAGTGGCGCGGCATGCGCTTCGACAGGTAGTCGACGAGCTCGACCGGATCGAGCGTCGCGCCGTCCTCCAGCACGACGACGATCATCACCTCCTCGTCCTCGACGTCCTCGTCGACGCTCGGGTTCTTGACCGCTATGGCGGCGGCCTCCTTCACGAGCGGATGGCTGATCACCTCCGCCTCCACCTCGAACGACGAGATGTTCTCGCCGCGCCGGCGGATGACGTCCTTCATCCGGTCGAGGAAGAAGAAGTTGCCGGTCTCGTCCTGGATGAACTGGTCGCCGGTGTGGAACCAGCCGTTGCGCCACGCGTTCGCGGTCGCCTCGGGCATGTTCTTGTAGCCGGAGTTGATCATCCAGGGAAGCGAGTGGCGCGCGATCAGCTCGCCCGGCGTTCCCACCGGGACCGGGACGTCGTGCTCGTCGACGAGCCGGAGCTCGTAGTGCTCGGGATTCGCCGAGCGGCCACAGCTGCGCTCGTCCTCCGGGTTCAGGCCGGAGACGATCGGCACGGGCACCTCGCTCATCCCGTAAGCGGTGTAGAGCGAGACGCCGTACCGCTCGGCGAACTCCTTCGCGCGCAGGAGCGGCCCCATGTAGACGGTGCGCAGCGGGTTGTCCGCGTCGTCCGGCGACGGCGGCCGGTCGAGCATGACGCTGACCATGCCATGGATCAGAATCGTGATCGTCGCCTCGTAGCGGCGCACGTCGTCCCAGAAGGTCTTCGTGCTGAAGCCGGCCGGGTACGCGACCGAGCCGCCCGCGAGCAGCATCGAGTACGTGATGCCGGTGCCGGCCGTGTAGGACATCGGCAGCGGCTGCATGTACCGGTCGGTCTCGTCGACGAACTTCGCGATGAAGCAATTGGCGTAGTTCCAGAACGCGGCATGCGCGGCGCGGACGCCCTTCGACGGGCCGGTCGTACCTGAGGTGTAGATCAGGCTGAGGTCGTCCCACGGCTCGACCGGCCGCGGCAGCGCCGGCCGCTCGTCGGAGGCACCGTCGAGCAGCTCCTCCAGCGCGATCGTCCGCCACGGCAGCTCGACGTCCGCGTCGCCGCCGACGAGGACGACCGTCTCGAGAGCGGGAAGGTCGAGCCCGGCGAGCCGCTCGACGAGGCCGCGGTGCGCGATCAGCACCTTCGACTCGGCGATCCTGATCGTGTGCTCGAGATAGCTGCCGCGCGCCGAGAGGTTGAGCGGCGCGTACACGGCGCCCGCGGCGTTCGTCCCGAACCACGCGCGTAGCACGTCAGGGCTCGTCGGCACCCACACGGAGACGTAGTCGCCCATCTCGATCCCGCAGTGCTCGCGGAGTCCGTTCGCGGTCCGCCACGCCTCGCGCGCGGCCAGCGCGCACGTCCAGGTCTCGTCCTCGAAGAGCAGCAGCGGCTTGTCCGGAGTCTCCGCCGCCCGCTTCGCCAGGAGCTCGGGAAGGACGCTTTCCTCCCGGGTCGGGAAACGGAGCTCGGTGGGTGTCGTCTGTCCTCGAGGCACAGGATTCTTGCTTACTGAACTGAAGTCGCTTAAGCTACCGCTCTGCAGGGCCGCTGTCAATCTCCGATGGGACCTTCCGACCACACTCCCGCCCAGCTTCTCATCCCGGTCCCCTATCTGGGAACGGCGAACCTGTGGCTGCTCCGGGGCGAGCCGCTGACCCTTGTGGACACCGGCCCGAAGAGCGACAAGGCGCTGTCGGCTCTCGAGCGTCGGCTCCGGGAGCACGGACTCGTCGTCGAGGACATCGAGCTACTGCTGCTCACGCACCATCACCTCGACCACACCGGCCTCGCCGGCTGGATCCGCGAGCGGTCGGGCGCGCGCGTGGCCGCGCTCGACGCGACGGCCGCCTGGGGCGTCGGCTACCACGTGCAGGCTGCCGCCGAGCGGCGGTTCACGGAGACGCTGCTCGCGGCGCACGGCGTTCCCGCCGCGTACATCGCCGACACCGAGCCGTTCTGGCAGCACATCGTCCGCGGGAGCGCCGACTACGAGACGGACATCGTGCTCGCCGACGGCGACGAGATCCGGGCCGGCGGCAGGACGCTGCGCACGGTGCACCGTCCCGGGCACAGCACCACCGACACGCTCTTCGTCGACGACGCCGCGAACGAGGCGATCGTCGGGGATCATCTGCTCGCCGAGATCACCTCGGGCGCCGAGACGACGCAGTCGGACCTCCCCGCCGGCGGCCGCCGCCGCGCGCTGTTCGACTACCTCACAGGACTCGAGCTGACGGCGGCGATGAACCTCGGCCGGTGCTACTCCGGCCACGGCCCGATCATCCGCAGCCCGGCGAAGCTGATCGAGGAACGCTTCGCCTTCCACTCCGCACGGCTCGACCGGATCACCGAGATCGTCGAGAGCGGAGCCGACACGGCGTTCGCCATCTCGCGGGCGCTGTGGTCGGAGGAGGTGGCCGCCACCCAGACCGTGCTCGCGATCTGGGAGGTGCTCGGCCACCTGGACATCCTGGTCAACCGCGGCACGATCGGCGAGGACGTCGATCGGACCGGGACGCATTCCTTCCATCCGACGGGAGCTCCGACAATTGCCACAGCCAACCGCTGAGATCGTGAGCGAGGAGGAGCACGTGTCACCACGGCCGGCACCGCCGTACGACCGCTTCGACCTGACGGGTCGCGTCGCCCTGATCACCGGCGGCACCCGCGGGCTTGGACGCGCGATCATCCAGACGCTCGCGCAGGCAGGCGCGGACGTCGTCGTCTCGAGCCGGAAGCAGGAGGCCTGCGACGAGGCGGCCGACGAGGCGCGCAACCTCGGTCGCCGCGCGCTCGCCCGCGCCTGCCACGTCGGCCGCTGGGAGGAGATCGACGAGCTCGTCGACGCCGCCTACGCGGAGTTCGGACGCGTCGACATCCTTGTCAACAACGCGGGCATCGCGCCGACGTATCCCGACGCCCAGAGCGTCAGCGAGGAGCTGTGGGACAAGACGATCGCCGTGAACCTGAAGGGGCCGTTCCGGCTGACCGCTCTCGTCGGCTCCCGGATGGCGGCCGGCGACGGCGGCTCCATCGTCAACATCACGTCGATCGGCGCGGTGCGGCCGACGCACGACATCCTCGTATATGCCGCGGCGAAGGCGGGGCTGAACGCGCTCACGCTCGGGTTCGCGGACACCCTCGGCCCGAAGGTGCGCGTGAACGCCGTCATGCCGGGGCCCTTCCTGACGGACATCTCGCGCGAGTGGAACCACGAGGCGTTCGCCGAGCGCGCGCGCACGTTCCCCCTGCGCCGCGCCGGGGTGCCCGAGGAGCTCGCGTCGGCGGTGCTCTATTTCGCGAGCGACGCGTCGAGCTTCACGACCGGCTCGATCCTCGCGGTGGACGGCGGGGCCCAGTGGAGCCTCGCGGGCGGCGGCGACCAGGCGTCCGAGTACGGCAAGAGCCTCTACGAGGGCAAGAAGGACTGGGCCTGAGGACGACGCGCTTCTCCCTGCCGACTCTGAACTGGATCCGCTATCCCGGCGGCGACGAGGACGTGCCGGACGGGGAGATGATCCCGGCCTGGCCGCTCGACGACGTGCTCGCGGCGGCGGCTGTCGCGGGCTTCCGCGACGTCGGCCTCGACGATCTCACCGTCGCCGGAGCGGACCCCGAGGAGGTTGCGGCGCTGCTCCGTTCGCACGGCCTCGTCTGCACGGACGTCGGCGTCCTCCGCGTCGGCGCCGGGGAGATCCGGCCGCAGGCAGAAGGGCTGGCGGCGCTCGCGTCGGCGACGGGCGCGGACGTGTGCATCGCCGCGCTGTACACGCCGACGCCGGCGGAAGCGCTCGCCCACCTGCGCACGGGCGCGGCCCTCCTCGGCGACGTGGGCGTCCGCATCGCACTCGAGTTCGCCCCGTACGGCGGCCTGCCGACGCTGGCCGACGCGATCGACGTCTGCGCCGCCGTCGGCTGGGATCGCTGCGGGCTGCTCGTCGACACCTGGCACTTCTTCCGCAGCGACGAGCCGTGGTCGCTGCTCCGCTCGCTCGACGCGGATCAGATCGCACTCGTCCACGTCAACGACGCGCCGGCGCCCGAGCGCGACCTCGTCTACGAGAGCCGGTTCCGCCGGCTGCCGGTCGGCTCGGGCACGTTCGCCATCGGCGAGTTCGCGGACGCGCTCGCCTCGACCGGCTACGACGGCGTCCTGAGCAACGAGGTGCTCTCGTCCGCCCTGCGACGGCGGCCGCCCGTGGACGGCGCACGGGAGCTGCTCGCGTCGCTGCACCGCTCCTGGCCGCTCGGTCCGCCGAGTACTGTAGAAATGAACTGAGTTCTCGAAGCGAGGAGCGAACCTCCGTGGCACAGGCGAAGACGACGAGGAGACCGAGGGCGAAGCCCGGAGTCAAGCGCGAGCGCATTCTCGAGGTCGCGATCGACCTGTTCGGGCGCTACGGCTACGAGGACGCCAAGTGGGCCGACGTCGCGTCGGCGGTCGAGATCGGGCCGACGGCGCTGTACCACTACTTCGAGTCGAAGCAGCACTGCCTGTACGAGATCATGGGCCAGACCGTCGCCGACTTCCAGGCGCGGTTCGACCGGATCACGGCCGCCCACGCCGACGACTGGAACGAGGCGCTCGTCGAGCTGCTCGTGGACGCGTTCAACCTGACCGAGCAGGAAGTGCTCCGCAACCGCGTCCTGATGGCGGAGCAGGGCCTGATCGGAATCCACCGCACGGCCCCGCGGGAGGAGGCGGCGCGGGAGATCGCGAGGACGCGTACGCGCGACCTCGAGTTCGCGTGGGGCACCTTTCTCGCCCGCGGCATGCAGCAGGGGCATCTGCCGGAGAACGACCCGCAGCTCCTGGCGCGGGCGTTGCTCGGCCTCTCCAACAGCGTCTGGCACTGGTACCGGCCCGGCGGCACCCTCGAGCTCGAGGACGTCGCCCGCTTCTTCGTCGGCCGGCAGCTCGCACTGCTCGGCTGCCCGCCCGACCTCGCGGACGCGAAGCTCGCGGCGGCCTAGGTCCCCGTCCAGACCGGGTCGCGCTTCTCGAGGAACGCGGCCACGCCCTCGGCCGCATCGTTCGAGTTGAGCGTGACGCCGACGGCGAGCCGCTCCATGACCATCAACGTCGCCGTGTCGGAATCGAGGCTCTTGTTCAGCGTCATCTTCGTGATCGCCATCTGGAACGGACTCTTGTCCGAGAACTGGGCGACGAAACGGTCGACGCAGTCGTCCAGCTCGTCGGCGGGAGCGCAGTCATTGACAAGACCCCACTCCTTCGCCTCGATGCCGCTCAGCAGCTTGCCGGAGAGCATCAGCTCCTTCGCCTTGCGCTCGCCGAGGATCCTCGGCAGCCGGTAGATCGGCCCCGCCCCGCCGAACAGCGCGCGGCGCATATGGAAGTCGCCGATGAGCGCGTCCTCGGAGGCGATCGCGAAGTCGCAGTTGATCATGATCTCGAATCCGCCCGCGGTCGTGTGGCCCTCGAGCACGCAGACCGACACCTTGCGCGAGTTGAAGATCGAGTCGAGGATACGCGCCGAACGCTGCGCGATCTCGAGCGCGTACGTCTGTCCGATGAAGTCACTCTGGAGCTCGTCGAGATCGAATCCCGAGCAGAAGGTCCCCTCACGGCCGCGGAACACCATCACGCGGACGTCGTCGTCGGCCTCGGCCCGGCGCACGGCCTCGTCCAGCTCCTGCAGCAGCTGCTGGCTGACCGAGTTGCGCTTGTGCGGCCGATTGAGCCAGATTCGCGCGACGTGCCCGTCGACCTTGTACTGGATCGGCTCGACTTCGACTGCACCGGCCATGGAGGTTCCTCCTCTTTGTTGAACTGAAGTTGTTTAACCTAGCACGGCAGTCGGCCACGAATCAAGACTAGACGATCGCCGCTCAGGAACTAAACTGTATTCACTTCATGAAGGTTTGTCCATGACCGGACCGGCGTTCTCCCTCGACGGCCGCGTGGCCGTCGTGACCGGCGCTTCGAGCGGCCTCGGGGCGCGCTTCGCGGTCGTCCTCGCCGAGGCCGGCGCCCTGGTCGTGGCCGCGGCACGCAGGATCGACCGGCTCGAGGAGCTCGCCGCCGCCAACGCCGCGATCCACCCCTTCGCCTGCGACGTCACCGCCGACGACGGCCCGGCCCGGCTCGTCCACGAGACGATGGGGCGATTCGGGCACGTCGACGTTTGCGTGAACAACGCCGGCATCGCCTCGGGCGGGCCGGACCGCCAGGCAACCCTCGAAGGCTTCCGATCCGTTCTTCGGGTGAACCTCGAGGCGCTCTTCGCCGTCTCGCAGGCGGTCGCCGCTCCGATGCGCGAGCAGGGCAGCGGCTCCGTCGTCAACATCGGCTCGATGTTCGGCTCCGTCGCTTCGGCGCCCGTCCCCGACGCCGGCTACGTCGCGTCGAAGAGCGCGGTGAACGGCCTCACCCGCGAGCTCGCTGCTCAGTGGGCGCCCGACGGCGTGCGGGTGAACGCGATCGCACCGGGATGGTTCCCGAGCGAGATGACGGCGGAGCTGCTCGACGACGAGCGATCCGTCCGATGGTTCGAGCGCCAGTGTCCGCTGGGCCGGCCCGGGAGGGTGGACGAGCTCGACGGCGCGCTCCTGTTCCTCGCGTCGGACGCGTCGTCCTACTGCACCGGCCAGGTGATCACGATCGACGGCGGCTGGACGATTCGGTGAGCGGCGACCCCGCACCGCGCGGCATCGACCTTCCGCGGCTCACGCAGTGGCTCGCCGCGCGACTGCCGGAGCTCGAGCCCCCGCTCCGGTTCACGCGCGTCGGCGAGGGCCAGTCGAATCTCACCTTCCGCGTCGACGACGCCGCCGGGAACGCGATGGTGCTGCGCCGGCCGCCACTCGGCGAGATCCTCGCGTCCGCGCACGACATGGAGCGCGAGCACCGGATCCTCAGCGGCCTCGCGTCGGCGGGCGCCCGGGTGCCGCGAACGCTCGCCTACTGCGACGACCCGGAGGTGACCGGCGCTCCGTTCTACGTGATGGAGCACGCCGACGGCCTCATCGTCACGAGGGTCGAGACGGCGGAGCGCCTCTCTCCCGACGCGCGCGCCGCCGCCGCGCGTTCCCTCGTGCAGACGCTGACGGAGCTGCAGGCGGTCGACCTCGACGCGGCCGGGCTCGGGGACTTCAAGAGGCCGGAGAGCCTGGCGAGCCGCCAGCTGCGGCGCTGGACCCGCCAGTGGGAGGCGTCGAAGACCGCGGAGCTGCCGACCATCGAGGAGGTGGCCGAGCTGCTCGCCGCGCGTATGCCGGAGGAACGGGAGTCGGTGCTCGTGCACGGCGACTACCGGCTCGACAACGCCGTCGTCTCGGAGGACGGCGAGGTGCGGGCCGTCCTCGACTGGGAGCTCTGCACCGTCGGCGACCCGCTCGCCGACGTCGGCCTGCTGGTCGCGTACTGGAACGAACTGGGCGCAGCGGCAGGTCAGGCTGGAGCGCTGTTCCGGGAGCCGGTGACCGCCGTCGCAGGCTTCCCGACCGGAGCCGAGCTCGCTGCCGAGTACGCGCAGGCGTCGGGGCGCGACCTCACGGAGCTCGGCTACTGGATCGCGTTCGCGTACTGGAAGGTCGCGATCATCGTCGACGGCGTCTACCGCCGCTGGCTCAACGACCCGGGGAACGGCTCGGGGGCCGGGGAGCTCCAGCCGGCGATCGCGCGCCTGGCGCGCCTCGCGCGCACGACCCTCGACGCCGACCCGAGCGCGGTGAAGAGGTGAGAGACGCGAGACGCACGTCGCCGAGGCTCAAGCCCGGGGTCAAGCGGGCGCAGATCCTCGAAGTGGCGACGGAGCAGTTCGGCCGTCACGGCTACGAGGAGACGAAGTGGGCCGACGTCGCCGAGTCGGTCGGCATCGGCTCGACCGCGCTCTACCACTACTTCGAGTCGAAGCAGCACTGCCTCTACGAGATCATCGGCAAGACCGTCTTCGAGTTCCGAGAGCAGTTCGACCGCCGTGTCGCCGAGCACGACGACTGGGGAGAGGCTCTCGTCGCGGTGCTGCGCGGCGGCTTCAACCTGACCGGATGGGAGATCCTCCGCCTGCGCGTGGTCACCGCGGAGCACACTCGCCTCGGCGTTCACTCGTCGCTGCCGCGCGAGGAAGCGGCGCGCGCGAGCGCTCGCGCGAACAAGCGCGACCTCGAGTTTGCCTGGGGGACGTTTCTCGCTCGCGGGATGGAGCAGGGGCTGGTGCCCGAGCGGTCGCCGCAGCTGCTGACGCGCGCGGTGATCGGCCTGTACAACAGCGTCTGGGTGTGGTATCGGCCGGGCGGCTCGCTGCAGCTCGACGACGTCGCGCGCTTCTACATCGAACGCCAGCTCGACATCCTCGGCTGCGACCCCGAGGACGCGGCGCGCTGGTTGGCGGCGGCCGCCTAGCCATGAACGCCGCCGTCGTCGGACTCGGGATCACCGACATGGGGAAGATCTACGGCCGCAGCGCCGCCGACTTCGCGGCCGAGGCGGTCGCACTCGCACTTGACGACGCGGGGCTTCGCAAGTCCGACATCGACGGTCTCCTGATCAACGGCAACGGCAACGTCGACATGGAGCCGCGGCTGCAGATGGCGCTCGGCTTCGAAGACCTGACCATGCTGAACGTGATGAGCGCGGCGGGCTCGACGTCCGGCGCGATGGTGCAGTACGCGGCGCTCGCACTCGACGCGGGAGTCGTGAGTCACGTGGTGCTGGTGTACGCCGACACGCCTCTGAAGGAAGACGTCGGTGCCGCCGCTGCCTATGCCCGCCGTGGTGCGTGGAACGGGATGAACGGCCTGCGCGGCGCCTACGGTGAGTTCGGCGGGAATCCGCCGTACGCGTTGGCGGCGCGACGCCACATGCATCTGTACGGCACGACGAGCGAGCAGCTCGGCGCGATCGCCGTCGCGCAGCGGAAGTGGGCGTTGATGAACCCGCGCGCGCAGATGACCAAGCCGATGACTCTCGAGGACCACCAGAGCTCGCGCCTCGTCGTCGATCCCTTCCACCTCTTCGACTGCTGTCTCGTCTCCAACGGCGCGGTCGCGGTGATCATGACCACGGCCGACCGCGCGAAGAATCTCCGCCAGCCGCCCGTCTACGTCAGAGCGGCGACCCAGGCAGCGCCGGGCGACAACCAGCGCAGCGGCCGCGATCCCGGCATCCACACGGGCGCCAAACGCGCGAGCGAGCTTGCGTTCTCGCTCGCCGGCATCACGCGCCACGACGTCGACGTGCTCGAGCTGTACGACTGCTACACCTACACCGTCCTCGTCACGCTCGAGGACTACGGTTACTGCGCCAAGGGCGAAGGCGGAGCGTTCGTCGAGGACGGCAAGCTCGGTCCCGGGGGCTCGCTTCCGACCAACACCGGCGGCGGGCAGCTCTCCTCCTACTACATGTGGGGATTCACGCCGCTCTCGGAAGCGGTGATCCAGGCGCGTGGCCAGGCCGGCGAGCGGCAGGTCGAGAAGAACGACATCGTGCTCGCGAGCGGCAACGGCGGCGTCCTCAACTACCACTCGACGACGATCCTGAGCAAGCATGCCGCCTGACGCGAACGTCCGGTCGCAGCGGCCGGTGCCGACACCGGACGAGGCCAGCGCGCCGTTCTTCGCCGGGGCGGCCAGAGGCGAGCTCATGCTCCAGCGCTGCGGCGCGTGCGGAGCGTTCATGTGGCCGGTCAGACCCCGCTGCGTCGAGTGCTTCTCCGGCGACCTGGAGTGGGCGCCGGCGAGCGGGCGCGCCCTGCTCTACAGCTTCGCCGTCGTCCACCAGCGCTATCCGGGCTTCGACGAGCCGTACGTCGTCGCCACGGTGGAGACGCCCGAAGGCGTCCGCTTCAACACGAGCATCGTCGGGGCCGGGCCGGAAGAGCTGGAGATCGGCATGGCGCTCGAGGTCGTGTTCGATCCCATCTCCGCGGACGTCGTCGTACCGAAGTTCAGGCCGGCGCCATGAGCTACGCGTTCGTCACCTACGAGAAGCGTGACCGGATCGCGACGATCACGCTGAACCGTCCCGAGGTGATGAACGCGCTCCACCTCGAGGCGCACCTCGAGCTGAAGGAGATCTGGGAGGACTTCCGCGACGATCCCGAGGTCTGGGTCGCGATCCTGACCGGCGCCGGCGAGCGCGCGTTTTCGGCCGGCAACGACCTGAAGGTGACGGCCCAGCGCACCGCGTCCGGAGACGACGTCCAGGGCCGCGCGCGACCACCCTTCGGACGCATCACCCGCGACTTCGACTGCCCGAAGCCGATGATCGCCGCGGTCAACGGCGTCGCCGTCGGCGGCGGCCTGGAGATGGCGCTCGCCTGCGACATCATCGTCGCCGCGGATCACGCCCGGTTCGGGCTGCCCGAGCCGCGGGTCGGCTTGATGGCCGGCGCGGGAGGCATCCACCGACTGGCGCGGCAGGTGCCGTTCAAGCAGGCGATGGGGCTGCTCATGACCGGCCGGCTGATCGGGGCGGACGAGGCGTACCGGATCGGCCTCGTCAACGAGGTCGTGCCGCTGGCGGAGCTGATGCCGGCGGCGGACCGCTGGGCCGCGGAGATCCTCGAGTGCTCGCCGAATTCGCTCCGCCTCACGAAGGAGGCGGTCTTCGACGGGCTCCAGCACAGCGTCGACGACGCGCTCGCGCGCGACGCGGCCCGGGTGGAGCGGCTGCTCGCGTCCGCCGACTACGTCGAGGGCCCGAAAGCGTTCTCGGAGAAACGGAAGCCGGAGTGGACGGGGCGCTAGCCGAGACTCCGGCGCGCCTGCGCGAGCTGCTCTCGCCGAGGAGCATCGTGCTCGTCGGCGCCTCCGAACGGTCGGGCTGGTCCGGCGGCTCGTATGCGAACTTCGAGACGATCGGCTTCGACGGCGCGCTGCACCTGGTAAACCGAAACGGCGGCGAGGTTCACGGCCGCCCCGCGTTCACGAGCTGCGCGGAGATCGGCGAGCCCGTCGACCTCGCGCTGATGCTCGTCGGTGCGGCGGCGCTGCCCGGTGCGTTGGCGGACGCGGCGGCGGCCGGCATCCGCTCCGTCGTCGTCCTCGCCGCCGGCTTCGGGGAGACGGGTGCCGAGGGCGTCCGCGTGCAGGCGGAGCTCGTCGAGCGCTGCCGCGAGCTCGACCTGATGTGTCTCGGCCCGAACTGTCTCGGGTTCGTCAACGTCGTCGACCGCGCGCCGGCGTGGTCGGGGCAGCTGATGCCGGTGGTCCCGGGCGGCGTCGCCGTCGTCTCGCAGAGCGGTGCGACGGCGTACGCGATCGCCGCGTTCGCCGGCGCGCAGAACATCGGGCTCAGCCACGTCATCTCGACCGGCAACGAGGCCATGGTCGACACGATCGAGATGGCGGCGGCCGTGCTCGAGGACGACCGGGTGCGCGCGCTCGCCATGTTCCTCGAGTCGATCCGCGACGTCGAGCGGCTCCGGCGGCTGGCGGAGCGCGCGGCCGAGCTCGAGAAGCCGATCGTCATGCTGAAAGTCGGGACGAGCGCACTCGCCGCCGAGATCGCCCTCACGCATACCGGCGCGCTCGTGGGCGACGACCGGCTCGTCGACGCCGCGCTGCGACAGCTGGGAATCGTTCGCGTCGACTCGATCGAGCAGCTGGCGATGACGGCCGGACTCCTGGCGCGCACCGGCCCGCTCCCGCCCGGCGGGCTCGGGGTCGTCTCGATCTCCGGCGGCGCGTGCGACATCATCGCCGACCGGGCCGAGATCGCCGGCGTTCCGCTCGAGGCCCTCGCCGAGACGACGCAGGCGCGCCTCTCGAGGGTCCTTGCGTCGTACGGTACGCTGCGCAACCCGCTCGACATCACGGGCGCCGCATCCGAGAACCCGCAGATCTTCGCCGACGCGCTCGCCGCAGTTGCCGACGATCCGTCGGTCGCGATTCTTGCCGCGATTCACGTGCTTCCGACCGAGGAGCGCGCCCGCTACCGGTCGAGGATCGAGGTGATCGCCTCCGGGCTGCGCGCCGCCGGGAGCCGGGGGCTCCTCGTCGACCAGACCGTGCGCGACATCGATCCGTTCACCGCAGGCGCACTCGAGGAGATCGGCGTCCCGCACGCGATGACCGGCCTCCGCGACACCGTCGACGCCGTCGGCGGCGCGATCCGCTGGTCGGCCTGGCTGCGTCGCGCCAGCACGGCGAAGCCCGCCGCAGAGCTCGAGCCCCAAGTGACAAGTTGTCACTTGGATTTCGACGGCACTGGCGTGCCCTGGTCCGAGGCGCGCAGCCTCCGGCTGCTCGCCGAGAATGGAATCCCCGTCGTCCCGTGGCGGCTCGTCGGGACGCGGGAAGCGGCCGTCGCGGCGGCGCGCGAGCTCGGCGGCCCGGTCGTGCTCAAGGTCGTGTCCCCGGAGATCCTCCACAAGAGCGACGTCGGCGGCGTCGCTCTTGACCTGCAGACCGACGACGCCGTGGGCGAGGCGTTCGACCGGGTGACCGCGGCCGGTGCGCGTGTCGACGGCGCGCACGTCGAGGGCGCGCTCGTCGCGCCGATGCGCCGCGGCGGGTTGGAGCTGATCGTGGGCGTGGTGCGCGACGCGCAGTGGGGCCTGACGCTCGCGGTGGGCTTCGGCGGCGTGTGGGTGCACGTCGCCGACGACACCCGCCTCCGGCTCCTGCCGGTGGACGAGCGCGACGTCCGCGAGATGCTCGACGAGCTGCGGGGCAGGGCGCTGCTGGACGGCGTTCGCGGACAGCCGGCGGCGGACGTCGACCGTCTCGTCGCGGCGATCGCCGAATTCGCCCGTCTCGCCGAGCGGCTCGGCCCGCGCCTCGCCTCGATCGAGATCAATCCGATCCGTGTCGACGGTACGACCGTCGAGGCACTCGACGCCGTCGTCGTCTGGTCGTAGGTGCGGTCGAATTC
>Ga0335085_10006306_pt1 | contig 18774 bp, 18 predicted proteins | sample Lox_Sample_45_FD_206712 | JGI IMG/M metagenome (GOLD analysis project Ga0335085, IMG submission 206712) | Soil microbial communities from Loxahatchee National Wildlife Refuge, Florida, United States - Lox_Sample_4.5 | ecosystem: Environmental > Terrestrial > Soil > Wetlands | place: USA...
TCGCGACGTCCGAGAGCGCGTCGATCTCCTTGCGTGACAGCCCCGCCCCGCCCGGCACCAGGAACCCCTCGAGCCGGGTCTCGCGATCGGCGCCGAGCGCGCCGGCGAGCGGGAGATCGGTCCACGCGGCGAAGAGGGGCGTCCAGTCGCTCAGGGTGAGGTCGTAGCGCAGGTCCGGCTTGTCCGAGCCGTACCGGGCCATCGCCTCCCGCCAGGTGAGCCGCGGAAAGGGCGCCGAGACCGTCTGCCCCGCCTCGGCCCAGCAGGCCGCGAGCACCGCCTCGACGAATCCCTGCACGTCCTCCACTCCGACGAACGAAGCCTCGATGTCGATCTGCGTGAACTCCGGCTGCCGGTCGAACCGCAGGTCCTCGTCGCGGAAACACCGGGCGATCTGGAAATACCGGTCGAACCCCGACACCATCAGCAGCTGCTTGTAGATCTGCGGCGACTGCGGCAGGGCGTAGAACTCGCCCGGGTGCACGCGGGACGGCACGAGGTAGTCCCGCGCGCCTTCGGGCGTGGGCTTGGTGAGGATCGGCGTCTCGATCTCGAGAAACCCGAGCTCCGACATGGTCCGGCGCGCGCGCTGGAGCAGCCGGTGGCGCAGCATCAGGTTGGCCTGCATCTCGGGCCGGCGGAGGTCCAGGTGCCGGTGCGTGAGCCGGGCCTCTTCGGACGGCAGCTCCTCCCCCTTGCCCCGCGCCACCGGGATCGGCGGCGTGCCGGCGGGACCCACCACCCGCAGGGCCGTGGCGTGCACCTCCACCGCGCCCGTGGCGAGGTCGGGGTTCTGCATGTTGGGCGGGCGCGCCACCACCTCCCCCTCGACCACCACCACCGTTTCCGCCCCGAGGCCGCCCGCCTGCGCCACGACGTCGGCCCCCGCCCAGGCGGGCCCCACCGCGACCTGCACCAGGCCGGCGCGGTCCCGCAAATCCAGGAAGACGATCCCGCCGAGGTCGCGCCGCCGGTGCACCCACCCCCCGAGCGTGACCCGAAGCCCCGCGTGCTCGGCCCGGAGGGAGCCGCAGTACATCGACCGCATGCTGGTGCGCTCCAGGTCCGTCACGCCCCCGTCCCCCCCTCCGCCTCGCACAGCACCCGATAGAACGCCTCCGCGGTCCCCGCGGCCAAGAGCCGGCTCCGCACCCCCTCGTGGCGCACCATCCGGGCGATGCGGGAGATGGCCTTGACGTGGGTCCCCGCCAGGGTCTCGGGACCGGCGATCAGGAAGAACAGACGCACGGGCTCTCCATCCACGGTTTCGTAGGGCACCGGCGCCGCGGCGACTCCAGCCGCCACGCCGAGCGTAGCGAGGGCCGGGGTCTTGCCGTGCGGCACCGCCACGCCATACCCGATCCCCGTGGGAAACTGCCGCTCCCGCTCCAGGATGGCCGCAAAGACCTCCTCCCGGTCGGCCCCGCCGCCGGGGACGAGCAGGTCCACAAGCTCCCCCAACACCCCAGCCTTGTCCTGGGACTTGAGGGGCACCTGGATACGACTCGGGGAGAGCAAATCCGACAGACGCAAGTTGAGCCCAAGTGGTGTAAGCGATTGAATCTAGTTAAGTTGGGGCGTGAACGCCACTTGGCGGATCCCCCCCCTCGCCGGCGCCCTGTGGGCCGCGCTGGCCGCCTCCCCGGAGCCCGCCGCCGCCCAGGACGCCCTCGGCACCGAGCTCTGGCGGGTGGTGGGGGTGACGGTCCCGACCCCCTACGCCCTCGATGGAGGGGCCACGGGGGCCTTCTGGAATCCCGCCCAGCTCGTGACCGCGCCGGTGGCGGCGGCGGACCTGACCCAGACCCCGGACGCGATTTCCGCCTCGGGGTTCCTCGCCCTGATTCGCACCGGTCCCGGGCGGTTCGGGTCCTGGGGCCTCGCCTACGGACAGGTCGACATCGGAGACATCATCCGCACGTCCCTGACGCCGGACCCCGAAGGGACCATCCCGGTCTATACCCGGACCGTCGGAGTCACGTGGGCCCTGACCCGGGGTCCCACCACGGTCGGGGCCACGCTCGCGGACCACGACTCACGGCTGGACCAGAGTGACGCGCAGCACTGGACCGGCGACGTAGGGGTGGTCGAGCGGGTGGGGGGCGCGGTCACGCTCGCGGCCGCCACGCACTTCTTCTCGCGTCTCGCGACCAACGACGCCGGCCAGGATTTGTACGCCGGGGTCGAGTGGCGCGTGTGGCGCGGGCCGCTGTGGACGGGCTCCGGGGACGCGTCGTTCCGGGTGCGCTACGGCGCGACCCTCGCGCACGGCGCCGGCAGCGATCAGCAGCTCGGCCTCGGCTTCGATCTGGGCCCGCCGGTGGCGGTGGACGGAATGCTGGTGCGGGAGAGCGCCTACGGCAACGTGACCTGGCGCGGGGTCGCGGGCGTCCGGGTGCGCATCGGCCGTTACGGCCTGACCTTCGCCCGCGACGCCGGCGTCAACGACATCGGGTCGTCCTACCGCGTGGGGCTCGAGTGGAGACTCCGGTGACCGATCTCCTGTCGCTCGCCCCCGACGCCGCGCGCACCGCGCTGGACGAGTGGCTGGCCGCGCGCGGCGAGCCGGCGTACCGGACCCGCCAGATCCTGCCGCGCCTCTGGCGGCGCCCGGTGGCGCGCTGGGCGGACGCGACGGATCTGCCCGCGGCGCTCCGGGAGGCGCTCGACCGGGACTTCCCGCTCACCCGGCTCACCGTGCTCGCGCGCCAGGTGTCGTCGGACGGCACCGAGAAATTTCTCTGGGGCCTGGAGGACGGCCAGGCCATCGAGTCGGTCCTCATTCCCGAGGGGAAGCGCCGCACGCTGTGCATCTCGTCCCAGGTGGGCTGCGCGCTGGGCTGCGTCTTCTGCGCCACCGGGACGATGGGCTGGCGGCGGAACCTCTCCGTCGGGGAAATCGCGGGACAGGTGCGCGAGGTGACGCTCGCCGATCCGGCGCGGACGCCCACCAACGTGGTCTTCATGGGCATGGGAGAGCCGCTGCTCAACTGGGAGGCGGTGGATCCGGCGCTCACCATCCTGAACCACCCGGACGGGGTCGGCATCGGCGCGCGCCACATCACCGTGTCCACCGTGGGGATCCTGCCCAAGCTCGCGCTGTTCGCCCGGCGGCCCGAGCAGTTCCGCCTCGCCGTCTCGCTGCACGCGCCCACTCCCGAGCTGCGGCGGGAGCTCATGCCCGTGGAAAAGAAGTACGCGCTCCCCGAGCTCATGGCCGCGCTGCAGGCGTTCGACCGGCGGGTGACCCTCGAGTACGTGCTGATCGCCGGGCGCAACGACTCGCTCGAGGCCGCCGACGCCCTCGCGGCGCTCGCCGCGCCCCTCGCCGCCCTGGTGAACCTCCTGCCCCTGCATCCGGGGGGCGCGCCGGGCCTCACGCCCAGCGGCCGCGCGCAGATGCTCGCCTTCGAGCGCCGGCTCAAGGAGCGGGGCGTCGAGGCGGTGCTCCGCCGGAGCCGCGGACTGGACATCAGCGCGGCCTGCGGTCAGCTACGGGTGGAGCGGGAGATGGGGCGAGAAGTCGGTGCCCAGGAGCACGCTGGCGTCGAGTAGCAGGGTCGAGTCCGGATCGAGCACCACCTTCCCCGCGTTCAGCGCCCGCCGGATCCGTTCCCCCACCGCCACGGAGCCGCGCCGCACCAGGATGCGGGTCGAGTCCAGCGGCCCCTTGGGATCCGCGCCGTTCCCGAACGTCAGGACGTCGATCCCGGCTTCCCGGAGCACCCGCGTGCCGATGCGGGCCAGCCCGGGGCGGCCGCTCGCGTTGAGCACGGCCACCGTGACGCGGGGCGCGGCGCTCCCTTCCCCGGGCACCACCGGGGCGCCGCCCCCGGTCCGCCCGCCCGCGCACGCGAGCGAGAGACCGAGGAGCGCGATCAGCGCGCGACCAGGGCGTTCCAGAAGTCCACCGTTTCCGCCGCGAGCGGCCAGCCGGAGCGCACGGTCCGCTCGATCCGCCGCCGCGCGACCTCGCGCAGGACGAGGTCCCGCTCCCCGGGCACGCGCGCCGCCAGCGCCGCGCGCGCCTCCCGGTCGGCGCTGCGGCCCGGCTCCAGGTAGTCGGCCAGGTAGAGCATCCGGCCCACGTCGTCCCAGCCCGCGAATCCGATCGAGTGGTAGCGCACGGCGTCGAGGACGCCGGCGTCCGTTTCCCCCTCCCGGGCCGCCCGGTCGGCCGCGGCGGGCCCGTGCGCCAGCTCGTCGGCGGCGGGCGCGTCCCGGAGCGCGTCGTGCAGCCACGCGGCGCGGCTCCAGCGGTCACGCTCGGCCGGCGCGACCCCCATCGCCCGCGCCCAGTCGTCGGCCAGGGCGGCCACGCGGGCCACGTGCGCGCGGCGCTCGGGCCCCGCCACGGCCCACGGCGGAAAGGTCACGGGCGGTGCACCGTGGGGTCCCCGCTCACGCCCTCGCCGAGCACCACGTTGTCCAGGAGGCGGGTGCCGCCCACGCGTCCCGCCACCAGGGCCACGGTCGCCGCGGTGACCCGCGGGACGTCCGTGAGGTCGGCGTCCACGAGCGCGAGGTAGTCCGGCACGACGCCGGCGGCGGCGAGGACCGCCGCGCCCGCCGCCCGCACCGCCGCCGGATCGGCCACGCCGCCGCGCCACGTCTGCTCGACGGTCCGCAGGGCGCGCGACAGGGCCAGGGCGGTCCGCCGGTCGTCCGGGCTGAGGTAGGCGTTCCGGGAGGAGAGCGCGAGCCCGTCCAGCTCCCGCACCGTGGGCGCCACCTGGATCTCCACGCCGAAGCTCAGGTCCTCCGCCATCCGCCGCACCAGCGTGGCCTGCTGAAAGTCCTTCCGGCCGAACACCGCGACGTCGGGCGCCACGAGGTGGAGCAGCTTGGCCACCACCGTGAGGACGCCGGCGAAGTGTCCGGGGCGCACCGCGCCCTCGAAGCGATCGGCGAGCGGCCCCGGGGCGACGCGCACCACCGGCTCGGCCGGGTACATGGCCCGCGGCTCGGGGGCGAACAGGCAGTCCACGCCCCGCTCGGCCGCCCGGGCGCGGTCCCGCGGCAGATCGCGGGGGTAGCGCCCGAAATCCTCCTGGGGGCCGAACTGCAGCGGGTTCACGAAGACCGACAGCACGACGAGGTCCGCCGCGTCCCGCGCGCGGTCCACGAGCCGCAGGTGCCCCTCGTGGAGGGCGCCCATGGTCGGCACGAAGGCGACCCGCCGGCCTCCGGCGCGCGCGGCGCGGCTCCAGGCGCGCATCTCGGAGAGCCCGGCGACCTCCTCCATGGGAACGGGCGTTACTTCGCGAAGGAGTGGTCGGGGTCGGGGTAGCGCCCCGACCGCACGTCGGCCGCGTAGGCCTCGGCGGCCGTCCGGACGTCGCCCGCCAGGCTCGCGTACTTCTTGAGGAACTTCGCGGAGAACCGGTCGTTCAAGCCGAGCATGTCGTGCAGCACGAGCACCTGGCCGTCGCACGCGGGTCCGGCGCCGATCCCGATGGTCGGCACCGAGAGGAGGGCCGTGACTTCCGCGGCGACCGCGGTGGGGAGCAGCTCGAGCACGACGGCGAACGCGCCCGCGTCCTCGAGCGCCTTGGCGTCGTCCTTGATCCGCTGCACGGCCGCGTCGTCCCGGCCCTGCACGCGGTATCCGCCGAGGGCGTTCACCGACTGGGGGGTCAGCCCGAGGTGGCCCATCACCGGAATGCCGATGTCCACGAGGGTCCGCACCGTGGGCGCCATGGTCCGCCCCCCCTCGAGCTTGACGCCCTGGCATCCCGTTTCTTTCAGCACGCGGCCCGCGTTCCGCACGGCGTCGGTGGGGCTCACCTGGTAAGTGAGGAACGGGAGGTCGCACACCACGAGCGCGTGGCTCGCCCCCCGCCGCACCATCCGGGTGTGGTAGATCATCTGGTCGAGGGTGGCGCTCAGCGTCGTCTCTTCCCCGGCGAGCACCTGATTCACCGAGTCCCCCACGAGGAGGATGTCCACGGTCGGGTCGAGGAGCCGCGCGAAGAGCGCATCGTAGCAGGTGAGCATCACGATGCGCTCCTTGCGCTCCTTCATCCGGAGCAGCTCGAGCGTGGTGACGGGCTTGGGCGTGTCAGGCATGCATCCTCACGGGCGATTCGAGCTCGGCCAGCTCGCGCTGCCAGAAGGGGCGGCGGGGAAGCTCGGGATGGGGAATCCGCAGCGCCGGCGTGTCCACGGTCCGCTCGCCGTAGCGGACGACGTCGAGATCGATCCGTCGCGGGCCCCAGCGGACGGTCCGCTCCCGCCCCAGCGCCGCTTCGATGGCGAGGCAGGCGGCGAGCAGCGCGTCGGGCTCGAGCGTGGTTTCGAGCTCCACCATCTGATTGAGGTAGGGTCCCTGCGGCACGGGCCCGAGGGGGGCGGTCTCCTCGATCCGCGAGACCCCGACCAGGCGGGTGCCGCCCAGCGCGGCCAGGCGGTCCCGCGCGGCGGCGAGCCACCGCGCGCGGTCCCCCAGGTTCGATCCCAGCGCCACGAACACCCGCTCGCCCTCCGCCATGGCAGAATGCTACCGCGCTAGGCGAGGTTCGCAAAGCCGCGCGTCAGCTCCCGCAGCATGGTGGCGACCTGTTCGAGCTCTTTCGTGGCGCGCTCCAGATCGGTGAGCCCGTCGGCGGCCTGGGTGGCGCGCGTCGCGACGTCGTCCGCCTCCTCGCGGTTCTTCCACGCGATCCCGGCCACCGCGTTCATGCTCTGGCGCAGGCGCCCGAACGCCTGGTTCTGGTCGGCGGCGGCGCCGGCGATCCGGCGGGCGTGCTCGGTGGCGTCCGCGGTGGCGGCCACGATGCGGTCGAGGGCGTCGAGGGCGCCGGCGGAGAGCTCTTCCACGCCCCCCACCGTCACCTGGCCGCGCCGCATCTGTTCCACCACCTCGCCCACCTGCCGGTGGACATCCTCCACCAGGCCTCCGGCTTCGGCCGCGGCGGCTCCGCTCTGCTCCGCCAGCTGCCGGATCTCCCCGGCCACCACGGCGAAGCCCTTGCCGTGCTTGCCGGCGCGGGCGGCCTCGATGGCCGCGTTCAGCGCGAGCAGGTTGGTCATGTCGGCCAGCTCCCGGATCGAGGCGATGAAGCCCGTGATCCGCCGGCTGACCACGCCCAGCTCCTGCACCTTGCCCGAGCTCTCCGACACGAAGGTCTTGAGGGCCACCAGGCGCTCGATGGCGTCCTGAATGCGCTGGCGGTTGCGGGCGGCGGTGTCGCTCGCGTCGCTCGACGACTTGGCCGCGGCGGCGCCGTCCGACGAGACCCGGACCGACACCTCCGCGAGGCCGGCGGTGGCCTCGAGCCCGCCCGCGATCTCCGACTCCTCGCTGACCACGCCGCTGCGGATGGCGTGGGTGGCGGCGGCCACCCCGCGCGCCGACTCGCGCAGCGCGACGGCCGTGCGCGCCAGCGTGGCCAGCTCGCTGGTCATCCGCTCCACGGTGTCCGCCAGGGGGCGCCGGAGGTCCGTGATGTGGATGGCGGTCGCGAGCTGGGTCGCGAAGGTCGAAATGGTGAGGACGTCGGCCTCGCGGTAGGCGCGGCGCTTGTGGTGCTCGAGCTCGAGGGTCCCGATGACCTGGTCGCCGAACTTCAGCGGCACGATCACGAGGGAGCGGACGTGCTCGGGCGGATCGACCAGCCGGACGTCGCGCGCCACGTCGTCGATCACGATCGCGTGCCCCTGCTCCGCGGCCTCGGTCCGGAGCACGCCCACGTCCCCGTCCGGCGCGCCGCCCCGGTCCGCGCGGCCCACCTCGCTGCGGTACAGGAGATCGAGACGCGCGTCGGTCCGCCGGTAGATCCGGAAGTCCCCCCAGTCCACCAGCCGGTGCGCCAGGTTTTCGATCCGGCGGAAGGAGTCCTCCAGGCTGACGTTCGCCGTGATCACGGCCTCCATCGCGTGGATCTTGTTGAGCTCCTCGGCCGAGATGGCCTCCTCCAGCATGCGCTTGAGCAGGAGCCCCAGCGCGCCGAGGGCGGCCGCGACGAAGGCCCACGCCACGGGGGGCCACGCCCGCACGGCGCCCACGACGGTGGCCGTCGCGAGCAGCGTGGCCGAATACGCGATGATCTCGTAGCGGATGATGAGCAGCTGCTCGTCCTTCTCGAGCTTCGCGCGCAGGATCAGCGTGAAATAGAAGAGGAGCCGCCCGATCGCGAAGTAGGCGAGGGCGAAGAAGAAGAGTGCGGGAATGTCGGCCGTCGTGAACCCGGCGCTCACGTTCTCGGTGAGATGGCGGATCTCGGCGTACACCCCGTACGCCGCCACCAGGGCGATCACCTCCCGGCCGGCGTTCACGCCGCCCACGAGGAACGCCTTCCGCTGCCACACCCAGTCCGCGACGACCGTCCCGAGGGCGACCGCGAGCGCCGTCGCGGGCACGCCCGCGAGGAGACTCCCGGCGAGGGCGACGAGGCCCGTCTGCGTCAGGTAAGAGTACTTGGAGAGCGCGATGGGACGCGCCCGGAGGAGCACGCACGCCAGCGTGAGAATGCCAAGCGCCGCGGGCTGGTGCATCCACCGGGGATCCGACGCGAGCACCACGACGAGGAGCAGGCCCCCGCCGTACACCAGGGTGCGGGCGTAGAGCCGGACCAGGCGGCCGACCGTCACGCCGCCCTCCCCCCGCCCCGCACCCCCGCCGCGAGCTCCCGTACCAGGCGCTCCAGGCCGGGGACCCCGTCCCGTCCCAGCGTCTCCACCAGGGCGCTCCCCACCACCACGCCGTCCGCCAGCCGCGCCGTGGCCCGCGCCTGCGCGGCGGTCCCGATGCCGAACCCCACCGCCACCGGGAGCGTGGTCGCCGCGCGGACCCGGGCGACGTGGTCGGCCAGGTCCGCGGGCACGCCCGCGGTCACGCCCGTGACCCCGAGCCGGGAGATGAGGTAGACGAACCCGCTCGCGCGCTCCACGGCCTGCGCCATCCGCGCGGCGGGGGTGGTGGGCGCCACGAGCCGGATGAAGGCGAGGGGGCCCCCGGCCACGCGCGCCTCGAGCGCCGGATCCCCGCCCGCCGGGAGGTCGGTGAGCAGGAGGCCCGCGACGCCGGCCGCCCGGGCGTCGGCCAGGAACCGGTCCACGCCGTAGGCCAGGATGGGGTTCAGGTAGGTCATCACCACCACGGGGATGGTGAGGCCCGCCTCCCGGATGAGGGCCAGCGTGCGCGCGGCGCCGACGCCCTGGGCGAGCGCCGCGTGCGTCGCCCGCTGGATCACGGGGCCGTCCGCGAGGGGGTCGGAGAACGGGATGCCGACTTCGAGCAGGTCCGCGCCCGCGGCCTGGGCGCCGGCGGCGGCGGCGACGAACGCCGCCGGCGAGGGGTACCCCGCCGGGAGGTACGGAATCAGCGCGGCCCGCCGCTCCGCCCGCACGGCGCGCCAGCGCTCGGCGAGGCGGGACTCAGACAAAGTAGTCGGCGACCTGGATCCCGTACTTGAGCGGATCAGTGACCTTGATGATGGACCGCGGGTACGCGCCGTTCTCCTGCAGCGCCAGATCGGCGAGGAAGCCGGGTCGCTGGATGGCGCCGTCCGGCGTCGCCACCACGCGGACCACGGGCCGGTGTACGTGGGCGGTGTCGGGGTTGGCGGAGTGGACGATGGCCACCTCGTAGGTGTCGAGGATGACGCAGGTCCCCACGGGGTAGATCCCGATCAGGTTGATGAACGCCTTGACCACGATCGGGTCGTAGCCCCGCCGCGGGTTCTCCCACATCTCCTTGAGCACCTGGTCGGGCTGAATGGGGGTGGTCTGATAGGCCCGGCGGCTGGTGGCGGCGTCGAAGCCGTCCGCCACGGCCACCACCTTGGAGAAGATGGAGAGCTGGCGGGGCCGGATCGATTTCGGGTACCCGGTCAGGTCGGACTTCATGTGGTGCTCGTAGGCCGCGATCATCCCGCGGTACGGGATCTCCCCGTAGCCGCGCAGGCCGAACAGGGTCAGCACGCCGAGCCACGGATGCGCCTGCATGATGCGCCATTCGTCGTCGGTGAGCCCCCCTTCCTTGTTCAGCACCTCGAGCGGCACCCGCGACTTGCCGACGTCGTGGAACAGCGCGGCCATGCCGAGATCGTAGAGCTGCAGCTTGGTGAGGCCCAGCTTCCGGCCGAGGGCCACCGAGAAGATGCAGACGTTGACCGAGTGCGTGAACGTGTACTCGTCGTAGTCCCGCAGGGTGGTGAGCCCCACGAGCGACGATTCGTTGTTCAGCACCTGATCCACGATGGCCTGCACCGCGCGCTTCACCTTCTTGACGTTGGCGGTCCGGCCCATCCGGATGCTGTTGATCACTTCCTTGGTGACCGCCACCGACCGCGCGTAGGTGCGCTTCGCGGCTTCCTTCTGGCGCTCGACCGTCTCCGCGTCGTCGTCGGTCTCGAGCGGGGGCTCCACGTCGATGGCCGTGACGCCCGCCTCGTCGAGCTTCTGGCCCAGCTCGAAGACCTTGTTGGGATCGGCGTCCCGGGCGGCGTAGGCGAGCAGCAGGGAGACGAAGATCTGCAGCTGCTTCCGGTCGGCGCCGGGGAGCACCCGGACGGCGCCGATGCCGCTCTGCCGGAACACGCCGAGGATGTGGGAGAACGAGGCGTAGTTGTCGAGGTCGAGACGCAGGCGCGTGGAGTTCACGAAGATGAACTCGCCCTGCAGCCGGACCTCGAGCTCGTTCTCGGCGTTGAGGAGCTGGGTGGTGGAGGCCACCAGTTCGTCCAGGGCCTTCTGCACCTGGGCGTTCTCGATCGGATAGAGCTTGAGAGACCGGAACGCCGTGTACAGGACCACCAGGAACTCGCGGCCGGCGTGGCGGAGGAACGCCTCGTTCGCCGTGGCGTCCGCCGACATCGTGGCGCGCCGGGGAGGCGTCTGCTCGCTCACGCGCCCAGCTCCCGGAGCGCCCGGCTCACGGCGTTCCGCACCAGCGGCTCCTTGTCCTCCCGGGCGCGCTCCAGCACGTTGCGCGACTCCGGAGTCTTGATCTTCCCGAGCGCCATGGCGGCGCAGGCCCGGGTTTCCGGATCCTCCCGCCGCCCGAGCAACGTGGCCCGGGCGAGCAGCATCCGGGACAGCGGCGTGACGCCGGACGCGCCCGCCAGGGCCCCGTAGGCCTCGAAGAACGCCATCTTCTCCGTGAGGTCGGCGTCCTTGAGCTTCCCGCCGTTGACCGCCGCGTCGATCTGCTTGAAGGCGTTCCGGTGCCCCCGCGCCGCCAGGAACTTCACCCCCGCGATCCGGACGTCGCGGTCCGGATCCTCGATGGCCTTCTCGATCACGCGGAGGGCGGAGGGGCTCGCGATGGCGGTGAGCGCCTCGACGACGGCGAGCTTGAGCGCCTTGTCGCCGATCTCGAGCAGGCGCCCCATGCCGTCGGGAGCGCCGGCCAGCTTCAGCCGGCCGGCGAGCTTCACCATCTCGAGCCGCGTGTCGCCGTCCTCGGAGCTCAGCGCCTTCAGCACCTCGCCCGTGTTCGCCTGCGCCAGCCGCTCCGCCGCGGCCATCACGAGCCACTTGACCCGTTCGCTGCCGAGCCGCGGCAGCCATCCCATCAGCGTCACCAGCGCCTCCGCCCGCAGCTCCTGGAAGAGCGACGACAGCTCCTCTTCGGTGGGATGCAGGGTCGCCTCGTCCAGCGACTGGAGCAGCTGGGAAAGCGCCTCGGGCTGGGAGAGGCGCGCCGGCAGCGACTCCAGCGCCTGGCGGTGATCCGGGAGAAGCTCCCGGGCGCGCTGGAGGATGGTCCGGGTCTCGGACAGGATGTAGGCCACCGACCGGAAGTCCCCGGCGCCCAGGAGGTACGGGATGAAGTTCTCGACGATGGAGATCAGCTCGGCGCGGACCGTCCCGTAGGTCTGGAGCTCCAGCAGATCGAAGAGCATCGCCAGGACGTTGCCGCGCAGGTCCTGGGAGTACTCCCGCTCCACCTCCTGCTGGAGATAGCCGATCTCCTTTTCGTCGAGGAAGTAGAGCGTGGTGTCGAAGTCGTCGACCGACACCATCCCCTCGGGCCGCGGCGGCGCCTCCTCCTGCACGCCCTGCGCCACGTCCGCCACCGAGACGGGCGGCACCTCGTTCCCGGGCTCGATGGGAACGGCGTTCTCGGTCAGGAGCTCGCGGAAGGTGTGCCCGATGTACTGGAAGTCCTGCTCCCAGAGCAGGGTCAAGAGGTCGTCCGCGGCGTCGGCCTGGAGGTTCCGCGCCCGGTGCAGGATGTTGAGGAAGCGGACCAGCTCCTCTTCCTCGAGCCCGGGGCGGAAAGTGAGCGAGCGGACCCCGTCCTTGTAGAGGGTCCACGCGATGCTCTCGCTCTTGTTCTCGTTGGTGTAGACGACCTCGTCTTCCCACTTCAGCTCGCCCTCCGTCACCTGCAGGACGAGCTCCTCGATCGACTGGAAGAGCGTGCGGAACCCGCCCCGCACGTTGTCCACGGCGCGCTGGTAGACCGGGTTGTTGGGGAGGTAGAGCTGCGTCGCCCGGACGCCCTTGGTGATGAGCCCCAAGAGCTCGGTGATTTGCGACGGCGGCAGGGCCAGCTCGTCCACGGGCGGATTGGTCAGAGCGAGGCTCCCGTCAGGTCGGCCACCAGAGCCACGTCCTTATCCCCCCGGCCGCTCAGGTTGATCAGTACCACGTCGTCGGCCCCCCAGCGCCGCACGCTGCGCTGGGCCAGCACCCACGCCACCGCGTGCGCGCTCTCCAAGGCCGGCACAATCCCCTCGAGCCGGCTGAGCTCCCGGAAGGCGTCCAGGGCCTCACGATCGGTCACCGACTGATACAATACGCGCCCCGAGTCCTTGAGGTAAGCGTGCTCGGGCCCCACCCCGGGGTAATCCAGACCCGCCGACACCGAGTGGGCCGGGCGGACCTGCCCATCGGCGTCCTGCAGGAGATAGCTGAGGGCACCGTGAAACACCCCCGGGGTCCCCCGGGAAAGGGAGGCCGCGTGCCGCTCCCCCGACACCCCCTCCCCGGCCGCCTCCACCCCCACCAGCCGGACCCTCAAGTCCTTCAGAAATCCCGTGAAGATCCCGATGGCGTTGGACCCGCCTCCCACGCAGGCCACCACCGTGTGCGGCAGCCGTCCGAAACGCTCCAGCACTTGGACCCTCGCCTCCCGGCCGATCACCGCCTGGAAGTCCCGCACCATCCGGGGGAACGGGTCGGGCCCCACCACCGAGCCGATGATGTAGTGGGTCGTGTCCACATTGGTGACCCAGTCCCGCAGGGCCTCGTTGGTCGCGTCCTTCAGGGTGCGGGTGCCCGACGTGACCGGCACGACCGCGGCGCCGAGCAGCTGCATGCGGTAGACGTTGAGACGCTGGCGCCGGGTATCCTCCTCCCCCATGTAGATCACACAGTCGAGGCCGAACTTGGCGCACACCGTCGCCGTGGCCACCCCGTGCTGCCCCGCTCCCGTCTCCGCGATGATCCGCCGCTTGCCCATCCGCCGGGCCAGCAGGACCTGACCCAGGGTGTTGTTGATCTTGTGCGCGCCCGTGTGGCTCAAGTCCTCCCGCTTCAGCGCCACCCGCACGCCCCCGCCCACGGCGGCCGCCAGCCGGGGAACCTCGGTCACCGGCGTGGGGCGCCCGGCGAAGTCCCGGAGCAACCCCTCGAGCTCGGACCAGAACCCCGGCTCCTCCCGCACGCCGTCGTAGGTGCGTGCCAGCTCCTCGAGCGCCGCCATCAGCGTCTCGGGGACGTACCGCCCGCCGTACGGTCCGAACCGTCCCTCGCTCATCGGGGCCGCCTCGGCACACCGCACAGGCTCCGCACCATCCCCGCCGGGTCCTCGCTTCGGGCCACCGCCTCTCCCACCAGCACCAGATCGGCCCCCGACCCCGCCGCCCGCTCGACGTCCCCCCGGCCCGCGATCCCGCTCTCCGCCACCGCCAGCACTCCGGCCGGCACCAGGGGAACGAGCCGGTCGGACACGCCGGGATCAGTGACGAACGTCCCGAGGTCCCGGTTGTTGATCCCCACGGCCACGGGCGCCACCTCGAGGGCACGGTCGAGCTCGGCCCGGTCGTGCGCCTCCACGAGCGTGGCGAGGCCCAGCCCCCGCGCCGCGTCCGCCAGGCGGCGCAGGCCGTCCGGCGCCAGCGCGCGGACGATGAGCAGGACGACGGCCGCACCCGCCGCGCGCGCCTCATAGAGCTGAAGCTCGTCCACGATGAAGTCCTTCCGAAGGGCCGGAATCCGGATCGCGGCCGATACCCGTTCCAGGTCCCCGAGCGACCCTCCGAAATGTGTCTCCTCGGTGAGCACCGAGACGGCGGCGGCGCCCCCGGCTTCGTAGGCCCGGGCGTGCGCCACCGGGTCCAGATCGGCGCGGATCACGCCCGCGGATGGCGAGCGCCGCTTGACCTCGGCGATCACGCCCACGGTGCCCCCCGCCGGCCCCCCGAAGGGCGGCGGCGCCGGGGCGGCCGCGGCCTGTCGCTCCAGGTCCCGCCCCCGTTCCCGGAGGCGGGACACCCGGGCGCGGGTGGCGGCGAGAATGGCGTCGATGCTGAGGTTGTTCACGCTTGCGTTCGGGTGATATTCGGGTAGATTGAGTTCGGCTTATTTTCGGGAGTTATCGGTGCCTCTCACACGGCGTCAACACGAGATCCTCGATTACCTCCGGGCGCACATCGACGACAAGGGGTATGCGCCGAGCTTCGAGGAAATCGCCGAGCGGTTCGCGTTCCAGTCCCTGGCCACGGTCCACGAGCACCTCACCAATCTCGAGCGCAAGGGCTACATCCGCCGCACGCACAACGAGAGCCGGGCCATCGAGATCGTGCCGCCCAAGGGCCAGACCGGCGCTACCGAGCTCCCCCTCCTCGGCCTCGTGGCGGCGGGCGCGCCCATCGAAGCCCTCACCGACAACGAGACCTTCGCCGTGCCCGACGAGCTGCTGCCGCGCCGCGGGCGCAGCTACGTCCTCCGGGTCCGCGGCTCGTCCATGATCGACGAGCACATCAAGGACGGCGACTACGTCGTGGTCCAGGAGCGCACCCAGGCCGACAACGGGGACACCGTCGTGGCGCTCCTGAACGGCGCGGGCGCCACCGTGAAGAAGTACTATCGCGAGCCCGGGGGCTGGATCCGGCTGCAGCCCGCCAACGCCGAGCTGTCTCCCCTGCGCGTCAACGAGCGCGACGTCATGGTTCAGGGGGTCGTGGTGGGCGTCATCCGGAAGTACTGACCCGCCCGCTCTCCCGCAGTCGCTCGAGGGCCTCGCGCGCCGCTCCGGATTCCAGGGCGGCGCGCGCGCGTTCCAGCCCCTCCGCCAGGTCGGCCGCCAGCCCGGCCACGTAGATCCCGGCCGCGGCGTTCAAAAGTACCGCCGTCCTCCCCGCCTCATCTCCCGGCGCTCCGTCCAGGATCCGTTCGGCGCGGCGCGCGTTCTCCGCCGGAGTCCGCCCGCCGAGCTCCCGGAGGTCCACGTGGGGCACGGGGAGACTCCGCGGATCGAGCACCCAGTGAGTCGTCCGCCCGCCGCGGATCTCCCAGACGTCGGTGGGTCCCTCCGGCGAGATCTCGTCCATCCCGGCCCGCCCGTGGACCACCAGGGCGTGCTCGGTGCCGAGGAGCGCGAGCGCCTCCGCCACGAGGGGGGCCCGCGCGGGGTCCGCCACGCCGATCACCTGGCGCCGCACCCCGCCCGGGTTCGCGAGCGGGCCGAGGAGGTTCATCACCGTCCCGACACCCAGCTCCTTCCGCACCGGAGCGATGTGGCGCATGGCGGGGTGGAAGTGAGGCGCAAAGAGGAACGCGATCCGCGCCCGGGCCAGCGCGTCCTCCGCGCCCGCCGCGTCGGGCGAGATGGCGATCCCGAGGGCCTCCAGCACGTCGGCCGAGCCGCACTGCGAGGTGTACGACCGGTTGCCGTGCTTGGCGACGGTCGCGCCGGCGCCCGCGGCGACGAAGGCGGCCACCGTCGAAATGTTGAAGGTGGACACGGTTCCGCCCCCGGTGCCGCAGGTGTCGATGGCGCGGGGGTCCGGGACGGCCACCCTCCGCATGCTCGACCGCAGGGCGCGGGCGGCGCCCGCGACTTCGGCCGCCGATTCGCCCTTGGCGCGGAGGCCGAGGAGCAAGGCGCCCATTTGCGCGGGGGTCGCCTCGCCCCGCATGACCACGCCGAACACCTCGGCCGCGAGCGCCTCGGGGAGTGATTCCCCCCGGGCCAGGAGGCCGATGGCACGCGTAAGCGGGGGGCCTTCGGAGCCTTCGGACATGGGTGGCAGTCTACGGCGCTTTGTCAAACGGGACAACGGGTTGCGTGCCTTGAAAGGGTCCTGACACCCTTCTATCTTTTGCGCGTGACGAGCCGCCCCTTCCTCGCGGTGGTGCAATACGACGGGGGGCAGTTCGTGGGCTGGCAACGGCAGGCGGCGGGCCGGACGGTCCAGGGAGAGCTCGAGGCGGTACTGGAGCGCCTGACCGACCGCCGGACGGTGGTGACCGGCGCGGGACGCACCGACACCGGGGTGCACGCGCTGGGCCAGGGGGCGGGTTTCCTGGCGGACGAGCGCTGGGCCGCCGACGTGGCGGGTCTGCACCGGGCGCTGAACGCCCTCTTGCCGAAGGACATCTGGGTGGAGCGCGTCAGCGAGATGCGGCCCGGGTTCCACGCGCGGAAGAGCGCGGCCGGCCGCCGGTACCGCTACGTGATCGGCACCGATCCGGCGGCGCAGTCGCCGTTCCGCCGGCGGTACGAGTGGGCGCTGGGTGGGCGGCTCGACGCCGCGGCGCTCGCCGCGTGCGCGGAGGCGCTGGTCGGCGAGCACGACTTCCGCGGCTTCGCGGCGGCCGGCCAGGTCAAGCCTCACTACCGATGCCGCGTGGCGCTGGCGGAATGGGCGCCGCGAGCGGACGGTGTGGGAGTGACCTTTACGATCGAAGCCGACCGGTTCTTGCACCACATGGTGCGCTTTCTCGTGGGCACCATGGCGGACGTCGCCCTCGGACGCCGCCCGGCCTCCGATGTCTCCCGCCTGCTGGCCGCGACCGACAACCGGGCGGCCAGTCCGCCGGCGCCGCCCCAGGGGCTCTACCTGGCGAGCGTGCGCTATCCCGCTGACCTCTACGCCGGGGCCTCACCATGAAGTTCTTCCTCGATACCGCGAACCTGAAAGACATCAGCTGGGCCGCCCAGGCCGGCTTGATCGATGGCATCACGACCAACCCGTCGCTGCTCGCCAAGTTCGCGGGCGACGTCGATCCCCGGGACGTCCTGAAGGAGATCTGCTCCCTCGTGGAGGGCCCGGTCTCGGCCGAGGTGGTGGCCGTCGACACCGACGGGATGGTGCGGGAGGGCGAGTCCCTCGTGAAGATCGCCGACAACATCGTGGTGAAGATCCCGATGACCGAAGCGGGGATGGTGGCGGTCCGGCGGCTCTCCCGGCAGGGCATCAAGACCAACGTGACCCTCTGCTTCTCGAGCGTGCAGTGCCTCATCGCCGCGAAGGCGGGGGCGACCTACGTGAGCCCCTTCATCGGCCGCATCGACGACGTCGGGCAGGAGGGGATGGACGTGATCCGCGAAGCCCGCGTGATCTTCGACAACTATCAGTACGCGACCGAGATCCTGGCGGCCTCGATCCGGCACCCGCGCCACGTGGTGGACGCCGCGATGGTGGGCGCCGACGTCGCCACCCTGCCCCCCGACGTCCTCAAGAAGCTGCTCCACCACCCGCTCACCGACCGGGGGCTCGAGCAGTTCCTGGCCGACTGGGGCAAGCTGACCGGGCGGGCGAAGGCGACGGTGTGACGTACAGCTCGCCGCTCGGCACCCGCTACGCCTCACCGGCCATGCAGTCGCTCTGGAGCGACGCGCGCCGCGTCGGGCTCTGGCGGCGGCTCTGGCTGGCGCTGATGGAGGCGGAGAAGGAGCTGGGCCTCGACATCCCGGACGCCGCCCTCACGCAGCTCCGGACCCATCTCGACGACGTGGACCTGGCCCGCGCCGCGGAGCACGAGCGGCGCCTGCGCCACGACGTAATGGCGCACATCCACGCCCTGGGCGATCAGGCGCCGGCGGCGCGCCCCTATCTCCATCTGGGCGCCACCAGCGCCTTCGTCACCGACAACGCCGACCTGCTCCTCATGCGCGAGGGGCTCCAGCTCCTCCTCGGCCGCGTGGCCGCCGTCCTGGTGGCGCTGGGCAAGCTCGCGCGCCGCACCAGCCGCGTCCCCTGCCTCGCCTACACGCACTTCCAGCCCGCCCAGCTCACCACGGTGGGCAAGCGGGTGACGCTCTGGATGCAGGACTTCGTGCTCGACGCCGAGGAGCTCCTGCACCGGCTCGACACCTTCCGGTTCCGCGGCGTGAAGGGGACCACCGGCACCCAGGCCTCGTTCCTCGAGCTGTTCGGCGGCGACCAGGACAAGGTGAAGGACCTGGACCGCCGGGTGGCCCAGAAGCTCGGCTTCACCCGCGTCTTTCCGGTCACCGGGCAGACCTACACCCGCAAGCTCGACGCGGAAGTGCTCGCGGCGCTCTCCGGCGTGGCGGCGTCGGCGGCCAAGTTCGCCACCGACCTGCGGCTCCTCCAGCACGAGGGGGAGCTGCTCGAGCCCTTCGAGAGCGAGCAGGTGGGGTCGTCGGCCATGGCGTACAAGCGCAATCCGATGCGGGCCGAGCGGATGACTTCCCTGGCGCGCTTCGTGATCGAGCTCGAGGGAAACGCCTGGCACACCGCCGCCACGCAGTGGCTCGAGCGGACGCTCGACGACAGCGCCAACCGCCGTCTCGTGATCCCCGAAGCGTTCCTGGCCACCGATGCCATCCTCGTGCTCGCGACCAACGTG
>Ga0335085_10006307_pt1 | contig 18770 bp, 16 predicted proteins | sample Lox_Sample_45_FD_206712 | JGI IMG/M metagenome (GOLD analysis project Ga0335085, IMG submission 206712) | Soil microbial communities from Loxahatchee National Wildlife Refuge, Florida, United States - Lox_Sample_4.5 | ecosystem: Environmental > Terrestrial > Soil > Wetlands | place: USA...
GCAGACCGGGTTGCCGCCGAACGTGTTGAAGTACCGCACCTGGCGCCCGAAGTCGTCGAGTATCTCCCGCCGCACGGCGATCCCGGCGATCGGCAGGCCGTTGCCCATCGGCTTGCCCATGGTCACGATGTCGGGCACCAGGCCGTGCCGCTGGTATCCCCACATGTGCGAGCCGGTCCTGGCGAACCCGGACTGCACCTCGTCGGCGAGGTAGAGCCCGCCCGCCGCGTGCACCACGTCCGCTGCGGGCGCGAGGAAGCCGGCCGGCTCGGGCAGCACGCCGTCGGAGGAGAAGACCGAGTCCGCGAGGAAGGCCGCCAGCCGCACTCCGTGCCGTTCCAGGTCGGAGATGGCGTAGGCGACCGCGGCGGTGAAGTTCACGCCGCCCGACGGCGCGGGCACCGTCCGCACGTGCTCGCTGAGCGGTACGTTCGGCCCGAGGCTGGGGGAGAGCTCGGCGAGCGCGGCGGTCACCCCGTGGTAGGCGTTCTCCGTGACGATCACCCCGGTCCCGCCGGTGTAGTGCCGTGCGATCCGCAGCGCCAGGTCGTTGGCCTCGCTGCCGGTGCAGGTGAACATCGCGTACGCGGCGCCCATGGTGTGCGTGGCGAGCAGCCGCTCGGCGTAGCTGACGACGCCTTCCGTGAGGTACCTGGTGTGCGTGTTCAGCGTGGCGAGCTGCCGGCTGACCGCCTCGGCGACCCGGGGGTGTGAGTGCCCCACGCACGGCACGTTGTTGTAGGCGTCCAGGTAGGCGTTGCCCGCCGGGTCGTACAGGTAGACCCCCTCGCCGCGGACGAACTCAACGGGCTCGGAGTAGAACAGCCGGTACGCGCCGCCGAGCGCCGCCGAGCGGCGCCCGACGAGGTTCCTCGTCGCGGCCGGCAGGTCCTGCGCGCGGTCGGAGTCGAAGCCGTTGACCATGACGGGAGCTGACTCGGTCATAGTGATCCCCTCACAATGAGACCCCCTTCACAGTGAAAGCCCCTTCACAGTGAAAGCCCCTTCACAGTGAAAGCCCCTTCACAGTGAAAGCCCCTTCACAGTGAAAGCACTGCCCGCAGGCGGCCGGTGATGTCCTCGGGGGTCAGCAGCCGCAGCGCCGCGAAAAGCTCGATCGCCTGGGGCGTCCGGCGCAGCAAGTATCCCCGGTTCGATGGCTCACGCATCGCGTGCCACTGCGACAGGATGATCCGCGCGGCGACCCGCCCGACCACCAGGTCGGCGATCAGTTCCAGGTCGGCGGCGTCGAGGGGGTCGACGGCGTGGTACCCGGCGACGACGTCGAGCGCCGGGCCGAGCACGCCGGAGCCCGGGTCACTCGCCGAGCCGCCGAGCTGGTAACAGGCGGCGACCGCCACGTCCATCGCGACCGGGCCGGTCAGCGCGTCGCCGAAGTCGAGGATCCCGGTGATCCGCGAGCCGTCGCACAGCAGGTTCTCGCCGTGGAAGTCGGTGTGGATGACCTGAACGGGGACGCCGGCGAGCCGGGGCCGCAGCACCGACTCGAACCGGTCGAGGTAATCCTCGAGCCCGGCCCGCACCCCGGAAGGCAACGCGGCGCCGAGCGCAGCGGCGACCTCGGGCAGCACCCCGTCACCCGGCAGGTCGGCGAGCGGACCGCGCAGCCTGTCCAGGTGCTGCAGGTCCCAGCGGTGCGTGCGCAGCGCACCCGGATGGCTGAACCCGCGCAGCGCGACGCTGAGCCGCCCAAGCGTGGCACCAAGGTCACGCCGCAGTGCGGCGCTGCTGTCCGCCCGCGACAGCAGCTCACCGTCGAGCCACGATGTCATCCGAACGAGTCGGTGGTGCCCGTTCCCCGCCACCGGAACCTCCGGCCGCCCGTCAAGCGCCGGGACTACCCGCTGCACCGGCAGCCCGGGCGCGGCCGCGGCCAGGTGCAGCAGCACGGCCGTCTGAAAGGACACCGCGGTGCTCGCCGCGGTGACCGTCTCGTCGGTCAGGCAGATTTTCACAAACCAGGACGAATCATCGGAAACCAGCCGGAATGCGTCGTCGAACTCCGCCGAGAGCCGCTCCGCGCTGCCGTCCACGCCGTAGTGGCGCCGCGCGATTTCCTCGGCCTGAGCAGGCGAGACACGAGATACGGCAGACACACGATCATCGTACGACGGACTCCATAGCCATCCGTCGATAAAGTGCCGCGAGTGACGGGGTATGACTCTTGTGTGATGAGAGGACCGACACATCCGCGCAGGAGGTTCGGGACCGAACTGGCGGGTAGCGGCAAAGCCATGACCGGCCCCGCCAGAAACAGCCCAGCCCAAGGCAGTACAGCCCAAAGCGGCACAGCCCGACGCATCCCGGCGCAAAGCAACCGAAGCAGCCAGGCCCAAAGCGGCACAGCCAAGAGCGCACGCGCGACCCCCGGCGACGACAGGCCGGTCATCGCCGTTTCCAACCGGCTGCCCGTGCAGCGGGGCGAGGACGGCGGCTGGGAGCTGTCGCCCGGCGGCCTGGTCACCGCACTGCGGCCGGTGATGGCCACCCACCCGGGCGCCTGGGTGGGCTGGGACGGTGGCACCAAGGGAATGCCCGCCACGCTGCCCGATTCCACCGTCCGCCTGCTGCCCATCGCGCTGTCCGCGGCGCAGGTCCGCGACTACTACCGCGGCTTCGCCAACGCGACCATGTGGCCGCTGCTGCACAACGCGATCGAGAAACCCCGCTTCGAGCGGCCCTGGTGGCACGCCTACCAGGAGGCCAACCACATCTTCGCGGAGCGTGCCGTGGCCGCCGCCGAGGAGCAGCCTGACGCGATCATCTGGGTGCACGACTACCACCTGATGCTGGTGCCGCAGCTGATCCGTCATCGCCGGCCGGTGGAGCCGATCGGGTTCTTCCTGCACGTGCCGTGGCCGTCGCCGGACATCTACGCCCGGCTGCCCTGGCGCGAGCAGATCCTGTGGGGGCTGCTCGGCGCCGACGTGGTGGCCTTCCACACCGACGAGTACCGGCTCAACTTCCTGCGCTCCTGCGTGCGCCAGCTCGGCGACTTCGGCCTTGAGGTGCGTGGCTCGTCTGTGCTGCTGCCCGACGGCCGGGCGGTGGTCACCTCCACCGCGCCCATCTCCATCGACGCCGGGGAGTTCGCCTCCTTCGCCACCGAGCCCGAGGTGAAGGACGGCACCGGTGCGATCGAGGAGCAGTTCGCCGGCCGCCTGCTGCTGCTCGGCGCCGACCGGCTGGACTACACCAAGGGGATCATCGAGCGGCTGCTCGCGGTGGAGATGCTGCTCGAGCGCAACCCCGAGATGCGCACCAGCGTCGCGTTCCTGCAGCTCGCCGTGCCGAGCAGGGACGACGTGCGGGAATACCGCCAGCTGCGCGGCACCGTGGAACAGCACGTCGGGCGGATCAACGGGCGGTTCACCCAGCCGGGCAGCGACGTTCCCGTGCACTACCTGTACCGGGGGCTCTCGCCGCAGCAGCTCGCGGCCTACTACGCGGCGGCGGACGCGCTGCTCGTCACGCCGCTGATCGACGGCATGAACCTGGTCTGCAAGGAGTACGTCACGGTGCAGCAAGCCGCCGGCGGCAGCGGCGCCCTGGTGCTCAGCGAGTTCACCGGCGCCGCCGTCGAACTGTCGCAGGCGGTGCTGTGCAACCCGTTCGACGTGGAGGGACTGTCGTACCGGATCGACCAGGCGATCGCGCTCAAGCCAGAGGCCAGGCGCAAGGCGCTTGCGGCCATGGCCGAGCAGGTCCGCGTGCACGACGTGCACGCCTGGGTGTCTGGCCAGCTCGCACTGATCGCGGCCCGCGGCGCGTCAGTGCCAGTACCGCCGGCCGGCAATCCGCGCTGACTGACGATGCCTGTCCGCACCGGCACCTCGGGCTGGCAGTACCGGCACTGGCGGGACGTCTTCTATCCGCCTGACGTGCCGCAGAGTCACTGGCTTGAGCATTACGCCGCGCGGTTCGCCACGGTGGAGAGCAACGCGACCTTCTACCGGCTGCCGGCCAGGGAGACCTTCGAGCAGTGGCGGACGCGCACCCCCGACGGCTTCGTGATCGCGGTCAAGGCGAGCAGGTACCTCACGCACGTCAGGCGGTTGCGCGACCCCGCCGAGCCGGTGCGCCGGATGCTCGACGCCTTCGCCGGCCTCGGCGAGAAACTCGGCCCCGTGCTGCTTCAGTTCCCGCCCCGGATGGCAGCCGATCCGTCCCGGCTCGACCGGGTGCTGAGCCTGTTTCCCTCCGACGTCCGCGTCGCGGTGGAGCCGCGCGACGCCTCCTGGTGGACCGACGCCGTCCGCGGCGTGCTCACGGAGCATGGCGCGGCACTGTGCTGGGCCGACCGGGGCGGAACAGAGTCAACTCCGCTGTGGCGCACCGCGAACTGGGGTTACCTGCGCTTCCACGAGGGCGACGGCGACCCCTGGCCGCGGTATACCGAGGATCGCCTGCGCACCTGGGCGGACCGCGTCGCCGACGCCTGGCCAGGCGACGCCCCGGTGTACGCCTACTTCAACAACGACCAGTCCGGCGCCGCCGTGCTCGATGCTGAGACCTTCATCCGGGAGGTGCGGGGGGTCGTCCCCCCGGCAGACGGCTGCTGACAGACCGTCACTGGTCCCGGTCGGACACAGGGTCGCGACGCGCGGGTCAGAGCACCTCGGCGACCGCCGATGCGGACGCCTCGCCGCTGCGGACCGCGCCCTCCATGTAGCCGTTCCACTGGGGAGAGCACTCGGCGCCCGCCCAGTGGATACGCCCGATCGGCGCGCGCCACGCCTCGCCGTAGGAGGTCCACACGCCGGGCGTGAAGTGCGCGCCGTAACAGCCGCGGGTGAACTCCTCAGCCATCCAGTCGCGCTCCACGTACCGCACAGGACTGCGCGCCGCCGGGCCGAAGTAGCGGGCGAAGCTGCCGAGCACGGCCTCGCGCCGTTCCGCCTCGGTGTGCCGTGCCCAGGCACGCGCCTCCCTGCCCTCGAGGAAGCCCATTAGCACGCCTGGCGTGCCGGACGGCGGCGAGTTGTCGAAGGTCACCTTGACCGGCCCGGTGTCGGAGGCGGCCTGCCCGTTGAGTCCGTCCGTCCGCCAGAAGGGCTCGGGGTAGACGGCGTAGGCCTTGATGACCGACCCGGCAGGCGTCCGCTGGGTGAGCTGATCACGCCAGGACGGCAGCACCGGGTCGTATTCGAGCCGCCCGGCCAGTGTCGGCGGCAGCGTCACGATGACCGCGTCGCCGAGGTACTCCGAGCCGTCGCGCGCGGTGACGCGCACCCCGCCGGCGTCCTGCGCGACCTGGCGCACCGGGCGGCGCAGGACGACCCGGTCGCCGAGTTCTGCGGCCATCGCCTGCGCGACAAGCACTGACCCGCCAGTGACCCGGTCCTTCTGCGCGCCCCTGTCCACCGCGAGCAGCGTCTCGAGGTCGACGTTGGACCGCGTGTAGAACAGCGCGTGCAGCAGCGATATGTCGCTCGCGTCCGCGGCCCAGACCGCCTCGCAGGCAACGTGGAAGTAGGCGCGCCCCGCCTTGGTCCGCAGGTTGCGCCGGATCCAGCTCTCCCATGTCTGCCCGTCGAGCGCCGCGGCGCCCGGCGTGAGCCAGGGCCGCTCCACGTCGGTGCGCGCCACGAGACGGCCGAACCGCAGCATGCCCTGCGCGAGGTCGGCGAGGGCGAATGGCGACATAAGCGGCACGGCCCCCTTCGTCGGCTTAACCCGCGATCGCTTCCCGAGCAGGTCGAGCAGCAGCATTCCCTCGTCGTTCCAGGTGCGGAACGTGGTCAGGCCAAGCTCAGTGACCAGCTCGTACATCCGGGTGTGCCCCTCGCCGAGCCACTGGCCGCCGAGTTCGAGCGGCGTGCCGTCGTCGAGCAGCAGCCCTTCGGTCCGCCCGCCGACGCGGTTCCTGGCCTCGAGCACGGTCGCCTCGTGCCCGTGCGCCACGAGCCAGCGGGCGGCGGACAGCCCAGCGAGCCCGGCACCGATAACGATCACGCTGCTCATTGGTTCTCCCTCACCCCCGCAGTATCTACCCAGGGGACAGAAACGATGCGAAAGCCGCGCCCCGAACGGGACGCGGCTTTCGCATGCATGCACGGTCAGGCGGCGGGAGAAATCAGGCCTGCGAGCGCCAGCCCGCGTGGTAGCTCTCCTGCACCACCTTCGAGTACGGGGCGGGGGAAACGACCGCGCGGACCGCGACCTGCTCGTGCCGCTGCACGGTGGTCTTCAGCGACCCGCCGTCCGGCTCGCCCCAGATGACCTTGACCTCGGCGCCGATCGGCACGTCCGGGTCGACGGTGGCGAGCGACAGGCCGCACCGTTCGTTCGCCGAGTAGCCGGTGAACATCGACAGGCCGACGAGCTTGCCGCCGGAGTCCACCACGGAGTCGAAGTTGGACGAGCCGTAGTTCGCGTTCGGCAGGTCGAAGAACTGGTAGCCCGGCCCGTCGCCGACAGGCGAGGCGAGGATCTTGCCGAGATCCTCGGAGTTCCACGCGAGGGTCACCTTGCGCCGCTGGGTCGCGCCGTCGATCGCCTCGAGCGCGTCGCGGCCGATGAAGTCGTGATCGAACTTGACGAACGACCCGTAACCGAGCTCCCACGGGTTGGTGTAGTAGTCCTCGATCTTGTCCGACACGAAAGAGCCGGCGATCGCGTTGGTCGCCTCGTAGGAGTCCGCGCCAAGCCATTCGCGGTAGGTGCGCAGCTCAGGTGCGGAGTAGATGGCGGGGAGCGGCGACGGGATCCAGCCGGACTCCAGCGTGTTGCTGGAGTAGGCGCGCGCGCCGCACGGCTCGAGCCCGAACTCGCGGCCCGCCTTGAGGATGGCGTCGCGGATCTTGTCATAGGACTCGTACGGACCCCAGATCTCGAGCCCTGGTGCGCCCGCCATGCCGTGCCGCAGCGTGCGGACCTTCTCGCCGGCGATGTTCATCCAGCCCATGCGGAAGAACCTGACCTGCTCGAGCGGCTCGCCGTTGAGCTTCTCGATGACCGGCCAGGCGTTCGGGCCCTGGATCTGGAACCGCCAGACCTTGCGCGTCACCGCCTTGCCGTACGGCCGGGACGGCGAGCGGGGGTCGAGGACCATCTCGACGTTGTAGCCCTGCGAGCCCTTGTAGAGCAGCCAGTTGGCGACGGGGGCGCGGCCGACGAAGGTGAACTCCTCCTCGCCGTCACGGAAGAGGATGCCGTCACCGATCACTCCGCCTTCGGGCGAAACCGGGACGAACTGCTTGGCGGTGTCAACCGGGAATTTCGCGGTGGAGTTGATTCCGGTGTCGGAGATCAGCTTGAGCGCGTCGGGACCGGAGATGAAGATGTTGTGCATGTGGTGCGACTGGTCGTAGAGAACCGCCGTCTCCCGCCAGGCGATGACCTCGCGGCGGAAGTTCGTGAACTCCGACGGAACGACAGGGTATATATAGGCGCCAAGCTGCGAATTGCGCAGCAGCTCAACCGTGTTGCCCGCGCTGTCGAGCAGTTCCTGCAGGTTCTTCGGGCTCATGTGTCACCTGTTCTGATACGGCCTAGGCTTCTGTGCGGTCCACATGCTAGTGCTCAGGTATGTGTGTCGTAATGCCCGCTAATGGGCAGGGTTGCACCTCTGTCTTGTGCTCGGGGAACAAAAACTTCGAGGCCGTGTGCCCGGACCTGCGGCCACGACATGACGGGAATGCGGAAGCCCGCCGGAGTCATCCGCTCACGTTCGGAATAGAGTGCTTCCAAGCTTGTGATCTGGACAGACGGCGGGGGCGATAGAGCAGGAGCGGACGGTGGGGAGGCGCATGAGAACCCGGCTGACGACGCGGGTCGTTTTGGCCTGCTACGCCGCCTGGATGGCGCTGCTCATCACACTGCACTACGCGCTGCCCGGGCTGCGCACCGAGGCGGCGCCGCTCATCGACCTGACCAGCGTGGCGGCCATCGTCATCGGCGTCTTCCGCAACGGGCCGGCCAGGCGCGCCCCGTGGTTCATGATCGCCGCGGCCAACCTCACCGGAGGGCTCGGGCTATTCACCGCGCGGATCCAGCGGACGGTCACCGGGGTGCCAGTCCCGTTCCCCTCCATCGCCGACATCATCTACCTGCTTGAGTACCCGCTGTTCGTCGCGGGCCTCGTGCTGTTCATCCGTGCCAGGTCGGCCGAGCGGGACATGCGCAGCGTCCTTGACGCGTTCACGCTCACCGTCGGGCTCGGGCTGCTCGCCTGGCTGTTCCTGCTCGTGCCCGACGCGACGAACCCGATGCTGTCCTGGCCGCAGCGGTTCGTGTCCGTCGCCTATCCGGTCGGCGACCTGATCATCTTGATGATGCTGGCCCGGCTGCTCGCCCCCGGCACCGAGCCCGGGGTGTCGGCCGTGCTCATCACCGTGGGCACGATCGCGGGTATCGGGTCCGACGTGGCGTATGACCTGATCAAGAACTCGGGGAACCAGCACGGCGGTACGCTGATGAGCCTCGGCTGGCTGACCTGCTACATCGCCTGGGGCGCCGCCGCCCTGCACCCGTCGATGATCAGGCTGACCCAGCCGTCCGGGCGGCGGCTGTCCGACGCGGCGACGAGCAGCGTCGCGCTGCTCGTGGTGGCCTCGCTGATCCCGCCGGTTTTCCTGTTCGCCCACGCCTGGCACGCGCGCGACGGCCTTGAGGGCGTCGTCGCGATCGCCTGCGGCGTGCTCTACCTGCTCATGCTGACCCGGCTGTGGGAGGTCGCGTCCTCGCACCGGCGCAGCCTGCTCCGCGAGCGAACGCTGCGGGTGGCGAGCGCCGCGCTCGCCTCGGCGGGCTCGGCTGAGGAGGTCGCGCGCGCGGTCAGGGACGCGGCGGTCATGCTGGTGCCAGGCACACCACCCGACCGCGCGGCGATCCTTGCCGTGCGCGACGGCGACTGGTTGCGGCGGGTCCGCCTTGGCGAGTCCGGGCCACCCGGGCAGGGTGACCCGGTTGAGCTGTGGCTGAAGCTCTCGGACGGCCCGGTGCCGCGGTTCGTGTCGCTCGAGGAGATCAAGGCGGCCAGGCGGGAGGCGGGCGTGTCCGTGCCGCACTACCCGGCGGATGCCAGCTATGACGGCGCACTCATCTGCCCGCTCACCCTGAAGGACCGGCCGGGCGGCGACCCGTTCCTCGGCGTGCTGCTCTTCTACGGCGATCACCGGGTGCTCGCCGACCGCTCGCCGGCCTTCGAGATCCTGGCCGACCAGGCCGCCCTGGCGGCCGAGCGGGTCCTGCTCAGCCAGGAGGTCGTCCGCCAGCGCGGCGAGGCGCTGTTCCGCACCCTGGTACAGGACGCCTCCGACGTGATCCTCATCCTGGGCGACGACCGCAGGATCCGGTACGCCACCCCGTCCGCGGCGGACATCTTCGGCGACGTCGTGGTCGAGAACTCCCTGCTGGTGAACCTGGTGGCACCGGGCACGCGCGGGGACGTCGACCGGGTGCTCGACCTGATGTTCACCCTCAGCGGCGGCGGGGTGTCACCGGGATACCTGCTCCAGATCCAGCGGCTCGACGGCCGCGCCGCGGTGATCGAGGTGCGCGGCACCGACCTGCGCAACGACGAGACCGTCGGCGGACTGGTGCTCACGCTGCGCGACGTGACAGAGCAGCACCAGCTCGCGGAGGAGCTGACGTACCGTGCGTTCCACGACGCGCTGACCGGGCTGCCGAACCGCACGCTGTTCGCCAGAGAGGCGGCGTCGGCGCTGACTTCGGCGCGCTCGAGCGGCCGGGTGGCCGGCGTGCTGTTCGTCGACCTGGACGACTTCAAGATCGTCAACGACACGATGGGCCACAGTGTCGGCGACGAGCTGCTCGCCGCGGTCGCCGTTAGGCTCGAGGCCACGATCCGCGCGACAGACACCGCGGCGCGGCTCGGCGGCGACGAGTTCGCGCTGCTCATCGACGACGCCGCCGACGCCGAGGCGGTGGACACGTTCGCGGAGCGTATCGTCGCGGCATTCACCGAGCCGTTCACGCTGAGTGAGTCCAAGGTGATCACCTCGGCCACCGTGGGCGTGGCCACCTCCGAGGACAGCGAAGACGTGGACGAGCTGCTGCGGCACGCCGACCTCGCGCTCTACGCGGCGAAGGCGGCGGGCAAGCGACGCTGGCGGCACTACCACGACTCGCTGACCAGCGGGATGATGCAGCGGCGCGAGGTGCAGGCGGCGCTTGAGGACGCCGTGAAGAACTCCGCGTTCGCCCTCGTCTACCAGCCGATCGTGGCGCTGGACAGCGGCGAGATCGTCGGCTTCGAGGCGCTGCTGCGCTGGCCGCGTCCCAACCGGCGCACGGTGATGCCTGCCGAGTTCATCCCGATCGCGGAGGATACGGGGCTCATCGTGCCGATCGGCGACTGGGTTCTTAAGCAGGCGCTGAGCGACATGGTGCGCTGGCGGCGCGGGCTGCCGCCTCCCCTGCCCAACCCCGATAACCCGGACAAGCCGGACAAGTGGGCCGACGGCCCGCATATCTCGGTGAACGTGTCCGCGAGGCAGTTCTTCGACCCGGGGTTCGTCGCGGGGGTCAGGCGGGCGCTGCGGCAGTCCGGCCTGCCCCCCTCGGCGCTGCTGCTCGAGATCACCGAGTCCCTGCTGCTCGGCGGGAACGAGCGGATCCGCTCCGACCTGGCTGAGCTGAAGGAAATCGGGGTCCGGCTGGCGATCGACGACTTCGGCACCGGCTACTCCTCGCTCGCCTACCTGCTCGACCTGCCGATCGACGTGCTCAAGATCGACAAGACCTTCGTGACCGGGATCGGCTCGCAGTGGCGGCGGCACGCGCTGGTGGAGGGCATCATTAAGCTCTCCGAGCCCCTCCAGGTCGAGATCATCGCCGAGGGGATCGAGACGGAGACCGAGCGCGAGCTGCTCGCGGCTATGGGGTGTCAGTTCGGCCAGGGCTATCTGCTGTCCGTCCCGGTTGACGCCGCCGCGGCCGAGGCCATGCTCGGCCTCGGCCGCGGCCTGGTCCGCGAGCTGCCGAGACCGCGCAGGGAGATCCCTGACGGGCGCTACCTGAAGGACCTGTAGGCCGCTGGTAGCCTGGCGCGATGCGGACCAGCCGTCTCGAGGCATTCAGCGACGGCGTGCTGGCGATCATCATCACGATCATGGTGCTCGAACTGCACGAGACCAAGGGCACCAACCTGGCCGCACTGAGGCACGCGGCGGGCCTCGGCCTGCTCAGCTACTTGCTCAGCTTTGTCTACGTCGGCATCTACTGGGCTAACCACCATCACATGTTCCAGCTCACCGAGCGTGTGACCGGCGGCGTCCTGTGGGCCAACCTCAGCCTGCTTTTCTGCCTGTCGCTGTTCCCGTACACCACCCAGTGGATGGACCTCACCGGATATGCGCAGACCCCCGTCATCGTCTACGGCGTGAACCTGCTCGCGGCCGCGATGGCCTACTACATCCTGCAGACGGTGATCATCCGCAGTCAGGGCAAGGACTCGGCGCTGCGCAGGGCCATCGGGCATGACTGGAAGGGCAAGGTCTCGCCCGTCGGCTACGTCGCCGGCATCATCGCCGCCCTGGCAGGCGGCGCGGGCACCATCGGCACCAGCCCGGGGATCGATGTCGCCGTCGCCTGCTACGTCGCGATGGCGGCCATCTGGGTCATCCCTGACCGCCGCATAGAAACCGCAGTCATCCCCGCCACCTCGCCCCCCGCCGACCCGGAATAGCTTGCCCTCCCGCTCCTGGGTAGTCGTCAGGTGCTCAACCGCTGCATGTCCAAGGCCGCCCCCATACTTACCGCATGAGAATCTGGGCACGGGCGGCGCTGGCCGTCGTCGCGGTCGCGGTCGCGCTCACCGGATGCGCGAAGAGCGGCACCTCGTCGGCAGCCACGGCGGGAAGCACAGCGGGCGGCACGGCGCAGGTGAAGAACTGCACCGCCGACTATTGTGACCCGGCGGACTGGGACACGGCGCTCGCGTCGACGCCGCTGAAGCAGATCCCGGCGTTCGCCGAGCCGCTCAACGTGATCATCAGCGCCCAGTCGACCGTGTCCCTCGCCCAGATCCAGCAGGCACTAGGCAAGTGGAAGACGGTCTCCACCGCCACCACCGTCAGCGTGACCGGCATCCACATCAAGTGCATCTCCTCGGAGAAAGCCGATGTGACCGGCGGCGGATATGTGGCGCAGAATGTCGCCTGGCGGCTCGGTGGCTGCGTGGACGGCAACGACCTGTCGATCAGCGGCAACGAGGACCACGTCCGGATCTGGAATCAGCCGGTGGCGGGCAGCAGGAAAGGCGCCTGGTTCATCGCGGCAAGCTACGAGACCATGTGCGTGGTCAGGAACGGCAAGCTGCAGACGGCGGCCGCCAACAAGTCCTGGACGGCGCTGCACCCGGCAAGCGCCTACCACTGCGTCGACGGCGGGCCTGGCAGCATCACCGCGAAGCACCCTGACGGATACAACGACGCGGCGCGGGACTTCGCCGCCGCCATCCTCGCCGCCGCCAAGGGCCAGGGCTGGCACGCCAGCCAGCGCACCGTCACGGTGACCCGCCGCGCCAGCGCGGGTGAGGGCGGCGTCCCGTTCAACAGCACCGTCTACGTCGTCACCGTCGCGACCTAACTCGCCCGATTTTCGGCTTTTGTCCGCCCCGGGGTTCCGCCGCGCCGCGACTCACGGCAAGATGGCCGGGTTAGCCAACTAGAAAGCGGAGCCAAGTGCCAAGGATCGTGATCGTCGGCGGCGGGATCGGCGGCCTCGCCGCCGCCGCGTTCCTGCGCCGCGCCGGCATGGAAGCCGTGGTGTTCGAGCAGGCCTCGCAGCTCAAGGAGGTCGGCGCCGGGGTGGTGGTGGCACCGAACGCTGCTCGCCTGCTGCGCGCGCTCGGCGTGCTCGACGCACTCGCCGCGAAGGCGGTCCGGCTGGAGACCGGCTGGGAGTTCCGCCGATGGCAGGATGGCAGTGTGCTGTCCGCTGAGGACCTGGGGACCGAGTGCGAGCGCCGCTTCGGCGAGCACACCTACACCGCGCACCGTGCCGACCTGCTCGACTCGCTGAAGACCCTCGTCCCGGTGGAGAACGTCCGCCTCGGCATGCGCTGCGTCGCGCTCGACAATGTCGGCGACGAGGGCACGGTGACGCTCACCTTCGCCAACGGCGAGAAGGCGGAGGCGGACATCGTGATCGGCGCGGACGGCATCCACTCGGTGGTCCGCGCCGCGCTCACCGACCCCGCGCCCGCCACGTTCTCCGGGCTGTGCGCGTTCCGCGCGCTCGTCCCCGCCGAGCAGGCGCCGGAGTTCTCCCGCCGCCCCGCGCAGACTCTATGGCTCGGCCCGGGCCACCATCTGGTCCACTACCCGGTCTCCGCGGGCCGGTACGTCAACCTGGTCGCCTTCGCCCCGGCGGGCGACTACACCACGGAATCGTGGACCGCGAGTGCGACCGTGGCGGAGTTCCTCGCGGAGTTCGCGGGCTGGGACGAGCGGCTCACCAAGCTCATCCGCGCGGCAGGCACGCCGGGCCGCTGGGCGCTGCTCGACCGCGCGCCCCTAACGCAGTGGACAAAAAATAGCCTGACCCTGCTAGGAGACGCTGCGCACCCGATGTTCCCGTTCTTCGGCCAGGGTGCCGCCCAGGCCATCGAGGACGCCGCCACGCTGGCCCGCTGCCTGTCAGCGAACCCGGCGGACCCGCCTGCCGCGCTGCGCCGCTACGAGGAACTGCGCATACCGCGCACCACCAGGCTCCAGGAGGTGAGCCACGCCCGCGCGCGCATCAACCACCTGCCAGACGGCCCGGACCAGCGGGCTCGCGACGCCGGCTTCACCAACGTCGACCCGCTCGCCGCCAACGCCTGGATCTACGCCCACGACGCCGAAGCGCCGGTCATTGACTGACCACCGCGATCCAGTTGCAGAACGTCTGGTTCGTGGCGGCGATCTCCGGGTACCCGGGGCGGAAAGCCGCGCGGACGAACATCACCGGGATCCCAGCGCCACGGGCGGCCCTGGCGGCCCGGTCCGCGGCCTCGATCACCGACGACGTGCCGAGACGCTCGACGACGCCGTGCTGGAAGTCCATCAGGAGCAGGACAGGACGGGAACCTGACCTCATGCGTCAACTACTCCAGGCACCACGGGCGGCAGGCTCGACCACGGGAAGTTGATCCACCGGTCGGTCCGCTTCCACACGTAGTCGCACTTCACCAGCGAACCTGGCTTCTCGTACACCACGGCGGAGCGCACCTCGGCCACATGCTCCACGATGAAGTCGCGCACCAGCTCGAGGGTCTTGCCCGTGTCCGCCACGTCGTCGGCGATCAGCACCTTCTTCTGCGAGAAGTCCACCGCCGACGGCACCGGCGGCAGCATCACCGGCATGTCGAGCGTGGAGCCGACCCCGTTGTAGAACTCGACGTTCATCAGGTGCAGGTTCTTCACCGACAGGGCGTAGCCGAGTGCGCCGGCGACGAACATCCCGCCGCGCGCGATCGCCAGGATGAGGTCGGGCCTGAAGTCGTCGGCGGCGATCACCCGCGCCAGATCCTGCGCCGCCGAGCCGAAGGTCTCCCAGGTGAGCGTCTCACGCGCGTGCTCCATAGCCCGGACATTACAGTGTCCGGCGGCTGTGATCATCTCAGCCGGTGAGCGCCTCGCGCGAGGTCGCGTCGTAGTCCGCGAGCCACTGCCCGCCGCGGCCGTCAAGGTCGCGCCGGTTCAGCCGCTTGCGCACCGAGATCGCCACGTCCCTGCGGAACGCGGCCCACCGCGACGGCAGGTGATTGGACACGCCGCGCGCCCGCGCGGTCAGCACCACCCGCGAGGCTCGCGGCCGCCGCACCCGCTCGTAGGCGGCGAGCGCCGCGACCGGATCGCCTGGGGAGGCGGCCATGGCGTTCGCCAGCACCGCGCCGTCCTCGAGGGCCTGGCAGGCGCCCTGGCCCAGGTACGGCAGCATCGGGTGTGCAGCGTCTCCGAGCAGGGTCAGGCTGCCTTTCGTCCACTGCGTGAGCGGGTCACGGTCGTAGAGCGCCCACTTGTACCAGGTCTGGCCCGCCGCGAACAGCCGGAGCAGCGACTCGTGCCACCCGGCGTACCGCTCGAGCACCTCCTCGCGCGAGCACTCGGTCACCCACGATTCGTGCCGGTAGCTGTCGTCGTCGTAATGGCAGACCACGTTGATCAGTTCCTCGCCGCGCAGCGGGTAGAGCACGATGGTCCCGTGCGGCCCGAGCCACTGGCCGTTGGCCGCGGCGAACAAGTCTCTGTCGCGCAGGGCTGCCGTGGGGATGACCGAGCGGTAGCAGATCTTGCCGGTGAACCGCGGCGCGTCCGGGCCGAACAGCGACGCGCGCACCGCCGAGTGGATGCCGTCCGCGCCGATGATCACGTCCGCCTCGGCGGTGGTCCCGTCCGCGAACCGCGCCACCGCGACGTTCCCCTCGGTGCCTGCGGACTCGCAGCGCTTGCCGAGCCACACTAGCCCGGGCGGCAGCGCCGCGGCGAGCACGTCGAGCAGGTCGGCCCGGTGCACGGTGGCGGGCTCGATGCCCAGCGTCGCCACCTGGGCCGCCCGGCTGGTCTTGGAGATGACCCGCCCGCTTATCCCGTCGCGGGTGACCGCGAACTCGGTCCGTCCCGCGACCTTCCGCACCTTGGGCTCGACCCCGATGAACCGCAGCACCCGCATCGCGTTGGCGTGCAGCGCGACCCCGGCGCCGATTTCCCTCAGTTCACCCGCTGCCTCGTAGACGGACACCTCGGCGCCCGCCCGCAGCAGCGCGCAGGCCGCGGTGAGCCCGCCGATGCCGCCCCCGATGATCGCGACACGTGTCATGCCGCCATCCTCCCGCTGCCCCGCCGGACCCTCAATCGGCTCAGACGACGGAAAACGGCGGTTTGTGTTGTCGCGCCGGCCCGGCTCGTCCCGAACTCAATCTCTCAGCAGCCTCTCAGTCCTGTCTCGGAGCGCCGGCCAATCCTGCACAGCCCGCTGACCCGTAACGGCGGTGCAGGGATGTCAATCGGAGGGAGTCCGGTTTATGAAGTCCAGCAAGCGATCCGCGGCAGCCTTCGCCGCCCTCGTCACCGCGACGGCAGGTGTGCTGGCGGGCGGTGTCGGGCTCAACGACTTCAGCGCGAACAACAACCTTCAGTTGCTGTTCTGACGATGGACCTATTGCCGTTGACTAAGTCAATGATTACTGTTGACTCAGTCAACGGCATAGGGAGGCGTCCCCGCGTGACGACCATCTCGGCTCGCCGGACCACGGGCCCCACGCCCGCCCAGGTGGCCCAGGTCCGGGCGTTCAACCGCTTCTACACCAACGTCATTGGCGTGCTGCACGGCATGTACCTGGACCTGCCGTACACGGTGACCGAGGGCCGGGTGCTGTTCGAGATCGCAAGCGCCGGCACGGCCGACGTGACCTGGCTGCGGCAGTCCCTGGACATCGACGCCGGCTACCTGAGCCGGGTGCTCGGCCGCTTCGAGGCCGACGGCCTGGTGACCAGGCACCGCTCGGCAACGGACGGGCGGCGCCAGGAGATCCGGCTGACCGGCGCGGGCCGCTCGGCCGCGGCGGAACTCGACGCGCGTGCGGTCGGGCAGATCGGCGCGCTGCTCGGCGACGTGGACTGCGGCCCGCTGCTCGACGCCATGCGCGTGATCACCGAGTCACTCGGCGGGACGGTGCCGGGCAAGGCTGGTCCGGCCGGCGCGGAGCGCGTCGTGACGCTGCGCCCGCTGGCCATTGGCGACCTGGGCTGGATCCTTCAGCGGCACGGCACGCTTTATGCCACCGAGTTCGGCTGGGATGCCACCTTTGAGGTGTTCTGCGCCCAGATCATCGCCGAGTACCCGGCACTGCGCGACCGCAACCCGGGGCGCGCCGCGGGCTGGATCGCCGAGGTGGACGGCGTGCCCGCGGGATCGGTCTGCTGTGTGCCCGACGGCGACAGCCAACACGAGGACAGCACCGCCAGGCTCCGGCTGCTCCTGGTGGAACCGTGGGCGCGCGGCCTCGGCATCGGCGCACGGCTGGTCGCCCGGTGCCTGGACTTCGCCCGCGAGGCCGGCTTCGCGGACATGGTGCTGCTGACCTACGACCAGCTCACCGCGGCCCGCCGGGTCTACCAGGCCGCTGGCTTCCAGCTGGACGCCGAGCATCCGGAGGAGGCGTTCGGCCAGCGGATGAACTGCCAGACCTGGTCCCGTGCGGTCTGACTGGCCGCCGTCGCGCCATTGACGCGCCCCAGGAGGACCTGGTCTCATCGACCCTGGCCCACCCGGAGCCCGCAACGTGCCGAAGGAGTCAGCGGTGACCACGATCCCGGATACAGGCAGCCAAAGGACCACGGCAGCTCAGGCGGGGCCGCCGCCGCCCTTCGACGCCGAACTGCTCCCCGCGCTCGACGCGATGATGGCCCGCGGGCGGCCCGAGTTCACCCTCGCCATGATCCCGGCCATCAGGCAGGCGCCGCCGCCGTTCCCCGTGCCCACCCTGGACGACCTGCGGCGCGGCGGGGCGTTCGAGGTGACCACCGTGCAGGTGCCGGGCCCGGCAGGCGCGCCGGACATCTCCCTGCTGATCTGCCGCCCGGCCGGCGTCACCGCGGCGGTGCCCGCGCTGTACCACATCCACGGCGGCGGGATGATGCTCGGCGACAACAGGACCGGCATGCCGGGGATGCTCGACCACGCGCAGCGGCTTCAGCTGGCCGTCGTCTCGGTGGAGTACCGGCTCGCACCGGAGACGCCGCATCCCGGCCCCGTCGAAGACTGCTATGCAGGGCTGGTGTGGGCGGTGGCGCACGCGGCGGAACTCGGCATCGACCCGGCCCGCGTCATCGTGGGCGGCGGCAGCGCGGGCGGCGGGCTGTCCGCCGCCGTCGCGCTGCTCGCCAGGGACCGGGGCGGGCCGGCGCTGCTCGGGCAGCTGCTGATCTGCCCGATGCTCGACGACCGCAACGAGACGCCGTCCTCCTGGCAGATGACTGGCCTCGGCGTCTGGGACCGCGCTGCCAACGAGGTCGGCTGGACGGCGCTGCTCGGCGACACCCGCGGCGGACCCGATGTGTCACCGTACGCGGCGCCGGCCCGCGCCGCCGACCTGTCCGGGCTGCCGCCTGCGTTCATCGACGTGGGCTCGGCGGAGACCTTCAGGGACGAGGACGTGGCCTACGCGACCCGCATCTGGCAGGCGGGCGGCGCGGCCGAGCTGCACGTCTGGCCCGGCGGGTTCCACGGCTTCACGGCGGCGGCCCCGGGTGCGGCGCTGTCTCGTGCCGCCGCGGCGGCCCAGCTGTCCTGGCTCGGCCGGCTGCTGGCATGACGGAGCCGGACAAGCGTGGCTAGCCCCGTGTTGACTAGCATGGTCGCGTGCCACACCTGCTGCACATGGACTCCGCCGCCTCCCTGCGCGGCTCTCGTTCCAGCGAGATCACCGCGACCTTCGCCGACATGTGGCGCGCTCAGGGCAAGCAGTACACGGTGACCTACCGGGACCTGCACTCGCAGCCGGTGCCGCACCTGGCGGACGCGGTGCTGCACTGGCCGCCGCGGCTGCGGCCAGAGGGCGCCGCGACGGCGGATCCCGGCGTGCTCGCCGCAGCCCACGAGGCGGCGGCCGAGGCCGCCAGGCGCCTGGCCGGGTAACTACCGGGTAACTACTGGCCGCGCAGCGCGTGGGCGCGCTCGGCCACCTCGGCGAGCACCCGCATGGTGGTCTCCAGGTCGCCCGGGTCGATGCCGCTGGTGAGCGCGACCTCGGACGAGCGGACCGCCTCTGCCGAGCGACCTCGCGAGATCCCGCT
>Ga0335085_10006309_pt1 | contig 18768 bp, 14 predicted proteins | sample Lox_Sample_45_FD_206712 | JGI IMG/M metagenome (GOLD analysis project Ga0335085, IMG submission 206712) | Soil microbial communities from Loxahatchee National Wildlife Refuge, Florida, United States - Lox_Sample_4.5 | ecosystem: Environmental > Terrestrial > Soil > Wetlands | place: USA...
GGTGGAGATCCGGCACGACCCGCAGATTCTTCTGCGACGCATAGAGTGCCGGCAGGCCTTCGAGCGTGGTGACCGATTTGCCCTGCACCGCCGACACCGGCGTCACGCACGAGCGCGTCTCGACGCCGTTGATGAGAACCGAGCACGAGCCGCATTGCGCGAGCCCGCAGCCGAAGCGCGCGCCCTGGAGGTCGAGTTCATTGGTCAGAACGTACAGCAGCGGCGTATCGGGCGCGGACTTGACCGTCCACGGCCGCTCATTGACTGTAATCTTGATTTCACCGGCCATAGCAATCTATTTCATCACTTCTTATGCAGCGCTTCCAGCTCCTCCAGCGTGCGCGGCCAGTCGGCGCCGAGCAGCCGCGATAGTCCGCGGTCCGCCAGCACCTTTCCCCCTGTCTGGCACTTCGCGCAGTAGTTGGTCTCGTTGTCCGCATAGCGAATGCGCTGTACCTTCTCGCCGCAGGCCGGACAGGGCTGCCCATACTTCCCGTGTACAGCCATATCGTCGCGAAACGCCGTGACTTTTTCAGGAAAGCCTTCGCCGGTCTGCGCACGTAGCCGCTCCACCCACATCCGCAGACTCCGCTGCGTAGCGTCGAACAGCCTCTGCCATTCCTCGGGTTTCAGCTTCTGCGTCTGCGCCAGCGGCGAAAGTTTCGCCGTGTGCAGAATCTCATCCGAATACGCGTTGCCAATTCCGCTCACCACTCGCGGATCGGTGAGCGAACGCTTCAGCGTGTGGTTCTCAGCCGCCAGCGCCGCACGAAATGAATGGAGATCGGCGGACAGCACGTCGATCCCGCCAGGATCGATCGCGCGCAGCCCTTCTTCGCCCGCCACGATGTGCAGCGAAGCCCTCCGCTTCGTTCCGGCTTCCGTCAGCGTCAAGGAGCCGTTGGGGAAATCGAACGCGGCAAGGTTCTGCCTGCCGCCGATCTTCGCTCCGGCGGGCCGCCAGTGCAGCCGCCCCGCAATCATCAGATGCAGGACGACCCATAGCTCTCCCTCGACTCCAACGGCGATGCGCTTTCCCACGCGCCGGATTTCCCGCACCGTGCGCCCTTCGACATCAGCCACTGTCGGCTGAACAGTACGCAGCAGGAACGGATTGTTGATGCGAACGCGCTCAAGCGTCTGCCCGACAATTCGCGGCTCGAGGGCACGAATGTAATCGACGATATCCGGCAGTTCCGGCACTCACCGTATTGTCGTTCAGACACTTATTTAGTGGGGCAGGATTCGCCCCTGCCTCCGCCTTTCAGCCGGAGCGGAGTGTGACGCATCTTCATGCCGTCTGCGCCGGGAAGGGAATCGCCGGCGGCCTTTTCCGGAACGCCGCAATCACGATCGCCAACGCGAACCCCGCGCCGACTCCCGTCGCCATAAACACCGGCCGGTTGGGATAGACAGGCGTGGCAGCAAGGCTGGGCGTCTCGAGGACTTCAAGGTTGATCCCTTCCGGCCCGAACACAGTGTCTTCAAGGTGCTCGGGCGGCGGTGTAATGCCGAGCTTTTTTTCGACGGCGGTGAGCCTTGCTTCCAGTCGTTCGGCCTCACGGTATGGTTGTTCGCGCGTCCGGTCAGTCTGCGCCCGCATCTCCATATTCGAGTCCATGAAACGGGATGCCAACGCCTGCACCGTTTCCTGCGCCTTCATCCTGTCCCGGTATTCAAACGCGATCCGAAATACAGCATAGTTGCCGCTGGCGGATTGAATGTTGATCCTGATGTCACGCGTGCGCATCCGTTCGATTACGTCTTCAAGAGGCACGTGCACCCGGTCATTCTTGTATAGGTCCAGGCGCGGGTCCTTAATGATCGCTGCGACGCTTGTGCGGCTCAGGACCTCCTGTTCCATCCGGACCAGGTGCTCTGTAAGATTGCGAGAGGTCGATGGGCCGGGATCGACATGGAGTTGCAGGACCGCAGTCGAGACGTACCGCGAAGGGACAATCATCGATAGCGCGAGTCCCGCCGCCAGCCCTGCCAGCGACAAAATCACCGCCAGTTTCGGAAACGACGGCATGTTGAGCTGCATCTTCAGCGCTCCTTTCACCAGATCGAAAGTCGCCCGCCATCCCGGCGAGCTGTCCTCAATCAGTGCTTCGAATTCTTCGCCGTAGCGCTCGCGCCACTGCGTGGGATAAAGGCGAACCAATGCCTGCGCAACCCGCCTCATGCATGCCTCATCCGCGAAAGCCCGGTCTTCACAATCGCGTGCAGCGTTGCCAATTCCGTCTGCAGATGCTGCCGGCCCGCGGGCGTGATCGAGTAAGACTGCCGCCGCGTGCGCGCCCCCGCCGGCCGAATCCACCCGTGCTCTTCCAGCCGCGTAATCGCCCCGTACAGCGTCCCCGGACCCAGCTTCACGCCCGCGAACGCCTCGATGTCCTGCATCATCGCGTAGCCGTGTTTATCGCCTTCGGCCAGGCTCGATAAGACCAGTAACGTCGGATCCGACATGATTATTACGTTTCACGTAATAACGTATCACGTAATATAGTTCCCCGCAATTCCGTTTGCGGGGCTAGGCTTTGGCCGGGCGCGCAGCCATTCGGTACCATTGGCGTCAGTTAAACCATGAGCACCTATCGACTCGAAGCCCCGGTGGGCGAGTTCAATCTCACGCGCCTCGAACGCGTCATCTACGGCCCCGGCAAAATCACCGAACTCAAAACCGAAATGGAGAAGCGCGGTCTGCAGCGCGCCATCGTCGTGACCACGCTCGGCGGCTTTCCGATCCTCGATCAGGTGACCGCGGCTCTCGGCCCGCATTGCGCATCCGTATTCACCGGCGTCGTCCAGCACGTTCCCCGCGGTACCGTGGATGCGCTGCAGAAGGAAATCGAAGAAGTCGATGCCGATTCGCTCGTCAGCTTCGGCGGTGGCAGCCCCATCGACACGTGCAAAGTCGCCATTTACGGCTCCCTGGCAAACCGCGAGCTGGTGCACATCGCTGTTCCAACCACTCTCTCCGCCGCCGAATACACACACGCCGGCGGCGTCACCGACGAAACCACAAAGGTGAAAGGCGGCGTCTGGGACCCGCGCGTCCTCCCGCGCACCGTTATCAACGACCCGTTGCTCGCCCTCGAAACACCCGACTGGCTTTGGGTCACCACCGGCATGCGCGCGCTCGATCACGCCATCGAATGCGCCTACGCGATCCGCCATCAGCCGCTCAGCGACGCCCTCGCCGCGAAATCGATCCAGCTGATGACGAAGCACCTGCCTCTCTCGATCCGCACCCAGGGCGACGAGCGCGTGGCCCATCGGGGCCACTGCCAGTTCGCCGCTTGGTACTCAATCTACGGCGCGATGAACACGCGCTTCGGCCTGTCGCATCTTCTCGGCCATCAGATCGGTCCGCGCTGGAACGTGCCCCACGGCGTCACATCGTGCATCACGCTGCCCAATGCCATGCGGTTCATGGCCAACATCGCGCCACAGCGCTTTGGCCCCGTAGCCGAAGGCTTCGGCATAGCCTTCGATCCCGAGAATCCGAAACCCGCCGCCCTTGCCTGCGCCGATCGCACCGAGCAATTCATCGCGCAGTTCGACGTCCCGAAAACTCTGAAAGCGGCCGGCGTTCCGCGCGGCGAGATCAAAGACATCGTCAAGCCGATCACCCACGAGCTCGAACACAACGGTGTCGTCGACCGGCCGTTAACCGAAGCCGAAGTGCAGGAACTGCTCGAATCCTGCTACGAGTGAACGCGATCTAACCCGAGCCTGCTACACGCGCCTGCCCGCGAGACCGAAATGAGCCGCCGCCGGGCTTCTGCCCGGCGCATTCGCCCAAATTCCCGGCGCCCGGCGCCCGCCGTCAGCTCGCCCGCCGCTCGTGCATCAGCATGTCCACCGCGTGCTCCATCGACCCCGCCAGCGTAATTTCACCCGAGTTCACAAAATAAATCTGATCCACATTTGAGATCGTGTTCAGCCGGTGCGCAATAATCACCCGCGTCGTCGTCTCCGGCAGCTTGTCGAGAATCTCCTGCAGCAGCTCTTCGGTCACCGTGTCGATATTCGCGGTCGCCTCGTCCAGAATCAGCAGCTCCGGTTTTCGAAGCACCGCGCGCATGAACGCGATGAGCTGTTTCTGCCCCAGACTGATGCTGTTACCGCTCGTCGTCACTTTCGTTTCGAGCCCCTCCGGAAAACGCGAAATCAGAATTCCCAGATTCGCGCGCTCCAGCACGTCCGCCAGCTGCTCGCTCGAATAATCGCGATACCCCTCGTTGCCGTACACAATGTTGTCGCGCACCGTGCCGCTGAACAGAAACGGATCCTGCAGAATGAACCCGACCTTCTTCGCCCGTTCCTCCGCCGTGTAAGAACGAATGTCGCGCCCGTCCAGCAGCACCGAACCCTGCGTCGGATCGTACAGCCGCGCCATCAGATTCGCCGTCGTCGTCTTGCCGCCGCCTGTCGGACCCACCAGCGCATAGGCCTTGCCGCGTTCCATCTCGATGTTGACGTCGCGCAGCACTTCTTTGCCATCCGGATAGTGGAACCACACCTTACGGAACGACAGCACCGACGCGGACCCGCCGGAGCGCGGCGCTTCGATTACCGGCATGTTCGATTCGAGCGACAGCACTTCCGATATGCGGTCCAGTCCCGCCATCGCCATCTGAAATTGCGACCACACCGCCGCCAGCTGCCGCATCGGCGCGTAGAAATTGTTCACGTACAGCAGGAACCCGATCAGCAGCCCCACCGTGATCTGCCCCGCCTGAATCAGATAAATCCCGTAAGCCACCACCGTGAGCTGCGCCAGATGCGACGCCAGACCATACAGCGGCATGAAAATGTTGTTCGCGTAGCCCGCCTTGGTCGACGCCGCGAAATTCTTCTCATTCGCTGTATTGAATTTCCATCGGAAGTAATCCACGCGATTGAACGCCACGATCACTTTGAAGTTGTTGAGGCTCTCCTGCACTTCCGAGCTCATGCCGCCCAGCGCCTGCAGGCTGCCCAGATTCCGGCGCTGCACCCATGCCGACGTTCCGCGGGTCAGCAGCACCACGCCGATCGCCGGCAGCAGCGATGCCAGCCCGAGCCTGAGATTCAGTACGACGACGAAAATGCCCGCGCCTGTAATCAGGAACACGCTGCCGACAAACTGCATCAGCGACTGCGCAACGAACAGGTTCAGCTTGTCCGTGTCGTTGTTCAGCCGTGAAATAAGGTCCCCGGCTTTGTTCTGATTGAAAAACGCCACCGGCAGTTCCTGCAGCTTGACGAACAGAGCGTTGCGCAGATGATAGAGCACCCGCCGCCCGACCGCGCCCATCGTTCGCACCTGAATGTAGCTCGCAATCCCGCCCGACACGTAAATCGCGAACACAATCAGCGCGTGTGTCAGCAGGCCGCGCATATCGGCGCCCTTCACGTCGACGTCGATCGCGCGCACAATCAGGATCGGCGCAATCAGCGTCGCCAGCGAATTCCAGACGATAGCCGCCAGCGCCCACACGCATGCGCTTTTCTCCGTGGCAAACAGGGGCCACAGCTTTGCGGTCGATTCGCGCAGCGACCGCTTGGGCCGCGGCCCCATCGCCGTGCTAAGCGTGTACTTCGTAGTGGCTCGTACTTCGCTGAGAGTCGTAGAGCTGGACATATTCAGGCGATGTCTCCATCAGTTGCTTGTGTGTCCCCACGGCCAGAACTTCGCCCTCCATCAGAAGGACGATCTGGTCGTAATCCGTTACCGACGCGATCTTCTGCGTCACTGAAATCAGCGTGATCCCCGGATAGTTTCTGTGTACGTTCTCCAGAATCGCGCGCTCCGTCGTCGTATCCACGCGCGCCGTGAAGTCGTCAAGCAGCAATACCCGCGGATTCAGCGCCAGCGCCCGCGCCAGCATCACCCGCTGCTTCTGTCCTCCGGAAAGACTCGTGCCGCGCTCTGAAACCACGGTCTCAAGCCCCTGCGGAAGCCCTTTGATGAAATCGTCGAGTTCCGCCGTCGCAATCGCTTTGCTGATGTCCTGCTCCTGCGCCGACGTGCTGAACGCGATGTTCTCCCGCAGGCTCAGGTTGAAGATGATGCTGTCCTGAAATACGAATCCGACGCGCCGGTGGAGGGCCTCTTTGTCGTAAGCATCGATCGCCTCGCCGTCATACGTAATCGTTCCCCCATTCGGCTTCAGCAGCCCGATCAGCAGATAGAGCAGCTGCGTCTTACCTGCCGCCGTCGGCCCGATAATCGCGGTCTTCGTCCCGGCTTTCACTTCGAACGAAACGTTCTTCAGCACCGGCTTGTCGCCATATGCCAGCGACACCCCGTTCATCGCCACATCGCCGCGCAGTTCCGCCGTGAGCCCGCCTGTCTTCGCCGGCTCCGGAGCATTGAGCACCATCCCGATCCGCATATACGACGCCGACGCCTGCGCGATCACGTTGCTCATGAACCCGATCAGAATGATCGGAAAAATCAGAATCGCCAGATACGAATTGAACGCGGTGAAATTCCCCAGGCTCATCGTCCCGCCGATCACGAAATGCCCGCCGAGGCTCAGGATAATTACCGTCGCTGTGTTCACCGCCAGCGTGATTGCCGGAATCAGACTGGCGAACAGATACAGAATGCTCAACCCGATATCGCGTGCCTCCGCGTTCGCCTGCATGAATTTCTGATACTCGATCTGATTGGTGTTCATCAGCCGGATCAGCGCCGCGCCAAGTATGCTTTCGTTGATCACGCGGTTCAGCCAGTCGATTGCTTCCTGCGCCCGGCGAAACAGCACGCGCACTTTGCGCAGCACCAGCTGAAACGTGATCGCGATGAACGGCACCACGCCCAGAATCGCCAGCGCCAGCTTCCAGTTGATGGTCAGCAGCAGCACGCTCGTCCCGACGATCAGGAACAGCGACGAAATAATCGACGCGAACGCCTGCGACACAAACATCTTCACCGAGTCGACGTCCGAGGTAAGGTTCGTCAGCAGCCTTGACGGCGTGATCTGTTCAACCCAGCCGAACGACTGGACTGAGATCTTCGCCGCCAGCTTCGCGCGCAGATCCTTCGCGACGCATTCCGACGCCCACGTCTGCGTCACGTACTGCAGATAGATCAGGATGAACACGCCCAGCCCGGTCAGCAGGAACTGTACGATGACCTTCTGCATCTGGAAATGTCCGGCCGTATACGAATCGATTGCGCTCGAAATCAGTTTCGGAACCACGAGGTTCAGCGCGTTGCCGATAATCGTGAAAGCCACCAGCGTGCTCACCAGCAGCTTGTAAGGTTTCAGCAGCACCATCAGCCCTGCCCCGGGAGATGGCCTCTTTTTCGGGTTGGCAGCGTTCGGAGTCATAAAAAGAAAGATGCGCCTGCTTCAGACCTGCCGGCAGGCGTCGCGCGAAAAACGATTTTTTGGGGTTAGAGAGAAGATTAAAACAGATGTTTAATCAAAGTCAAGCCGAGGCGATCCTCGGGGGACGCGTACGCCGCATCGCCCCTCTGGGTGAAGATGCTGCGGACCGCGCACAAAAGAAGGCCGGCTATGGCACGCCGGTTCTCCTTGAATACGAAATTGCCGGCGAAACGCGCCGCGCCGTCCTCCACACCATGTCGCCATCGCACTTCGGCCACGAACATATGTCCGATCGCGCACAGATTCTGCTGTGGCAGCGCGATGCCTTCAACCGTCTTCCGCGCCACATCCGCGCGCTCGATGTCGGTGCATTCGGCCGCGGCGAAACGACCATATCCCTCGGCGCGCCCGAAGAGTTTTTTCTTCTTACCGGCTACGCCGAGGGCTCCGGCTATTTTCTCGATCTCGAGCGCGTCGCCAAAACCGGCGAGCTCACGCCCCTCGACCTCGCCCGCGCCGACGCCCTCTGCGATTACCTCATCGACATCCATCGCGTGCCCGGCCCCGACCCCAACCTCTACGTCCGCCGCATTCGCGAACTCGTCGGACACGGCGAATGCATCATGGGCATCATCGATTCCTACGCCGGAACCGCATTCGATCCCTCCGATCAACTCCGCCGTATCGAACATCTCTGCGTTGACTGGCGCTGGCGGCTGAAGAACCGCACTCATCGGCTGAATCAGGTCCACGGTGACTTCCACCCCTGGAATATCCTGTTTTCCGAAGGAACCGATTTCGCCGTGCTGGATCGCTCCCGCGGCGAATTCGGCGATCCCGCCGACGATGTCGCCTGCCTCACCATCAATTACCTGTTTTTCTCGCTCGAACGCAGCGGCCGCCTCGAAGGCCCATTCGAACAGCTCTTCCGCCGCTTCTGGGACCGCTATCTGAACGGCACTCAGGACACCGAAATGCTGGAAGTCATCGCTCCATTCTTCGTCTTCCGCGCGCTGGTTCTCGCGAACCCGCTCTGGTATCCGAATCTTTCGGAAAAAATCCGCCGCCAGTTGTTCGCATTCAGTCTCGCTGTCCTGAACGAAGCCCGCTTCGATCCTGCGAAAGTGAATCAATACTGTGGCCTCTGAACCGGCCTTCGCCATCTGGATCACCGGCCTGCCGGCCTCCGGCAAGTCCACCATCACCGCGGCCTTGAAAAAACTGCTGCCCGACGCCGAAGTCCTGGAATCCGACGCGCTTCGCCGCGTACTCGGCGAGGGCTACACCGAAGCCGAGCGCGACACCTTCTACCAGCGCATGGTCTGGATCGGAACGCTCCTCATCAAACACGGCGTGCCGGTTATCTTCGACGCCACCGCCAATCTTCGCCGCTACCGCGACGCCGCGCGCAGACAGATCCCGCGCTTTTTCGAAGTCTTCGTCGATGTCCCTCTCGAAGTCTGCATGGCGCGAGATCCGAAGGGCATCTACCGCGACGCGACAGCCAACGTTCCAGGCGTTCAGGCGCCCTACGAACCGCCCGAAAAACCCGACCTCATCATCGACGGTCTCCACGACTCGCCCGCCGAAGCCGCCCGCCGCGTTCTGGCTCTTTTGTCTCTAGAATAGTGAGATGCCGCACAGCCGCCCCGCTCTGATTGCCTGCGCCATTGCTCTCCTCGCGCTCTCCGCGGATGCCCAGTGGCTCGACTTCAAAACTCCGGGCATTCCCCGCACGAAAGACGGCAAAGCGAATCTCTCCGCGCCCGCTCCGCGCCTCGCCGGCGGGAAACCTGATTTCACCGGCTTGTGGCGCGGCGATGAAGCTTCAACCGCGGCCACCAGCAAGGCCATGGACACCCTGAAGCCGAAACCCTGGGCCGAAGCTGTCGCAAAAAAGCGCAAAGAAGAAATCTTCCGCGATTCTCCAGGCGTCCTCTGCCTGCCGCCTGGCCCGCAGATCGACATGGGAATCGAGAAGATCATTCAGACGCCGGCTATGGTTGTGCTCCTCTATGACGGCACTCTTTACCGCCAGATTTTTCTCGACGGCCGCACTCTTGAAAAAGACCCCAATCCCGACTGGATGGGCTATTCAGTCGGCCACTGGGATGGTGACACCCTGGTCGTTGAAAGCAACGGTTTCAATGAGCGCACCTGGCTTGACGGCGCCGGCCATCCGCATACCGAACAGCTTCGCGTGACTGAGAAGTTCCGCCGCCCTGATTTCGGCCACCTCGAGATTGTGACCACGATGACCGATCCTGGCGCGCTCGAAGAACCCTGGACCGTGCCTTCAAAATATGTCTACGATCCGGACACCGAACCGCTCGAATACGTCTGCAATGAAAATGAACGCGACCTGTCCCACCTGGTCGGCAAGGCCTCCGATCAGAAAGGTGTCGATGTTCCCCGCGCTGTCCTTGCCGAATACACCGGCACCTACGAATTTCATCCGCCGGATCGGCCTGACCTGACCATGTTATTGCAGCTCGTGATCGACAACGACCAACTCGCCCTGACCGGCCTTGGCGCGAAACAAACGCTCACCGCCCTGTCGGCAACCCAGTTCGCGACTCCGGATGGCGCGTCGTTCGATGTCGTCAGGGATACGGACGGCAAAGTGACCCACCTCATCGCCCACATCGTCGAAGGCGACCTCAAAGCCGTCCGCAAGTAACTCCGGCGATCTCGTCGCCCGTTCTTTACCGCGAACCCCGCGCCGCCATCAGCTGCTGCAGCTCTGCCTCTGCCTCCGCCGCCTTCCGCGAAGTCCAGCGGCGTTCGCCCCTGCCTGTTTTTGACATCCAGCTGCGCCCCATTCGCCGCCAGCAGCTTCACTGTTTCCAGCGAATTCATCGCGGCAAAATGCAGCGCCGTGTCTCCGGCATCGTTCTGCGCATTCACATTCACGTGCCGGTCGAGCAGCACCTTCAGCCCTTCCACCATCTGCGCTTCCGTCGCGTAATCTTTGGCGAACACACCCAGCCCGCGCCCCAGTCCGGCTGCGAACATCAGCGCAGTCGTGTGGTTTCTCGACGCCAGTTCAGGATCCGCGCCATACTCGAGCAGCAGCCGCATGGCGGCCGCATCGCCGTTCTTCGCCGCGCGCATCATCGCCGTTGCGCCTTCACCCAGCGCCGGCTCTCCCGGCGTGTGTGCGCGATAAAGCGCCGCTGTCTTCATCCGTGCATTCGGATCCGCATGGGCCTTCAGCAGCAGCTTCATCAGGTCGAGCGCGCTGGTGTCGCCTGACTCCTGATGCTGCGGCGGTCTTCCGTACACTTCACCGAGCGTGTTCATGTCCACCGTCGCGTAGAGCGGCCCCATCCCGGTCGAGTCCGCAAGGTTCGGATCGGCGCCCTTCGCCAGCAGCAGCGCCGCCGTGTCGAAATGGCCATTGATAATGGCAACGATCAGTGCCGACGTGCCATCCGGATCGGTCAGATTCAGATTCGCCCCGGATTCTGCCAGCACCCGCGCCGCCGCCAGCGATCCCTGCCGCGCTGCATACATCAGCGGCGTCCAGCTTCCATGCGGCAGCACTGTGATTACGCCTTCGAGCCCGAAGCGGTCTTTGTCGTATTCCATCTTTTTCGACCGCGCGTTCACATCCGCGCCGCGCCCGATCAGCAGCTTCGCCGCCGCGGCGCGATTTTCCGCCGCCGCCCACATCAGCGCCGTTTCTCCGTAGCTCGACTCGCGCGCATTGACATCGGCTCCGCCGCGCTCCAGCAGCAGCTTCACGATCTCCGCGTTGCCCGTCCGCGCCGCTGCCATCAGCAGCGTTTCTCCGCCCGGCTTGACGAACGAAGCGTCAGCGCCCGCCTTCAGCAGCGCCGCGGCGATCGCCGCATTGCCGTTCGTCGCCGCCAGTTCGAGCGGCGTGACGGCATAACGATTGAATGCCTTCGGGTCCGCGCCTGCCCCCAGCAGCGTCTGCACCATCACGGGATCGTCGCTGCGCACGGCCAACTCCAGCGCAGTGGTCCCGTCGGCTTCCGGCGTGTTCACCAGCGCCCGATTCTTCGCCAGCGCGCGCACGGCCTCCACATTGCCCGATTTGACTGCTTCAATCAGTCGTGTGTCGGTTTCGCCCGCGCTCAGAGCGAGTGCGATTGCGAAGATCAGCCCGCGCTTCATCACGCAAAAAGACCGTTGATCATCCCGGCGCCGTCGCCGTAATGGTCGATCTCGGTCCCGTATTTGTCCGCGACGCTGCTCCAGAGTTCGCCCACCGGCGTCCGCACCGGAACTTCGACATGACGATGGCCCTTGCCCACGCCTCCGCCGGCGAACACAATGGGCAGCGGATCGCTCGCGTGCACGTTCGAATCGCCCATTCCCGCGCCGTAAACCACCAGCGCGTGATCGAGCAGCGTGCCATCGCCGTCTTCTGTCGCCTTCAGCTTCTCCAGAAATTTGGCGTACAGCGACACATACCAGGTGTTGATCCGGACGCAGATCGCAATCTTCTCTGCGTTGTTCTGATGATGCGAAACGCTGTGATGCTGCTCCGTGACGCCGATCTGCGGATACGTCCGCTGGCTCAGTTCGCGCGACATCATGAATGTAAACACGCGCGTCACATCGGCCTGCCACGCCGCCGCGATCAGATCGAACATCAATCCGGCGTGTTCGTCGAAGCGGTCAGGCACTCCGATCGGTGCATCGAGCGTCGTGTCGCTCTTGTGGCTCTCAGCGCGCTGAATACGTCTTTCGATCTCGCGGACGTTGTCGAGATAGTCGCTCAGGCGCGCTCGATCGCGTTTGCCGAGCCCGCGCTCCAGATCTGCCGCTTCTTCCGAAACCGAATCAAGAATGCTGCGCTCTTTCACCACTCTTTCGTTGCGTTCGCTGGCCGTTCCGGCTTCGCCGAAGATGCGCTCGAAGGCCACCCGCGGATTCGTTTCCATCGGCAGCGGTGTCGTCGGCGTGCTCCACGCGATCGTGTTCATGTAGGAACAGCTGAATCCCGGAGAACAGCCGCCCACGTATCCGGTGAAATCTTCTGTGGCAAGTTCGATCGAGGGAAGCGGCGTGTCCTGCCCGATCTGTTTGGCCACAATCTGGTCGATCGTCGTGTTGGCCAGCACATCCTCGCCCTCTGTGCGCTTCGGCCACACGCCCGTAAGGAATCCCGCGCAGCTCACCGCGTGATCGCCCACCTGGCTGCCCGGATGCGACCGCGTCAGATTGGTCACAACCAGAAGCTGGTCTTTGTAAGTCTCGATCGGCTTGAGTATCGGCGAAAATTCGAAACCCGCGCCGGTTTGCTTCGGCGTGAAGTCCTGCATGATCATGCCGTTCGGCACATACGTGACGCCGAAGCGCGTCTTCGGCGCAGCGGCCGCCTTCGCCAGCGGCGTGAACGCCGGAAACATCGCATCGAGCAAGGGCAGCGCCATGGCGGTGCCCATACCCCGCAGCAGCTTCCTGCGATCGAGCGATTTCTTCGTGATGAACATCCGCCTCTATTCTATGACCCGCCGCCGCTGGCAGGCGCCGTGCGCATCTGAAAGGGTGTGCTGCGCACAATGCCCATCACGATTGCGGAGAACCTGTAATCCGATTTCCCCGACTCCCGCACAATCGAACGCACCACCGGCATGTCGTAATAATCCAGTCCGCGGCCCAGCCCGTAGGTCAGAAGTTTTTCCGTCAGCGTCGAAACGAAGGTCTCCGGATTGCGCACGATTGCTTCGCGCAGGCCGGTAACGCCGTCGATCTTCGTTCCGTCGGCAAGCTGCCCCGAAGCATCGATCGGACCGCCTGCTTCGCGCGTGCGCCACTCGCCCACCGCGTCGAAATTCTCCATCGCGAATCCGATCGGGTCCATAATCTTGTGACACGTGGCGCATGCGGGATTCGCCCGATGCTCCGCCATCTGTTCCCGCAGCGTTTTCGGCTTTTCGCCGTCCGCGGTCTCCTTTAGCGGGGGCACATCCGGCGGCGGCGGAGGCACCGGCGCATCGAGAATGTTTTCCAGCACGAATTTGCCGCGCACCACCGGCGATGTGCGCTCGGCATGCGATGTCACCGCGAGGATGCTGGCCTGACCGAGCAGCCCGCGCCGCGCATCGTTGGTGATCGTCACTAGCCGGAAGCGGCTGCCATAGATATTCGGAATTCCATAGTGCCGCGCCAGCCGTTCATTGATGAATGTGTAATTCGCGGTGAGAAGCTCGAGGACATTCCGGTCTTCGTGAATGATGCTCTGGAAAAACAGTTCCGTTTCGCGTCGCATCGACTCGCGCAGATTGTCGTCGAAATCCGGAAACAGATCCGAATTCGGCAGCACGTTCGGCACGTTGCGCAGATGCAGCCACTGCCCTGCGAAGTTGCTCACCAGCGCTTCCGCCTTCGGATCGGCAAGCATGCGCCGCACTTCGCCCTCGAGAACAGCCGGGTCGTGCAGCTGATTCCGGCTCGCGACGTCCAGCAGTTCGTCGTCCGGAATGCTGCTCCACAAAAAGAAGGACAGCCGCGACGCCAGCTCCAGATCGCTGACTCGATGAATCGAAGGACCATCCGCCGGATCGCGTTCCACTCGAAACACAAATTTCGGACTGGCCAGAATCCGCTGCAGCGCTTCCTCCACGCCGCCTTCAAAACCGCCGTTCTGCGTCCCGGCTTTATAGAAGGTCATGAGCAGCTTCAAATCATGGTCGGCGAGAGGCTCTCGGTAAGCGCGCCGCGCCAGCGCCCCGATGATCTGCTGCGCGCACGCAGGCTGTTGTGCTGCATTCGATGGATGACAGGAAAATATCCGGTGTCGGCTGGGCGTGTCGCCCGCGCCCGTCGCATTGAAAGGCCCGGTGATCGCGAGCGTCTGCAGGTGCGGCAGACCGCCCCAGTCGAAGTTGTCAACCGAACTCCGAAGGTACGGCTCCAGCCGCTCCGGAGTCTCGACCGTCGGTCCCTGCACAAATCCCACAGTGACTTCGTGCGGCCCCGCTTTCACCGGAACACGTACACGCAGCCGCGCGTCCACCGCGTCGCCTGTATCGGTCGGCTTTTCGAATAATGAAGCGAGGTCGGCCGGTCCCCCGAATGACGCCAGCCGCACGCGCCGGCCGTCGATCGCAAACTCAACCTGATGCTCAGATGCCAGCCCGCGCACGATGTTCAGATTCGTTCGATAAAGATTGGCCTGCAGGACATACTCGGCGTCGAGCGGAAAGTTGTACAGCACATGCGTGCCGCCGATCGTTCCGATCGGCATGCCTTCGATGTGTTTGTTCTGCGACAGGTCCTGTTTGATGCGCCACGTCTCGCTGCCGGGCGTCACGTGCGGATCGCCAACCGCCAGCGCGCCGATTTTCAGGGCTGCCGACAGATAATGCTCCTGCAGCGACGGCGACAGGCCCAGCGCATCGGATATGTTGTCGAACCCGTAGGCCGAATCGTCCGGAGGCAGCAGCGCCGCCGCGTCGATTTTCAGGTCGAGCAGATCGCGAATCGCGTTCGCATATTCGGCGCGATTCATTCTGTGCAGTGTCGGCCTGCCCGGATTCGGATGCGCCTCGGCGCTTTTGTCGAGCTGGTTTTCCAGCGATGCGATAAAACCTGCGCGCAGCGCCGGTTCGGGCTGCGGCATGCCCAACGGCGGCATCGAATTCGCCCGCAGCTTGCGGATCACTTTCTCCCAGATATCCGCGTTCGCAGCCGCGTTGGAGGAATCCAGACCTTCCAGCACCAGCCCGCCGGTCTTCAGCCGTTGGCTGTGGCATCCGATGCAGTATTTCGCCGTAAGCCCGGGATCGGTCCCGGCGTACAAAAGGCTGAAAGCACCCAGAAGCGCCGAGATGGCAAGTAGTCTTTTCACCGAAAATCAAAAACTCATTTTGTCTTTGGCGGCCGCGATCTTCTCGCCGTCAACACCGTAAATCACCAGCATGTCGCCCCATTCGCGAAAGTCGCCATGCTTGTTGCGGAAAGCTATCAGGGCCTTCGCTTCCTCCGGCGTAAGGCCGATCACACTGACCAGCTCCTCGACGCCCGCCTTATTGACGTTCAGTTTGCTCGAATCCTCGGTCTTTCCGAAGTTCTTCGCCATGTATGCGGCTATCGCATCAAACTGTTCCGGAGTTCCCGGCACGCCCTTCGTTGCCATTCGCGCGACCGTTCTCTTCCAGTCAGTTTCGGTGCGCTTCTGCCCCAGCAGCATCGCCGGTTGGTGACATTGCAGACAGATCTGGCTTACGTACTCTTTGGCCTGCCCCTCGGGAAAATCCTTTTGCGCGAAAGCCGTCGACGCCACACAAGCCGCAAACAATGCGGCCGTCGCAAGCTTCAGAGCCCGGATCTCCACGCGTTCATTTTCCCATGGCGCCAACCCTAAGGCAGGCTGAAAACGATCAAAGATTCCCCGCCGCGCCGGTCGGGGTCGGTCACTCCCGCGCCGCCATTGGCCGCCGTGATGGCTACATATTGCCGCGAATCCTTGCCCATATAGGTAGCGGGCACCGCGATCGCGCTGTAGTCGAGCTTCGTCTCCCAGAGCTGCTTGCCGGTCTTTGAATCGAATGCGCGGAACCGTTTGTCATTGGTGGCGCCGATAAACAGAACTCCGCCCGCGGTCACAATCGGTCCGCCGAATCCGATTCGGCCCGTATGCTGCTTCGCTGCCGGCAGCTCGTCCGTCACTCCGAGCGGAATCTGCCACGCGAATTCGCCGGTCGCAATGTTCACCGCTGTCAGCCGGCCCCATGGTGGTTTCTGGCACGGCCAGCTTTGCTCGCCCAACGTGAGGCCGTCTTCGTTTTTCTTCAGCGCCCAGAATTTCGAGTTAAAAGGATTCCCCAGAATGCTCGCCTGCTGGTAGGGCACCTTGGCTGTCTCCGGCTCCTTCTGAATCCACCCGATGCTCCCGTACTCATTCGTGAACACATATACATAGCCCAGCCGCGGATCAGTCGCGCTCCCGCCCCAATTCACGCCGCCGATCGGTCCCGGAAAAATCACATTGGATACCGGAGGCGCTCCGGGAGCGCGATAAGCGTACGGCGTAAACGGACCCTCGTTGTGCGCGCCACCGCTTTTCTCAACTAAATCCCGGCATGCCGCCGCGTGCTCTTCAGTCGTGTCCGCGGCCGTGACGAGATCGTTCAGCGTGAAGCTCATGCGCCCGAACGGCGGCGGCTTCACCGGAATCGGCTGCGTGGCAGAAAGCTGTTCTCCCGGAACCTGGCTCTTCGGCACAGGCGTCTCTTTGATTCCGAAAACCGGCTCGCCCGTCTCACGGTTCAGAATGTACATGTACCCGACCTTGCCGGTCTGCGCCAGCACCGGCACCTTCTTGCCGTTGATGGTTACATCCAGTAAAGCCGGCGCAGGTGGCAGATCGAAATCCCATACATCGTGATGCACCACCTGGTAGTGCCATTTCATCTTGCCCGTGTTGATATCCAGCGCCACAACCGAGTTGCCGTAAAGATCGTTGCCCTTTCGGTCGCCGCCGTAGAAGTCGCTCGCGGGGCTGCCAAAGGTCGTATAGAGAACATCGCGCTGCGCGTCAACCGTCATCTGAAAGCCCCAGTTATTGACGCCGGTTCGATCCTTCCAGCTGGTGCCTTCCCAGGTTTCGACGCCGGGTTCCCCGGCGCGCGGCACGGAATGAAACTCCCAGAGTTTCGCTCCGGTCCGGGCGTCATAGGCGCGCGTGTCGCCTGGCAGGTTGGGCGCGTTGATCTCCGGCACATTTGCGCCGACAAACAGAAAGTTCTTATAGACGGTCGGAGGCGCGGTATAAGGCACGACTAAGTCAACTTCACCTTCCTTGCCGAATCCCGGGTCGACCTTACCGGTCTTGGCGTTCAGACCCACCATCATGTGGCCGGTCGTGAAAATAATCCGCGGCGGGTTGTTCTTATCGCCGGGCCAGTAAGTGACGCCGCGATTGCCCGGTGAGCCGGCCGGCAGCTCGTACCGCCAGATCTCGCGGCCCGTGTCGGCCTCGAGCGCCACCACGCGTCCCGCGGCGGGCAGGTACATCACGTTGTCGATGACGATGGGCGTGGCTTCCGAGCCGCTGCCCCTCGATCCGCGGCCCGTTCCGGCGGACTTCAGCTCATAAGTCCACGCCTTTCGGAGCTGCCCGACGTTCTTCGTGTTGATCTGCGTCAGCGGCGAAAAACGCGTGCCTGCCGGATCACGGTTATACGTCGGCCAATCGGCCGCAGGCCCCTCGAATCCGGAAAGAGTTATGGCAGTAGCAAGCAAGACGACGGCGGCGGCCAGATAGCGCATTCGTCCAGCATACAAACAAAGGCCCGGCTCTCCCTGTCTCGGAGGCGCCGGGCCTGAATGCGGAAACGGTAACGCTTAGAATACGTACTTCAGCGCGAACTGAATCAGCCGCGGATTGACCGTGGTGGTTGTGATCTGCCCGAACGTCGTCGGCGTCGAGACGGCTACGGCCGGATTTCCGAACTGCGGATGATTGAAAGTGTTGTAAAACTCAGTCCGGAAAATCAGCTGCTGGCTCTCCTTGATTCGGGTCGTTTTGATGACTGAGACGTCCCAGTTGAACTGCCCCGGGCCCAGAATCACGCCGATTCCGGAATTGCCATACAGCGTCGGCGGACCGTTGCGGCCCTCTGCAGCGCCGTTGGGAGCGAGGGGCGGCGCGCAAAATGCGCCTCTGTTGAGGTAATTCGAGAGTCTTTGCTCGACTCCGCCCGGTGTGGCGATGTTTGCGTACGTGCTGCCCCCGCACATCTGCGCGCGTGCCGCATCGTATGTGCCGAGATTGTATACGGTCCCGGCGGTCTGATCCGTTATTGTCAGCGGAGTGCCGTCCTGAACCGTGGTCAGCCCGGAAACGTTCCAGCCGTTGGCGATGCGTCCCAGCGCCCCCTTGTGATTTCCAAAAGGCAGCTCATAGCTGTAATTCACGATGAACCGCTGCGGGTGATTGAAGGCAACCGGACCGTACTGCTGAGACATATTCGTAGTCACATTGCTGTTTGCGCCTGCGCCTGAAGAAAACGCAAGGGGTATGTCGCTGAGATCCTTGCTCCATGTGTAGGCAGCCTGCATCTGCAGGCCGTGTGAGAACCGCTTGCGCACCGTCACCTGCAGGCTGTTGTAATTGGACATCCCGTCAAATGCCGTTTCGTCATATCCGGCGGGAAGATATCCCAGGATCGGCACCCGGAGTGCGGCGTTGTCGACCGTATTTACCGTGATGCCGTTAATGGGATTACTGGGGCTTGCCAGCAACGGATTGTTCACGCTGTGATATTGATCCAGCAGATTGATCGAACTGGATCCCACGAACCCTGCTTCCAGAACCCAGTTCGGCGCGAACTCGTATTGGACGTTGATGTTGTACTGACGGGTCAAAGGCGTGTGGAGAGTCTGATCCAGCGCGGGAGTGTCGAGCGCCGAATTGGGCGCACCGGTCAGACACGTTGGCTGGCATCCGTTGAAG